>ENA-OQHD01000296-OQHD01000296.1-human-gut-metagenome-genome-assembly--contig:-NODE-296-length-19851-cov-2.979568_pt1 | contig 19851 bp, 21 predicted proteins | sample MGYA00242560_ERZ504711 | MGnify/ENA primary metagenome ERZ504711 (study PRJEB26092, sample SAMD00036198) | human gut metagenome | host: Homo sapiens | study: EMG produced TPA metagenomics assembly of...
CTGCCAGCGTCACTTGCTTGTTAACATCGGAGATACGGAGTTCTCCGCAGGTGTGTGATCTATACATCTTTTTATTTACTGTTTGACGATTTACTTATTTACTATTTTGGCTTTGCAAAAAAGTACATAAAACATATTATATGGCGCATCAAAATGGGGAAAGTTATTTTCAGAAACTCCTTTAGTACCTTTTTTGACAACATTACATTTTTGTCAGTTTCTTGAATTGCTTTTGCCTTTATCCAGTATCATCTTGTTTTTATGGGCGATGTCTTCCACAAAAGCATCATTAATTTGTTTCAGTCCGTTGATATAGTCTTGTGCCCGCTGCAAGACATTCGAAGTGTCTTTTTCCGCATCCCGGGGAACAATGACCTGCAGTCCTTTCTTCATAATCTTTACATCTACATTCTCTCCCATCATCATCGGGTCGCCGTCAAAGTGGACTACCCCCGGTTTAGAACGGTGAATACGGAGTGTCTGGCAACGGAACGTCTTAATCCGGCTGTTCTGGTCAATGGTCTTGTTGAAGAGCTGGAAAGAGAGCGACGGTACATCGAGCACAGTGAACGGCTCGAGTATGGTGACGTCCAGCAGTCCGTCGTTCAAGGTGGCTTGTGGGGCAATATACGCATTGTTTCCATATTGCGATGCGTTTCCGCAGGCTATTAGGAACGCCTTGTATCGCAGGGTGCTGCCGTCCATTTCCAGTTCATAGGTTTCCGGACGGTACTTCAGGCTTTCGAGCAGAGTCTTTTCCAGATAAGTGAGTGGTCCTCTCCTTCCCGCCTTGGAGAATTGCAGGCTTACAAATGCGTCGAATCCCACGCCGCAGGTGCAGAAGAAAGGCACATCGTTGATTTTTCCGTAGTCAATGATGTCTATCAGTCCGTCATTGATGATGTCGATGGCCTTTTTCGGCTCCATCGGAATCTGCAGATGGCGGGCAAGTCCGTTGCCGGAACCGCAGGGAATGATGCCCAAAGCGGTTTTTGTATGTACCAGTGAGCGAGCTATCTCATTGATGGTGCCGTCTCCTCCTATGGCGATGACGGCATGTGCATCTTCTTGTGCCTTCTGTGCCGCTATCTCTACGGCATGGCCTGCCCGTTCGGTATAAATCACTTCTTGTGCATACCTTTCCTTATCCAGCTTTTCATCGAGCCACTTCAGTATCTGCTCCTTACTCTGAGTGCCGGATATGGGGTTTATGATGAATGCTATTTTCTTCTTGTTTTCGTTCATGCAAGGGTTGTTGCTATGCAGGTTTTCCAACTGGCAAAAGTAATATAAATATCTGAAAAATTAACCACATAATTCTTTTTAAAATAAGTATAAGTAGTTTTTTTAATGTAAATAGAACATATACCGACATATTTTGCTATCTTTGCCCCCTGTTTTTTAAGACTTGTATTTAATAGAATTAAATATTCATTATATAAAAGATATTTCATGGGTTTACTACAAGACAAATTTGCGAAATACGACCTGCCGCAGCAGTTTATGGCAAAAGGCGTATATCCTTATTTCCGCACAATTAACAGCCATCAGGATACAGAGGTAATGATGGATGGTAAAAAGGTTCTGATGTTCGGCTCTAATGCATATATGGGACTGACATATGACAAGCGTATCATTGATGCCTCGATAGCTGCCACAGAAAAATATGGCACCGGTTGTGCAGGTTCCCGCTTTCTGAACGGAACACTCGATATACATGTTGAACTGGAGAAGGAATTGGCTGAATTCGTAGGAAAAGATGAAGCACTCTGTTTTTCTACCGGATTTACTGTAAACGAAGGTATTATTCCTGCCGTTGTAGGCCGTGGGGATTATATTATTTGTGATGACCGTGATCACGCTTCCATTGTAGATGGCCGCCGTCTTGCATTTGCCACTCAGTTGAAGTACAAGCATAACGATATGGAGGCTTTGGAAAAAGAACTCCAGAAATGCGAACTGGATGCTGTAAAGCTGATTGTTGTGGATGGAGTATTTTCCATGGAAGGTGACTTGGCCAATCTGCCCGAAATTGTCCGCCTGAAGAAGAAATACAACGCCAGCATTTACGTGGACGAAGCTCACGGCTTGGGTGTATTCGGAAAACAAGGCCGTGGTGTGTGCGACCATTTCGGTGTTACCGAAGATGTAGACCTGATTATGGGTACATTCAGCAAGTCATTGGCTTCCATCGGTGGTTTTGTTGCTGGAGACAAGGCGGTAATCAATTGGCTGCGCCACAATGCCCGTTCCTATATATTCCAGGCAAGTAGCACACCTGCTGCTACGGCTGCAGCCCGCGAGGCGCTTCACATCATCAAGTCCGAACCTGAACGCATCCAACGTCTGTGGGACATCACTAACTATGCCTTGAAGAAGTTCCGCGATGCAGGCTTCGAAATCGGTGAGACAGAATCTCCTATCATTCCTCTCTATGTGCGTGATACAGAGAAGACATTTATAGTAACGAAGCTGGCTTTTGACGAAGGTATCTTCATCAACCCCGTTATTCCACCTGCATGTGCTCCACAAGATACACTGGTGCGTGTAGCGTTGATGGCTACCCATACGGTCGAACAAGTGGATTATGCTGTAGAAAAATTTGACTAAATGTTTCAAGGAATTGGGTATCATCAAGTAAACTTGATTTAAACAGATATTCGGAAAACCGTTTAATAATGATTAGGCGGTTTTTTTTATAGACAAAGCGAAGTAGGATTTAAAATTAAATCGTAAAGTACATGAAAAAGAACTTCTTCATCATTACTGCTGTAGTATGTGGAATGAGTTGTACCACCACTGCCTATGCGCAGTTCAAAATCGGTGGAAAGAAAATCAATGTGAACAAAGTTGTCCAAGCTGGTACAGATGCCGTCAAGGCCATTTCATTGTCCGATGCTGACATTGCAGCGATGAGCAAGGAATATATGGAATGGATGGATACGCACAATCCGCTGACAAAGCCCGATACGGATTACGGCAAGCGCCTGGAGAAGCTGACCGGAAATATCAAGGAAGTGGACGGCTTGAAGGTGAACTTCGGTGTTTATGAAGTAATAGATGTGAATGCCTTTGCGTGCGGTGATGGTAGTGTACGCATCTGTGCCGGACTGATGGACATCATGACGGATGATGAAGTGATGGCAGTTGTCGGCCACGAGATAGGTCACGTCATCCATACGGATTCCAAAGATGCGATGAAGAATGCTTACCTTCGTTCGGCTGTGAAGAATGCTGCCGGTGCGGCAAGTTCTACGGTATCCAAATTGAGTGATTCTGAACTGGGTGCCATGGCCGAGGCATTGGCAGGTGCTCAATACTCCCAGAAGCAGGAGACGGAAGCGGATGATTACGGCTTTGAATTCTGCATCAAGAATAATCTCGATCCGTATGCCATGTACAATGCTTTGAACAAATTGCTTGAACTTTCAGCGGAGGCACCGAAGGAATCCAAGTTCCAGAAGATGTTCTCTTCTCATCCGGATACAGCCAAGCGCGTGGCACGTGCCAAGGAGAAAGCGGATGAATATATGAAGGATAAGAAATAACTATCCGTTGCTTACTATGATGAAGTGGGATCAGAGGTTTCTCTGAATCCCACTTTTTTTCGTGCCGAGACTATGATATGGGCTTCTGAGGAAGCTAATGGGATAGTTCGTTAGTTCACAGTGCTGAACACTTTGTTTAGCTATAGAAAACAAAGTGTTTTCATTATCGAAACAAACTGTTCTTTTAAGGGAAACGAAGTGTTCTCTTTAATGAAACACACTGTTCGGTTAAGGGAAACACTTTGTTCTGTTTGGTAAAACTTCTTTTATTTACTTATTTGCTTTTAAATTAGAATAATTTTAGTATGTTTGCCACATTATTTATGAAAAACATGACTTTTGTATGAAAAAATCAAGACTTCCTCTTTATTTTTGTTCTGGTGATAATATTCCTGCCATTCTTTGTGAGTGAATCCATCTACAATTGGTATAAGTCTTTCAACGCTGCACATGGCATGGTAATGAGTTTCGTTAAATTCGGAATTCTTGCTACACTGGGTGAGATGCTGGGACTTCGTATCAGTGCCGGAGTCTATAACCGAAAAGGATTTGGCGTACTGCCGCGTGCCGTAGTGTGGGGACTGCTGGGAATGGGTATCAATGCGGCCATGATAATCTTCTCCAAAGGTGTGCCGCAATTTATGGAATATATGGGAATGGCAAATGCCGCCGCCATTATAAACGGAGAATTCTGCCTGGACAAATTATGGATAGCCCTCGCCATTTCAGTTGCTATGAATACCATTTTCGCTCCGGTATTCATGACATTCCATAAGATTACGGATACGCATATCCTGGATTGTGGCGGTTCGCCTCGCAGCCTCCTCACTCCTATCCCGATGACCCGCATCATTACGCATCTGAATTGGGATGCACAATGGAATTTTGTCTTCAAGAAAACAATTCCTTTCTTCTGGTATCCGGCACACACCATCACATTCCTCCTGCCGGGAGAAATGCGGGTGCTGTTTGCAGCGATATTGGGTGTGGTGCTCGGGGTATTGCTGGCTATTGCGGCTCGGATGAAATAATCCGGCCTATATATTCTCGAATGATTTCAAGCAAGTCTTGCGGATAAGGTATAAAGAACTTCTCTATCATTTTCGGATACTGAGGTACAAAGGGGTTGGGTATCATTGTGACAAGGGTATCCAATTCTGCCTTCCGTTGCTCTTCAGTCTCTGAGACGGCGTAGCGGATAGTCCACCAGAACAAGAAAGTCTGGTTAAGATACCCTTTGGGGGTGATGACTTGCAGTTGCTTGTAGCGCTCGGACTGTAACATGATTTTAATTCTTTTCTCCTGCTCTTTCTCACTGATGGAACATAGAATGTCATACCATTCATCAAACTCCTGACGCAAGCAGGCGACAAATGCCCATTCGGCAATTCTATATTTGGCAAATTCTGGAATCTTCTTTAGAAGTACGAAGATATGTCCTATATTCAATTCGCCTTTATATAAACCTTTGACTTTTGTATAGTCTTCAATGGAAGTGATTGTGTGTAAAAGGGAGTAATATATTTCCGGACTCATCGGCACATGGTGTTCATCGATGAATTTCAGAGTATTCTGAAGCACCAGTTTTTTAGTTTGTTCTGTTGTTGGCCATGCGGCTGATGACATTGTTCCAGTAGATTTGTGTGCGTGCAATGGAAATATGTAAATCATCTTCCATCTCTTTTATACGGCTTTCGGCTTCTTCGAAGGTCATGCCGCGTTCCCGCATTTGATAGCATATGTCCTTCATAATTGGATAATGTTCGACAAATAGGTAGGGTTTGGGAATGACGGCTCCTAACTTTTTCAACATACAATATGAATCGTAATTGATAAAAATCCTTTTTATTGATTGCTTGCTCTTGCAGCCGTTGGGCGTTTTCCTTATCATTCTGACGGAGCAATGCCTTCATGCAACAGAAGATAATTCCTCCATCATATACGCCCACGTCCAGCAGACAATACACATATTTCCAGAATAGTGCTTTCTTTAATTTTCCACCCTTCCGATGTATAATGGGAAAGGCTGCGGAACGTTGTCTTGTGCTCTTCCGGCATAGTATCGCTGGATAAGCATTTGCTTCAATACATCCTTTGGCGCATCCAGGCATTTTCATTATTTCCTCATTTATAATCAGTTGTATTTCTTCCGGAGGAAGTGAATCTTGGGTGTGGTTGGTCAGGTGATAGAGTAAATGTTTATGTGTATAACTGTTCTGTTGTACGGTGTAATTTTTTCGGACATCCGCTTTATCATGTCCACATTTTTGTTCATAATAGGGATATATGAACCGGTTATTGATAATGATATTCAAGATATTGGCATCAGGATGATTGAGCAGTGACTTGTCCAGCCGGTTCTCGAAGAAATCCCTTGCGACTCCTCCTTCTTCCGGAGTCTTTACCTTATTGAACATTTCGGAGACAACGTAGGGCGAATGATTCAAAATCTGTTGTTCTTCCGGAGTAATACAATCGGGAGTTTCTCCGAACAGTGCCTGATACGCCTCTTCATAATTTGATATTTTCAGAATGAATTGTACGATTGTTCTTATATTTCGAGATTCATCGCCGTTTTGGGGACGATGTCTCTTCATATGTGCCTTGATTTCCTTTAGGGTCATGCGTTGGTATAGGATACCTTGTGTGTGCTGGCTCGGGTAATCCAGTAAAGACTGGTCTGCTTCCAGTAAATGGTATTTATGGAACAGTTCCTCGCATTCCTTAATCCCGCTATAAGTGGAGGTCGTATCCAATAAGTCGTTCAGGTAGATTTCACCCACTTTCAGTTTGGTCTTGTTTTCTTCTTCTTGCTGCTCCAGCCTTTCCATAAAAAGTGTTGAAGATTCCTTTGGCCTGCTCAAAATTTTTTCAGCCTTTTGGAGCATAAAGTTCAATGAGTAGCCATCACAGTTATTCCCCATACGGTTCCATAAATCATAGGCATAAGAGGACGGTATGTTTTCGAGTGCTCCATTCAACACTTCGGTCTTGTTCAGGAACATACTGGTATCCTCTTTTTTGTCGACAGACAGTTCTGTCAGTTCGTTGAAGAATGCAACCAGCTCTTCCGGCTGGCTGAATCTTTTGAAAACTTCCAGCCAGGTGTAGGGAGCAATAAAGTTGAAGAAAAAGACTGCATCGTCGTGGGGAACTACCCCTTTATCATTCTTCTGCAAGAAGTTCTTGATGTCGTGTATGTCAGCCAGAGTCTGTGCTTTATGCATAAGCTGCCTGGCGAAATTACGTATTCTTTTCTCTTTCAGTTCTGTCAGATAAGTCTCATTGTTGCTTTCCTGTCCATGGGCGCTCTCTGCAGAATCGGAGAAGAAATCATCTATGTCGTCATCATCGGCACTTGGGGAAGCTTCGTATATAAAGGAAGCGTTGAGGTATATTTCTTTGGCTTCGTCCATGTCGAGGAACCGTACCAATTCTGTCTGAAATTCAATATACGAGTTTTCTATATACTTGTCTTGCATTTGCCCTTGTTCATTGAGCAAATCCTTGTGTACAATGTCCTTATCTTGTTGTGTCTGCAGTCTGGGTAAGAGCCACCGCAGCACATTCAGTTCTCTCCTATTATATTTTTTTGTTAATTTCCAAATATGGATGGCCTCTGCATTGGTAGGAGCAAAATTGGCTATATTGCCAATATAGGCGTCCACCCAATCAATGGAAAACGCCTTCCGGGTTTGTTCCCAGTTCCTTACTTGTATATAGCGTTTGTTCGTTTTTATAAATGCGGCTTACAACATCATTGATGATATACTGTTGGAGTTCGGGGGTCATTTGACCGAACATGTTTTTTCACCCGATGCAGGATCTGGTTGTATTTTTTGAAAAAAGTTCGGTCTGTCTTTGTAGTAGATATAGCGGAATATGCCCTTTATGGCTTTCTTTTCAGTTGCCAGTAGGTCATCGGACGGTTCACTGCTATAGTACTGGAAAACCTGGGTTACTATGATGTCTTCAACTTCAAATGTGTCCTTTTCAATGTCCTGATAATAAATCAAATCATCTACTTTGCCTGCCAATTCACAGATGGTGCTTCTGTCGGCCTTTTCGTAACTGTTCTCATAGGTGAATTTGAGGAAATCGAGCAATAGGTCTATTTTATTGCGGCTTCTCTTTTTCCACATCCACAAACATTTTATGGCGTGGCAGAGTTGTCGAAGCATGGATTTCTGCAGGTTGCTTAAATTGCTGTTCTGGAACTGGTTGTTATATCTGGTCTTGATTCTGTCTATGTCGAAAAACAAGGAACCGATAGTCATGCCGGCTTCGGGTCGGAGTTTAAGATAGCCGTATGTCCTGAGCTCGCGGGCATATTCATTTATTTTTTCGAAGGATAAAGGTTTGATGCCCACTTCGACTATGTTCCGGCAGCAAATAAATGCCGGTAGGAATAAGAGTGTACGCACCTTTATAACTCACAGAAATTTTTAGCGGATAAGTCCCATCTTTTTTCGGCAGAACGCTTATCCAGGTAGATTTTTCGTTGCCATAGTCTTAAAATTTGCAGGAGATTTGCAGCACTTTCTGCCAAATCAAGTCAAAAAAGGTGCATAAAATTTCCTTTTTTTTGAATGGCTATCGGAACTATTATCAATAAAAAATTAAACGCCGATAGTCAAGTTAACAACTTAATTATCAGCGTTTTATTTATTGTCGGGGTAGCGGGATTCGAACCCACGACCCCCTGCTCCCAAAGCAGGTGCGCTAACCGGACTGCGCTACACCCCGAATACTTTACTTCTGAAAAGCGAGTGCAAAGGTAAAACAATTCTGATACCAACCAAACATTTAGGCAAGTTTTATGCAATTAAATTACATTTTCAGATAGAAATCCTTCGTTAAAGCTACATATTCAGGGGTAAACTCATTGTGATTCACCTCAATACAGAGTTTCTCTTCTCTACACTCTTTTGCTTCAAAACCAAAGTTCAGCAATACCCGTCTGCACGGTTTTCCGGGCTTGGTGAAGACTTGCACACGATGCAATGGAAACAACTTATGGTTCCAAGCTGTATCCACAACCGTTTTTTCAGCTTCCGCTGGAATAATGATGCTTACGACTCCTTGCTCTTCAAGCAAAGATGCCGAACGATGAAACAGTAAATCGTAATTCAAATTGCCCGCATGCCGTGCTGTGCACCTTTGTTCGTCAGGACATTTCAACGCATCTATAAAATAGGGAGGATTGGAAACGATGAGGTCAAATCTGTTTTCCGGCTGATAATCTCGGAAATCATGACATATGACCTCTACTCTATCGGCCCATGGAGAGTGAGATACATTTTCTGTGGCTTGTCCGGCTGCAGCCGCATCTATCTCGATTGCAGTAATCCGGGCATGCGGATTCCTTTGCGCTAACTGTAAGGCTATTAATCCGGTACCGGTTCCAACGTCCAGTATACGCTTTGCTTTGTCTGCCGGGGCCCATGCCCCAAGTAGTACACCATCTGTGCCGACCTTCATGGCGCATTTATCATGAAATATGGTAAATTGTTTAAACTTAAAAGATGATTTTGGCATGTTTATCTTCTTTAATTGGGCTCAAAAATAATCAAAGCCTGCATATTTGTCATAAAATTGGCACTGTTTTTGTCTTTTTAAAGGGTGAAGAACGTTTATTTATGAAGAAATAGCTTAACTTTGCAGGCGCTTTATTGGCCTGCCAATATGACATAAACTAAAAAGAAAGAAATGAAGAAAAGAAATTACCTGAGTGATGTCGAAGATAGAAGCGGAAAACGCTTTCTCTGTAATTGCTGATTTTGAGGGGAATGAAGAACAATTGATGGACATTGAGGTAGAAGAGGTTTTACCGATATTGCCTCTCCGAAATATGGTATTGTTCCCTGGGGTGTTTATGCCGGTATCTGTAGGAAGTAAAAATCTTCCCTCAAAATTGGTGCGTGAAGCAGGAAAAGAAAAATTCTTATATAGCTGTTGTATGCCCAAAAGGTGGCTGAAACAGAGACACCTCTGTTTGAGGATTTACATACCATCGGTACAGTTGCCAAGATAGTACGTGTGCTTGAAATGCCAGACCAGACAACTACCGTCATTCTGCAAGGCTCCAAACGTATGGAACTGAAGGAGATTACGGATACGACTCCTTATCTGAAGGGACGGATAGCTACGCTGAATGAAGAACTTCCGGAGAAGAATGACAAGGAATTCCATGCATTGGTAGAGGCGTGTAAAGACTTGACAGTACGCTACATCAAGTCATCCGATATGTTTCCGCAGGATTCGGCATTTGCCATCAAGAACATTACCAATCCAATGTTTTTTGGTAGACTTTATCTGTACGAACCTGCCACTCAAGAAAGACGAAAAGATAGAACTGCTCCGTATCGACTCTTTGCGGGCGCGTACCTACCGCCTGCTTGAGATTCTGAATCGTGAAGTGCAGCTTGCCGAAATCAAAGAGTCTATCCAGATGCGTGCACGTGAGGATATAGACCAGCAGCAGCGTGAGTATTTCCTGCAGCAGCAGATTGAAAACCATTCAGGATGAGCTGGGTGGCGGCGGTCAAGAGCAGGAAATAGAGGAGATGCGTAAGAAGGCGGAGACCATCAAATGGAATGATGAGGTGAAGGTTACGTTCCTGAAAGAGGTGGATAAGTTGGAACGTACCCATCCCCAGTCTCCCGACTATAGCGTGCAGCTGAACTATCTGCAGACGATGCTTAGTTTGCCGTGGGGCATTTATACGACGGATAATCTGAGCCTTGTCAATGCAGAAAAGACACTGAACAAAGACCATTATGGTTTGGAGAAGGTGAAGGAACGCATTCTGGAACATCTTGCTGTATTAAAGCTGAAGGGCGATATGAAGTCCCCCATCATCTGCCTGTATGGCCCTCCGGGTGTGGGAAAAACCTCTTTGGGGCGTTCCATTGCTGCAGCCTTGAAGCGTAAGTATATCCGTATGTCGCTGGGAGGCGTGCATGATGAAGCTGAGATTCGCGGTCATCGTAAAACCTATATCGGTGCCATGCCGGGACGGATTATCAAGAATCTGATAAAGGCAGGCTCCTCCAATCCGGTATTTATTCTGGATGAAATAGACAAGGTGAGTGCCGACCGCCAGGGAGACCCCTCCTCTGCCCTCCTCGAAGTGCTCGACCCGGAACAGAATACTACATTCCATGATAACTTTCTGGATGTGGACTATGATTTGTCCAAAGTGATGTTCATCGCTACTGCCAATAATCTGAATACCATCCCCGGACCGTTGCTGGACCGTATGGAGCTGATTGAGGTAAGCGGCTATATCACGGAAGAAAAGATTGAGATTGCCCGCCGCCATCTGGTTCCGAAGGAATTGGAGGCAAACGGTATGAAAAAGAATGATATCAAGATTCCGAAGAACACACTGGAAGCCATTATAGAGAATTATACCCGTGAGAGCGGCGTGCGCGAACTGGAAAAGAAAATCGGAAAGATACTCCGTAAATCTGCACGCCAATATGCTACGGACGGTTATTTTGCGAAGACCGAAATAAAACCGGGAGACTTGTATGAATTCCTGGGTGCACCCGAATATACCCGGGACAAGTATCAGGGTAATGAGTATGCAGGGGTGGTGACCGGTCTGGCGTGGACTGCCGTAGGTGGTGAAATACTTTTCGTGGAAACCAGCCTGAGCCGTGGCAAGGGTGGACGTTTGACATTGACCGGCAATTTGGGTGATGTAATGAAAGAGTCGGCCATGCTGGCATTGGAATACATCAAGGCGCATGCCTCCCTGCTGAATCTTGACGAAGAGATTTTGATAACTGGAACATCCATGTCCATGTGCCCGAAGGCGCCATTCCGAAAGACGGTCCGTCTGCCGGTATCACGATGGCTACCTCCCTCGCTTCTGCCCTCACCCAGAAAAAGGTGAAGGCCAATCTTGCCATGACGGGAGAGATAACACTTCGCGGTAAGGTACTTCCAGTAGGAGGCATCAAGGAGAAGATACTGGCTGCCAAGCGTGCCGGTATCAAGGAGATTATCTTGAGCGACGAGAACCGCAAGAATATAGAAGAGATACAGGATATATATCTGAAAGGACTGACTTTCCACTATGTGAAAGATATTAAGGAAGTGTTTGCCATTGCGCTGACTGATGAAAAAGTAGCCGATGCCATCGACTTGTCCGTAAAGAAAGAAAAGACCGAAAAGAAAGAGGAATGACATTCGAGTTACAATATACAGACAGCAAGACCAATGCACGTGCCGGACTGATTACTACTGACCACGGGCAGATTGAGACACCTATCTTTATGCCGGTAGGTACAGTGGGAACAGTGAAAGGCGTGCATCTGCCTGAGCTGAAAGAGGATATAAAGGCGCAGATTATATTGGGTAATACCTATCATCTTTATCTGCGTCCGGGACTGGAAGTGATAGAAAAAGCCGGTGGACTGCATAAGTTCAACGGCTTTGACCGTCCTATGCTGACAGACAGTGGCGGCTTCCAGGTGTTCTCGTTGTCCGGTATCCGCAAGTTGCGCGAAGAAGGTGCGGAATTCCGTTCGCACATCGACGGCAGCAAGCATATCTTTACGCCGGAGAAGGTGATGGATATAGAACGTACTATCGGTGCAGACATCATGATGGCCTTTGATGAATGTCCTCCGGGGGATTCGGACTACGAATATGCCAAGAAATCACTGGGACTGACACATCGCTGGCTGGACCGTTGTATCAAGCGTTTTAATGAAACGGAGCCGAAGTACGGTTATCAGCAATCCCTATTCCCCATTGTGCAGGGCTGCGTCTATCGCGACCTCCGCGAGCAGTCGGCAGAATTTGTTGCCTCTAAAGGTGCTGACGGTAATGCCATCGGAGGTCTGGCTGTGGGCGAGCCTGTAGACAAGATGTACGAGATGATTGAGTTGGTGAACGGGATTCTTCCCAAAGACAAGCCTCGCTATCTGATGGGAGTCGGGACTCCGGTAAATATCCTGGAAGGCATTGAACGCGGTGTCGATATGTTCGACTGCGTGATGCCTACCCGCAACGGACGTAACGGCATGCTGTTTACCAAGGACGGTATCATGAATATGCGCAACAAGAAATGGGAAACGGATTTCTCTCCCATTGAAGCAGACGGTGCCTCCTACGTAGATACCATGTACAGCAAGGCATACTTGCGCCATCTGTTCCATGCACAAGAGCTGCTTGCCATGCAGATAGCATCTATCCACAACTTGGCTTTCTATCTGTGGCTGGCAGGCGAGGCACGTAAGCATATCATTGCAGGCGACTTTGCTACCTGGAAACCGATGATGGTGAAACGCGTATCGACAAGATTATGAGAAAAAATGAACTGGAGGATATGGAAGAATATAAAGCTGCCGAGAGGTAAATTCCTGAAGCGGCTGGACTGGTACATTATTAAGAAGTTCCTGGGTACATATGTCTTTGCCATCGCATTGATTATCTCCATTGCGGTGGTGTTCGACTTCAACGAGAAGATGGACCGCTTCATGTCTCATGAAGCGCCGTGGAATGCTATTGTCTTTGATTATTATCTGAACTTCATCCCCTACTTTGCCAATCTGTTCAGTCCGCTGTTTGTATTTATCGCCGTAATCTTCTTTACTTCCAAACTGGCGGAGAACTCGGAGATTATTGCCATGTTCTCTACGGGAATGAGTTTCAAGCGTATGTTGCGCCCTTATATGGTATCTGCGGCAATCATTGCGGTAGTGACGTTCTGCCTCGGGTCTTATGTCATTCCCAAAGGCAGTGTGACACGTATCAATTTTGAGGACAAGTACTACAAACCCCGTAAGGCGAATACGGCACGGAACATCCAGCTGGAAGTGGATTCGGGGGGATAATTGCCTATATCGAACGTTTTTGAAGACTACAGCAAGACCGGTTATCGCTTTTCTTTGGACAAGTTCAATGACAAGCAACTGGTCTCCCACCTTACAGCCCGTTCCATTACCTACGACACGACGGCCGTGCATAAGTGGAAAATCAAGGATTATATGATTCGCCAGATGGATGGCATGAAAGAGAGTATCACGAAGGGTGACCGCATAGACACTACCCTTTTTATGGAGCCTGCCGACTTCCTGATTATGAAGAACCAGCAGGAGATGTTGACCAGCCCTCAGCTGAGCGAGTACATCAACAGGCAGCGGCAACGCGGCTTTGCCAACATTAAGGAATTTGAGATAGAGTACCACAAACGCATTGCCATGTCGTTTGCCTCCTTTATCCTGACGCTGATTGGAGTGTCTTTGTCTTCCAAGAAAACGAAAGGTGGAATGGGATTGCATTTAGGTATAGGCTTGGCATTGAGTTTCTCTTATATTCTGTTTCAGACCATTGCTTCCACATTTGCCGTGAACGGCAACATGCCTCCGGTCATCGCTGTGTGGATACCGAATATAATGTATGCCTTCATTGCATTCTATCTATATAGGAAAGCGCCGAAATAAGCATTCTAAACCTCTACTTCAGCTTGCTCAAGTTGAGGTTTGGCGTACTAAAGCAGAGGTTTAGGATGTTTGTCTCTGGAAGCCCATTAAAATAAGAAGCCCCTCCCACTCTTGCGTTGTACAAGTGCGGGAGGGGCTTTTTGTTGTATTCATTTTCCTCTTTTGTTCTGTTCCCTTTTTTGCCGGAAAGAGACGTCGGTTTCTAGGGAACACCCTCACTTTCGTCTTACAGGTTTTTTAAGTTGCTGTTGTATGCACCGGGCATCAGCAAGCTTAATTCAAGTAAGCGGAAAGTTCTGCAGCAGAGATGTTTTTGGCAATAATTACACCATTATCATCCAGTAAATAGTTAGTGAATCCGCGGCCTAAGCGATATTTCTTAAAGAGGCCGGAATATTCGCCTTTAGTTTCCACGAAACAAGTGGGCGTAACTATTTGGTCCTTACGGATGGTTTCTTCAAAGATTGACTGATACTCATCGAATGAAACTGAAACCATCTTCACATTGTTGCGGGCAGTAGAGCGAAGCGCATTGCTCAAACTTGCGTTTTGCATCCGGGACTGCGCGTCGTAACTTGCCCAAAAACTGAGCAATACATACTTTCCTTTCAAGTCTGAAAGTTCGGTTTGGGATTGCTCTGCCGACATGGTTTGGATTTTGAAATCCGGGGCCATGTCACCCACATTCAAACCTCCGGTAGGTTTGTCTTTTTCTACAAAAGAAGTCAAGGAACTTATTAGTAATACAACAAAAATCCATTTTGCATATTTCATGCGGCACGGTTTTGGTTAATACTATCCGGGACTGTCCTTCAACAGTGATTTCTTCCCGGAACATCGTCTTGTCAAAGCCTTGAATAGTGATAAATACACTGATAATCAAAGCTTTTAATTGTGAAATCGGGTGCAAAGGTAAGTAATTCCTAAACAAACTTCCAAATAAACAAGCATTTTCTCACTTTTTAGAGGCATATTTTTATGTATTTAGCATAAATAGTGGGAATTTTCCTTACTTTTGTAGCCTATTATTCTATCAAAAAGATGACTTATGCAACCATTGAACACTGAACTCATCCTGATACGTATTACGGGTGAAGACCGTCCGGGACTGACAGCTTCCGTGACGGAAATTCTGGCGAAATATGATGCTACCATTCTGGATATTGGCCAGGCAGATATTCACAATACTCTTTCGTTGGGCATTTTGTGCAAGACGGAAGAACAACACTCGGGGTTCATTATGAAGGAACTGCTTTTCAAGGCTTCCTCCCTGGGAGTGACTGTCCGTTTCTACCCCATTACTACCAAAGAGTACGAGGATTGGGTGAATATGCAGGGAAAGAACCGCTATATTCTTACTTTATTGGGGCGTAAGTTGTCTGCCCGTCAAATATCTGCCGTTACCCGTATTCTTGCAGAGCAAGGCATGAATATCGATGCCATCAAGCGCCTTACAGGACGTATCCCGCTGGACGAATGCGAATCGCGTACACGCGCCTGCATCGAATTTTCCGTTCGTGGCACTCCGAAAGACCGTATTGCCATGCAAGAGCAGTTGATGAAACTGGCAACCGAACTGGAAATGGATTTCTCTTTCCAGTTGGACAATATGTACCGCCGGATGCGCCGCCTCATTTGCTTCGATATGGACTCTACGCTGATTGAAACAGAAGTAATTGACGAATTGGCCATACGTGCAGGTGTGGGCGACCAGGTAAAGGCCATTACCGAACGTGCCATGCGTGGTGAGATAGATTTCATTGAGAGCTTTCGCGAACGAGTGGCTTTGCTGAAAGGATTGGATGAGTCCGTGATGCAGGAGATTGCAGAAAAATCTTCCCATTACGGAAGGTGTGGATCGCCTGATGTATGTTTTGAAGAAATACGGTTACAAGATAGCTATTCTTTCGGGAGGGTTTACCTACTTCGGGCAGTACCTCCAGAAGAAGTACGGTATAGACTATGTGTATGCCAACGAGTTGGAAATAGAGGATGGCAAACTGACCGGCCGCTATCTCGGTGATGTAGTCGACGGTAAGCGTAAGGCAGAGTTGCTGCGTTTGATAGCTCAGGTGGAGAAAGTGGATATTGCGCAGACTATTGCTGTGGGCGACGGTGCCAACGACCTGCCCATGCTGGGAATTGCCGGCCTTGGAATCGCTTTCCATGCAAAGCCCAAAGTAGTTGCCAATGCCAAGCAATCCATCAACACCATTGGTTTGGACGGGGTACTTTACTTCTTAGGTTTCAAGGATTCATACATTGATATCCATTAATTCATTAGTACATTCCAAAAAAAAGTCCTATCTTTGTGCTCAAATTTAAAAGAGATACATGAAGTTTTCAGAACTACATTTGAATGGCAATGTGCTGGAGGCACTGGATGCCATGCGCTTTGAAGAGTGCACCCCCATACAAGAGCAATCAATTCCCGTTATACTTGAAGGCCGAGATTTAATAGCGGTGGCACAAACCGGAACGGGAAAAACAGCTGCATATTTGTTGCCTATATTGAACAAGCTTTCAGAAGGTGGACACCCTGCCGATGCTATCAATTGCATTGTCATGGCTCCTACCCGTGAGTTGGCACAACAGATAGACCAGCAGATGGAGGGCTTCTCCTACTTCATGCCGGTTTCCAGTGTGGCAGTGTATGGCGGTAATGACGGAGTTCTGTTCGAACAGCAGAAAAGAGGTTTGACATTGGGTGCAGATGTTGTCATTGCCACTCCGGGACGTCTGATAGCCCACCTCAGTCTTGGCTATGTAGACCTTTCGCGTGTCTCTTATTTTATTTTGGATGAAGCAGACCGGATGCTGGATATGGGATTCTATGATGACATTATGCAGATTGTCAAGTTTCTCCCTAAAGAGCGGCAGACCATTATGTTCTCTGCTACCATGCCTGCCAAGATACAACAGTTGGCTGGCAACATTCTGAACAATCCCGCCGAAGTGAAGTTGGCGGTTTCCAAACCAGCGGAAAAGATTGTGCAGGCAGCCTATGTCTGCTACGAGAATCAGAAGCTGGGCATCATCCGTAGCCTCTTTGCAGAGGAGACGCCGGAACGCGTCATCATCTTTGCTTCTTCCAAACTGAAAGTGAAGGAAGTGACCAAAGCCTTGAAGCAGATGAAACTGAACGTTGGTGAAATGCACTCCGATTTAGAGCAGGCACAGCGCGAAGAAGTGATGTACGAATTCAAGGCAGGACGTATCAATATCCTGGTAGCTACAGATATCGTTGCGAGAGGTATTGATATCGATGACATCCGTCTGGTGATAAACTATGACGTTCCCCACGACAGTGAAGATTATGTGCACCGCATCGGACGTACGGCGCGTGCCAATAATGACGGCGTAGCCATCACTTTCGTTTCCGAAAAGGAGCACGGGGAACTTTAAGAATATCGAAAAATTCCTGGATAGGGACATCTATAAAATACCGGTTCCCGAGGAGCTGGGCGAAGCCCCGAATACAAGCCGAGAGCATTTGACGGAGGAAGACGGGGCGGCCGTGGAAACGGACGTAAGCCAGGAGGAAACAAGAACGGCCGTAACAACAGTAAAGGTGGAAAGCCCAGAGCCAAACGTCCACAGAATGGCGGCGAGAAGAAATAAACATTGTGGTGAAGAAAAGAAATAGAAAAAGCGAGGATGTTAAATTAAACTGTGTCAGCAAGGAATAAAGTATTAACTTTGCTAACACAGCTTTTTTTATGAAAGAAGAATTTGATTTCGAGAGTATCAAGAACAAGGCCATTGAACAGCTGAAAGCCGGCAAGCCCTTTGTTGGGTAAGGACGGCGCCTTTGCCCCACTATTGGAAAGTATATTGAATGCAGCCCTGGAAGGAGAGATGGATGCACATTTGACAGAAGAAGAACGCCAGATGGGTAACCGTCGTAACGGAAAGATGCAAAAGCAGGTTCAGACTCCCTTGGGCGAAGTAACCGTTTCCACTCCCCGTGACCGTAATTCGAGTTTTGATCCCCAGTTTATCAAGAAGCGTGAGACTATTCTGGCAGAAGGTGTTGCTGACCGTATAATTGGCTTGTATGCAATGGGAAACAGCACAAGGGAAATCAGTGACTGGATGGAAGAAAATCTTGGGAATCGTGTTTCGGCCGACACAATCAGTTCCATCACAGACCGTGTACTTCCGGAGATAAAAGCATGGAAATCACGGATGCTTGATTCTGTTTATCCTATAGTCTGGATGGATGCCATTCATTACAAAGTAACGGATGAACGTGGCTGCGCGGTAACCCGTGCAATCTATAATGTACTGAGCATTGACAGGGAGGGACACAAGGAGTTACTTGGAATGTATATATCAAGGAATGAGGGAGCAAACTTCTGGCTCAGCGTGTTGACAGACCTTCAGAACCGTGGAGTTGAGGATATTCTCATTGCCTGTATAGACGGTCTGAAGGGGTTTCCTGAAGCCATTCAAAGCGTTTATCCTAATACAGCCGTACAGCTTTGTGTAGTACATCAGATACGTAACTCCATCAAGTATGTAGGATCCAAGAATCAGAAGGAGTTCTTAAGGGATTTTGAAATAGTGTCTATCAGGCAGTCAATAAGGAATCCGCAGAAAATGAGCTCCTCAAGCTGGATGAAAAATGGGGTGAACAGTATCCTGTCGTTATCAGATCCTGGCAGGACAACTGGGATAAGCTGTCCGAATACTTCCAGTATACTCCGGTCATCCGTAAGCTTATCTATACCACAAATACCGTTGAGGGGTATCACCGTCAGATCCGCAAGGTAACAAAAAACAAGGGCGTGTTCCCATCGGATACAGCCCTTGAGAAACTTGTTTATCTTGCATACCGCAATATACGTAAGAAATGGACCATGCCACTGGCCAATTGGGCTACCATCTCGCAACAACTGGCTATAAAGTTTGGAAACCGGTTTAAATTATTGTAATTTTACGCTCGTCGGGACGGGTGGTCCCGCCCCTTGCCGCTGGGCGCTCCCCGACCGATGAGTTTTCTAGAGATAAATAATGCGTGACACAGTTTATTTTACACTACCGAAAAAGCGGATTTATTCCGCTTTTTCTATGTTCATTGTATTGTCAAAACCAATAATCATATTTACCAAATTGTATACGGAACTTTCGGGTATGCCGAGGGTTGCCTGATAATGGTACCCCTTACTATCCACACCCATGAAATTCATATCGGCAAGAATGGCCTGGTCCAGCATTTCGGCAGGGAATATATCCGCAAACATCTTTTTAGTGATGTCCTGGCCATAAAGCATCTTCTTCCCTTCGTATACACAGATGTGGATTACATTATCATAATACACATTGTCCACACTGATTCCATTTTCAGAATAGGAAGTCTTGAAAACCTTCATCTTTGAAGGGTTGATATATACATATCCCCTATATCTTGTATTCTTGTATGTTACGATACTGTCTTTCTTTATCACTTCCGGAGTAGTAGAAATGACCTCCACTTCTCGACTGGTGAAAACCAAAGAATCTTCCGCATTCTCTGATTTATGCAGTTTAATTACTTCGTCGGCCAGCGAGTGGAACCAGAAGCTGTATTCCGTTTGACGGTCTATCTTATAGGCCACCGGTTCATTGCTGTATATGTAGATTGTATCGTGAACAACCTTGAAAGGTACGGGAGCGCTTTGCGGGTTGGCATAATATACCGTATCCCCTTCGATGCGCATCAACGGCATTTCTGTTTCATCGTTCACCCAGATGCCTTGTAACAGTTGTTTTGCAATGAGGTCTTCCTTTACGGAAACCTCTCCTGTTTGTCTGTTGCTGCATGAGGCCAATGAGACAATCAAGTACAATGAGAATCGCA
>ENA-OQHD01000298-OQHD01000298.1-human-gut-metagenome-genome-assembly--contig:-NODE-298-length-19734-cov-2.924772_pt1 | contig 19734 bp, 23 predicted proteins | sample MGYA00242560_ERZ504711 | MGnify/ENA primary metagenome ERZ504711 (study PRJEB26092, sample SAMD00036198) | human gut metagenome | host: Homo sapiens | study: EMG produced TPA metagenomics assembly of...
TTTCTGTTGCAGGGCCTTCTGTTCTTTGTAGAAGTCGTAGTTTCCGCTGTAATACGTCAATGCCCTGGGAGGAGAGTTCGCAGATGGCAGGCAACTGATTCAGTAGCGTGCGGTCGTGACTGATGACGAGCACGGTAGCCGATGTCCGTCGTATCAAGTTATACAGACGTTCCCGTCCATCCGCGTCCAGATAGTTGGTCGGTTCGTCCAGCAGGATGGCTGTTGGGTTGTGCAACTCCATGCCTGCCAGGAAGATGCGGGTCATTTTCGCCGCCGCTAAGTCCTTCCATCGGACGGGAGAGTGGGATACCGTCCAGTCCCCAGCTGTCGAGAGAAGTCTGGGCGCGTTCTTCCACGTTCCAGTCATCATTGAGCGTATTGAAGTGCTTTTCGGTAGCGTCACCGCTTAGGATGGCATGCAGGGCAGATAGCTTGTGGCTGATTCCCAAAGCTTGTGCTATTGTCTGCCGGTCGTATTGTCCGAAGTGCTGGGGCACGTAGTACAGATGTTCGGGGCGTAGCACCGTTCCCGAACTTGGTGACAAGTCTCCTGCCAAAATGCGCATGAGGGTAGACTTGCCGCAACCGTTATTTCCGGTCAGGGCTATTTTATCTCCGGAGTTGATACTCAAGTGGAGGTGTGAAAACAAGATTTCCTTATCTGCATGGATATAGCTAAGGTCTTTAATGATAAAGCTCATAAGTTTCTACTGTGTTTTTAAGAAGTAAGAATGATAGGGGAGATGCAAGCATTCCCCGAAATTGAAATTCTCGAAGGGGAGGGGTACAGACAAACACAGTATTGGCTAAACATCTATATAGGTGATGCTCAGCGTTCAGTCTGAAAAATGCATGTTGATAGTGATGTTTACCGAAATGTGTTGTCTTTAGTCGGATATTCTCATCGGTGGAATTAATTGGTTAGTGGGCGCAAAGGTAATGATTTCCACTGAATAACAAAGGCTTTTTCGCGATATTAATATCGTGTCGGCAAGAAGTTAATATCGTGTTTGCAAGAAATTAACTTCCTGCAGACACGATGTTAATACTTTATTGGTTCTGTTACTTCATGGCCGAAGCATCGAACGAGAGTGGCAGTAATTCTCCCACATTCTTCAGCTCGTAGATTCCATTTTTTGCCATACAGCAACACCCGCATTGGCTGCTTGAAGCGCTTCTCCGTTTCGAGCATCACTTGCCGGCAGGCGCCGCAGGGCGGGATGGGAGACTCCAGGAACTCGTCGTGCTCGTTGCGTGCAGCAATGGCGAGGGTGGTTACTGCCTGGTCGGGATGTTGGGAGTTGGCATAGAATAGGGTGGTGCGTTCTGCACACAGCCCGGAAGGATAGGCGGCGTTTTCCTGGTTGGTGCCGGTCACTACAATACCGTTTGCCAGTCTGGCTGCAGCTCCTACCGAGAAGTGGGAGTAAGGGGCATAGCTGCGGTTGGTAGCCTCGCGGGCGGCATCCATCAGTTCGCGGTCGGCGGCATCCAGTTCTTCATAGTCGTATATCTTGACGGCGATTTCGATATTTAATTCTTTCATAAGGCAAAGGGTTATATTGTAATTAATGTTACAAAGATAGAAAAGAGATTGGTTATTTCAATTCTTTTACGGACTTTTGTGCAGAACTCAACATTTTAAGCATGAAACGGATTTTCAGACTGACTGCTATCATAGCATTTCTTTTTATTTCCATTACAACAGTGCAGGCACAACGCCGGAATGCCCGCTACAATGAGTATATCAAACAGTATGCTCCCCTTGCCGTGGAGCAGATGCAACGTCATAAGATACCTGCCAGCATCACGCTGGCCCAAGGGCTGTTGGAGAGTGGTGCCGGATACAGCGAGCTGGCGCGTAAGAGCAACAACCACTTCGGCATCAAGTGTGGAGGCAACTGGCGCGGACGGACGGTGAGGCATGATGACGATGCCCGCAATGAATGTTTCCGCGCTTATCGCAATCCGAAAGACTCTTATGAAGACCATTCCGATTTCCTGAAACGGGGAGCACGTTATGCTTTTCTTTTCAAACTGAAGATTACGGACTATAAGGGTTGGGCGCGCGGCTTGAAGAAGGCCGGCTATGCTACCGACCCGTCGTATGCCAACCGCCTGATAACCATTATTGAGGACTATGAACTGTATAAGTACGACAGCCGTGGCATGAGCAAACACGATGTCCGCAGTTGGGAGAAGGAACTGAAAAAGAAACCTTGGCTGGCCAATCCGCATCAGGTGTACATTGCCAACGATATAGCTTATGTCGTGGCGCGCGACGGAGACACCTTCCAGGTGTTGGGCAAGGAGTTTGACATCAGCTGGAAGAAACTGGTGAAATACAACGACCTCCATAAAGAATATACACTGGAGGTGGGAGACATCATCTACTTGAAAGAAAAGCGCAAGAAAGCTGCCAAACCCCATACTGTCTACATTGTGAAGGACGGCGATTCCATGCACTCCATTTCCCCAAAAGTACGGTATTCGTCTGAAGAACCTTTATAAGATGAATCGTAAGGATGCGGAATACGTGCCCGAGGTGGGAGACCGCTTGAGATTAAGATAAAGAAGCTATCCGAAAATGTACAGGGTGTCCGGAAAACGGACACCCTTCATTTTTTGTCTTTTCGCTTACTTTCAAGGGGGTTATGATTTTGGCATGGATTTAGTATATATTAAGCGTTATGTTCGCAAACAATCAAAATTAAAAGATATGGATAGAGAAATTCCGAAAGAAGTGCGTAATAAAGAACGCAATAAGAAAATCATCCGCTACGGTGCTATCGGCGTGGCAGGTATCGTAGTGGTCAGTGTACTCATTTCATTGATGCGTACGGGAGTGAAGGAGAAAGACCTTGTATTCTCCAAAGTAGGCAAGGGTACGATTGAAGTCAGTGTCAGTGCCTCCGGAAAAGTGGTTCCTGCATTCGAGGAAATTATAAATTCACCTATTAATACCCGCATTTTGGAAGTGTACAGAAAAGGTGGTGATAGTGTGGATGTCGGTACCCCTATCCTGAAACTGGACTTACAGAGTGCCGAAACCGACTACAAAAAGATGCTGGATGAAGAGCAGATGCGCAGCTACAAGCTGAAACAGCTGAAACTTGACAACCAGACCAAACTGACCGACCTTCAGATGAAATCAAAGTCTCCGCCATGAAGCTGGACCGCATGAAGGTGGAACTGCGTAACGAGCAGTACCTTGATAGCCTCGGTTCGGGCACCACCGACAAAGTGCGCCAAGCCGAACTGAGCTACAACGTAGCACAACTGGAATACGAGCAATTACAGCAGCAGTATGCCAACGAGAAGGAAGTGCTGGCTGCAGAATACCAAGTGCAGGAACTGGATTTCAGCATGTTCCAGAAGACACTGGCCGAAACCAAACGTACGCTCGACGATGCGCAGGTGCGTTCGCCCCGGAAGGGCCATCCTTACTTATATCAACAATCAGATTGGTGCCCAGGTTCCTGAAGGGACCCAGATTGCCGTCATCTCCGACTTGAGCCACTTCAAGGTGGAAGGCGAGATTGCCGATACTTACGGTGACCGTGTGGCTGCCGGCGGCAAGGCCATTGTGAAGATTGGCAGCGAAAAGCTGGAAGGTTCCGTAAGCAGTGTTACTCCGCTTTCAAAGAATGGCGTCATCTCCTTTACCGTGCAGTTGAATGAGGACAACAACCGCCGACTGCGTTCCGGTCTGAAAACCGACGTCTATGTGATGAATGCAGTGAAGGAAGACGTGATGCGCATAGCCAATGCCAGCTATTATGTGGGACGTGGGGAGTATGAACTTTTTGTACGCAATTCCGACAAGGAAATTGTAAAGCGCAAGGTGCAGCTGGGCGATTCCAACTTTGAGTTTGTAGAAGTGGTCAGTGGCTTGCAACCGGGTGATGAAGTGGTGGTGAGCGATATGAGTAACTATAAGAACAAGAATAAGTTGAAGCTAAAATGATAAAGGTTTACTTGAAACAAGCCTGGGAGCTGTTGAAGCAGAATAAACTGTTCAGCATGCTCTACATTGTGGGTACGGGGCTGGCCATTGCCATGACAATGATTATGGCGGTGGTGTATTATGTGAAGATTGCGCCCGTCTATCCAGAGGCAAACCGCATGAATACGCTTTACCTCAGCAATTCAAAATTCACGCAGGGAAGCGGCAACAATACCAGGACCATGCAATGGGCTGTTTCCTACAAGGCACTGCAAGACTGGTTCTATCCCGTAGAGAATGCCCTTGTCGTTTCGGCCGAGCTGCATAATGATTTGTCGGAAAACAGTTATATACAGCCTGCCGACCGCAGCGGTGATTTTCCGGTTATGGTAAAGTTGACAGACCCTGCTTTTTTCCAAGATATATTCTTTCCAATTCCTGGAAGGTAGTCCATTCACGGCATCCGACCTGGCAAGTGGCATTTCCACTGCTGTCATTACCGATGATTTGGCACGCCGCTTGTTCGGTACGACGGAAGAGGTAGTAGGACGCTCGTTCAGCCTGAACTATATCGACTATCGGGTTTGTGGGGTGGTGCGCAGTGCCAGTTACCTCACCTCTAAATCCTATGCACAGCTTTATATACCTTATACGGTGTCGCCCGATTACAGCACTCCCAAGTACGACCTTCCCTATCTGGGAGCTTTCAGTGCTACCTTTCTGGTGCAGGACAGTAAGCAGGGAGATGCTCTGCGGGCTGAGATAAAGGAAATCTGCCGCAAGGAGAATCTTATGCATCCCGATGAATGGAAAGTAGATTTCTGGGAGCAGCCCACCTCCCATCTGTTGAGTGTCTTCAAGACTTATGCAAGTATGGAGTTTGACCTTTGGGCCACAGTGCGCCACTTTTCTGCTTGTCCTGCTCGTATTGCTGTTGGTGCCTGCCCTGAATCTGAGCGGCATGATATCGAGCCGTATGGAGGGACGTCTGGCAGAGATGGGCGTGCGGAAATCGTTTGGAGCCGGACGTAAGATACTGCTTTCACAAGTGATGTGGGAAAACCTGCTGCTGACCGCACTGGGCGGAGCATTGGGCTTGCTGCTGGCATGGCTGGCACTTTACGTGGGACGCGAGTGGATATTTACGGTATTCGACAGCTGGCCGAATATGGTACCCGAAGGAGTGGAGGTCCGCGTATCGGGTGAAATGCTGTTTGCTCCGCTGGTTTTTCTCGCCGCATTGGCGCTGTGCGTCGTGCTGAATCTGTTGTCGGCCCTTATACCGGCGTGGTATTCCTTGAGGAAACCGATTGTGAACTCACTGAATGAAAACGATAAGACACGGGAGGTTGGTATGTTTAAGTTAATATGGAAGAATCTTTGGGCGCGCCGCCGCAAGAACGGATGGTTGTTGGCCGAATTGATATTGGTGAGTATCATCAGTTGGGTTGTATTGGACCCGGTGATTGTGGTCACGCACGATCGTAATATCCCGTTGGGCTATGATGCGGAGCGGCTTTGCCTCATTTCATTGGGCGCATTGCAGCCCCAGGCACCGGGATACGATGCCGAAGCGCAGGACTCTGCTACGTTGGTGGACAACTATTATAATTTGGTGCGTTATGTCAAGGACTTTGACGGTGTGGAATCGGCCACTCCCGTGCTGGGATTCTGTTATCCCAATTCTTCGGGAAGTTCGAATAGTCAATTGTTTGCCGAAGGGGATACGATTCCCTTATCTATTATGATGATACAATTTCTGCCTCATACGAACTTTTTCGATACGTATGGTTTCCGTTCCGGTAAAGGGGCGGACACCCGGACAGCTGTCCGACTACGCCTATGCCCCGAATGACATTGTACTGACAGAGAATGCTGCCGAACAGTTGTTCCATACCAAAGACGCGCATGGCAAACGCTGTGTAAGCAGAGACCATGGAGATACCTTGTACATGCCGGTTGTCGGTACGATAGGAGCCATGAAGATGTATAGCGAGTGGCGTCCCGTCCCCGTTGCATTTATGCCGATGCTTACCATCGATACAAGTTATATCCCTGAAAGTGCTCATATCCTGGTACGTCTCAAAGAGGGTGTCAGCATGGAGCGTTTTCTGCACGATTTCCGTCCCTGGATGGTGAAGGAGATGAGGCGGGGTAATCTGTTTGCCCGTAGTGTCCGTTCCTATGAGCAGATTATAACGGAGAGCGAAGCCAGCAATTCCACACCGATTTACCGCCGTAATTTGGCGATGGCGGCTTTCTTCCTGGTGAATCTTTGCCTGGGTGTCATCGGTACCTTCTGGTTGCAGACACGTACGAGGCGCGAGGAAGTGGGAGTGATGCTGTCGTTCGGAGCTACACGCAGTGACATTGTCCGCCTGCTGATGGGCGAAGGCACGGTATTGACCGTGGTCGCTTCACTGACTGGTTTTCTGCTTTATTTGCAATATGCACTGAAAGAAGGGCTGGCCAAAGGACAGAATTGGGTGGAGAGTACAGAGAGCTATTGGGTATCGGATTTTACCTTGCATTATTTGCTCGTGTCGCTCGTCATCTTTCTGATACTGCTGGTGGTAGTGTTGGTGGGAATCTATATCCCGGCGCGCAACATCAGCTGCATTCCACCTACGGAAGCCCTGCGTGACGAATAGATGAAAACGGACAAAGTGTTCATTTTCGGACACCTTACTGCATGTATAAATAGCAGATAATCAATGATAAACGGTTTTGGCATAACTTTTGACCTCTTGAAGCAGAAATTGTGCGGAATAGAAACGGAACAGAATAATAACAATTAAATACTTACCATTATGATTAAGTTAACTAGCATCAACAAGATTTATCGTACAAACGAGATTGAAACCGTGGCATTGGAAAAACTGTAAAACCTCGAAGTGAACAAGGGAGAATTCTCAGTATCATGGGACCTTCCGGTTGCGGAAAATCTACGTTGCTGAACATTATGGGTTTATTGGATGCACCCACCAGCGGTACCATCGAAATAGCCGGTACGAAAGTGGACGGCATGAAGGACAAGGAGCTGGCTGCTTTCCGTAACCAGAAGCTGGGTTTTGTGTTTCAGTCTTTCCATCTGATTAACTCGCTGAATGTACTGGATAATGTGGAGCTGCCTTTGCTGTATAGAAAGGTGTCTGCCAAAGAACGCCGTCGTTTGGCGGAAGAGGTGTTGAAGAAGGTCGGTTTGAGCCACCGCATGCGTCACATGCCTACACAGCGTTTCCGGCGGTCAGTGCCAGCGTGTAGCCATTGCCCGTGCCATTATCGGCAACCCGGAGATAATCCTCGCCGATGAGCCACCGGTAACCTGGACTCCAAGATGGGTGCCGAAGTCATGGAACTGTTGCATCAACTGAACAAGGAAGACGGACGTACCATCGTGATGGTGACCCACAATGAAGAGCAGGCCAAACAGACCTCACGTACCGTCCGCTTCTTCGACGGACGTCAGGTGGAATAATTACTGCTTAGCAACTGTCAACTATTAATTATCAATATCAATTAATGAAATGCAAACCGTAAGACAAGCTTTTACAATCTTGAAGCAGAATCCGCTGCTAAGTACGATTTCCATATTGGGTACGGCCTTTGCTATCACCATGATTATGGCTATTGTGATTACTTGGCAGACGAAATATGCTGACTTGGAACCGGAGGTGAACCGCAGTCGGTGTCTTTACTTTTCCGCTATGCACGTATACGACAAGGAAAAGGACGGCAATAATAATTGGAGTAATCCTTCGGCGGCATTTATGAAAGAATGCGTGCAGCCGGTGCCCGAAGTGGAATACTGTACGGCATTTTCCCCAGCCGGTTTGTCATTGGCTTCGTTGACTGACGGTAACAATCGGGTGAAAGTGGATGCTATGCGGACAGAGCCCGACTTCTGGAAAGTGTTCAGCATGCAGTTTCTTGCCGGACGCGGCTTCAGCGAAGCCGACCGTGCTGGAGAAAGCAAGGCTGTAGTAGTCTGTGCGTCTGTAGCGCGGAAACTGTATGGAAGTACAGATGTAGTGGGACAGGAATTCCTGCTGAACCGGGAACTTGCGCGTATCGTGGGAGTGGTGAAAGATGTTTCCGTCACTGCTAAGGATGCATATGCACAAGTATGGGGTATGTACAGTGCCGACGAACTGAAAATTACCGGAGTCCACAGTTAATTTGGGAGGCATGCAGATTGCTGTATTGGCACGTACATCCGATGACTTTCCTGCCATCCGGGAGGGCATTGCCAAGCAGGTGGAACGTGTTAATGCCGGATTGGGTAATAAACAGATAGACATCATGGAACAGCCGGACAATATCGTGGCGCACGTCAACCACGTATGGGCTAATGTAGGGCCAGACTTGACAATGCTTTATCTTCAATATGCCGTAGCTTTATTTATCATTTTGTTGGTACCGTCACTCAATCTGTGTGGCTTGAGTAACAGCCGCATGCAGCAACGTATTACCGAATTAGGTGTACGTAAGGCTTTTGGAGGAACGAAAAAGTGTGCTTGTGCGGCAGATACTGAACGAAAATCTGATGTTGACATTACTGGGTGGAGTAGTGGGACTGCATTTTCAGTTATTTGGCAGTATATGCCATGCGTATGTGGCTGTTCACCAATAATCAGAATGTGGGTACGTCGGGCGAGTTCAGCTTGAACATGGAGGCACTGTTTAGTCCGTGGGTATTCCTGCTGGCATTTGTTTTCTGTGTGGTCATCAATCTGTTGAGTGCGGCACTGCCTGCATGGATAGCGGCACGGCACACTATTGTAGATTCTTTGAATGATAAATAGAAGGAGGTACTTGATATGAAATTTACGATACATAACTTACGTATGATAAAGGCACGCTTCAGCAGTAACGGCTGGGTATTGGCTGAATTGTTCTTGGTATTCATCGTGATGTGGTTCCTCTGTGACTCACTGGGATGCATGAAATATACTTTCTACCGTCCGCTGGGTTATAATATTGAACATGTCTATAAATTATCCACCGTTGTAGGTGGAGAAAGTCGGGATACGAGTCTGACTGATGCCGATAAATATCTGGGTATATTGGCGAAATTGGAACAAGAGCCTTCCGTAGAGGCAGCTGCCCTTTGTTATTGGAGCCTTCCGATGAGTGGCAGTAATAGTTACAATGCGTTGGTTGTGCAAGATACTTCCTGGGTGCAAGGACGCTGTATTTATACGACTGGAGGATATATGGATGTTTTCCGGATAAGTGAGGACCCGCGTCACCCGTTCCGGGACACTCCCGCAGGATGGAACAATGTGACACTGAGTAATGCCGCTTTTGAACGTTTTCGTAAGAAAATGCCGGAGTTTTCGCAGACTACGCCGTTAGGTAATGGTGATTCTGTTACAATCATCAAGCAGATGGGGAAGACCGGTGCTTTCCGTTCCTATCGTTATGGAGTTGAGGAACCTTGGTTCTTTTATCATTTGGGAGAGAATATGATTAAGGCAGAGTTTGCCGACAATTGGTCGCAGATTGTTTTCCGCGTGAAGCCTGCTGCCGACGGACCGGATTATCGGGAGAAGTTTCTGCGCGAAATAGCGCCTAAACTGGACACGGACAATGCGTTTGTGGCAGATGCCGCTCCCTATACTGAACAACAGTTGCAGTTCGAGGTGATGAATGGCGATACGGATAAGGTGAACAGTCAGGCTGTGGTGGTGCTCTTCCTGCTGGTGAATGTATTTTTGGGGTTAATAGGCACCTTCTGGTTCCGTACTCGCCGCCGCCGTTCGGAGATAGCTCTACGGATGGCGATGGGCAGTACGCGTGGCGGTGTGTTTCGTTTACTGATAGGTGAGGGGTTACTGTTATTGGCGTTAGTGACATTGCCTGCCATGGTTGTATGCTACAATGTGGGGATGGCGGAATTTACTATAGGACGTACCTCTCTCATATCCACTTGGCCGATAGAGTGGAGTGTGATACGCTTCCTTGCAGGTTCTCTAGGGGCTTGGTTACTGATAGCTCTGATGGTAGTGATTGGAATATGGTTTCCGGCACGGCAGGCTATGAAGATTGAGCCGGCAGAGGCGTTGCATGAAGAGTAGTATGAAAAACAATAGAGGATTAACAATAAAAAACGAAGAAAAATTGAAAACTAATATAGTAGGTATTATCATTGCATTGATATTGACATTTGTAGGTATGCTGAGTGTTTATGCACAAGATACCAAAGTGAGTGAAGTGCGCAAAGTGGATGCCTTTTCGTCCATTGAGATAACGTCTGTGGGAACAATTTTATTTTACACAGAGTGACACTTATTCTTTCAAGATTGAAGGTAAGGAGAAGCACGTGAAGAATACAGAAACCACAGTGAAGGACGGCTGTCTGCTGATAGGCTTCAAGGATAGGAAAAATCAAGAGCATGAGAAATCAGAAAAATGGCGTGACCATTTGGAATTTCGGCTCCTGATTTGAAGAAGGTGGAGTTTACCGGTGTAGGGGAATTCAATTGTGAGAAGCCCTTGAAATCTGGATGAAGTGTCATTTGAGGTAAGGGAGTGGTGAAGTGAATGTATCCGATTTGACGTGTGACGAGCTGAAAGTTACTTTACGCGGAGTAGGTAGCGCCGATATTCATGTAGTCTGCGATTATTTGACTGCCAGAATGAGTGGTGTGGGTGACGTCACTTTGAGCGGAACTGCCGGGCATGCTGACATTTCTAAAGGAGGCATAGGCGGAGTGAATACATGTAACCTGAAGGTGGGCCGTTGAGTAGCGGTAACACCAATCGTAAATAGTAAATCGTCTAATCGTAAATATCAATATGATAAAGCAATACTTCACACAAGCCTGGGCACAGTTGCGGCAGCAACCGATGATTAGTGCCGTCAGCATAGCCGGTACGGCACTTGCCATCTTCCTCATCATGCTGGTGGTGATGATGCAGCAGGTGAAGGTAGCTCCGTTTGCTCCGGAGAGCAACCGCGACCGCTTTCTACATGTGCATTATATGAGCATCACCAACAAAAGCTGGGGAGAGGGAAACAGTTCCAACGGACCGATGGGGATAAAGACTGCGCTTGAGTGCTTCAAATCGCTGAAGACCCCCGAAGCAGTAACGATTTATACCTGTATGGTCATTTCTACCCCCGTGAATCTGCCGGGACAACCTGCAACGGGTATCGACCTGTTGCAGACAGATGATACTTTCTGGCGTGTGTTTGATTTCTCTTTTGTTGCCGGGAAACCTTATGACCAGGCTACATTCGATGCCGGACTACCCGTAGCGGTAATTACGGAAAGTGTAGCGCGCAGGTTATTCCAGACAACGGAGGCTGTTGGTCGCGAATTCCTTTTGAACCATGCTCCTTATACAGTGTCCGGTGTAGTGAAGGATGTTTCTACTTTGGCCAACACTGCCTATGCGCAGGTATGGGTGCCCTATACTTCTACTGAGATAACGAAAAGCACATGGAGTGATGAGCATATGGGGATGATGAGCGTTACCATTCTGGCGAAAAGCCGTGATGATTTTCCTGCTATTCGTGAGGAGACGGAACGCCGCCGTCAGGAGTACGACACTGTAATTGGCGAGAATGGTTATTCGTTGATTTACCGTAACCGTCCTTATGACCAGGAGAAAAATGCCGCAGGAATGGCTGCCAACATCGAACCGGACGTGGACCAGGCACGCAGGCAGCGTCTCATTATCTTCATCATTCTACTGATTGTTCCTGCCATCAACCTCAGCTCGATGACGCAGAGCCGTCTGCGCCAGCGTGTGGCAGAGATTGGTGTGCGCCGGGCATTCGGTTCAACGAGACTGGAACTGATGGGGCAAATCATTGCAGAAAATCTGGTGGTGACATTGCTGGCAGGGGTGATGGGATTGTTGCTGAGTGTAGCATTCGCTTATTTGGGAAATACACTGCTGTTTGCGCAGGAATTCAGCCAGACGCTGAGTCCTCCGGCAGTGGATGCAAGCATATTGCTGCATGGCTCCACCTTTGGCTGGGCGTTGTTGTTCTGCTTTGTGCTGAACTTACTAAGTTCCGGTATTCCCGCATGGCGTGCATCAAGAATAGGGATTGTAAATGCATTGGGCGGACGTTTGCATAAATAACTCCATCACAAAACATTAATCATTGAAGAAAATGACTAAGAAACTTCTTACACAGATAAAGAATGAATGGCTCTCAAACCTATGGTTGGTGTTGGAGTTATTGGTAGTGAGTGTAGTGATGTGGTACGTGGTAGACTATCTCTACACGCGCGCCGCCACCTATCTGGAGCCGAGAGGCTTTAATATAGAGCACTGCTACCTTATAGAGTTGGGGGAACTGACACCCAAAAGTCCCGACTACATAGCCGGGCATACCTCTCAGCAGACCCACGATGACATAGCCGAGTTGTTGGAGCGTCTGCGTCGTCGGCCGGAGATAGAAGCGGTCAGCCTTTCGCAGAATTCGTATCCTTACAACGGAAGCAATTCAGGCGCTGAAGTAAGCTATGACACTTTGCGTTCTCCCGGTTGGACCATCCGCAGGTTAGTGACACCGGACTTTCCCCGTGTATTCCGCTATCGGGGCACGCGTGGCGAGACACCCGAACAATTGGCTGAAATGTTGGAGCGCGGGGAGTTTATGGCTTCGGATAACCTCTACCGGAAATACGACTGCCGGATGACAGATCTCGTAGGCCAGCGGTTCTATCATTTTTGGTGATACTACGAAGACCTACCGGCTGGGTGCTGCACTGCAAAATGTACGCTATCACGATTATGACCAGGCGCGAAGCTCATATTCCATGATGGTGAAGCAGAGTTTCTACTATATCGGTCTCGAACTTTGTGTCCGCGTCCGTGAAGGGCAGGACAATGACTTCATTGAGAGGCTGAAGGCAGACAGTGAGAGCCAGTTCCGCATAGGCAATATCTTCATTTCGGAGATACGTTCTTTCAAGGATATTCGTCGCAACTACCAGCAGGCATGGACCAATGACATCCGTAACTATGTGATGGGTATGGGATTCCTGCTGCTGAACATTTTCCTCGGCTTGCTCGGAACATTCTGGTTCCGTACGCAGCAACGCCGTTCGGAGATAGCACTGCACAAAGCGCATGGAGCGACAGACCGTGCCATCTTCAGCCGGCTGCTTAGTGAAGGGATATTGTTGTTGGCAATTGTCACCCCCGTTGCATTGCTCATCGATTATAATCTTGCACACCTGGAGTTGAACTCCTGGAGGAACGGTACGACGTTGGAGTGGGACCGCCTGCTGCTATGTGCCGCCATCAGCTTTGTGCTGATTGCCCTAATGATTGTCATCGGTATAGGTATTCCCGCCCGAAAGGCCATGAAGGTGCAGCCTGCCGAAGCATTACATGATGAATAGAAAGTTATGAAACAAATTTTGAGCTCTTATCCGCCAGAATCCCTTTTTCCAGTGCTGTTTCCGTCATCGGTACGGCAGTGAGCATCACCTTTGTCATGGTCATTTACATGGTGTATGACATCCAGACGGCTGACTTGGCTCCCGGGTCGCACCGCAGTAGTATGGTATATTCTTCTTATGGATACTCTTACCGTAAGTCCGACCGCAGCAATTCCAATACGGGCATGTCTTATCGGGCTGTCAACGCTATTTTCGCAGAACTTCCGGGTGCGGAACTTGTCACCTATCTGGGACCTACCTATCTTAGATACTGTGGGGATTCGCCCGCGCGGGGAATGCGCCGTACGGTTCGTCAGGTGGATTTGAACTATTGGCGTGTCTACGATATCCCTCTTGTGGCGGGCCGTCTTTTCAGTACCGAAGAGTTCGATGCTTGCCGGGATGTCGTGGTTATAGGCGAACAGCTTGCTCGCGAAGCTTTCGGGTCTGCCGAAGCAGCCATTGGCAAAAATTATTTTGTCAACTTTCGCCCTAAGCGCATTGTCGGGGTCACCAAGGATGTGAGCTCTCTGTTCACATTTGCCTATGGAGAGTTGTGGATGCCTTATTCCACCCGGGATTCCGGTCTGGGCAGTGAAGGGCTACGGGGAGATTTCGAGGCTGTGGCCCTTGTCAAGCCCGGTGTCGGCAGAGAGGAACTCAAGCGGCAGATAGAACAGTCGCTTGCCCGCTTCAACGAGATACTGGTCGAATATGAACTGGAGCTTCCCGACCTCAGCACCTATACGGAACGGCAGTTCTTCCGTAATGACACGATGAGTCCTGCCGTAACCTGCATCATCCTGGGTTTGATATTGCTTATTGTGCCCGCTATCAATGTCAGCGGACTTATATCTTCGCAAATGTCCCGTCGCATGGCTGAGCTTGCGGTAAGGAAAGCATACGGCGCCAGCCGTTCTACCTTGATGGTGCAGTTGCTCCGCGAGAACCTGGCCTTGGCATTTGCCGGCGCATTGCTCGGTTTTCTCTTTTCGTGCATATTCCTATGGCTGGGTAAGGACTGGATGCTTGGCGATGGTGCTCCCGGAACGAATTTTGATGTAAGCGTCTGGCTCTTCCTCCGTCCTGCGGTTTTCGTGGCTGTATTGGTGGTGTGTCTGTTGTTCAACCTGCTTTCTGTGTTTATTCCTGCCTGGCATGCCACCCGTCGCCCTATAGCCGAGGTTCTTGGCGGAGAATGAGCGGATAAACGAATCCCAATTAAAACAGTAACGAGTATGATACATTCTATTTACACCAGATATGGAACCAGCGCCGCAGTAACGGCTGGCTGTTTGCCGAGCTGTTGATTGTATTTACATTGATGTGGTATTGTGTGGATGTACTCTATGGCTTTGCCCATGCAGAACGGCAGCCTAAGGGGTATGATTTGGAGCATGTCTATAAGATAAGGATTTCCTGCAATCCCACACAGATAGTGCCGTGCACGTCGGAAGACAGCCTGCAGACCTTCTGGTTCAAGCCGATGGAGGAAGTGCTCCGGCGTATCAGGCAATATCCTGCAGTGGAAAGTGCTGCCACGTGGCTGGGTACCGATACTTATACCCGCGGGCGTGTTTACCAGGGGTATACGACGGACAGCGTGCATGTTGTCGAGACTACAGTGCGCTATGTGTCTCCCGAATATTTCGACGTCATGCGCATTCCGCTGTTGCAGGGGAATGTCTCGGATTGGAATTCCACTGCCAGTCCTCTGCCTGCCGTGGTGAGCCCGTGATTTGGCAGACAGTCATTTTTCAGACAAGTGCCGGGGCGGTGGGCCGCGAGTTTCTGGATTATTACAGCGGAGGTCTCCGTTACCGTGTCTCTGCAGCTCTGTGCCTTGCAGAAGACGGATGACTATGCCCGTTACGGACCCTTTTGTCCTGACTCCTTTCCCCGGTTGGTTCTATGAGGACCAGTACCTCCCGTTCATCTCCCTACGGATACGTCCGGAGGCGGATACGGATAATTTTGCAGCTCGTTTTTATCAGGATATGATGTCGCAGCTGCAGGTCGCTCCATTCTATCTTTTCGACATACAGAGCTATAAGGACCAGAAGATAGAGCGGGATGCTGCCGAAGGAATCACCCCGTATATCCGCAGCGCAAGGCTCATTGTGATATTCTTTGTTTTCAATGTATTCATCGGGCTGATGGGAACTTTTTGGTTCCGTACCCGCCATCGCCGCAGCGAGATTGCTTTGCGCATGGCCATGGGCAGCAGCCGCGGAAGAATACGCTGGCAATTGCTGGGTGAAGGGTTGCTGCTGTTGGCACTTGCTTCCATCCCCGCTTTGATGATATGTATCAATATGGTTATGGCAGATGTCACTTTTACGGAAGCCACGGATGCCACTTGGGGGAGATTTGTCATATGCGTTTCTATTGTCTGGATATTGATGGCATTGATGGTGATTGCAGGAATCTGGTATCCGGCTTCACGGGCCATGAAGGTACAGCCTGCCGAAGCATTGCACGATGAGTGAGCTTTTTTTTGAATAATCTGTGCTCATTCTCAATATAACTTGTATATTTGCGTGACGAATAAGAGTTTTGCGTTGAGTATACAAAATCTATATTATGATGAAACGCCTTTTCTTTCCATTGTTTGCAGGCTTGTTGTGGTTGATGTCGGGAACACTTTCGGCTACGGAACGTACGTACAATGTACTTTTCATACAGTCCTATACAAAAAAATACTCCTTGGCACAGCCTTCTGACAGAAAATTTGGAGAACGGACTGGACAAGGGGGGAGTTAAAGCCAATATCACTACTGAATATCTGAATGCCGATTACTGGTCTTTCGCTTCCGAGTGCTTCATCATGCGCCGCATCTGCGAGCGTGCCAGGCAACGGAAAACGGACTTGATTGTGACCTCCAGCGATGAGGCTTTCTTCACATTGACCCATTGCGGTGATTCCCTGCCTTATCAGATACCGGTAGTGGTTTCGGGTATCAAATACCCGGATGAGAGAGTCTTTGAAAGAATGCCCAACGTCTCCGGCTATGTTTCGAAAACGGATTTCGATGTCTTGCTGGATGCGGCTGTCCGCATGTTTCCTTCCCGCAGGGAGTTGGTCTGTCTGTCCGACAGCAGTTTCCTGAGCCTTAAAGGGGTTAAGGCTGTGGAGGAATCCTGGGAACGCATAAAGAGCAACTATCCGGAGCATGAGTTGAAAGTGCTGAATGTGCAGGCCAAGTCCTTGAACTCTATCATCACTTCCATTTGCTATGACTACAATGCCTACAAGCATATTGTCATTGCTCCCAAATGGATTCCCTTTCTTTCCTTGAAGTTGAAGGCCCCCGTGTTTACCAGCCAGAACCTGGCTATGACGAACGGTGTTCTGTGTGTGTATGATGCCGTTCCCGGAGAGGATGCATTTTGCTGCCGGCCGGCAGGCTGCAAGTATTTTGAAGGGCAAGTCACCCGCCTCATTGGAAGTAAAGGACTTTTGGGGGCAAGTTGCTGTTCGATTACAAACAGTTGCAGGTTTTTTCCGTGTGGACACGAACCGTGCGGAGAGCAAGGGCATCATTTTGAATATACCGTTGATGGAGCGTTACCGTGTCTGGTTCATTCTGTTCTATTCGCTGATTGTCGGGGCATTGGTGCTGCTGGTTGCCTGGCTTTTCCGTGCCAACCGCAGGGAGTCGCGTAAGCGCATACATGCCCAGACCCGCTTGTTGATACAGCACCGCCTGGTGGAGCAGCGCGACGAGTTCGACAATATCTTCTGTTCCATTCGCGACGGCTTGATTACGTATGATACCGACCTGCGCATCCATTTTGTCAACCGTCCGTTGTTACAGATGTTGGGACTTTCTTCCGAAACCTATACGTCCCGTTTCTATGAAGGGCAGATGGCCGGCTCCATTTTCAGGATTTACATGAATGGAGAAAACATCCTGCAGGACTTGTTGAAGAAAGTACGTACCGGAAAGAGACCTATTTCTATTCCGGAGAAAGCCTTCATGCAGGAAAACCATCAGGGAACGTATTTCCCCGTTTCCGGCGAGGTAGTACCTATCTTTGCCAATGAAAAGATGACGGGAATGGCGATTGTATGCCGCAATATCTCCGAAGAAGAGATGCAGAGACGCTTCTTCAATATGGCGGTGGAGGAAAGCTCCATTTATCCGTGGCAGTACAACATGCATATGAACCGTTTCCATTTCCCGGGTGGATTGCTGCGCCGTTTCGGGTATACCGATGATACGGACTTGCTGGCACGTGATGAGATGGACACCCTTATACATCCGGAAGACTTGCTGCATACGCGCAGGAATTTTGATGCCATTCTGTTGGGCAATGAATCAATTCACGGATGAGTTTCCGGTGAAGAGTGCGGATGGGAGCTATGAATGGTGGGAGTTCCGCAGTACCGCTTATGACGGACTGACGGTTGATAACCCCATACATGGTATTGGGAGTATGCCAGAGCATCCAGCATTACAAGGATACGGAAGAGGCCTTGATTGCCGCACGTGACCGTGCCTTGCAGGCCGACAAGCTCAAATCTGCGTTTCTTGCCAATATGAGCCATGAGATACGCACCCCTTTGAATGCCATTGTCGGCTTCTCGGATTTGTTGAAGGATTTGGACGCTTTTTCTCCGGAAGAGGTAAAGCAGTTCGTCGAAACAATCAACATCAACTGTACATTGCTGCTGGCGTTGATAAACGATATTCTGGACCTCTCGCGCATAGAATCGGGCACGATGGACTTTAAGTTCGGAGCATTCAACCTGGCGTTTATCATGCAGGAGGTCCATGAATCCCAGCGTCTGAGTATGCCTCGGGATGTAGAGCTGCGTATAGAGATTCCGGAAGGGGAAGACAAATTGGTCATCACCGATTCCGTCCGCTTGAAGCAGGTCGTGAACAACCTGATAAACAATGCCAAGAAATTCACGGTAACGGGCAGCATCACCTTCGGCTATGTCACGAACCGGGAAGGATATACCACCATCTTTGTCGAAGACACGGGAAGCGGTATCTCTGAAGACGCCCAGAAACATATCTTCGAACGCTTTTACAAAGAAGACAGCTTTACGCAGGGCGCCGGTTTGGGGCTGAGCATTTGCCAGACCATCGTAGACCGCCTGCATGGTTCTATCTCGGTCTCCTCAGAGTTGGGAAAAGGAACGCGTTTCGAGGTGGTGATACCGGATGCGAACGAGTAATCATTCAATCCGTTTGCAGGCATTGGCTTGCAGGAACTCTTCCAATATATCCTCGTAATTGCCATACAGCATGATGTGGTGGTTGCCCAGCGGTGTCTTGAGGAAATAGTCGGCAGGGGAGTTCATTTTTATCCGCACTTGGGTGCGGCACATATTGATGTAGTTTGTATTCTCAACAAGCGTGCCGGTGCTCAAGTAATATTCGTCCAGGCTTTCGCTTCCGCATTTTACGATGGTTACATCTCCCGTCGGCAGGATTCCCTGAATACCGATGCCGCTTTCCGTCTCAAAATGGTTGCGTATGATGAACTGCTCCGTTTGTGCGATGCCGATGGTGCAGTGTGCCAATATGATTTCATTGGTACGGGCATTTATCATGGAAGGATTGGCCATGAAGGAGTTTTTCCCCGTCAGCACTTTTACGGCCAGCATGGTGAAGACGGATTGCAAATCGCCTTCACATCCGGCAATGATTCCTTCGTCGTTCAGCAAGGCAAGGGCAAGGCAGCCGGTGGTTCCCGTTTGGTCTATCAGGCGGAAGCAGCTGAGGGTAATGGCGCTCAGTCGCTCTTCCTCTACAATCCTCTTGATGGCTCGATACAGCCGCATGGCTTTTATCATGTCTTCGGGGCTTGCCTCTCGGCAGGCAAGCGCTTTTCCTGCCAGTCCGGCGCATGCTTCGCCCACCTCGTCGTCCGTTATCTGTCCGTAGTATTCATAAATGCGGTCCAATGAGACGTCTGTGTACTCGATACCCCAGCGGCGTTTGGCAAGCAGATAATCCACATTGCTGGCAACGAGCCAGCTGGACGGAGTGCCCATTACGCCGATGCGCATGCCGAAAAGGCTGCGTTGTGCCACGAAATTGCTGTGCAGGACAAAAATACGCTTGATGGTCTCGGGGAGCTCTCCGTGAAGAATCTCGCTTTTCATTCCCCGGCCGCGCAGCCAGGAAGATATTTCGAGAGCGGCGGCCAGTGAGTTCTGCATGCCGTCTGCCAAGAGGATGGCGGGGCGGGGAAGGGATTCGAAATGCTGGATTACCAGCCGTTCCACACCTCCGGTGGCAATGAATATAATACTGAAGTCATCGGGTGATAACTTGTCTATGTCTTTGTAATCAATGAAGTTGATCGGTAAAGTATTTTTCCAATTCAGTCAAATATCACTTCTGGGAGCTACGGACT
>ENA-OQHD01000299-OQHD01000299.1-human-gut-metagenome-genome-assembly--contig:-NODE-299-length-19716-cov-2.933994_pt1 | contig 19716 bp, 17 predicted proteins | sample MGYA00242560_ERZ504711 | MGnify/ENA primary metagenome ERZ504711 (study PRJEB26092, sample SAMD00036198) | human gut metagenome | host: Homo sapiens | study: EMG produced TPA metagenomics assembly of...
TTTCATTATACTATAATATTGGGCGCGGGTTACGCGGAATCCACGGATGCAGTGAAACTTAAATCCGTGAAATCCGTGTAATCCGCGCCTTAAAAGAAAATATCCAGAGGGTTTTGTTCCCCCTCTGTCATTTTATTGTTTCAGCAACTGTTCTGCTGCAAGTACCAGGAACATATAGTGGGACGAACCTCCTCCCAACACATACTCAGTCTGTTGCCAGAGGAACGGGAACGTCAGGAGTTCCGGGAAGTCGGGACGGATAAGCGCCGTACCGGAAATGACTCCACCGGGAATGTACGACCAGTCTGCGCGGTTCAGTCCGTAGCCTACAGTGGCCGATTGTGCGCCGACACCCGAGGCGAAGGAAGCTTGGTTGGAGCCCGGGTGGCATCCGAGAATGAAGTTGAGGGCATTGAATACCGGTGCTTTCGGGAATATTTCCGGATAGGCGGTTGTCAGGAAGTAGTGCTGGAAGCCGAAACGCTGTATATCCCAGCCTGCACCCCAGATGTTCGGACGGTAGGGAACGCCATAGGGAGTCTCCTGCACTTGTTTGTTCAGTTCTTGTTCATATCCGGTCAAAGCTTTGCGGAAAGCTGCTGAAAAGGCTTTGGCTTTCTTGTTCTTCATCTGTGCAAACTGTTGTTCTACGCGTGCCGTGTACCAGCCGATGTGGCCTATCTGCTTGATGATGAGCTCCTGGTTGTCCAGAATGAAGTCCATATAGGGTTGTTCGCCGGTGGTGAGGTACAGCTCTACGGCTGCCTGCACTTTGGGGAACAAGGCTCTGTTGTTGCCGCTTTCGGTAGAAGCATATACTTTGCGGGCAATGTCGAGACAATGTACACTCAATGTATCATTGAAGCCTTTCAATACGCGTGATACGGCAGCAAGTTGGGCGGCTGTCGACAGTTCTCGTCCGGGGTTGTCCTCTGTAAATATCCAACGGTCGTCTTCATTACCGATTTTTCCGTCCGTCATGGCGGCGGCATCACCCAGAAGTACGTATTGGCGAAGGTCGTTGCAGATGATTCCCCGGTAGAGACGTCCCAGTGCCAGGTAGCCGTTGACTACCGTAAGGGCGCCGTTCTCTACTTGTTGCAGCAGGTCATTCTTACCGTCGGGCTGGTGGATTTCCGTCACACGGTTTATCTGGTCGATGGAAGTCACGTCGAGATTCGGGTGGAAAGCTTCGTAGGCCAGTGCCAGGATATAGGATTCTCCGGCTTGGGATTCGATGCGGAGGTCAAAGTCTCCGGCATCGTGCCAGCCGCCTATGTTCACTCCGGGAACCACTTCACCCGGTTTGAACTTGGACAGGCCCTCTTTCTGGTCGTAGCCGTCGATATGATTGTGTGCCGGTGCCATCTGGGCATCGTCCATGTGGCAGCAGTCGTGCCATACGCGGTATTTTTCGTTGACGCGCATGTGGCACATCTGTACGGGAAGGAAGTATTCCAGTACGGGTTGCCATACGCCGCGGGCATATACGTCATTGTCGATGCGGAAGATAGGGGATACGGAGGTATCGTATTTAATCTTGTAGAGTCCCGGTTCCTTCACATCCGTGAAGTCCACCTTCAGATAGTTGTATCTCAGGAACTTGCCCCAATTGGCAGGAGTGACGTTCTTGACCACTTTCTCGCCGTCTGCGTCAATGCGGATGATTTGTGCCGTTTCCTTTCTATTGTCACGTATATCCATTTCGATGACGGCTTCCTTGTCCTGAGTGGGATGATAACCTATCTGTGAAGTCTGGATAACCGGCTGATACATCCAGTCGGCCACTACGTTCGGAGTGATAATCCATTTGACGGCACCTTTGGTGACACCCGGTTTTATGTTGCTGCGCAGTACGAACCAGCCGTTGTTGTGGTTCATACGCCCGTCAAACAGTTGCAGGTCACCGCTCAATGATTCGATGGTAACTTTGTTGTAAGGGTCATCGGGCCGGGAGGTGAACTTGGTTCCTTTGCATAAGGTTCGCTGATGATGTCGTCTGCCACAATCGGGCTGTAACCTTTTTCCCTATCAGTTTGTCCATGTCTGCCAGCGATTTTTTTGGCCCGTCATGGTAGTTTTCCTGTATGCAGATAGTTGGGCTGGGGTTTGTCATCAGGGGGGAGTTGGGCTGTTGCGGGAAGATGCCGCTCTGACCGTCCATAATCCAGGGCTTGCCGAAGAGGGAACCCGGGAAGAATTCAAGGTTGAAGCCCACTTTTCCGATGAATTCCTGGGGAATGGGGCGGTCAAGATCTACGGTCACCTCTATGCTTTTTACCTTTGCTTTCCACGTTTACCGTATATATAAGGTGGAGGTCCGGGTAAATCATCGGGTTGAATCCGGTGAGATGGCGTGAGGAGTCGGGATAGCACAGCGTGGCGGTGATGCTGTTGTCACCGAGCTTCCGGTCGAGCTGTTTCGGTACGGGTTGCCATTGTCCGGGTGTGGCTTCCAGACGGATATCTCCATTCGTCGCCACACGGTGTCCGTTCATGATGATACATACCCCTCCTTGGTGTCCTTCGGGATAGATATCATCAAAAGCCATGACGTCGACTCCCTGGTTCTTGAAATAACCGGAGGATGTCAGCTTGAAGTCTTGCGCATGCAGCGTACTGCTGCCGCAAAGCAGTGCCAAGACTGATGCAAATAGGAAATGTTTCTTTCTCATAGTATCTATTTTTGAGTTACGAAATTTTCTACTAATATACGGACTAAAAAGGAAACGGATGGCTTTTGTTTGTAGCCAATAACGTTATGAAATGTGTCTTTTTCCTCTATTTTTATGATATTCATTGTTATATTTGTCATACAATGGTGTTTGAACTGCCAGATACCAACGTTTGAGCTAATAAAAGCTGATGTCTGGTAAAACAAGGACTCAGTACCCAAAACAGCCTTTATCGGAACCAATTGTATCCATTGAAAAATGGATGGTAGTGAGTAGTGGCAACTTGTTTTTTTCGTACATTTGCAATGTAACTATGATTAATTCCTTAAATCGCTATATTATGAAACGTATGTTTTCCGTTTTTTCGCTGATTACAGTATGGTTGCTGGTTACACCTTTCCTGCAAGCACAGTCACACGTAGACAAGGTTTTAAAAGATGAAATAACCTCGGACTTGAAAGAGAATATCCTCTCTTTTTGGGAAAGATACAGCGTAGATTCTTCCGGAGGCTTTTATGGTTCATTGGGACGTGACGGTGCCCCGATAGCGGATGCTCCCAAAGGTGGTGTACTGAATGCCCGCATCCTTTGGACTTTTTCAACCGCCTACCGGATGTATGGCGATACTGCCTACCGTAAATTGGCTGACAGGGCGCAACGGTATTTCATAGATCACTTCATTGATTCGCAGTATGGAGGCGTATATTGGCTGATAAAAGCGGACGGTACCCCATTGGATACGAACAAGCAGACTTACGGCTGCTCTTATGCTATCTATGGGTTGTCCGAACATTTCAGGGCAACGGGCAACAATGAAAGCCTGCAAAAAGCCATAGAGCTTTATCGGATAATGGAGAGCAAAGTCAAAGATCCCGTAAATGATGGCTATATAGAATCCTTTACCCGCGAATGGGGAACTCCCCAAAAGCTGGGGTATGATGGAGATGGCATTGCTGCCAAAACAATGAATACACATATCCATGTATTAGAGGCATACACGGCTTTATATAAAGTATGGAAGGATAACAGCCTTTGCAAGCGCCTTGCAAAAGTAATAGACTTAATAACAACCAGGCTGTACAACCCACAAACACATCACTTGATATCATACTGTGATTTAAATTGGAATAATCTGGATGACATCGACTCTTACGGGCATGATATCGAAACTTCTTGGCTGCTGACGGAAGCTGCAGAGGCTCTGGGTGACCCGGAGGTTATCGGGAGGTGCAGGAAGGTAGCATTGGAACTTGCAGATGCTTCCTTGAAGGAGGGCATCAACCCGATGGGAGCTATGATGTATGAACGACATAAGGACAAAATCAGGAAGGACGCTTCCTGGTGGTGCCAAGCGGAAACTGTGGTCGGCTGTATCAATGCCTGGCAACTGACTGGTGAACAATCTTATCTGGACAGTGCCGTCCGCACCTGGAACTTCATCAAATCACGGATGATAGACAAGGAGTATGGTGAATGGTTCAGAACGGTGCTGAAGATGGAACTCCCCGCTACAAGGAGCCTAAAGCAAGTATGTGGAATTGTCCTTATCATAACAGCCGTATGGGGTTTGAGATTGATACCAGACTGAAATGACAACCTTTTATAGATTTGATATTATGAAGAATTTACGAATTTTCCAGTTTGGAATAGTTGTATTGCTGTGTGGTATATTATCTCTGCCGCTTTCTGCCCAGACGGAAGTGATGGCATGGAGCAATATCACGGGTGTCCGCGTAGACGGTGAATTGATAGACTTTGAGTCATCCCTGCGTGTCGGAACCTTGAAAGGAGATATGGAGATTACCGGAAAGGAGAAGCAGGTCCGTCCCGTTTTCCATCGTGAGGGGAATATGCAGGAAGTGACGGCTACTCTGCGAGGTGTAAAGTTCCATCAGAAAGTGACCGATAAGGGAAAAGGCTTGGTGGAGATTTCTATTGATGCGCTGTCGGACACTACTTTGAACCAGGCAGCCTATTACTGTATTGCTTTAAGTCCGGAAAACTACATTGATGCCAAAGTAAGGGTAAGTGGCAGGAAGCTGACCGTTACTTCGGCCAATAGGAAGTTGGAATTCAAGTTCAATAAGTCTGTAAAGGCCACGGTTGAAAAATGAGTCTACCGGTACTGTTGTGTATATCTCGCTAATGCCGATTCTGAAAAACGGCTGGGAGAACAGCATTGTCTATGGAACTGCATGCTTCCGGAGTGATAGATCACAGTGACGCGGAAATTACATTGGATATGCAGAATCCGGGAAGTTTGTTTGCAGGCTTTGGAGGGAATTTCCGCCTGCAGAATCCTGCTGCCGACCCTAAAGTGATAGATTACTGTCTGGAAAACTTGCGCGTAGCTTATGGCCGTGTGGAATTTCCGTGGAGATTGTGGCAACCCGAAGAAGAATCCGATCCTATTGCCGTGGCACAGAATGGGGGACTGAACAAGCGGGTGGAGGAAAGTCTCCTCATGGCAAAGCGCTTGAAGGCGATGGGAATGCCGGTAATACTAAGCTGTTGGTTTCCGCCTGCATGGGCCATTGACGGAGGTCCTGCAAGTTATGCCCGTCAAGGTGGTGTCATTGCTTATCGTCTGGATAACCGGAAAAAGGAGAAGATTTATAAATCCATGGCAGATTATCTGTTGTATGCCAAACGGTATTATGGTATTGAGTTCTCCATGTTCTCGTTCAATGAATCGGATTTGGGTATTGATGTCCTCCACACTCCGCAGGAGCATGCAGATTTCATTAAGGAGTTCGGTGCTTATCTGGCAGGGTTGAATCTTCCTACCCGCATGCTGCTTGGCGACAATTCGGATGCCACTACTTTCGATTTTATCCTTCCTGCTTTGAACAATCCTGAGACTCATAAGTATATTGGTGCAGTTTCTTTCCATTCATGGCGTGGTTGTGATGATGTTACGTTAAGGAAGTGGGCGGGTGCTGCCAAAGAGATTAATGTACTACTCTTGGTTGGTGAGGGTAGTACGGATGCCGCTGCTCATGGTTATGCCGAGATATTCAATGAGTCGACGTTTGCACTTTATGAAATCAATCTGTATACACGTATTTGTGCGATTTGCCAACCATTGTCCATCTTGCAGTGGCAGCTCACTTCAGACTATTCGTTGTTGTGGGGAGACGGCATTTATGGCTCCAAAGGTCCTTTGCGTCCTACACAACGTTTCTGGAACATTAAGCAGCTGGCCTCCACTCCGGCCGATGCCTTGGCTATTCCAGTCAGTAGCAGCAAGGAAAAAACTAAACTGTGCGGCTTTCGGAAATATGGTGCGTGGGGAATATGCCGTCCATATGGTCAATAATGGGGCGGATTGCGAGGCTGTCATCTCCGGTATCCCTGCAGAAGTGAAGGAACTGAAAGTCTATGTGACCAATACAAAGGACTGCATGAAGGAAACTGCAGTGAAGGTGGAGAATGGACTGGTACGGGTACACTTGCCGGCTATCAGTTTCATTACCTTATTGTCGGATAAATAATTTTGAAATGGAATAATATTAATATATAAAGAATAGTGATATGAATATAACTACATGTCTGTTTACAGTTCTGGGAGGAATGGCCACTTTAGGGCATCCTTCAGAAACTGTACGTTTGAATCAGTTAGGGTATTATCCCCAGCAGGAAAAAAGTAGCTGTGGTGAATGCCGGTGAGGTACGTGAATTTACCATAGTAGATGCAGCCACGGGCAATCGGCTACTTTCCGGCAAACCCGGATATACCGCTTCATCCGCTTGGTCGGATAGGAGCAGGACAATATTGGATTTCAGTGACATCACGGTACCGGGAAGATATCTTCTGTTGGTTAACGGCGATTCAGTGGCATTCGAAGTAAAGGAAAAGGTGCTGTCCCCTTTGGCCGATGCCGCTTTGAAATCTTTCTATTACCAACGTACGGGTATGCCCATCGAAGCGACTTATGCGGGTCGGTGGAGCCGTCCGGCAGGCCATCCAGATGACAAGGTGCTGGTACATCCCAATGCTGCCGGGCCGGAACGTAAGGCGGGAGCGGTGATTTCTTCTCCGGGAGGATGGTATGATGCCGGAGATTATAACAAGTACATTGTGAACTCCGCTTATTCCATCGGATTGATGCAGGCGATTTATGCCCGCTTTCCTGACTATTTTATCCGTCAACGGGTGAACATCCCGGAAAGCGGAAACCACACGCCCGATTTGCTGGACGAGATGTACTATAACCTGAAATGGATGCTGACCATGCAAGACCCTGCCGACGGAGGAGTCTACCACAAGCTGACTACCCCTTCGTTCGAGGGATTTATCAAGCCTACGGAGTGTAAGCAGCCCCGTTATGTAGTTCAGAAATCAGTAACGGCGGCATTGGACTATGCTGCGGCTTTAGCGCAAGCTTCCGTGTTGTTTGCTCCTTACGAAGAGGATTATCCTGGCTTTTCGGAAGTGGCTTTGCAGGCTGCCGAACGTGCTTACGCCTGGGCAGAAGCGCATCCGCAAGCGCTCTATCATCAGGACCTCCTCAACAAGCAATATCAACCTGCCGTGGTTACGGGAGCTTATGGTGATCGCAGTGCTGATGACGAATTCTTCTGGGCGGCTTCCGAGCTCTATCTTGCTACGGGAAAGCCCGTTTACCGGGAACAAGTGAAGAAGCATCTGCCCACTGCATATAAGACTCCTTCTTGGGGCAATACCACTGCGTTGGGCGTGTTTGCCTGGCTGCAACCGGGCAGGGAATATCAGGGTGAAGACGTGGAGTTGGCAAATGCCATGAAAGACCTGCTACTGGACTATGCTGCCGAGGCTGTGCGGGGTGCTGACCGCTCTCCTTTCCACGCTCCTTACGGCAACGATGCCAAAGATTTCTTTTGGGGATGCCTTGCCGAAGGGTGTGCTAACCAAGCCACTTCACTGGTTTGCGCCTATTTGCTTACGGGTGAGAAGTCGTACCTGACGAACGCCTACCGCAATATGGACTACATTTTAGGAAAGAATGCCACGGGATATTGTTATGTCACCGGTTTCGGGATGAAAAGTCCTCTGTATCCGCACCATCGTCTTTCTGCATCGGATGATATAGAGGCACCTCTTCCCGGTTTCCTTGTTGGCGGTCCCAATCCTGGCCAACAAGACGGTGTACCCTATCCTTCCAATCTGCCGGATGAGTCTTATGCAGATGTGGAAGGTTCGTATGCTTCCAATGAAATAGCCATTAATTGGAGTGCTGCTTTGGTGGCGTTGGTGTCTTCGTTGGATGCTTTGATGTCAAAATAATGTTTCTATTCAGCCTGCTGCCTTATAAATTCGGATGGGCTGATGTTGAACTCTTCTTTAAAATGTTTGGAGAATATCTTGGGGGTAGTTATACCCCAAGGTATATGCAATTTCCGAAACTTGCATCTGGCTTTCTGTCAAGAGTTGTTGTGCACGTTTCATACGGATGGTCCTGATGAATTCGATGGGTTTCTTTCCCGTTATCTTAATCATTTTCTTGTAGAAATAGCTGCGTGATATATTCAGGCTGCTGGCAAGCTCCTCGACGGAAAACTCGGTTTCGCTGATATTGTCCTCTACAATCTGGATGGCTTTTTCCACCAGCTGCTGGTCAAGGGGAGTGATGGTGATACGGCTTGGCTCGATTTTAATGTCCTGATTGAATATTTCCTGACGTTTGACGTTCATCTCGATAATCTTGTTGATGCGCAGCTTGAGGACTTCCATATTGAAAGGCTTGGTGATATAGTCGTCTGCGCCAACGCTAAGCCCTTCCAATTGGTGTTCTTCACTTGCCTTAGCTGTCAGGAGGATAATGGGGATATGGGAGTAGCGTATGTCATTCTTGATGGTTGAACATAGTTCCAGACCATCCATCTCGGGCATCATGATGTCACTGACCACTAAATCAATATCTTCCTTTTCCAGTACATTCAGTGCATGTTTTCCGTTTGTGGCCTTTTAATACATGATACTGCCTGGCAAGACTTTCAGAGAGAAATTTCAAGAAGTCGTAGTTGTCATCTACGAGTAGTATGGTGAATGGATGGGATTCTTCTTTTATTTCCGGTCCTTCGACCGGTTCTCCGTTTTTGGTTTCATTACTGTTCTGGTGTAGGGGTAGGGCAATCAGGAATACAGAACCACAAGGCTGGTTATCCCTGACACAGACAGTACCCTGATGCATCTTTACGTATTCGGAAACAATGTGCAGTCCAATGCCGCTGCCTCCGTTGTTCGACTGGTTTTTGCCCGACTGATAGAATCTTTGGAATATTTTCTCCTTGGCTTCATCCTCTATGCCGCAACCGGTGTCGGTAAAGGTCAGTTCCAGATTTGTGCCTCTTACGGCAATATCCAGTGAGATGCTTCCTTTATTGGGAGTGAACTTGAATGCATTTGACAGGATATTTGTGCATATCTTGCGTATCTTGTCATAGTCAAAATTCCATGAATACAGAATGTTGTGGAGCGGTAAGGCTATAGCTGATGTTCCGTTTCTGTGCTATCGGATCGAAAGAGTGGAATATTTCACTCAGAATGATAAGGATGTTGTCATGTTTGCATTTCAGGGTTTCAGCCTTGGCATCCAGCTTTCTGAAATCCAGCAGTTGGTTAATCAGTTCCAGCAGATAGTCGGCATTTTGTTTGACCATATCCAGAATGCCTTTACGATATTCGGGATGGTCTACGAAAAACTCTTCAAGCGGATTGATGATAAGTGACAAGGGGGTCCGCAGTTCGTGACTTATGTTGGCAAAGAACTGCAGTTTCATATTGTTGATTTTCTGCTGCCTTTCATTTTCCACCTCGATGGCCTGCATGATTTGTTTCTGCTTTTGGCGTAAGCGCAGATTGCGGATAATGGACAGAAGGATGCACAAAACGATACCGCTATATATGGTATAAGCCCACCAAGTGCGCCACCAAGGAGGGAGTATCTTTATTTTCAGTTCCTTGACGTTGGGGCTCCATATGCCTTGTGAGTTGCATGCCTTGACGGATAAAGTATAGTTTCCGGCAGTCAGCATGGATAGGTTTACTTTGTTGTTTTCAGCATAAATCCAGTTGGAATGAATCTTATAGGCATATTTTATCTTATCCGTTTCCACCAGGTCGAGGGCAGAGAAGGACAGAGTGAATGAATTTTCCTTTTCAGTGAAGGAAAGATGTTGTGCACATTCAAGTGAGCTGCCGTTCAGGATGTCCGGATGGGTCATTCCGGATTTGAGCTCAATACCGGTAAGGTAAATATTGGCATCATAACTTGTGGTCAGGATGTCTTGTGGAATGATAGTCTGGTAACCTTGTGGCGTGCCTATCAGTATATTGCCGTTCTGTAGCTTGAGGATGGCGTGGACATTGGTATCGTTGCATATCAGTCCGTCGCTTACGGAGTAGTTCACGATGGCGTATGTACCGTTTGTTATTTTGATTCGTGAGATGCCGTTGCCGGTACCAATCCACATCTGGTTGTTGTTGTCTTCCGTGACGGCTCTGACGAGGTTGGCGGCAAGTCCGTTTTTCTGGTCAAGGAAGTAGATGGAGTCGTTCTTCTGGTTCCATATACTCAGTCCGTGTGGATGTCCTATCCAAAGAAGGTCCCGGCTGTCCTTATAGACAGTGAGCATATTGTTCTCCTTGAACGGCCGGCTTCGGCGTAGATATTATAGGCTTGGGTTTCCGTATCGATGATAATGAGTCCTCCTTTGGTCGCTACGTAAAGGGTACTGTCTTTATCATAGTACATATCTCGGACAAAGAATTCTCCCGGACGGTACAAGATGGTGTCAAACTGCCCGGTTTCCGGATTTAACCTCTGTATGTATCCTTTCATGGTACCTATCCAGATGTATCCGTGTTTGTCTACCTTTACTGTATACACATTGTTCTCGAGAAGCTGGCTGTTACTTACTGTGTATTGTTTGATTTGCCCTTTCGAGTAGCATAGCAGTCCTTTCTGGAAGGTGCCTATCCATAGGCGGTTTTTGGAGTCGATGGATAAGTCGACTACAATATTGGCGGGAGTTGCTATCTTTTCGTATGAATCGGTCACTAGTGAACGTCGGATTAGTCCCGTACCGTCTGTTCCGTAGTAAATGTATTCCTGGCTGGTGTCTTCGCAGAAGGTCAGGATATCATCATATTCCAGGGATTTGTTGCATAGTATGATTTGGGACATGGGGCTATAATAGGAAATACCGTGTTTGAAATTCCCTATGTATATGGTTCCGTCTTTGTCCCGGTAAATGGTATTCAGATTGTTGCTGGCAATGGTGTGCGGTTTCAATGGATTGTGCACCAAGTTGGTAAGCGATTTGGTCAGGGTGTTGTAAACGAACAGCCCCATATGGCTGGTAAGTATCCATACGTTGCCGTCTCCCAGGTCGAGGATGCGTTGCACGCGATTGTACTGTATGTGAGTGTTATTATTCAGGCTGATGTCCTCCCATTGCTGTGTAAAACTGTTCTTGTGCAAAAGTAGGCTGTTTTGGAAGGTGTATACCCATAGGCTTTCGTTTTGGTCTATGTAAATGTGTGGCTCATGATTCTCCAGCAAAGGTCTATAGATGGTGGGAATGGCTATTTCCTTGACTTCGGAAGTCTGCTTGCTGATACTGTATAGGGTACCGTTGGAGTACATTATATAAATGAACTGGACACCTATATAGAGGTTTGAAATCTTTTCAACTGCCAATGGATAGGCTTTGATGGAGTTGTTGTCCATGCTTCGTATGTAAAGTTTGGAATAGTCGTAGGCCCAAAACTCATTCTTGGATGGTTTTTCCCATCCTCAGAATGTTTTTACTGGGGATTTGCAGCCCATCGAGTATGGGTTTATAGTCATTGTCGAATTCACCGGTCTTATAATTATAGATACTGTAGCCGCTGGAAGTCCTTATCCATACATTGTCGTCCGGTCCTTCGAAAATTTCGCTGATGGCATCGTCCGGCAGGTCGGAGTTGTTCTGGTAATACTGCTGGAAGGAGTAGCCGTCGTATTTGTTGAGTCCTGATTCTGTCCCCACCCAGAGGAATCCCCTATTGTCTCTGTAGATGCTTCGGACACTGTTGTTGGAGAGTCCTTCTGTTGTAGAGAGCTGCTTGAACATGACAGCCGGCGGGATTTCCGCTGAGTTACCTTGAACAGTAAGGAGGAAGGCCAGGTTGCATATAAGGAATAGGAGCAGTTGTTTCATGTATTTTCTTTATTAGAAGGATTAACAATATTGTAACTGCAAACTTAAATATAATCCTTCGAACGAGCAAGGAAAGATTTGCGTATTCGTGTGGGATGATATCCTCCGTTTGGTGAAAAATAGTATGCATTTTGTTTCCAATGGCCCTGTATGGGTTCTATGAAACAAAACCGGATATTAAAAGACATTTTAAGGCATCTGTGTTTCCTTTAAGAAAAATACATTTGCAGGCGAGATCATTTAAATCCTAATAGTATGAAGAAAGAACTTTTAGCAGTGGCGATGCTGTTGTTTGCCGGTGGCAATCTGTTGGCACAGCCACATGTCAATGACGGTACTTCGTATTTGATGAACCAACCTCTGGACATGAGTACCGATTTCCGTGACTTGAGTAATACCTTGATTTTTTGCAGATCACCTGGAGTCATTCGATGCCAAGTCGGGTGAAAGGGCTGGTGAATTGGAAACGCGGGCATCTGATGCCCCGCCAAGCCTTCAATACCAACGGTGCACAGGCCCCGTAAAATGAGAATGCTCGATTTCCCCTTCACTGCCTATGAAAATGACCCTAACCTCAAATTCAAGATTGACTTTGTAACTCCGCGTACGGTACGTATCCGTATGCTAACGACCCCGGTGGAACCCAAACCTGCCGCTTCCATCATGTTGGCAAAGGAACCGGGCAGGGATGGAAGCTGGAAAGTTATCGAGACGAATGACAAGATTATCTATTCCAGCGACTATGGAACCATTCAGATTAACAAGAATCCTTGGAGAATCGTCTTGAAGGATAAAGCCGGACGTATCTTGAGCCAGACTGCCGCTTTGAGCGACGCGGACTCTACGCAGGTAAAATATACGCCGTCTGTTTTGTGAAGCGGGGAAGCGACAATGCTCGCCGCATCAATCCGGTATTTACCTTGACTGCAGATGAAATGATTTTTGGTTGCGGAGAGTCTGCCACTGGGCTGAACAAGGCCGGACAGAAGGTGAACTTGTTCGTTACAGACCCACAAGGGCCTGAGACGGACCAAATGTACAAACCGATTCCTTTCTTTATGAGTAACCGGGGATATGGTATGTTTATGCATACATCCGCTCCCGTGACTTGTGATTTTGGTGCTACCTATATTGGGCTGAACAAAATGTTCATGGGTGACGAGAACCTGGATTTGTTCGTTTTCTTCGGCGAGCCGAAAGATATTCTGGACGAGTACACCGATTTGGTAGGAAAGCCGGGCATGCCCCCCTTGTGGTCTTTCGGTACGTGGATGAGCCGTATTACCTATTTCAGTGAAAAGGAAGGTTATGATGTAGCGGCCAATATCCGTAAGAACAAGTATCCGTGCGATGTTATCCATTTCGATACCGGCTGGTTTGATGTGGACTGGCAGTGTGACTATAAATTCTCCGAGAACCGTTTCCAGAATCCACAGCAGATGTTGAAGGATTTGAGGTCACAAGGTTTCCATGTATGTTTGTGGCAGTTGCCTTATTTCACTCCTAAAAACCGTTATTTCTCTGAACTGATAGAGAAAGACATGTATGTGAAAAATGGAAATGGTGAACTTCCCTACGAAGATGTGGTGCTTGATTTTTCCAATCCGGAAACAGTAAAGTGGTATCAGGACAAACTGGCGGGATTGCTGAATATCGGTGTCAGTGCCATTAAAGTAGACTTTGGCGAGGCTGCTCCACTGAATGGTATTTACGCTTCCGGCAAGAGCGGATGGTATGAGCATAACCTCTATCCGGTGCGTTATGATATGGCAGTGTCCGAGATAACCAAGAAGTTGCACAACGAGAATATAATGTGGGCACGTGCCGCATGGGCTGGTTCCCAGCGTTATCCATTGCATTGGGGCGGTGATGCTGCAACTACGAACACGGGTCTGCTGGGTACGCTTCGTGCAGGCTTGTCCTTCGGCTTGTCCGGTTTCTCCTTCTGGAGCCATGATATGGGCGGCTTTGTAAAATCCACTCCGGAGGACTTGTATTGCCGCTGGATACCGTTCGGTTTTCTTACTTCCCATACCCGCGCGCATGGGGCACCTCCGACAGAGCCGTGGTTGTACGACAGCAAGCGTGTGCAGGATGTCTTCCGCAAGAGTGCGGAGATGAAGTACCGTCTGATGCCTTATGTGTATGCTCAGGCTAAGGAATGTACAGAAAAGGGCTTACCGATGCTAAGAGCCTTGTTTGTAGAATTCCCCGATGATCCGGGAGCATGGAAAGTGGATGACGAGTATCTCTTCGGTTCGCAGATTCTGGTTGCCCCCTTGCTTGAATCCGGTATGACGGGCCGCACAGTTTACCTTCCCGAAGGAAAATGGATAGACTACCAGACAGAGAAAGTCTACGAAGGCGGATGGCACCGGATTGAAGCAGGCAGTCTGCCGATAATCATGCTGGTACGTGACGGTTCGGTACTTCCTCATCTGAAGTTGGCGCAGTCCACTGCTGAGATGGATTGGAGTAAAATGAGCCTGAAGGTATACAGTGCTGACAAGAAGCAGGCAGAAGGATTGGTTTGTCTACCTGCCGACAACCGTATTCAGGTTGTGAAAGTGGATTGTGGAAAGGCCAAACCGCAACTGTTGAACCAGGTTGAAGGCACTTCCCTGAGTTTCTGAACTTAATCTTTGAAAATCTATATTGAATTCACCCCTGTCGGTATGGAAGAGAAAGGGATATAGTTACCGAAATTTGTGCCACTATGGTGGCACAGATGTGCCTTCCCAATGGCACGGCAGTGCCTCTATAGTGGCACAAAATTGTGTCGCATATCGTTTTTTCCCGATGTGCTTATGACCGGGGTATTTGTTAAACCTAAGTATTTAGTATTTATGAGAAATGTGATGAAGTAATTTGGGTATCATGTCAGTATCGCTGGCATGTGCCGGACCTCTCTTTGCAACAAGCGTACAGCCGTTTGCAGGTGTCACTGTCGTACAGCAGAGTGTAGTTACTGTGAAGGGCCAAGTGGTGGATGAGAAAGGCGAGCCCATCATCGGTGCCAATGTCATTGTGGAAGGTACGACAAACGGTATGATTACCGATTTGGACGGTAACTTCTCCTTGCAGTGTCCCGTAGGTTCTACGCTGAAGACCAGTTACATCGGTTATCTGGCGCGAACGGTCAAAGTAACCGGGAATATGAATGCTCTGAAAATTACTTTAAAGGAGGATACCGAAACCTTGGATGAGGTAGTTGTTGTGGGCTACGGTACGATGAAGAAATCCGACCTCACCGGTTCTGTGGCTTCCGTGAATGCGGAGGAAATGATGAAGCGGAATCCGGTGAACTTGGGACAAGGTTTGCAGGGAGCTGCGGCAGGTGTATCTGTCATCCGTTCTTCCGGTGACCCGGAAGGAGGTTTCTCCATCCGTATCCGCGGTGTGGCAACCGTGAATGGTTCTGCCGACCCACTCTATGTAGTGGACGGTGTGCAGGTAGGAACTTCCATCGATTTCTTGAATCCTAATGATGTAGAGTCCATCGAAATTCTGAAGGATGCTTCGGCTACGGCAATCTATGGTACTCGCGGTGCCAATGGCGTCATTATGATTACTACCAAGAACGGTGGTAAGGGGAAGGCAAAGGTGAACTTTTCGGCCAACTATGCCCTCCAGTTCAATTCGAATAAGATTGATGTGGCTGATGCGGGCTTGTTTGCAAGTGCTGTACGTTCCGCCGTCAAGAATGACGGTATTGCCATGACCAATCTGGCATATGGCGAGGATTACATAGGCAGACTGAACAGCATTGACTGGCAGGATGAAATGTCACGCACGGCATTACAGCAGAACTATAACCTTTCTGCTTCGGGAGGCAGCGAAAATACCCAAGCCAACTTATCTCTGGGTTATTTGAACAACCAGGGTATCGTGATTGAGTCGAATTTTAAACGCTTGACGGCACGCGCTAATATCACTCACAAAGTGAAAGACTTTCTGCATGTAGGCTTGAACTTGAACTATGCACATTCGGAAAAGATGGGAGGAGGCAACCTGAGAAACTATGCACAAGCCATTCCAACCATGGATTATGTAGAGGACGGTGTTTTCTATTCCATGCCTATTGTGTTGCCCGACGGTACTTGGGGACATTACAAGAAAGAAGGTAATGGGGATGTGAACAAGGGAGCTGACAATCTGGTTGCTGCTGCCAAGACTGCCGACAGCATCAATAAATGGGACCGTCTGCTCGCCAGTGCTTTCCTACAACTCGATTTGTACAAAGGGTTGACCTTCAAAACTATTGCCAGTTATAATTATTATACAAAAGGTTATAATGGCTATACAGCCTATAATGATAGAACCTTTGGAACTCAAGACCGTAAGGACTCGTTCTCGCTGAACCAGAGCCAGTCCACTTCACTCGGTCTGGAAGCGTTCTTGAACTATGACTGGTCCAATGAGCATCACCGCGTAAGTGCAATGGCCGGTTTCTCTACCAGCGATACGAACGGTGCCTGGCTGAATTCCAGTGCCAACGATTTCCCGGCAGACAACATCCGCAAAATTTCATTGACCAATGACCCATCGTCTAAGCAAACGGATGGTGGGCTGGATTTGAAGACAAGATTCCTTTCTTACTTCGGCCGTCTGACTTATACTTTGAACGACCGCTATATTGTGACTGCAACGGTACGCCGCGACGGTTCTTCGAACTTTGGTGCCGGCAATCGTTATGGTACATTCCCTTCCGCTTCTGTAGCTTGGCGTCTTTCCGAGGAAAAGTTCATTAAGGATTTAGAACTGTTCAGTAACTTGAAGTTGCGTGCCGGATGGGGACAGACCGGTAATGCGGGCAATGGTACCAACTTGTCCATAGCACAGTTGTCTTCGGCAAATGCAATGTACTGGTTCTTTAATGGTTCGAGTGTGATTAACGGTGCCGGTATTGCCCAGCAGAAAGAAATTGATACCAACCTGAAATGGGAAACCAATGAGCAGACAAATATCGGTATTGATTTTGCCTTTATGAACAATGAGCTTTCTTTCTCTGCCGATTACTTTATCCGTGACGCAAAGGATCTGCTTCTGTATCGCCAGATTCGTCCTTCTACCGGTTTCTCCAATGTCTATACTAACGCGGGACATATCCGTAACTCAGGTTTCGAGTTTACTGCTGCGTGGAACAAGAGCTTCAGCGATTGGAATATCGGCATAAGGCTGAATGGGTCTACCCTGAAGAACGAGGCTATTGAAGTCGGCGATCCGATATTCAGCAAGTCAGGGTCAGCACAAGATGGCGACAACTGGGACAACCACTCCATTACACAGAACGGCTATCCTGTAGGTTCCTACTATGGCTGGAAGGTAGAAGGCATTTTCAGAACCCAGGCCGAAATTGATGAAATGAATAGGCTGGCGGTTGAAAAGGGAGTTGAAAGTGGTGTATATCAGGACAAGACTACCCAGCCCGGCGACTATAAGTTTGTTGATTTGAATGGTGACGGGCAGATTACCGATGCCGACCGTACTGTTATAGGCAATGGATATCCCAAGTTCACTTACGGAATGAACCTTACCGCTTCCTGGAAAAACCTTTGATTTCTCGATGAACTTGTACGGTGTAGCCGGTATGGATATCCTTTCTTATTCTTCGGCCCGCTTGACCTCAGTCTATGCACCCGACGGCGGTTATCAGAATGTACTGAAGGAATATATCAATAATGCATGGTCATCTTCGAATACCGGCGCCAAATATCCGCGTATCACCAAGACAGACTATAATAAGAACATGCGTGTGTCCGACGCCTACATCCAGAAGGGGGATTATCTGAAGATTTCAAATATTCAGATAGGATATACATTCCCGAAGAATGTGCTGAAACCGGTGAAAATGGAAAATGCACGCGTATTTGCCAGTGTCGACAATGTATGTACCATCTCTTCGTACAATAAGTTCGGCGATCCGGAAGTTGGTGACTCCAATGTATTGTATTCGGGATTTGACGGAGGACGTTATCCGTTCCCGATGTCGGTTACTTTCGGTCTGAGTGTACAGTTCTAATACTAACGGATAAAAAAGTATGATTATGAAAAACTTATATAAACTGTTGATCGGTGTGCTGGCCTTAAGCACCGTAACGTCTTGTGACGATTATTTGGAAGTGGATCATTACGATATTCTTCCGGCGGTATTCATGTTTAAAATCGGAGGAGAATGTCCTTTCCGGATTGAACGGACTTTATGATACCTTTTATACGGACCAGCACGGTTCCGGTGATGACGAAACATGGGGATTCAAGCCTCAGGTATTTGCTGCCAACCATTCTACGATGGACTGTCAGGCTTCCGGTTGGGATGCGGAATGGCAGCGTCATGCCTGGAAACCCGATAAGGGTTCCCTGGAGACTGCATGGCGGATGAGTTATCGTGCAGTGGACCGTGCAAACCGTTTCCTGGCTGGCCTGGAGACGGCGGATGCCTCTATATTTGCGGACAGCAATTCCAAGACCGTTTATGAAGCGCAAGCACGTGCCATCCGCGGTTATAACTACCTTTACCTGACGAAACTTTTCGGAAGGGTACCGATGTTGCTTACCGGTGAAACCTATACTACTTCGGTAGGAAAGGCACGTCCGGAATCCGTGGATGAGACTTATGCGGCTATCGAGGAAGATTTGTCTTTTGGACGCGACCATCTGGACTGGTTACCCATGAATGGTGAATACGGACGTATAACCAAGGGGTTCTGCAAAGCTTATTTGGCCGAGCTGTATATGTTGAAGAAAGACTTTACGAAAGCCAAGACGGAACTAAAGGATATAGTGGACAGTGGAACCTATTCATTGGAGCCCTGCTTCGGTAACCTGCATGCCTGGGATACACATTGGACCAAAGAATCTGTATTTGAGGTGATGTATCATGAACAAGGATATATGGGCTGGGGAGCCGATTCGTCTTCAGATGCCATGATGTGGTACGGATATATGTGTGCGGCACCCGAATGGGGAGGCTGGGGGTCTCTCTGTCTTTCTTGGGAGTTTGTACGTTCCTTTGAACCGGGTGACAAACGCCGCCAATACTCTGCTGTTGCCAAAGGGGATACGCATCCCATTACCGGGCAGACTGTAGGGGTGACAAGTGGTTTTGACGGTCTTTTCCAAGGTTCCGAAAATATGCCTACTGTTTATTCCTTGAAATACTGGAGATGCAAGCCAGGTGAGAACAACAAAGTATTCAATCCTATTTCGTTGACTTTGAAGCGTTATGCAGGCATCATGCTCGACTATGCAGAATGTTGTTTCGAGACAGGTGACAACGCTACCGGATGGAACATGATACGTCAGATACGTAACCGTGCTTGGGGTAATTTGGAGATGGGAGCGACGATGATTGACCTACCCGCCGACATGTTGAATACCCAGACGGTGGAAGTGCCGGATGCAGAGACCTATTATACAAGCTATAAAGCAGCCAAAGGCTATACTTCTCCGGTATGGAAGGTGGCGCTGATTATAGAGCGTCGCCATGAATTCAATGCCGAGTTCTCGCTTTACCATGATTTGTGCCGTATGGGTATGTGCAAAGAATGGTTTGCCGCCGAATATCCGAAAACAGTAGCCAACTCTTCACAAGAGGCTTGTCTGCAGACTGGTGACTCATTCCGTTTCTTTGAGCACGAGGCTTATCAGGAAATCTTCCCGATTCCGACGAATGAGATTCTGACCAACCCGCTCATCAATCAGGCTGACCAGAATCCGGGATATTGATAAATTATAAATAAACACTTAATAATAAAATATTTGTGAGTGAAATGTCAGGCACCAGTAGTTGTTGTGATAGACGTCAGGGTCTGTCGTGATGAAAGCCGGTGTCTGACATGACAAACACCAGTAC
>ENA-OQHD01000300-OQHD01000300.1-human-gut-metagenome-genome-assembly--contig:-NODE-300-length-19699-cov-3.886470_pt1 | contig 19699 bp, 20 predicted proteins | sample MGYA00242560_ERZ504711 | MGnify/ENA primary metagenome ERZ504711 (study PRJEB26092, sample SAMD00036198) | human gut metagenome | host: Homo sapiens | study: EMG produced TPA metagenomics assembly of...
AGGATGTCGCGACAATGCAGTTTCCAACCGATGGCCAAATGTTTCGGCGTTAATACTCCGTTCTGCAAAAAATGTCCAGCATTGCCTGGCGGAAAGAATAATTCATAATACTGTCCATTTCACATCCGTTCAGCAGTCGTTTTCCCTCTGCCCATGTTTCACCAATCAGAATAAGTTCCGGGTTCAAGCGTTTGAGTCGATCTCTGATTTTGAGAACAAAATTCTCATCAATTTCATCAATCACATCAAAACGATATCCATCTACCTGTACTTTCCGTACCCAATATTCCAGTACATTTAAAAAATACTCCTGTACCTTCTCGTTTCCTGTATTCAGTTTTGGCATGCCCGCAAATCCAAAAAAACCATTCATAACAGTCCGCCTCTTCCCTTACTGGAAAACAAGTAATATGATACCAACTCTGATACTCTGATTTTTCCTGATTTTTTAAAAGATCAGCAAATGCAAAAAATTCTGTTCCAGTATGATTAAACACAGCGTCTAAAATAACCCTTATATGTTTTTCATGTGCTTCTTTGACCAAAATTCGCAAATCCTCATTGCTTCCAAAATGAGGATCTACTTTATAATAGTCCGTCGTGTCATATTTATGGTTTGAGGGAGACGCAAACACTGGGTTCAAATAAATACATTCCACTCCAAGCTCTGCCAGATAGCTAAGCGATTTTCGGATTCCATTCAAATTTCCACCCATAAAGTTGGAAGCTGTCGGTTTACTTCCCCACGCCACACAGTTCTCCGGCGCATAAAACGGATTTTCTTTGCGGAAACGCTCTGGAAATATCTGATAGTAAATCGTTCCCTGACTCCATTTGGGTGGCATATACTCCACAAAACACTTATTGGCATATGCATATTCGAAAAAACCAGAATCCGGACATTTTTCGACTGTGCCCCACGCATTATACCAGCGCGTATCCCCGTCTTTTCCCGTCACTCGAAAATAATACTGAAGATATCTCGCCGGCTTTTGAAAAGAAACCACTGCCACATAGACAACCGATGGTCCTAAATGATACCGCTCTAACATCCTTTCTTCTTTCGTTGTTTCGTCTCTGTGATTTTTATGAAAATAAACCAAGGTACACGTTTCTATGTCCCCACTTGCGGCCCGGAAAGAAAATCTCAGATGAAACCGATCCGGTGCGTAAATTTCCGGGTACATCCCACTGTGATAAAAAGCAGCCAGATTCATACTAACTCCTTTCCGAAAGTTTCAGTACCCGGCATCCATGTGGCGGAAGTATGGTATGAAAGCTCTTCATTTCTCCGAGATCTTCATGCATCCAAAGATCCCTGACACTGGCAGCTCTGCACAACAACACTTGTTTAAAATCAATCTCTACTTCTTTTTCTTCTGCATCTCTATTAAATACGGAAAGAATGATCTCTCCTGTTGCTTCTTTTCCAATCCAGATGGTACTGTCCGGATTTTTGGTATCCGTTGACAATGGGAAGGATAAAATTTCTTTTTTATTCAACGCAAGAAGTTCCTCATTCTGATAAATCCATGCCCGATCTTTGATCGTATCATACTGATCTGCGATATCCAACGGCGCTCCCGCAATCAGTTCCAGCGATACAGCCGATTTGCACTCCTCATCATTTGCAAAGGTATTCAGGCGAAGCATATCCGCATCCATGATCATGTTGTGGTCAGCAAAAATTTTTTCGACCAGTAAATCAGGCCTTCAAATGCTGTCGTGCACTGAGACCAATAATCAAAATGCAGTCCTCTGTTTCGATCACTAAAAGTATCCCAGCCTCCCGTACCGGAGTCTTCGTTAATACGCGCCATCTGTCCCATGCCAAACTCATTCTCACCATTGTTTTTCAAATGCGGCATAACAAGACTGATCATTATCTGATCCCCTGCTGCTTCCTTGATCCATTCGAGAACTTTTCGGTAATTTGCTGATCCATGATTTCTGCCAATCTGCTTTCCTTTATCCATTCCATCTTCGTACCAGGAAAGAAAATCAATTCGTAAAAAAGCTACATGGCAGTCAATAAAACTACTTTACATATCCTTGCACATACTCTTTTGCTCCAGAACGATCTACATCCACCCAATACAATGCTCGATCTTCTCCATTTGGATAAGAAAAATCGATCCCCCGTTATTTTTTTACTCATTTTCTCCATTATAAACATACGACAAATCTGTAATTTCCCGCACCGGAATATTTGTTCCTTTGACCAAAATTTCTTTGTTCTTTACCGCTGCCGGGCTGATCCAGGTCGGATTGTAGTAAACGCCGAGAGCCATTCCTCTCTCATTCAGATAGTCTGCCCAATATTTCCAATCATGTTTCCATGAATCATGATGACGAGTAGATATCCATTTTCATTGATGCAGAAAGAATCCTCGATCCATCCATCTGTGCATACCATCTCGTATCCATATGGAACAAATTCCTTTGCTACCCAATCAATATTTTCTTTGAACCGTTCTTCTGGCATAAAAGTATTTTCAGTAAACTGTTTCTCATAGGTACACCAGTAAAGTGGTCCTGTTCTTTTATCTAATTTCAATCTCATGTAAAAACCCTCCTGTTTTTTTACCTACACTCAGAATCCTATTCCAAACGCAGATATATAACAGAAAACACCAATAATTTGTCCAATTCAAATGTAATTTCCTGTCTTTGATCATCCCCTAGTTTTACTTTATAATACACTTCTTCTGGCTCCTGAATTTCACCGTCCGGTGTCACAACGTATATTTGTTTCTTTTCTCCCGGAAGTTTTGCCTTCACTTTTATCTTTTCTACACGCTGTGGGAATTCCTCATGTGTTCTATTCCAGTTCATGTCCGAAATTCCCGTAAAATTCACACATCGTATTGAAAATTCTCGTCCTCTCTTATAAATTTGAATCCATACCTTTCCTGCTTCCGGATACGGTGACCAATCAACATTTTCGAATATAAATTCTGAGTTGATTCCTCCTGCATACTGCATCGTCAGATCCGTCCAATTTTCCGGAAATAAAAGTCCGCCGTACGCGGTAATAAAATCATAATATTTTTTCAATGTTTTTCGGAACGAATGTTCCCCAATTCTGCAGTTGTCCGGATAATATGCATCTGTCAGAACACTTCCTTCCTCGCCCAATAGAAGATGGTATCCGCCAGAAGCGAAAATTGTTGCCATTGCAAGCTGCGCTGTAGATCCCTTCAGATTTCTTTCTGGTTCTGTTTTAAACGGATTCAAATACGCTGCCAGAATCACCCTCTTCTCATCTTTTGTTTCCCGAGCATGCGCAATCAAACGATATAGATCTCTATAAGTATCATTCGGCGACCAGACCTCTATATAAATACAATCTTCGCGACTCTTTTTTACCGAATCTACCGGCCAGTTATTTACTGCATTAAAAATGAGTTGTTTTTCCGGGTATTTTTCTTTTGTTTCATTGATCAAATCACCAAAATCATCTGCCAGATCTCGAATGACATATTTTCCATTTTCCAGAATTAATGCCTCTTTCGGATCTCCGTATTGATCCATATGTACGCCATCAAAACCTTTTTCCAGCGCTTTTCCATATTCCTGTAAAATCCGTTTTCTCCACGCCGTTCCCCTGTGAATATCCATCAACCATATTTTGTCAATGAAAATCATTGGTTCTCCATTATCGTACCGATAGATACATTCCGGATGTTCTTCCTGAAATGATTCTGCACCGTAAACAGCGCCATATGCTATTGCCTTGGCACCGCAAGCGTGCACTCCTTCGATTTTTTTCGCAACAGCAGTCATCGAACCTTTTCTTCCCATGATATCTGTGTAAATATCACTCTCCGGATAAAACTCATCATGGCGGTACATCCAGTCATAAAACTGAATCACATTCAAGTGCATTTCCCTGAAAAATTCCTGATACTCTTCTTTTTGTTTATCTTCCTCAGAAAACTGCTAAGAAATCCATATCTTGGAGCTTCTGTCCAGCAATTCACAACATCAAATGCCGTGTAACAGCTCCCTAGTTTTTCAGTCTTTTGAAAGAATTCTATTTTTACCAGATATCCACCCGTTTTTTCCTGAAATGCTTTCCGCAAGTGGAATATACACTCCTTGTTCCAGGGTACATTCCATTTCAGATTTTCTCCCTGATACGTAAACAACGAAACCTTTCACGTGATTTGCTTTCGTCGGCCCTGTTTTTTTCATTTCCAGCCAGACTCTTTCCCCAATTTCATACTGCGTTTTATTAGGTATTACATAAAACCCTGTATTTTCCATCTTCCACCCTCTCTTTCCATGAAATGTTTCGTTTGTTTTTGAGAAAGTCCCCTCTTCGAAATTAAACCGAAGACGGGGCTTTCTCTCAAGAATCTTCGCAGGGATCACTTCGTCATTTTGATACTATTGTTCTTTATGAATTACATGGATTTCTGTTTTTTTCAATTTCGGAACACTGACAACAACTGCTGCATCCTCTCTCCAATACCAACCGGAGCCATAATTCAATGCATTCAAGGATGCACTCTCTGAAAGAGAAACTCCATTCAACTCCAGACTTTCTGGCTTTCTGTCAAAACCAAGAAGAACAATAAATTCTGTCTCGGATGCATGGCGAAGCATAAAGAAATCTTCACCCGTTTGGCCCAAAATATTGTATTCAATTTCTTTTCCATCCGCATACCGTTTGCCTGAGGTTTCATTTAAAGCTCGGCTCATAAGAACTGTATTCTTTTTTTTCATATGTCATGCTTTGTCCAAGCTGCAATTCTCCATTCATAACAGACAGAATGCACGCTCCTTCCCGAATATAAACAGGAATTTTGTCAATTGGAACATCCACCTGAAGAATTCGGTTTCCACCAACCATCTTTCTGAAATCCAACAAATTGATCCATCTTCCTGCTGGGAAGTAAATTCTTCTCTGTTCCCCTTCTTGATGAACCGGAGCAGCTAACAGATCTGAACCATAAAAATATTCATCTTCCCAATAGACAGCCTCTTTATCCTTAGGAAATACCATTGGCAACGGTCTCATCATTGGTATGCCTGTTTTATGTGCCTCTTCCGCTGTATGAACCGAATATTTCAGAAGATTTTCTCTTAGCCATGCATAAAATTTATAAACAGATACTGCATATCGACTGTAAGCCCACGGCTCTCTTGGGGTCACTCCATGGAAACGCATAATCGGTGAGAAAGCTGCAAATTCCGTCCAACGGAGATACGTTTCTTCATCTGCAAATCCTGAATAACCTCCTGCATCAACACCCCAGAATGGAAAACCGGAAGCCGCCAGTGTCAGACCTCCATTCATTGCATAAGTCAGGCCTCTAAAACTTGAAAGCTGGTCCCCACCAAACTGGCAGGAATACTTTTGAACACCCGCTGCCGCAGATCTTGAAAACAGCACGTGATCCTCTCCTTTATATTTTTCAAAGAGTTTTCGATACGCTTTTGTATAATCCAGTGCGTAAGCGTTGTGCATTTCATCTCCCGTACGACCATCGTAAAACACTGCTTCATCTGGAATGATTTCTCCAAAATCCACCATAGTTCCATCAAAACCTGCATCCATTCGATCATGCCATTGGTTTTCCAGAAGTTCCTCTGCTCTTGGATGTGAAAAATCAATAGCACATGGAAGAACTTTTTCTCCATGATAACCCGGCGTTCTTGTAATTGGCAGATCTTCTTCCGCACAGTTCGGCAGAAGTTCCTTTGCCTGCTCCATATCCAGATGTGAAAACTGCCACGAAAAAATCCCGCATCTTCTGTTGTTTTGTAAACGCAGCAATCTTATAAATTTCTTCTTTGTTGTAATGGTCTTCCCATTTCCAACCAGCACCCTCTGCATACAGGCCAGAATGTGGGATATCAAGATTTTTAAACTTCCGTACAACACCTTCCATCTCCTGGATTACATCGTGCGTCGGTCCGTCCATCCATCTGCCTACCCCACCGCCGGCCCACGGTTCAAACACCCACGCAGGCGGAAGCAGCGGTTTTCCGGTTAAGGCTGTATATTCCTCCATGTTTTCTAAGACGCTTCCCGTAAAAACATAAATATCTGCTTTGGGTCCTGCTGTTGTGATTCGAAGCCCTTTACTGACTCTTCCAATATCTGCTCTAATTCTGTAAAAACTGTTAATAAACAAAGAGTAACCTTTTGTAGAGTGTAAAAATGATACATTTTTGTAGGACTGATTTCCAATAGAACAATTACAACCTTCAAATGCATCTCTGTGCCACAAAGAAAGTACCCGACCTCTCTGGTTTACAGCATCAAATCGTTCGCCGAATCCATACACCATTTCTCTTTCCTGAAGTGGTTGGCACACATCGAAACCTTTGCTTCCTGCATAATCATAGAGCTTGAAGTTATCTGCATCCAATACAAATTTTTCATCTGCACAGATTTTCCAATCATCTCCCGCTGTAATCACAATCACAGAATGTGCTGTTTTGATCTGATATTCTCCCTCTATTTCTGAAAATGTATACGAAACTGCTTCGCTGTCAAAATCTCCTTTTTCTCTTGTATAAAAGCGAAAACCACGATTCTGTGGAATCAATACGGCATCGCAGGTGTTCAAACCATATTCGTACTTTAATACGATCTTATTCCCCTGATCTGAAACAGATTTCAGATGTGTGAATCCAATCCAGTTGTCTTCGTCTGCATCTCCAAGTGTGTGATCTGCATACCACCATGCCGTGAGCGTTCGGAAATAGCCAATCAAGACATCCAGTTCTCTGCAGGCTGTCGCAGTATCTCCTTTTCGAAGTGCTTCGTTGCAGAGACGTCTCTGTACCCAAGGATCCACTTTATCAAAAGAGTTTTCACATCGTGCATTTGGGAAGAAATCCATTCCTTCCAACATTAACACATCCTGCCATCTTTGTACGGTTATAATCCGATCTGGCAATTCATCCGGTGTTGTCGGTGTCAGCGATTTCTGCAAATGCATAATCTCAACCCGCTCATTTATAGATGGCCATTCCAGTGTCGCCGGCCGCTGCCAATGCATCGTTCCATCCGGTAGGATCACGCAAGCACTGTTGGAATAGATAACCTGCGGTGTTCCTCCAGGTGTGCACTCAACAAAGCTTTCCGGATCAAAATCAAATCTGGACTCGTAATTTGCATTTAAATCCAACGGATTCAAAGCCAACACTTCACTGGTCTGATTCTTTTTCCGGTAAACCTGAAACTTAAAATATTTTTCCGGAAATCCACCGAACAGCTCCCATGGGATTCCAAACATGACACGCCAACAGTTTTTTTCTACAGCGATTTTGCATGTATATTTCCATGATGGGATTTCTGTTTTTACCGCATCATTTTTTTGCGGTAAAGTAATCATTTAAAATTGCTTTATCGCCACCGAAATAGGTCATTCCCTTTTCCGTCCTGGCTCCCGCCTGTTTCTCTGTGTCTGCACAAAATACTGCGTAGTCTCGCTCTCCAAAATTTCCGCTGCTCAATGCAATTTCTATCTTATCTTTGCGAAGCATCCATTCTGTTTTCAGCACGTTTTCATCAGACGGACGGGAAACCCTTGCCTCTTTTTCATAGCAAATCAGATACAGATACAGATTTTTCTGATCCCACATCATCCGTAGATTTGTACTTGAAACGGTCTCTCTTCCGCCTGCACTGTAAAATGTGTCCATTAACACCGCATGTTCCCATTCATTTAAATTCACAGGAATGGAAGGTACTGCCGAAACCGGTGCACCAAGTTCAACTGCTGCAATACCAAACGACTGCTTTTTTTCTAGTTGTAATCATACTTCACCTCCCGGCTGAAATTTTGCAGAGAATCCGATATTATCCTTTTATGGAACCGTCCGTAATGCCCTGCTGCATAAACTGTTTCTGAAAAATAACAAACAATACAATAATCGGAATAATAACAATAACACTGGCAGCAAACATCAGGCCATAGTTCGTCGTATACTGTCCACGGAACAGTTGCAGTGCAACGGAAAGTGTTCTCTTGTTTGTCGATTTTGTAAAGGTAAGAATATCAAATAGGTTCGACCAGTATCCATTAAACGCCAATACTGCCTGTGTTGCAATTGCCGGTTTACTTAACGGAATAATGCAATGTAACAAGGTCTGAAACCTGGTTGCACCATCAAGGTACATGGACTCTTCCAGCTCTTTCGGCACTGCTTCAAAAAAAGCCTCTATAGAAGAAGGTGTTTCCTGCCACACAAGTGCCTCCCCACAGCAGCCAAATTCCTTTATAGGTATCAATCAGTTTCAATCCGTTTAAAACAGTGTACTGGGAGATCATAGCCAGCTGTGCCGGAATCATCATTGTGAGCAACAGCAAGTTAAAAAGTAGGCTCCTTTCCTGGAAACTGGAATCGTGAGAAAGAATATGCCATCGTGATCGAAATTAACAGATTTACGATAAGGCCCACTACAGACACGTATAGTGTGTTGAAAAATGTACGTCTGAAAATGGTTTGCAGTCCACGCTTTTAACATAGTTTTCCAGATAAAGTGGAAAATTCGGAAATAAAATTGGCTCGTTCGGCAAAACACCTTTTACCTTCATAAATGAAGTCGAAATCATTGACAAAAAAGGGTAAGAAGGCATATTGCTGTCAACGCTACTAAAATTCACATGAATACAGATCTGACTAATTATTTTCTTTTTTCTTCATTGCTGCTCTCCTCCTTAAAGATTTTCACCATAGCGAAGGAATTTCTTCAGTCCCATGGAAATAACAAATACAACAATACCCATGACAATACCACAAGCGGCCGCATACCCAAAATCGAAATAATTGAACGCCCTCCGGTAAATATAATCCATAACAACATCTGTTGTTCCGAGCGGATCTCCTTTTGTCAACAGGAACACCTGAATAAAGATATTCATTGCACCGTTAATCAGATTAATCAGTAGATAAAGCGTAGTTCCTCTTAATCCAGGAAGTGTAACGTGGAAGAATTTCTGAACCGCATTGGCTCCATCCATCGTTGCAGCTTCATACTGATCTGATGGGATTCCAAGAAGACCGGCGGTGTAAATGATCATAACCCAGCCATAGCCCTTCCAGATTGAGCAGATCCAGATAACAAAGTTTCCTGTCCATGTATTCTTCAACCATGCTACCGGCTCTTTTAAGATTCCGATGGTAGTCAGACAGTAGTTTACAAGACTTCCTTCATCCGGTTGGAAAATATAATCAATGATATTACAGAAAACAACCCAGTCACAAATAACTGCAATATATAAGAGTACTTTATATACATTTTTTGCCTGTTTTCAGGTTATGAATCAAAACAGCAACGATCAGGCCAAGAACCAACTGTCCTGGCACAGTAACCAGAACTGCTAAAATATTATTTCGAAATGCAATCCAGGAAAAAATAGGCATCAGATCCTTTTGTTGAAATATCTTTGAACATTTTAGCAAAATTACTTATTCCAACAAATGTATTTTCCGAACCTGGCATAATGCTATAATTTGTTAGTGCAATATAAATATTCTTAATTTGTGGATATAATACAAAGACAATAAATAAGGTCATTCCCACTGCAAGGAAGGGCAAAACGGCCAACCATTGTTTCAGACCTTTGGAAAATCTTTCTGATAAAGGGTTTTTTCATAACAGATACCTTTCCGGGCTGCGTTTTTATCGCCCTATAAACAATTTCCACAGGCAAGAAAGCCTGTGGAAATTTGTTTCATCTTTCTTGAATTATGATGCCTCACCTGCAAGCAATGCATCCAGTTCCGGAGCAATCTTATCGAGTGCGGACTGTGCCGTATCCTCATGAAGAACTGCGCTCTGGAATGCTACAGAGAGTTTATCTGAAATTTTCTCCCATGCCGGAGATGGGGTACGGGATACAGCTCCCTCAAGCTGTTCAATATACGTACTCATATTCGGTACTGCTTGTACTTCTTCAGATTCGGCAATTGTTTTTACAGTCGGGATCAGATGTCCACCGCCTACAGCCTGTGCTGTCTGAGAGAATTCACTCATTAAGAACATTGCAAATACCCAGGATGCTTCTTTCTTATCGCTACTCTCAAACATAACCAGATCCTCGCCACCGTTAACGGTAAGAGATCCGGCTTTACCAGCCGGCAGAAGTCCTACTTCTACTTTTGCCAGATTTTCTTCATCATCATTTGTGAAGAACCATGGACCCTGATAACTAAACAGATAATTTCCATCGTAAAGACCATTTGCTGCATCCGGCTTTCCACCTGTGAAGCAAGGTCCAATAATTCCTTCATCATACCACTCAACGATAGTCTCCAGTGCCTTTACACTATCTTCACTGTTGACATAACCAGATGCTTTCGTATAGTCCTCATTGGTATAAACGCCGCCCAGAGAATGAAACAATGGAGCCATAGCCCAAGAGTTTGCCCCCTCGCATGCGATCAGATACTGATCTGAGCCAAGCTTGTCCTTCAATGCAACAACTTCATCGTAAGTTGTCGGAATACTGTCAATATTCAGTTCCTCCATCATGGTCTTACTGTAAACGCCTGACAGACAGTTTGTGTTCAATGGCAATCCATAATATTTTCCATTGTAATAATTAGTACTCAGCGGTCCTTCGTACAGATTATCTTTCAGATCTGCAAATCCTTCCAGATCATCAACTGCTGCAAGTGCTCCCATCTCAGCAAGTTCTGGAACCCAGATAATATCCATTCGCATCAGATCCGGGCCTGTTCCACTGGAAAGGCTGGTAATAATCTGTTGCATCAATCCATCGTATGGCATTCTTACAGCATCAACATGAATATTTGGATACTGTTTTTCAAACTCAGGAATAATGGTATCTACAAGAACCTCTTCCTCTGAATCACCATGTGTATGCCAATAGGTAATCGTTACATCGTCTCCATCGTACTGGATACCTGAACCAGAAGCATCTGAGCCTGCGTTGGATGCTTCAGATGCGCTGGCGCTGGCACTGCCATTGTCAGAAGAACTCTTTGTATCCCCACTTTTGGAATTGCTTCCGCATCCAAAAGCATGGATGCTGCAAGGATTGCTGATAGTGAAACTGCTAATGTTTTCTTTTCATCTCTTTTCCTCCTTTAGAAAAGTTCGTTTTTGTTATAATCTATTTTATACTTTTTTATCTTTTCTCAAGACGCTTTCTTATCTAATCTATACAGTATTTTTACTTTATATCACTTTTTTATAGACTTTTTAACGAATTTCGATTAATATGTTATTGTGCAATCTTTATGGTATGTGATCATTTTTCCTTTTTATTCATGGTTAATCTACAATTCAAAAGAGGGCAAAGCATATGGAAATTATCGAATATGAACCAATCAATTTGTATGACGGACGCTTTTGCAAGGTATTTCATTCTGACTGGATTCAGTTAGAAAAACCTAAAGATGTAAATTCAGCACCGCATTTTCACTGGCATAACAGTTTGAATTTAACTGTTCTATTTCGGGAACACTGCGCTGTGAAATCGGCTCTACTATGACTTATGCAAAAGATAATGATTTTCTTTTGTGAACCCAAATGTTATTCATAAGTCACTTGAAGTTTCTGCCTCCTTTCTAGGATTTGCAGTGCTTGTTCCTGTCTCTATCATACAGCTTTTTTTTAAACCCAGATAGTAAAAACTACCCTATTATAGAACAGGATGTTGTGAACAGACATCGGAAAGAAATCATAGAACTTCTTATGGATATCTACCGATATTCACGATCCGAAAAACCGGTTGATCTCCTTGGGATGAATGCCTGTGTTCTCCAAATTTTTCATATCCTTCTCTCTGAAAGCATGGCTGCTCCGACTTGTACTACCCCCCCGATCCAAATTAGAGGATTCGATTTCTTTTACCGAATATCTGGCAGCACATTATAGAGAACATATCACTCTAGAAAGTGTTTCCGAACATTTTGGCTTCAATCCGACCTATTTTTCCAGAATATTTGCCAAAAAAACAGGTCGCAATTTTAATGTCTATCTTTCTTCGCTCCGATTAGACCATGCGACCCACCTCCTTGAAACTACGACTTCTTCTATTCCTGATATTTCAGAAGAAAGTGGTTTTTCCAGTTCCCGCGCTTTTATTGAAATGTTTAAAAAAGTAAACGAACTCACGCCAAAACAATACAGGGACCAATGCAACGAGCACAAAAAAGTGCATCACTCCAATGACTGAATTTTTTTCTTCTGACGTGCAGGCATGTGGTTCTTCTAATACTGCACCGACGTTTCTCCGTATCCTAGAGCGTGTCTGAAAAAGGCTTTTACGCTAGACGTTGATATGCCTAACGTCAAAACAGCTCAAGTGCATTTCTGCACCTGAGCTGTTTTTCTGCTTTTTCAACTATAATTGCATCATGCAAGCGGCCTTACGCTTCCTTCCGTAATTCCATTCTCATTAAACGCATCGACTCTCACATACACCGTTTCGCCATAAATCAAATCCTTTTCAAAATCTTTCATGTCTCTTTTCTCCTATGCTTGTATAATGTTCTCAGAAACAAGGTGGTCACTACTGTTTCCAATACTGATACGCAGTTTCATTCCGCTGCTGACGGTTTCCATGTTTTTGCCATAATATGAGAATTCTTCCTGGTCAATAAAGAAATCTACATCCTTCTTTTCTCCCGGATCCAGAAAGACTTTCTGAAAACGGACAAGCTCTTTCATCGGACGCACCACAGATGCATGTAATGTTTCGTAATAACACTGAACGACCTCTGCCCCCGCAATATTGCCTGTATTACTTACCTTACAATGTACATGCACTCTTTTGTCCTGTTCCATCCGAACTTCAACATCCGAAACATCAAACTCTGTATAGGATAATCCAAAACCAAATGGATATAATGGTGTATTGGGAATATCCATATATCTGCTGGTGAAACGGTTCTCCAGGTTATCTGCAGTAAGCACATGCCCGGTTTTTACATCCCAGTAGCTTATGGGCACCTGTCCCACACACCATGGGATACTCACAGCTAATTTGCCGGAAGGGTTTATTCTGCCATACACAATATCTATGATTGCTTCAGCTCCCATAGTGCCGGGTCTCCATGCCATAATGACAGCCTTGGATCTTTCCGATATCCTCCGCAGGTCCAATGGTCTTCCTGTAATTACCACAGTCACAATATTACTTGTACGTTCTGCTATTTTTTCAAATAACACCTGCTGTTCCTCCGGCAAAGTCAGAAATGCCCTGCTGGCAGCCTCTCCTGACTGGGACTCATGTTCACCCAGTACACATACAACCGTATCTTCATGGGTTATCGTTTCCAGCCACTGCTCATCCCTTGGCTTGTCAGACAATTCCTGTTCCACCTGCCATACCTTACACTCTTCATCAGAAAGAATATTGCATCCTGTAATACATTCTGCTTCTATCTGCATTTTTTTGCAAAACATCTTCTATTGTTTCAACTGCCTCATGTTCTCCAAAAATTGACCAGCGGCTTAATAGTTCTCTTGACGCTGTATAAGGACCTGCCCAGATAACTTTCTTCTTCCTGCTTAATGGCAGCAGCTTTTCATTTTTCAAAAGGACACAGCTTTCGCCCGCCAGCTGATATGCCTTTTCCCGGTTATACAAAGTCAGTTTTCCACTCTTTCCAAGACCGGCAAACGGATTTTCAAAAAGCCCAAGCTGATTTTTCATCATCAGGACCCGGAATGCACTTTCATCAACAAACGCTTCCGGGATTTTTCCGCTTTCTACCAGTTTTTCCAGACACAGCATATAAGCAGGACTCATCATATCAATGTCTACACCGGCTTCTGAAGCCTGGATTGCTGCTTCTTCCATATCAGCTGCCACTCCCTGTTCTTCCAGCTGACCTATGGAGCCCCAATCTGAAATTACAGTTCCCTCAAATCCTTCCTTATCCCGCAGAAGCCCTTTAAGAAGTTCCTTATTTCCGCTTATCGGTTTACGGTCAATAGCATTAAAAGCTGTCATGACCATAGCAGGCTTTGCTTTTAATGCCATACGGAAAGGTTTTACATACTGTTCCAGAAATGTCCGCTGGGATATTTCAACATCATTATATTCCCTTCCTGCATTCACTGCCCCATAACCCGCAAAATGCTTCAGGCATGCCGCTATTCCGGCATCATCTTTCTGCTGATAGCCATCTACCATTGCTTTTCCCATGATCCCATTTACATATGGATCTTCTCCAAAGGATTCCATCATCCTTCCCCATCTGGGATCTCTTGAAACATCAATCATAGGAGAAAATGTTGCTCTGAGCCCTTCTGAAGATGCCTCCAAGGCAGCTATAGAAGCCGCCTCAGACACCAGTTCCGGATGAAATGAACACGCCTGCCCCAACGGAATCGGAAAAATCGTCCGACATCCATGGATAACATCTGCCATAAAAAGAAGCGGAATATGATGGGGATGCTGTTCCATATATCTGCTCTGAATATCATAAATTTTATCTTTACCGATCACTCCAAGCACTGAACCGGCATATTGAATGATCCATTCCGGTGGTAACTGTTCGCCAACAACACCGGTGAGTACTGCCTCTTTATCGAAGTATACACCGGTGAGCTGCACCATCTGTCCTATTTTTTCCTGTAATGACATTTCTGACAGCAATTGCTGTAATTCATGTATTTCCATAAATACTCCTTATGTTCAATCCGTTTATTTCTAATGTTCATTTCTCCAAAGAGCACCTGAGCTGTTTTTCTGCTTTTTCAATATAATTGTATCATGCAAGCGGCCTTACGGTTCCTTCCGTAATTCCATTTTCATTAAACGCATCGACTCTCACATACACCGTTTCGCCTTCTACCAGCGCTCCAATATTTTGCTCCGGCATAAAGGTCATGCAGCTGTGATACAGCTTGTCCGGTGCAAAACCCCAGAGGACGTTGTATCCGACAGCGTCTGTCTGTGGCTCGATGGTGATGCGCATATCCATAGTTCCGGTCCGCTCTGCCTGGTACTGCGGTGCGGATGGTTTTTCGCCGTTGCCGAGGCCGAAAACACGAAGACCGGAGATGCATGGATTCTGGTTGTACGGCACTTCAAAAACAGTGAGTTTCAGATAACGGATCTGTACACCCTCTTCTTTTACGATGAAATCGTGCGGCAAATTGGTTTCTGCGTCTGATTTATCTGCCAGAACAAAATAGTTTGTTCCATCGGCGGATGCCTCAAGCAGCCATCTGGTCTTATGCTGGCTCGGGTCGATATATCGTTCGCCCTGACGCTCGCCCGGCAGAGGTGCATCGATTTTGTCATCTGCAAAATTGATCTGTACGGCGCGGACATCTTTTACCTCACCAAGATCCATCGAAATCCACTCACCCGGCTGATTTCCGGCTGCGCGCCACCAGGTCTGGATATTTTCATCTGTCGCAAACGACGGTTCTCTGCCTTCTTCCGAGGACGATGCCGTCATTGCTTTCTGATAGCTTAAGAGATACCACTCCGGTTTTGCCCATGGGTCTTCTTTTGCCTGCTCCACCGCCATCGGCCAGTCGCCGAACTGCTGATTACAGAACAGGACACCATCTTTGTCGAAACCTGCCCGCCAGATGCCGACGCGACGCTCCATATCGTGGTTTTTGCTGATCTGCATTGTCGCGGTATGCCACCAGTTTCCATAGCGGTCTTCCATCGTCGAACCGTGGCCTGCACCGCGCAGGAATCCACCCGGTTTATAGGAATATGGATTGTTCTTTGCCAGACGGAACGGGCCAAGCGGGGAATCACTCTCGTAAACACCGTCACCGTAAACGTTGTATTCCGTTCCCGGGCCGGCATACTGGAGGTAATAGGTTCCGTCATGCTTCGTCATCCATGCGCCCTCGATGAACGGTCTCTGACTGAACATAATTTTGGCAAACCCGATCTGCTCCTCCGTCAGATGATCCGCATCTTTTCCCTGTGCTTTCAGAAATTCTTTGAATTTTTCAACAGCTTCTTCTTCACTCAGCGGCATTTTGGAATGATTTTCTCCGACGCGCTCGTATCCGATTTTTTCCGGCTGACCGTAGATCAGTTCTTTTCTCTCGGTCTTTGGAACCATCGTCTCCGGTTCAAGCTCCACACCCCAGATCGGAGTCACGTTATTGCATCCCCAGTAAAAATAGAGCTTTCCGTCATCATCAAGAAACAGGTTCGGATCCCAGAAATCGAAGGTTCCCGGAATACGCTCAAACGGACCGTTTAAGATATCTTTCGTGCGGTAAAAATCGCAGATCGTGCCACGACGGGATGCGCTGAAATACACGTAATCGCCGACCACGCGCACATCCGGCGCATAGTCATACAGCGGCAGGCTGTCCGGCAGACGGTGGCTCTCCCAGTGAACCATATCCTCCGAAACCCAGACGCTCAAAGTCATGGATGCAAAAATATAATATTTTCCCTGAAATAAAATCATCGACGGATCGGCGGCCTCGCGGGAAATCTTGTCCTCGCCGCTTCTCATATCCTCGATAAACTGGTAACGGTAGTCCATGTTTAATGGATTGCAGTAATACTGTTTCTTCATGTTTCCTCTTTTCCGGATTGTGCGTAAAAACCCCTGCAACATGCTTTCGCACATCCTGTCTTTGTCTTATAAAAAAAATTTTAGCATACTCCGGGATGAAAAAAAATGTTCTGATTTGACTTTTTACTTTTAGAAAACTGACTTTCACTTGATTTTGTATATGTTCCTTCACATGTTTTTCCTGTTCTTTCTCTCGTTCTTCATGCTTTTTGAACATACCCTTCTTTTTGCATCAAGTATTGGACAAATCTGTATTCCGATTTTACAATGGAAGTATCTTAGAAAAGCACGAAATCATGTACTCTGGGAGTACATCATCGCACAGGGAGATTTTTTCATGGAATACACAAAACTTGGAAATTCGGATTTAAAGGTATCGAGAATCTGTATGGGATGTATGGGATTTGGAAATGCAAAAAGCGGCATACATTCCTGGACACTGGACGAGGAGCATTCCCGCGCGATTTTAAAACGCGGTCTGGAACTTGGTGTAAACTTTTTGATACCGCTGCCGGTTATCAGAGCGGCACCAGCGAGCAGTATCTGGGACGCGCGCTGAACGATTTTGCAAAACGTGATGAAGTCGTTGTCGCAACAAAATTTTTCCCGCGCAGCCCGCAGGAAATTGCAGACGGGGTGAGCGGAAAAGATCATATTTTAGGTCTTCTCGATCGCAGCCTTACGAATCTTGGCATGGACTATGTTGACCTTTATATCTGCCATATGTGGGACTATCACACACCGGTAGAAGAAATGATGGAGGCATTAAATTCAGCTGTCGTTGCAGGAAAGGTACGCGCCATCGGTATTTCTAACTGCTTCGCATGGCAGCTGGCAAAAGCAAATTATATTGCGGATAAGAACGGCTGGGCCAAATTTGTTTCGATTCAGGGACATTACAATCTGCTATTCCGCGAGGAGGAACGCGAGATGGTTCCGTTCTGCAAGGATCAGAATATTGCACTGACACCGTACAGCCCGCTGGCTTCCGGCCGCCTGGCAAAAAAACCGTCGGAGCTTTCCAAACGGCTGCAGGAAGATACGTACGCAAAAGGAAAGTATGATGCGACGAAAGAAAAAGACGCCATCATTATCGACCGCGTCGGTGAACTTGCAAAGAAGAAGGGGCTGACGAGAATCCAGATTTCGCTCGGATGGCTGCTCACAAAAGTAACTGCTCCGGTTGTCGGGGCGACAAAGGTATCGCATATTGAAGAGGGCGTCAAAGCCATCGGTGTACAGCTGACACCGGATGAGACTGCTTATCTCGAAGAGCCATATGTCCCGCATGCACTGGTCGGCGTAATGCGCGAGAACCCTTGATAAAAAGTAACTGCTCCGTATCTTCACCGTTATGAGTCAGGCGGATATTACGGATGCTTCACGAGAGAAACACAGACGAAGAAGACTTTATGCAGGAAGCAGAAAGCGCAGTTTCTTCTACCCTGGAGCCTTGTTCGATTCGATATTGTATTGCTCTGATGAAGGAATTGAAAATGGAGCTTCAAAAAACTGCATTTGCACAGATAAAGCGATTGTGTGCTTGCCCTTTCTATACCGGAAATTATAACGCAGAAAAATGTACGGACCGCCATGGAAAAAGCAGGCTTTCATGTAATAAGGGTTATGACTGCGACAGATGCTTGTGCCCTTTCAAAAGCACAAGATATGAAACATGACCAGCAATTTGGGGTTCGTGTGATTTCAAATTGTAAAAAGCAAAATCTGCTGGCAGAATTTTCAGCATGGACAGATCAAACTAATATGCTGGAAGGATTGGAATATACCATCGGAGAGAATACTCCAGAAATGATTCCAAATATGACGTACTATTATCTAAGTGATACGAAATCGAGAGAAACACTGGGTCAGGAAACAATCGGATACGAGGATCTTTCCGTTGTGGCCGCGGATAGAACTGCAGCCCAGGGAGCCAGACTTACCAATCCTACCGCGAAGCCTATTACCATGCTTGTACTTTTCCCATGGACCGCCGGAATTGAAATTTCAACCATCCAATGGGGAAAGGAATGCATTCCATTAACCTGGCTTAACGAAGAACGACACATGATTCCCATGCGAACAGATGGTTTCGACATTTTGCTGGATTCCGGAATCAAAGGAAAAGGTCTGAACCTGTATCTGAAATCAAAGGATTCTAAAAGGAAAGTCAGAACCTAGAAAATGGAGGAGATCTGTCCTGAATTTCCAAAGGATGCAAGCCGGCTGAAAGCATGGATCGAGGTTGGAATGGAATGCGGCGATTTTACCCTGATACTGCAATCAGGAGAGAATCTTGCAAAGATAGATTTGAGTCAATTCACAGAAGAAAAGCCGAAACGCTTCCCGATAAATACCGTTTTCGTACCGGAACAGCTTCTCGCAAATGTACTTCAGGCCGGAAAAGAGTTTTGCCTGGGGGGCGGAAAATCTGAACCCCACAACGAAGGCTTCTGCAATTGGAAAGAGAATCCAGATGATCGCCAGACAGACACAAGAAGTATTTGCAGACTGTCATGACGGAGATACAAATATCCGAGTCAGCACATGGATTGAAAAGCTGCTGGCTGTAAAAGACAATCTCGAATATGGAATTGTCAGTTCGGAACGAACGACGAATCGCTGGGCCTATATGGATGAAAAGCTTCTTATGATGGATTTCCGTACAGCTTTGGCGCAGAATTTATATCAGCTGAATGTCTTACCGATGGAAGCAAATGGTACAATATTTGATCCTCATATCCATGATGCAGTGCACATCGAAGAAACCGACCGGGTGGAAGAAGACAGAGTTGTCGAGGAAATACAGAAAGGCTACTTCTTCGGAGAAAAAGGAGAGTATGAAACTTTTTCTGTAAAATAATGTTTGGAAGGTTCTTCTATGATACAATAAATATCATTAGGAGGACCTTTTATTATGGCAAGACAAAAAGAAACCGGTACATCGAGTACAAATGACCGAAGGAAAACGAAACATCATCCATCAGCTCCTGGAAGAGTATGATATCCAGTCTGCTGAAGACATCCAGGATGCGCTCAAGGATCTTTTTAGGCGGTACCATTAAGGAAATGATGGAAGCGGAAATGGACGATCATCTCGGCTATGAAAAATCAGAACGTTCGGATCATGATGATTACCGCAATGGGTATAAGCGCAAATCAGGATCAACAGCCGATATGGATCGAT
>ENA-OQHD01000301-OQHD01000301.1-human-gut-metagenome-genome-assembly--contig:-NODE-301-length-19683-cov-6.770096_pt1 | contig 19683 bp, 17 predicted proteins | sample MGYA00242560_ERZ504711 | MGnify/ENA primary metagenome ERZ504711 (study PRJEB26092, sample SAMD00036198) | human gut metagenome | host: Homo sapiens | study: EMG produced TPA metagenomics assembly of...
CGTTTATGTTTGCTACCGACGCGGCCCTTACTTGGCTTCCTCGAACCATTCACGTTCGGAACCGTCACTCAAGGTGACATGACCGGTTTCGCCGCTCATATGCTTGACGCGGTGCGCGATCTCCTCGTGACGTCCATGCACCATCGGGCGCTGCACCGGATTGCCGAGGTAGCCGCAGGTGCGCTTGGTCACGTTGCAGCGGTCCGGGTCGGAGTTGCCGCACTCCGGGCACTTGAAACCTTCCTCAGTGGGCTCGAAGTCGCCTTGGAATCCGCAATCGTAGCAGCGGTCGATCGGCGTGTTCGTGCCCAGGTAGCCGATGCCGATGTTGTAGGCGTAATCCCACACCGCTTCGAGTGCCTTGGGGTTGGACTGCAGGCACGGGAACTCGCAGTAGTTGATGAAGCCGCCGGACGCGTAGTACGGGAAGTCCTTCTCGTAGTTGAGCTTTTCCATTGGGGTTGGCTGCAGCCAGACCGGGTAGTGGAAGGAGTTGGTGTAGAAGTCGTGGTCGGTCACGCCTTCCACTTCGCCGAACTTCTCGTGGTCCATACGGTTGAAGCGGTCGGTGAGGGATTCGGCCGGCGTGGAGTACACGGAATAGTGGTAGCCTTCCGCGTCGCTCCATTCCTTGCACAGCTCGTTCATGCGCTTGACGATGGACAGTGCGAATTCCTTGCCTTGCGGATCCCAGCCGTGATCGCGCATCCAGTTCTTGCCGTAGAACACGCTGGTCGCCTCATACAGGCCAATGTAGCCCAGGGAAACGGTGGCACGTTCGTTGCGGAACAGCTGGTCGACGCTGTCGTTGGCGCCGAGTCGACCGAAAGCTCCGAAACGGAACAGGGTCGGCGCATTGACCGGCGCGGCCTGCTTGCAACGCATGATACGGAATTGCAATGCCTGATGAGCCACGGCCATACGCTCGTCGAAGATCTTCCAGAAGCGATCCTTGTCGCCGTGGGATTCCAGTGCGATGCGCGGAACGTTCACGGTGACGACGCCAAGGTTCATGCGTCCGTCTTCCACGTCCTTGCCGGTCGCCGGATCAATCCAACCCTGCAAGAAGGAACGGCAGCCCATCGGCGCTTTGAAGGAGCCGGTGATCTTCACGATGTTCTCGTAGAAGATGACGTCCGGGTACATGCGCTTGGTGGCGCATTCGAGGGCGAGCTGCTTCAAATCGTAGTTCGGATCGCCCGGATCGGCGTTCACACCGTGCTTGATGGTGAAGACGAGCTTCGGGAAGATGGCGGTGTGATGCTCGGAACCGAGGCCGCGGATACGGTTCAGGAAGATGGCACGCTGAATCTCGCGGGCGAACCAGTCAGTGCCCAAACCGAAGCCAACGGTCACGAACGGGGTCTGGCCATTCGACACACGATTGGAGTTGATCTGGTATTCCATGGTCTGCATGGCATCGTAGATGGCCTTGCGGGTCTGGATCTTCGCCCACACCTCACGCAGCTGCTGCAAACGGCTGGCATCCTTGTTGAACGGCTCGTCCATCGGCAGGGCCGGACGGTCCTTTTCGAAATGCAGACGCTTCGGTTCGACATCCTTGGCCAAGCGCACCTGACGTTCGGCGATTTCGATCGGCAGGTCGTCAGGCATGATCTCATGGGCCTGCTCAAGGAACTTGTCGTAATCCTTGCGCGCGTATTCGACGAAGTGCTCGTCGGCACGGTTGGCGGTCTGGCCACCATACTGGCTGGAGGCCACGTCCTTCATGATCTGGGTGATCTGCGTGGCGGCGATGGAGATGCTGTTCGGCGAACCCATCGGCGCGTTGCCGAGGGTGAAGCCGTTGGCGAGCATATCCCAGTAGTTCGGCAGCGAGCAGTTGGACTGCGCGGTGAACGGCGAGTAATCGGCGTCGTGGAAGTGGATGTCGCCCTTCATGTGGGCGTTGGACACCGCGTCCGGCAGCATGGAGAAGGCGGACGCCTTGGACACCGCGCCGGCCAGCAGGTCACGCTGGGTGGAGTAGACGTTGGAATCCTTGTTGGCGTTCTCGCGCACCAGAGCCTCGGTCACGGTTCACCAGACGCTTGACGGCTTCGTTGATGTCGGTGGCCTTGGCACGTTCGATGTCTTTGTTCAGACGGTAGTTGGTGTACGTGCGCGCCACATCGTACAGGTGGTCTTCGATCAGGCCGTGTTCAACGAGATTCTGGATGTCTTCGATCTTGGCGGGACCGTTGTAACGATCCTTGATTTCGGCTTCGACCTGATTGGCGATATCACGGATCAGCTGTTCCTCCTGCGGCCCGATCTTCTTATCAAGGTCGGCGAAGGCTGACTTCACCGCGCTGATGATGTTGATCGGATCGAAGTCGACCACACGACCGTCGCGCTTCTCGACGAGCACCTTACCGGTTCCCGTTTTAACGGTTGCGGAGATGGCATTCAGAGCCTGCGTTTCCATTCATCATCCTTTCCGGGTCGGACCCCATCCGACCAGGTTTTCATGCTTCGTTATGCATGCCAGATTGTTGCTACGTCCATGACTGTACGCCATAGCCAGCACTAAATGTAGTAGCGGCACGCCGGCAGTAAAACTATATATTCCATTTTTCGGCTTGATTCCGCCATTCCTTAACTTGTGTGACAAAGGTAACGATTTCGCCACGGAGTGTCGCCCGAGTGTCGATTTGACGCACTCACCGAAGAGGGACTATACAAGGCGGGGTACCCTCACGGAATTCGAACATGTGTTTCATTTGTCCGCAAGATGATGGAATCTTGAACTATGACTTGGAACCAGGATTACACACCCCCGGCAGCGCAGCCGAACAGCAAACCGCTGCCGCGACTGGCCGGCGAAACCACTGCTGACAACCCCTGGCCGGTAAGTCTGCTCAGCGAGAAATTCCATATGGCCGTCGAACGGTGGCCATCGGTTTGGGTGGCCGGGCAGATCACGCAGATCAACACCAGACGTCAGGGCAGCGCCTATATCACTCTGCGCGATGATTATCAGGACATTGCGTTGGAAGTCAACGGTTTCGGGCAGTTCGCCGCAGCCGCCACGCCTTTTGTGCAGGGCGACCGCGTCATCATCCATGGCAAACCGAATCTGTGGATGAAACGCACGTCACTGTCTTTACGTGGCGACGCCATTATCGCGGCCGGCGCGGGTGGCAGTCTGAAGGCCATGATCGACGAATTACGCAAGAAGCTGAAAGGCGAAGGCCTGTTCGACGCTGACCGCAAGCAGCCTCTGCCCGAGTTTCCGCATTGCATTGGTCTGATTTGCGCGCCGCAGGCTCGCGCCGAAGGCGATGTCATCACCAACGTGAGATTGCGTTGGCCTGTTGTCGATTTCAAAGTGACGCATGTGCATGTGCAGGGTGAGCAGTGCCCTTCCGACGTGATCAAGGCGATCGCGCAGATGGATGCCGATCCTGATGTCGACGTGATCATCGTGGCCCGTGGCGGCGGCGCTTTCGAAGATCTGATCGGGTTCTCCGACGAAGGCGTGGTACGCGCCGCGGCAGCCGCCCATACGCCGCTGATTTCCGCGATCGGCCATGAGGATGATTGGACGCTGCTTGATCTGGTTGCCGATCTGCGCGCATCCACGCCAACGGACGCGGCGAAGAAAGTCGTGCCGGACGTGCGCGAGCAGATGCAACTGATCAACGTGAACATCGAACGCATGCGCATGCGCATCGACGCCACCGTCAACAATGAAACAAGACTGATTGAAGGCTATGCGAACCGTCCAAGCCTCACACAGCCGCTCACCATGCTGGAACCGCATCAGCGTCTCATCGATGATGCAAGAACCCGCATGAGAATCGGTCTGACACGTATTCTTGACGACGCAAGCCTCACCATCGAAAAAGCGCATGCCTCACTGACCGCGCTTAGCCCGCAATCCACTCTCAACCGAGGTTATGCGGTAGTGCAGGGAGCGGACGGCCATGTAATCGACGATGCGAACGCCGTGAACACCGGCGACCAACTCACCATGACATTGAAGCACGGCGTGATCGTGTCCGAAGTCACCACCGTAACGAAGGAGTAGCAATGACCAACGAAACCACCCCCGCATCCAGCCTGACCGACAAGGAACGCGAAGCCATCGCACAAATGCCTTACGAAGAGGCTCGAGATCAGCTCATTCAGGCCGTGCAGGCACTTGAAGCCGGCGGACTCAACCTTGACCAGTCCATGCGCCAGTGGGAGCTTGGCGAAGCCCTCGCCAAGCGCGCCCAAAGTCTGCTCGGCGAAGTGCGCGCCAAGCTTGACGCAGCGCAGGCGGAACAGGCCACTGCGGCCAATACCGCTGGAACGCAAGACAATCTGGCCTGAGCATCTCAAAATACCGTCAATATAGCATTTTCATGACTGTGCGCCACACGTTTTTACGAGACGTTATGTGGCGTACAGTCATACCGAAATTCCAGATTTCTTCGTTTCGATACCACACTCGTCCGGATGGTGTGTAGAATGAAGATTCGTTGCCTCAGTAGCTCAGTGGATAGAGCACTTCTCTCCTAAAGAAGGTGTCGTAGGTTCGATTCCTATCTGGGGCACTTTGTTTTATGCAGATGCGCAGCCGATATGCAGTTGCGCCGATACTCTTCTCACACGTCGAATTGCACGGTTGCCAGCAACGCCTTGTGATCACTTCCATCGATTTTCAACGATTTGACCCGACCGGCCAACATGCCGGAATCCAATACGATATGGTCAATGCCCGCAAATGTCGGCACATAATCGATATTCGCAGGCCACGTGAACACCAATCCCCCGGCCGCTTGTTTGGCCGCATCCGTGAACCGTGTTCCCAAGAAATTACGGAACGGCGTATGGTCGTCGGTCGCGTTGAAATCACCCATGAACACGTACCTGCGAGACGTATCGTACCGGAGTCGACCAAGCTCATCCAATGAACGCTTCCACTGCTGCCAATATCCATCGGTCGGAGACGTGGTATGTACCGAAACGAAACGGATCTGCGTCCGACCATCATTGAATGCAACCGTGGCTCCTGGCATGAACGACGCGCTCGAATCAACATCATCATCAGCCGGATCAACAAGCGGACTCGCCGACCACAAACCATTGCCATACACGCCGTCTGAACTTGCCACCTGCGCATACGGCAGCAAATCGCCAATACCAGCCTTGTTCAACTCGTCCACGAAAGCATCGGTCGTTTCTTGCAATGCCAGCACTTCCACACGCTCGCTACGCACCACATCGACAATTTCCTGCGCGTCGGCACGACCCTTAAACACATTGCATGTCATCAAACGGGCGTAATCATCCTGCGTATTGGCGGACGCTCCCGAAACCGCTGCGATCGCGGCACGCGGAAGCTTCGTTTCATTGTAGAAAAACGGATACTGCCACCATACTTGCAACGCGATCGCCGCAATCGCCAGCAATACCGACATTGTTCGTTTCGAGACAATGCCGCAAATCAGCGCAATCACCGCAAGAATCGCAAACCAAGGCACCAATGAAACGATAATGGGAACATACGGCCACGCCTGAATCTCAGCAGGCAGTATGTGCGAAACAGTGCCCAGCAAAGCTGCAATCGACAGAATGCCAGCCAGAAAACCGCAAATGATATTGCGCACGCGATGCGACTTAGTTTTCTTCAACGTGCGAATAGGCTTAACAGCCTTCGCCTGCGCCGTACGCGGTTTCGTAGGCGTACCAGACCGTGCCATACATCCTCCAACATGGGCATTGCGTTCCATCAGTCAATACATCAATCATCAAATCAGCCATCAAAACCGAGTTCATGACGAACGCCATCGGCAATAGTGCGGCTTCATAGTACCCCAACTTCCACATTCGCTGGCAAATAGTCGCAATCGTCTCCATAAATTTAACGAAAAACAATCGAAACACAAAAATCACCATCTTGCCCCAACCATTAAATACTATTACGCTGGACACATAAGAAATCGTAACTAATGGGGGTACGACGCCTTACGCAAGAGCAATGGCTGCTCATGTATGCCGAGAGGGGGCTATACCATGCTGGAACTTGACCACGTGGGGTTTTCGTATGGAAAACGTCTGATTTTAGACAATGCGAGCGCATTATTCGAAGAAGGTTCGACAACGGCAATAATGGGACCTTCCGGCTCAGGAAAGACCACTTTGCTGCGTTTGATGGACGGTTCTTTACAACCAGACACTGGCTCCGTCACCATTGATGGCGCAAATGTCAATTCCATTGATCGAAAAAATCTTCTCGGATCTTTATGCATACGCATATTTCAGGATTACAGGCTCATTCCATATCTTGACGTGCGAGAAAACATCATGTTGGCGTTTGAAGCGGCGCATAAGAACCTCGGACAAACCAAGATTAAGGAAACTTCCCGCACTGAAAACAACACAATCGATAACTTGCTTGAAGAAGTGCATTTAGCAGGCTATGCAAACCATTTGACTGGCCAATTGTCAGGAGGAGAGCAGCAACGTGTGGCCATCGCACGCGCGATCGCCATGAAACCACGTGTGATTCTCGCGGATGAACCCACCGGCGCGCTTGATGAGGAAAATACGCAGGCAATCGCAACATTGCTTTCAGATATTGCCCACAAAGAGCGATCCATTGTCATAATCGCAACGCATGACACTACGGTCGCGCAGCACAGTGACCGCATTGTGCGCATTCAGGACCACAAGTTGGTGGAGCAATGAATGGAATGCCTTACCACAGCACTGGAATCACGAGGCACGTTACCTCTGGATATTTGAGATTCCATCCGATGCTCACCATCTCACTCTTTGTGGTGGCATTATTGTCGGCGATGCTACCCGTGGTGGCCTTAAACAGCTTGAATCTATACGTACAGGCCGCCAAAGAAGGCGCAGCAGGTCAATCCGGAGGGTACACGTACCAAATTTCAGGAGGCAGCAACGATGTAGCCGAAGAACTCAGGCAACAGGTCCAAAACGGTAAGGCCATCGGCGTCAAATCCACACAAGGATCAGTAGGCCTCACCTCCGCCAGCGGCTCTTCACGAAACACCATCGCAGACATAACTTTCCTAACAGGCCCCTCACGATATGGCACGCTCATCGAAGGGCATCAGCCGTCGCAAAAAAATCGAAATCTCCCTGTCTCGGGCCGCAGCTGAACAAATTGACGCCCAGCTGGGAGATATAGTCACCGTGCAATGTGACGATTCCGCATTATCAAGCGACTATAAGCTCATTGGCATCACCGTCGATGCTGCGAACACCAACACCGTGTACGCAACAGCAGTGTCTTCCAAAGACAATCTCCAAAACATACAAATGTGGCTCACCGACGATGACGCTACTGTAAATCAGGGAGAAGTCGCAAAAGAGAGCGCAACCAACAATGTCAATATCGGATACATCAAATCGACAATACGAAATGCCGAAGAAACGGTTCGTACTCGCGATCTGCCAGGATGCCAATGGTACGGAATAGTTCTGTTTCTTTGCTTGCTGTGCGTACATATCGCAGTAATGACGGCATTCTTCCGAGCAGGTCAATGTTCCGGAGATGCTGTGGTAGAAGCTCTGGTAGCTTGCGGATTCTCCCTCACCACCAGCAGATGGACAGTGTTCCGAGGATTGCTTATTTGCACAATACCCGGAGCCGCAATTGGCATCGCGGCCGGATATGCGGTATTCGGTCTTAGTTACAGGACCATAGGCAACATATTCGCCCAATATTGGGAATGGCAACCATCAGCAACTTCCCTGCTGTCCATCTTTTTTCGTCGCAGCGATTTTTGCTGTGCTCGCTATGCTTGACATGGTTGGTTTTGTTCTTCCGCATGTCCTTTAAGCATGGCATCACAACCAGAAACGCATTATGGTACATCATTCTTTCCTCGGCCGTTCTGCTGTTTTCTTGTGTGGCGATAGAACGTTATCATGCAGCCGCATGGCCGTTTGGCGGATCAGTGGGCTCGGTCATGGGGGCTTGCGCTCTGGGGCCTATGCTCCTTTCACTGCCTTGGCTTTTCCGCACGCCAGCACAATGCAATGCGATAGAACGTACACGAAGTTTGTCTGCCCCGGTATGCGCATTGGCACTCTTATTGTTAGGTGCCAGCTCATTGTTCAGCGGGCAAATGATGATAGCGACAGGCAATTCGGATAATGGGCTGTTCATCGCCGATTATTTGACTCAGGATGACTTAAACTATCTTGCCGGCAAATATCCCGAGACTCTAGACAAAGCCATCGTGCTCACGGCACCGGATGAATCCCGGTATCTGGTCCGCGCCGCGACTTCCCATGCTTACGATTGCGTCATTCAACATGGTTCCGACGATGCGGATTGCTACTCAGATTCCGATAATGAAACCACTGTCATGCTTGTCGATAGCAACTCGTCTTTAGCCGGTAAAACCAACGACGTTCATATTACTGAAAGCGGCAACACTGGCATCATTCTCATCGATCCTACAACCCAAAAAATAACTCAGGCAGCACAAGTATCCACCGAGGGCACCGACTCGCTGCTCAATGATTACACCATGCCCGGCGTGGTTCTTGGAATCGACTCACCACAGGCAAAAACGTTTGGCCTTACGCCAAGCAACCGGCATACTCTCATCATGACCGATTTCCCGTCAATCGCTTCCGGCGTTCGCGATTCAATCCGATCCGACATCATTAACCGTTGCGGGTATGCATTCATTACCGAACACGACACCACCTCTTACCGCTCCTACATGGCACGCGCCATTGCCATACCAGCTTTGGCCACAATTATCAGCGGCCTGACATTCGCCGCATTGGCCATATCAACACGTCAAACGCAGTCAACATTACGCTGGACGCTTCAAGAATTCGGTGCATCACGATTCCAGCTCATGCGTTTGTTCAGACCTTTAGGAATAACCATGTCGCTGGGATCAACCATAGCCGTATTCCTGGGATGGCTGGGCTCGCATCCTTGGATTATTGCGCCCGCGAACGAATTCGGCACCACTGGCTGGTGGTGGCTCATACCGCTACCTGTCATTTTTATTGAAACGGCATTGTTCTGTTGGTGGTTTTCGCTACCTGAGCGCCGCAATCAGTGACCACTGGATTCGCCTTCGCACATAACCGGAACATAATTGGACTTGGGCGAATCACGTAACGAAAAATCCCGAGGAGCGGTGCTCGACTCGGGATTCAAAAAAGTTTAAGTGCGGCGACGTGCTACTCTCCCACACCCTCTCGAGTGCAGTACCATCGCCGTGCTAGGCCTTAGCTTCCGGGTTCGGAATGGGACCGGGCGTCTCACCTAGGCTCTGATCACCGCAAGATGAAATAATACGCACACATGCCTCAATCACCAAATCACGGCGTGTCGCAGATTGCAATCGTCTATCGCAGCCGCACGGCATGGCGCACAGAGCGCGCTTGCGCCGATACGCCATCCCACTTGCGTCGCGGATGTCGGATCGGTGGTGGCAGCACGTGTGCAGTCGGCGCCGTTGGCCGCACAGGAGGTGAATTTGGGTGCTCCCCGATCGTCGACCGGATCGCCACAACCGGCTTTGACCAAAGAGGCGACTTGCACACTGGAGGTGACGGGCTTGACGAACGATCCGCCGATACCGGTTCCCGCGATGGCCGAAAAAATGCATTCTTTTGCTCAATATATGGAGACATCATCCACGCGTAGTTTTATAGACTCCCGCCAGTCACATACCGACGCGCCGTTATCAAAATTTGCGGCTCTTGCGACTACTGTTGCCCCAATAACCGATATGAAAGCACGAAAGAAGGCCAGCAATGACGATCGCCTCCTGCGGTTCCGTTTCCGCACTCACATTGGGTCTGCCGAACTCCTCTGCGGTTCCCGCAGAAAAGGCAACGTTGCCGAAAGGCCTGTTCGTGGCGAGAATACCGGTTTCAGCCAAAACAAAACAACGATTGGCGAACGACATCGAGACAATCACCATGTTGTCTCTGCTGCGGCCAAGCAATACACGGCTTGCCGTCGGAACACGCATTCCGGAAGTACTGGCAATCGGATTGCGCTTGCATGCCAAGAACGCCGCCATACCGACGGATATCGTCGAGCTGATTGCCATGCAACGCAAGTCGGGAATCGTGTTCGTATGCGTGCGCGACGCCGACTTCGAAGGTACGAAGCGGCAGGAGTGTGCGTTCGCCGTGAGACGCGCGCTGCCGGGACGCGCCGGTCACACACCTACATTCAAAGTGTTCGTCTCAGATTGGAAACCGGCCGGCGAAGCGATGCTGGACATCGGCGATCCTGTGGTCGATTCCATCGACGCGCTGTGGGAGTCGTTATGCTCGCAGGTGACGCTCGGCAGCGCCTCTCCCACGGCACTGGACGCGCGCATGACACGGCGTATGCAGGCCGCACAGCTTACCGAGCAGATCGATAAGCTCACGCGCGATCACCAACGGGCAAAGAATCCCGAACAGCGCAACGAAATCTTCACCAAGCTGCACAAGGCGAAGAACCAGTTGGAGGAACTGAGGAAGCTGGAAGCCTAGGAACCGCTAGAAACCAAGGCTCGTGCGGCCAAACTGGTCGAGCCAGCGCAGAATAGCCCCTTCCCGCAACGCCCATGGGCAGATTTCCACTTCCTTGACGTCAAGCGCCCTCATGATCTCGTCGATCACCAAGCCGCCACCGACGATCTGATACGTGCGCTCCGGCGTGACGCCCGGCAATGCGGTACGCTGGTCCGGCGAGATGGCCGCAAGACGGGGAAGCCAATCCTCAAGCTGGTCAATCGTCATGATCGAAGTGTCCACGCGGCCGGGCTGACGCACCACGGCACCGGCGAGACGAGCCAGGGAACGAATGGTCTTCGATGTGCCGACGGCATGCATCGGGTGCTTCGATTTCGGGAACGCCTTGACCATCGGCTCAAGAATCTTACGGATGTTCCTGCGCGCGTCTTCCAAATCCCTATCATTCGCAATACCGTTTTCCGGTAGGAATTCACGGGTCACACGACCGGCACCTGCCGGCACGGACAGCGCTACTGTGGGATCCTCATCCGAACCCATAGCCACCTCGAGAGAGCCACCACCGATATCGATGACCAGCAGCCGACCGGCATCCCAACCATACCAGCGGCGAGCTGCAAGGAAGGTGAGTCTGGCCTCATCCACACCGGACAGCACCGTGACCGGCTGGCCGACGACGTTTTCGATTCGTTTGAGGATCCTGCTGCCATTCGGAGCCTCACGCAATGCGGATGTGGCCAGCACGAGCAGTTGGGTAATCTCATATTCTTTGACCAGCCCCATGGCCTTTTCCACAGCTGCGACCACAGCTTCGACTCCGGCCTTTTTGATTGTGCCATCGGCCTTGAGATATTGCATCAATCGAACAGTGCTTTTCGTGCTGGCCTCAGGTTCCGGACGGGCGCCAGGCGCCGCATCGACGATGAGCATGTGAACGGTATTGGAGCCAATGTCAAGCACGCCAAGACGAGTGACATGCGAATGTAAACTAACCATGCTTTCAAGCATAGTGACATCGCACTCCCCCTTTCACCTGACATTACATTGACAACCTTTGCAAATATTCGAGTGGCCATCCTATTCACCTAGGATGGCCACGCAACATTCACAGCGCCGACAACGATTGCAAAGCGCTCACAAACATCATCCGTGCAGTTCGGCTACGAAATCTCCGATTCGCCTCAGACCCTCACGAAGCGCCTCACGGGAGGCCGCATACGAAAGCCGCACATGGGTGTCGGCGGTGGCCTCGCCGAAATCACGGCCCGGCGTCAACGCCACGTGCGCTTCCTTCAGCGCACGCTCACAGAACGTCCACGCATCAAGACCAGTGCCGGAAATATTGAAATACGCATAGAACGCGCCATTCGGCTCAACCTCCAACGGCAAACCGATCTCAGCCAATCCGTCGACCACAATGCGACGACGCTCCAGCAACTCCTGACGGCGTTCCTCGCACACGGCCAACGTTTCCGGAGTGAAGCACGCGAGCGCCGCATGCTGGGTGGGTGTATGCGCGCACAGGAAGAAGTTGGTGGCGAGATCGTCCATGGCTTCGAGCGCGCATTCAGGCACGACCATCCAGCCCAGTCGCCAGCCGGTCATGCCGAAGAACTTGGAGAAGCTGGAACATACGATGGCGTCCGGGTCGCAGGCGAGCACGGATTTCACGTCGGAGCCGTCCGGTTCACGGTCGGCCAGGTCAAGGTAGGTTTCGTCGACGATGCGCCATGCGCCGCGTTCTTTCGCCAGGTCGCACACGGATTTCAGGGTGTCGAAGGCGATGGTGGTGCCGGTCGGGTTCGACGGCGAGGTGATCATCACCGCTTTGGTGCGATCCGACCAGTATTCGCGGCACAGTTCCGGTGTGAGATGGAATCGGGTGGCCGCGTTCGTCGGCACGTCCACGACTTCGCCGCCGAACGCGCGGACCAGTTCGCGATTGCACGGGTACGACGGGTCGGCGATCAGCACTTCGTCACCCTCGTTCACCGTCAATGCGGCGGCAAGCAGCAGTGCCGTGGAACCTCCGGCCGTGATCGCGATACGTTTCGGATCGACGTCCACATGGTGGCGTTCCTTGTAGAAATCGGAAATCGCCTGACGTAATTCCGGCAAGCCCATTGCAGCGGTATACGGCAATGGACGGCCATCATACTGTTCGCGCATTGCATCACGCAACTGCGGCGGAGCGCCGAAATCCGGCTCCCCCAAGCTCAACTTGACCACATCGGTACCTGCGGCGATCATCTCGTCGGCCATCGCACCAAACACCATGGCACGGAACGGATTAGCAATCTGGGCGCGGTGCGACATCTGCGGCAGCGCGCTGTTCTCAGCATTTCCCATAGTTCGTTTGTATTCTTCAGACGCGACAAATCGCAAGTACCGTCCCACCGCCGTTGCGTATCGTTTCGAAAACAGAAAATCACATGTTATGTGTAAAGCTGGAACCACGAGCATCATGCGCCAGCGGCAAGAATCACGCTTCGACGATTTCGCAATACAGTCTCTCCAACCGTTCCTCACGCACCTTTTTTGGCGAGCTCGCATTCCCACACCACGATCACTTTCCAACCCATCGCTTCAAGTTCGGCATGCTGTCTGACATCTCGTTCGTGGTTGCGCAGCAGTTTCGCACTCCAGAATTCCACATTCGATTTCGGTACGCGTGTGGCTTTCGGGCAGTTTTCATGCATATGCCAGAAACAGCCGTTGATGAACACCATCGTACGGTATTTCGGCAACACCACGTCGGGATGCCCCGGATACCGCTTGTCGATTTTTGCGGAATCGCAGGCCTTTCGCAAAAAGAAAACTGCGTACCATCATTTCGATGGAGGTGTCTTTGCCTCGGATATGCGACATGATGTAGCTTCTCGTGCCACGCTCGTATTTCTCATTTTTTGCGGATTTCCGAGGATTTTCCGGTCTTCTTAACGTGTTCCTGCGCTACCACAGCACACCATTATGGCAAGATCCGGCAAAATACGGCAAATCAGAAAAGCATCCGGACAAATGCAATGCAAGTGCGATACGGATCAACGCGCGTTGCGATCACGCATGGCGTACGCTGGAACTTGCAACGCAGCAATATAAATGAATCAACACTATTCAGGCAGCTTACGAAAGATGGGAGTTGATATGGCTCGTATTCATGTCGCGATTCTCGGCGCAGGCCGGATTGCACAACATATGGCTGACACGTTGGTGAAAATGGCCGCGGACAGCCGTTATACGGATTTGGTTGAACCGTATGCTGTCGCCGCACGAGATGCGGGTCGTGCGGCTGATTTCGCCACGAAATACGGTTTTCCGGTTTCATACGGTTCATATGAGGAACTTGTGGCCGATCCGAACGTGGACTTGGTGTACATCGCTACGCCGCACAATCTTCATGCGGAACAGGCGATATTGTGCATGAAAGCCGGCAAGGGTGTGCTGGTGGAGAAAGCGTTCGGCGCGAATGCGGCACAGACCCGTGAGATGTTAGCCGTTGCAAAAGAAACCGGCATGCTGTGCGCGGAAGCGATTTGGACGCGATACATGCCGTCCCGCGCCATTATCGATAAGATTCTCGCCTCCGGTGCGATTGGTGAAATACAGGCAATCGATGCGAACCTGTGTTACCCCACCACCGCGAAGGCGCGAATCACTGATCCCGCGCTTGCCGGTGGCGCATTGTTGGATGTTGGCGTGTATCCGATCAATTTCATCGACATGATCATGCATAATGCGCCGATCGCCCGCATTGAATCGTCGATGCGAGCGTACGAAACCGGCGTGGATGCGCATAATTCCATGACGTTCTATTACGAGAACGGTGTGATGGCGACCGCGCAAAGTTCGATTCTATGCCATAGCGACCGCATGGGATCCGTGTGGGGAACCGATGGCTATATGGTGTGCCAGAACATTAATAATGTTGAGGCGATTGACGTGTATGACGGCAATCATACGGTTGTTGCACATTACGATGTTCCCGCCCAGCTCACCGGCTATGAGTACGAGGTGGCGGCCGCCGCACAGGCCGTAATCGACGGTCGTACCGAATGCGAGGAAATGCCCCACGCCGACACCCTGCGCATTATGGAACTCATGGATTCCCTGCGCCGCGACTGGAACCTCACCTACCCCTTCGAACGTTGAGCTCCAATATTAGTTTCAGCGTCGGCGGATTGCGATTCCGTTCACACAGCCGACGCTGAAGCATTCATTGGCAGCACATATAATTTCTCCTTGCACTGGTTGAGGAGGAACATTATGGGATTGCTGAGCAAGTTCATGAACGCGCTTATTGGAGAACCGCCCGTCTCCAAAACGGCGACTCAACCCGTCCCCAGGCCTGCGCGGCAAAACGTTCCCAAGCCCACGCAACAGCAGACGACGCAACGCAAGTCCACTGTACAATCACGTCAAACGCAACAGCTTACGCAACCATCCCAGTCATCACAGTTGGCGCGATCGTCATACCGCGCGCAAACACGAACCACAGCTCGCAATACTTCCGTCACAACGAATCGTTCGCGAGCGCGATCTCATGTCAATTCACAACCGGCGCAGAAGCTTATGCCGCAACCGTTGCTTCCCGCCGATCAGATTGCGCGGGCGCGGAATATCATCGGCAAAATCGAAAAGCATGATTTGAACGACGAGCAGATCAGCGCCATCGCCGGAGCTGGTCACAATACGCTGGTGCTTGCAGGTGCGGGAACCGGCAAAACCACTACTATCGTCGGCTATATCGCATGGTTGCTGAACACAGGAACCGCCACCCCCGAAGAGATTCTGGTGCTATCGTTCACCAAAGCTTCCGCCGACGAAATGTCGAGTCGCATCACGCAAAGCACCGGCAAAGTCATCCGCGCATGCACATTCCATAGTCTTGGACTGGAAATCTGCCGTTCCTCCACCATTGCCAATCGTCCAATTATTGACGGGCACACGTCAAACAATGTGGTGCGTAACGCATTTGAATACCTGCTTGAACACAATGTTCCCTATCGTCTTCTGGCATTTCAACTCATGTCGCAACAGTTGCTCGATAAATATTCCGCAGCTGCACGACTTGAGAATTTTCAGTTGCCAACAGACGATTATGCATTCAATCAATATCGTCAGAATCTTATCGATACCGCACAAACCATTATCCAGCATATGCGGTCAAACAATATTGACACTGCTGGAATGCAAGCTCTTAACGAACGTTATGGCGGTAAAAACATCGGTCGTAATCGTGAGATGCTGCAGCTTATAGAACCGCTTTATCACGCCTATGTGCAGAATTTCGCAACCAATAATGGTATTGATTTTCCGGGAATGATCGTTGATGCCATCAGTTGCGTCAATAATGGCTCGTACCGTCATCCATATAAATATGTGCTGATTGACGAATATCAGGACATGTCACGACCGCGTTATGAGCTAATCCGTGCGCTTCGCTTGCAACATGATTTCTCATTGTTCTGCGTTGGCGACGATTGGCAGTCGATTTATCGTTTTGCAGGCAGTGACCTTCATCTCATTCTCGATTTCGACCGAATTTGGCGCGCCTGGGGTCCGACCCGCATGTTCCAAATCACCACCACACGGCGTTTCCGGCAAAGCCTTATTGACGCAAGCGGAGCATTCGTGATGCGTGACACCAATCTGTATGTCAAACACTTGCATAATCCCAGCGATAAGAAGGATTATTCGTTGAAAGCACTTGGCGGGCATACTGAGGAAGAACGATTCAATGTAATTGTCGAGCAGTTGCGTAAACTGCCGAAAACCGCGTCCGTACTATTGCTTGGCCGGTATCGCAGTGACATCAATCTCATGATTCGTTGCGATCAAAGCGGCCTGTTCTCCATTGACCAGGGCACTGGGAATATTCGTTTTCTTGAAAAACCGGATATGGATATTCGTTTCATGACCGCTCATGCTTCCAAAGGATTGCAATGCGATTTCGTATTTCTGCTGTGCTGTTCCGGCGGATTGAAAGGTTTCCCAAGCACGATTCCCGAAGAGCCGCTGCTTGGTCTGCTACTGCCGGAAGTGGAGCGATGCCCGCATGCGGAGGAACGGCGACTGTTTTACGTGGCGATGACCCGATGCAAGAAGAAACTGTTCTTCATCGTGGATCAGACCCGCCCGTCGCGATTCATGTATGAACTGCATAGCAAGATCTGTCCGAACATTTTCCGAGGAGTCAAGCTTCCTCCGCAATGCCCGAATTGCGGCGAAGCCCTAAGCTTGCGGCACAATCGCAGCGATCCGAACCGCTCATTCTACGGATGCACCGGCTTCCCGAACTGCCGCTACACCCAACAAGCAAAATAAGCGTGGCAATACGTGATGTGAAAGTTTAACGATTATCTGTCGTTCGTGGTCTCTCGTGAGAAGAGTCTGTCGCGCGGCAAGCATGCGTCGGCTTCGTATGTGGAGCAGCTTGAACCGGTGTCAAACGCGCAGTCTGGTGTGCTGAAAATGTTGACTGCGACTCAGTTGCGTGGTTTGCGCCCGCATGAGTCGCTGATTCTTGCGGTGTTGTGCGATTTGGATTGGCGTCGCATCAATCCGGATTGTTCCGACGATGATGCGTCACTGTTTGAACGTTTTTCCACACAGCACAGCTTGAGTTTGTTTGATTTGCAAACAGTATTGTCTACGCTGTTTCCGTATGTCGATAATAATATTCAGCAGTGCGGTTCTGCTTTTTCCACGTTGAATTATTCGTATTTCACAAGTGCGAATCGCACTCGTTTCGGCAATACTTCTTTGGTTTGTATGTGCGACAATGAATCGTATGCATTGACCCAGGAATGCGAGTCAATGCTGCATCACGCAACATTCCGAACGTTCTTTACAGATACCATCGAAGCCAGCTTGTTCAATGCGCTTGCACTGTCAAGGGAAGCTCGCAAGCGTCGCATCATGCCTGATCATGGGTTCATATATGGCGAGAAATATAGTCTTGCCGATGTCATGCGATTGTGCGCGTGGAAGGATGAGCAGATTCCGCAGAATGTGGGCGGATATAAGCTTGACACCGACACGAATTCTTTGCCGATCTTCATTAAATATGAGGCAAGCCAGTATGGCGATCGTTTCTTGAATCCTGGAGAAATTGAATGGTTCAGCAAAAACAATCGTTCTTTGCAATCTCCGGAATTCAAATGGCTGCTTGATGGAACCGAGCATACGTCGGAATGGAAGAATCGTCATTTTGTTCCCATTTTTATTCGACGTAAGGCCGAGGAAAAGGAGAAATCCTACTATTATGTCGGTTCGGCAGTAGCTGTAGACGATGCGCATGAGTCAGTGAATATCGCAGATGACGGAACCCAATCAAAGGTCGTGATTTCCACACTGAAACTCGCGAAACCGGTTGACCCCGAACTCTACCGTCACCTCACCGGCAACCCAGCATTCTAGTTCCAGAAAATTGCTGACGTGGCGGAAAGTCATTGTTGGACCGACGGCCGCCACGCCTCAGACATGGAAAATGTCACCTCATCTGCAAAAAGTGACACAGTGCATCGTCGATGATCGCTCAAGCCTTTTCAAACCACCTTTTCACACGTGCAATCCACCCTACAATCATATGCAGATGTTCGTTTGAACAGAAAAGTAACATGTTTTTGCAGAACAAAAAGAACACGCTCAATGTTACTTTTTACAATGTCATTTTCAAGACCTGCAATCATTGCAACATCAACGATTCTCAGCATCATCAATTGCAAAACAGTATTTTCCGCGGTATCACAGCTAAAAAAGCGTGCTATCGTTAGTCACGGATACAGCAAGCATCCATCAACAACATGAACCAGACTTCAAGAAATGATGTTCGTTTGCTTATCTAAACGAACATTAAAACGAACACTACTAATGTTCATGACATTATGCGAACACATCGCAGGAAAGGAATTCATCATGGCAGATGAAAAGACCGTCATCAACGTGGATCTGAACATGTTCGGCCAGGACGCGGACGCCAAGACCGCCGCAGCCAACGAGGTTGCCAAGAGCCTCGGCATCAGCGACGAAGCCCTCGCTCAGGTGGAGGAATTCAAGGCAGCCCTCACCGCGCATAACGCTTGGGACCTGCCGTTCATGGGCTACGTGAACGAAGACGGTTACGGCTACGCCTATGTGCCGGACGCAGCCATCACCATGAACCCGTATTGGGATGCGCACAAGGAATTCATGAACCTGCCGGAAGACGTGCAGACCGCTTTCGCCATCCGTATGCTGTTCACCCACCGCCCTGTCGACCGCTACGGCGCCGACATGTTCCTGCACTACCACCGCGGCTTCCAGGTCAACTTCGTCGGCAGCGGCGCCAACAAGTACTGACCGCCCCAGAGGACGTTGTATGAGCGCCCCATAGGACATATAACGATTCCCATACCGCCGCGGCGGTACTCTCCAGAAAAAGAAAAGCGCTTGGCTCGAGCCAGAAAAACCAGCTCAAGTCAAGCGCCTTTCGTATGCGCTGAAACGAAACTACCGCGCGTCTCTACAAATCGCCCATATCAGGCGCATCGAATCCCATGCCAGGTCCTTCCGGCCCCGGACCGCCCGGACCTCCGAGGAATTCGCGCGCTGACATGCCATTTTCCTTACGGGATGAGTCCACGGCCTCCTGCATCACCCGGCGAACCTCAAAACCATGCACCACGTTCTTCAGTACCACAACACCGTTGCCGGAAGACTGGTCGCGCGTATCAAGTACCAGCGTGCTCAAACCGAACAGGCGCTGCAGGAACGTGCGCTCCACACTAATATCCACGATGCGGAATAGTTTGATGAGATTGAATTTCTCGTTAAGGATGCCGGTTTTGATGCTCATTTCCTGATCAGTGAGCATGTACACGGTGAACGTGAACGGCGTACGACACCAATTACGCTTGCGCTGACGCCACAGAACATTACCGCTTGCAACCTTCATATCATTCCCTTTTCCTTCGATGGAAAGCCGCCCTGTTGCGGCAACACTGCCATTCTACCGGGCGCCGCCGTACGGCCATGCCGCTCATTCCAAATCATGTTTCACACATCGTTTCACACAGTATTCGGCATAATCTTTTTCGCATCAATCAAAAAATCAGAAAAATGCAACAGCATTCAAGCGACTATTCAAAATCAATACAGGCTTTTCAGCCGTGAAAAGAGCAAAAAAATACATGCGCGACAACGGACAGCATGATATAGGCTGAATAAGGATAT
>ENA-OQHD01000303-OQHD01000303.1-human-gut-metagenome-genome-assembly--contig:-NODE-303-length-19497-cov-2.608312_pt1 | contig 19497 bp, 29 predicted proteins | sample MGYA00242560_ERZ504711 | MGnify/ENA primary metagenome ERZ504711 (study PRJEB26092, sample SAMD00036198) | human gut metagenome | host: Homo sapiens | study: EMG produced TPA metagenomics assembly of...
CCACAGAAGACAGAAAGTTCTGCATAAAAACTACGGGCGTACGGAACTGATTGAATATGTGGAAAAGAACTTGCAGAGAATTTCAGACAGTTTTCAGGCACAGGGTGCAGTAACAGACGGGGTTGTTCTTGTCAGTAAAAAGGGGAAAATGACTATTAAACAGAAACACCATGAACAGAAAGAAAAAGTTCAGATCCAGGCACATAACCGGGTGAAACAATATATTCTTAAAGAAGGTGTTCCAGTTCCGTTTTTGATCGATCTGGGAGTTATGAATGAACAGGGAAAGATTATCCATGCCAGATATGACAAATTCAGACAGATCAATCGTTTCCTTGAATTTATTGAAGATATACTGCCCAGACTTTCCAGAGACAGAGAAATAACGATTCTGGATTTTGGCTGTGGAAAGAGTTATCTTACCTTTGCCATGTATTATTATTTAAGAGAACTAAAAGGATATGATGTAAATATCATAGGTCTTGACCTGAAAACAGATGTAATTGAGAAATGTAATTCTCTGGCACTCAGATACGGATATGAGAAGCTGCATTTCTATCATGGTGATATTGCAGATTATGAAGGTGTATCCTGTGTGGATATGGTGGTAACGCTTCATGCCTGTGACACAGCTACCGATTATGCACTTGCCAAGGCAGTGGAATGGGGAGCTGAAGTCATTCTTTCCGTACCCTGCTGTCAGCATGAAGTTAATAAACAGATTAAAAATGAAATGCTGGAGCCGGTTTCTGCGCTATGGAATCCTGAAAGAAAGGATGTCTGCGCTGATCACAGATGCTGTGCGTGCAGATCTTCTGGAGAGCAAAGGTTATGATACCCAGATCCTGGAGTTTATTGATATGGAACATACACCTAAGAATCTCCTGATCAGAGCAGTCAGAACAGGGAAAAGATCAGACCAGGGTAAGGTGGAGAAAATGCTTGCAGCCCTGAATATCCATCCCACACTGGACAGGCTTCTGAATGAAAAAGAACAGGAAGGGAGTGTGCGATGAAAAGGATACTGAAAAAAAGCAGGTATTCTTCTTCTGGTATTTCTGCTTGGTACAGCAGGTACTGCATTGCTTCTTAACAGTGAATCCACAAATAACCGTTCTGATTTTAATGACGCAGTGTTTCCGGAAGTCATGGTGGATATGAATGATACGCTGATAAACCGGATGTATGGATATGCGCAGCCTATGCAGGTGGATTTTAGCAGAGACAGTGTGACTCCTCTGGATACATCAAAAAAACTGACATTTAAAGTGAATCCCTATGATTCGGAAGTAAAGAGTTTTTCTTATGAGATCCGTACATCTGATGGAAGTAAAGTCCTTGAAAATAAGAAGATTAAGAATCTTGTAAAAGAAGATCAGTATTTGTCCGTAGACGTGGAGATTGGCAGTGATCTGCGTATGAATCAGGAATATTCCATGCAGATTGCCCTGGAACTGGATGAGGGTACAGCATATTATTATACGAGAGTTGTTTCCAGGTCACAGGTACATGCATCAGATTATGCAGCTTTTGTAAAATATTTTATGAAGCGTGTCTTGACAAAGAGTCAGCAGATGCACTGGGAAGTTATCTGGAACCACAGACAACAGGAGCAGCAACGAATTACTCGGGAATTAATATTAATTCTTCCCTGAGTGAGATCAGTTGGGGGAATCTTGCTCCGCAGCTGTGTCAGGAGGGAATTCCTGTGATCAAGGAGATCAATGAGACAACTGCCAGCGTTGTGCTGGAATATCAGCTGACTTCGCAGAATGAGGATGAGGAAACGGAATTATATGACGTAAAAGAATTTTACAGAATGAAATATCAGGATACCAGGATTTATCTGCTGGATTTCCAGCGTTCTGCAAATCAGGTCTTTGATGGTACACTGCCTGTTTATGAGGATGATGGGATTATCCTTGGAGTGCGCGATAAGAATGTAGAATATATGATGAATGATGCTGCTACTGTGATAGCTTTTGTGCAGGAGGGAGATCTGTGGTCCTATTCACCGGGCAATGAAAAGGTAAATCAGGTTTTCAGTTTCAGAAAATTGAAGGACGGAGATTTCCGCGATTCCAGAACTCAGCATGACATCAAGATCGTCAGAGTAACTGATGAAGGAGATATTGATTTCGTACTTTATGGATATATGAACAGAGGAAGCCATGAAGGATATGAAGGAATTGCAGTTTACCATTACAATCGTGATAAAAATGTGGCAGAAGAAAGAGCCTTTATCCCTGTTTCGGAATCATTTGAATTTCTGAAAAAGATCTTGAAAAACTGTCCTATGTCAATGAAAAGAATGAGCTGTTTCTGATTCTGGCGAAGAATCTTTACAGGATCAATATCGAAGAGAACTCCAGTGAAATTCTTGAAAAAGGAATAAAAATGCGAATTTTGTATCTTCCGATAATAATGACCATGCAGCCTGGCTGGTTTCAGAGGGGGATGAAAAGGGAAATATCAAGAAATCGATTTTGATACCTGTAAAACCCGACTGATCGCACCGCAGAAAGGCCAGAGACTTCGTACAGTTGGATTTATGAATGAAGATCTGATTTATGGAATGCTGAATAAAGAAGATATTCTTACAGATGAGGAGGGACATAAATCTGTTGGGATCCGCATTCTGCGTATTGAAGATTTTGAAGGAAATGTAAAAAAAGAATACCGGAAAGACGGACTTTATATCACTGATATTTCAGTAGGAAATACTCTGATCGAGTTTGAACTTTCTGCAAAATCCGGAGAAACCTCTTATGTTGCCCAGAAGAAAGATACGATCATGAATAATTAAAAAGGCAGCGGCAAATACAGTAAAAAATCGAACTTATTTCTGCATCCAGGACAGGTGTTCGTGTGAAACTGGTATTTAACACAACCAAACAGACAGATTCTCCGCTGACTATGTATGCAAAGGTAAGCAGTTCCGACCGGAAAGACATTGTTCTGGACACTCAGATTCCTCAGGAAATAGCATATTATGTTTACGGACAGGGCGGACTGGACGGTATCTATATAGATCCGGCGAAGGCTGTATTGCGTGCAGATACGCTGGGAGGTGTAGTGCTGAACCGTACACAGCAGTATGTATGGGAACGTGGAAATAAAAGACAAAAATGCAGATAGATACAGAAGAGATTCCGGAGATTGTGCTTCAGGGAACCTATGATATTAAACCCTGAAAAGAGCCTCAAAAGACCGGAACTGTGATCGATCTTTCCGGCTGCAGTCTGGACAGTGTGCTGTACGAGATAAGTGCACAGCGTCCGGTAATTGCCAAAACGGGAGCAGATACAAGCGTGGTGATTGTAGGATATGATGAATATAATACCTGGCTGTATGATCCGGTTAAAAAAGAGACCTATCCGTATGGAATGAATGACAGTACGGACTTTTTTCCAGAAAGCCGGAAATGTGTTTATCACCTATATAGAAACAGTAAATTACTGATGAAAAACATAACCGGCAGGCAGCTGAGAACGGAGCGAACAGTAACGCGACAGCAACCTGCCGGTTATTTATCCGAAAAAATTGTAAAAATGCTTCATTTACATTTCACTGATATTTGAGTATTCTAAAAAGGACAAACAGTGGCAGAGAAATTTATTGTTAAACACGTTACTGTAAGAGTGAAACAGTAACAGCGAAACGGAGGAACGTACAGATGTTATATGAGAACATTAAAAAATTAGTACAGTACGGAGTAGAAACAGGACTTACACCGGCCTGCGAGAAGAATTATACAATAAATCTTCTTCTGGATGTCTTTAAAGAAGACGAATATGTGGAACCTGAGGAAGAGTACAGGGATATCGATCTTGAAGAGGTATTAAATGCACTTCTGGATGAGGCTGTGAAGAGAAATCTCATAGAAGACAGTGTTGTGTACAGAGACCTTTTTGATACCAGACTTATGAACTGTCTGATGCCGCGTCCGGCGCAGGTACAGAATGAGTTCTGGAGCAGATATGAGAAAGATCCACAGGAAGCAACCGATTACTTCTATAAACTCAGTCAGGACAGCGATTATATTCGTCGTTATCGTGTAAAGAAAGATCAGAAATGGACAGTAGACAGTGAATATGGTAAAATCGATATCACCATCAATCTTTCCAAACCGGAAAAAGATCCGAAGGCAATCGCTGCTGCCAAGCTTGTAAAATCCAGCAGTTATCCGAAATGTCTTCTTTGCCCGGAGAACGAAGGATATGCAGGAAGAGTTAATCATCCTGCCAGAGAGAATCACAGAATCATTCCTATCACTGTAAATGACAGTCCCTGGGGATTTCAGTATTCCCCATATGTGTATTACAATGAGCATTGCATCGTCTTTAACAGTCAGCATGTTCCGATGAAGATTGAGAAGAATACATTTATCAAACTTTTTGGATTTTCGTAAAACTTTTCCCGCATTAACTTCCTGGGATCCAATGCAGACCTGCTATCGTAGGCGGTTCTATTTTAAGTCACGATCATTTCCAGGGCGGACGATTATACTTTCGCAATGGCAAAATGCAACCGATCGAGAAAACATGTGACTATTCCGGGATATGAGGATGTAGAAGCAGGTATTGTTAAATGGCCTCTTTCAGTTTTAAGGATCCGTCATAAGGATGAGAAGAGACTGATAGAGCTTGCTACACATGTTCTGGAAGCGTGGAGAGGTTATACAGACGAAAGTGCGTTTATCTTGCTGAAACTGATGGAGAACCGCACAATACGATCACACCGATCGCCCGCAGATCCGGAGATATGTTTGAACTGGATCTCACACTTAGAAATAACATTACTACTGATGAGCATCCTCTTGGTGTATACCATCCGCATGCAGAGTATCACCATATCAAGAAAGAGAATATTGGTCTGATCGAAGTAATGGGACTTGCCGTACTTCCGGCAAGATTAAAAGAAGAATTGGAACTTCTGGCAGAATATATTCTGGAGGGAAAAGACATTTCTTCCAATGAGAAGATTGAGAAACATGCAGCGTGGGTTGCAGAATTCCTTCCGAAATATGACAACCTTGATAAAGACAACATTCAGGATGTTCTCAGAAAAGAAGTCGGTAATGTATTCGTTCATGTACTTGAGGATGCCGGCGTATATAAATGCACTGCTGAAGGCAGAGAAGCATTTATGAGGTTTATCAATAAATTATAAGGAATATTTTCAACCATAAGAAAACAGTGTTTACATAGCAGGATGACAAATCTGGTATTATTTACATATGAGCAGGTTGTGGCGGTTCTGATCAAAAGCCGGGCAGTCTGAAGATGTTTTTGAATGATTGGGAATGCATAGAGAACGTCCCGCATATTTTATGTTGGGACGCTTTTTGCAAAATGGAGGTAAATATGTACAGAAAAAGACACAAAAGAGGAAAGCGTCTGGCAAGTGTGTTTCTGACTGTGGCACTGATCACTGCAACAGTTCCCGTACAGGCAGCAGAGTTCGGCACTCCGGACAGTTTTGAAGAGATTTTCAGTTCAGGGGAAGAAGATTCGTGCATAACTGATACAGAAAATACTTTGCCGGCAGCTTCTGATTCGGAGAAAGTAATGGCATCGGAACTGTCACCAACACCAACAGTGACTTCGACACCGGAGGGTACACCTGCACTGACAGAAATCACCGACTCCTTCGGTCACACCGATGCCGTCTTCAACACCGACTCCTTCAGTCACACCATCACCATCTCCCACGCCGACGATTAATCCGGAGAAAGAGGTAATGCTCCGGTTTATAGACGGAGAAGGAAATGAATGCGAACAGCTGCGAACAGTGATGTCCTGGGGTGAATCTTTGATCCTTCCCAATGTACCGGATACAGGTGCACCAGATATGTGGAAACTGGAAAAAAATGAAAAACTTGGAGATGCGATCACTCTGAAGGGTGGAGATATTCTTACTCTGAAGAAAGGCGAGAGCTGGAATCTGTTTCTCGAAAAAGGCATCCTGAACTTCTATATGCCAAAGAAATGTACGGTTTCCCTTTATAATAATTCAGGAACCAGTGTGTTTTCCAATGGGATTCTGCAGGCATATGAGACTAAAAAACGTCATACTTCCGGATATGCCATCATCTAAATACATTAATTATGGATGGACAGATACAAAGGGAAGTTCTGCTGTAAAATATGAACTGAATTCAGAATTTACAGTGACCGGCGACACAGATTTTTACATTGTGCGCCGTACAGCACTTCAGGTGAATTTTAAGACCAATACGGGGGCAAGCAACAGTAAATTTACCAGACTGAATCAGAAAGTCGGAAAAGGACTTACAGTTACAATGCCGCAGGTGCCTGTCAAGACAGGATATCAGTCTTTGGGATGGTCAAAGAGTAAAAAAGCCTCCAAAGCTGACTATAAAGCAGGCCAGAATGTGACTATATCAAAAACACTGACTCTCTATGCTGTATATAAGAAATTGCCTTACACAGTTACTTTCAATAACAATAATGGAACAAGTACCAGCCAAAATTTATACTTCGCTCACCATGTATGCGTCGAAAAAATCAGAAAGTGACACTGCCTGATGTGCCGAAAGTAAAGGGCTATACAAATCTGGGCTGGACAACTGCAAAAAGGGAGAAACAGAACCGGAATATTCAGCCGGTGATACAGTAAAGATTACAAAGGCAACTCAGTTCTATGCAGTGCGCAGAAAGAGTAATTATTATACGGTCAGCTACTATCTGGGAAATGGAAGCACTAATGCGGCTTATCAAAAACTTACTCAGACAGTAGAAGAGGGAACGGTTGTTACCTTTGCAAAAGTACCGGCAAGAACCGGTTATGTTAACCAGGGATGGTCAAGTAAGAAAAATTCTGAGAAAGCAACAGCAAAGGCGAAATGTACAGTCAACAAAAATATCACTCTTTATGCGGTACAGAAGAAGGCAGTACAGCTGACTTTTCACAGATGTGACGGCAGCACCTGGCAGAAAACGACTCTGGCAAAAGGAAGTTCTTATTCTCTTCCGGGCGTAAGGGATGCGGAAGGTTATACCTTTTATGGGGTGGTCCACAAAACCAATGCAGAGTGTTTCTCCGCAGTATGAGGCAGAAGAAAAAAATCACGGTAAATGGAAATGTGGATCTCTATGCAGTGGTATTTAACAGAACAACGGAAACAGACCTTACAGAGGATCAGCTTCCGCAGGTAGATATCTATAAATATAAACAGGTGATTTTTGTAGGTGATTCCCGTACGGAATTTATGGAAAATGTTCTGACAGGAATGGGAGAATCTGCGACTAAAAATGTGAAGTTTGTCTGCTCGGCAGGAAAGGGACTGGACTGGTTTACCACTACAGGATGGGCTCAGCTTTATTCCATAGTACAGCACGATTCCAACAGTATTCTTTCAAAGAAAACCGCAGTGATCTTTAATTTTGGGAGTAAACGACTTGTCAAAATCTGCAGATTATGCGGAGTATTATAACTGGATTGCACCACAGCTTAAAATGCAAAGGATGTGAACTGTACTTCATGTCTGTAAATCCGGTGAATCGTCTGATGCTTCCCAAAGTGCGGGAAGAGCGGACAGAAGTGAGGCGGCAGTCAGATCATTCAATCAGTATATGAAAGCAAATCTGTCTTCTGCTTATACTTATATTGATATGTATTCTTATCTGAAATCAACAGGATACAGCTTTGCCAGTGATCATTACGGAACCGGTACGGTAGATGACGGGCTTCACTATACTACAAGGACATATAAGCGTATTTTTGCAAAATGTATGGATTCATTGAGAGTGCCTGCCTGACCAAATGGCAGAGAGCATGATTTTTGCTACACCTGACAAAAGAAAAAAGCATAGTTAAATACCAGATTACTCCTTGACGTGAAAACAGGGAATAGTCTATACTAAAAGGCGAGACGGCTGTTATCTGAAACAGCGTTTCGTCTTTTTGTGTAAGACCAGAACGATGAGGAGAAAGAGGAAACATAGATATGAAGTTAACAACAGTAAAAGAGATTTACAAAGAGAGAGAAAAATACCTGGATAAAGAGGTTACAGTAGGTGGATGGGTACGAAGCGTACGTGACTCCAAGACATTTGGATTTATCGTGCTTCACGACGGAAGCTTCTTTGAGACTCTTCAGGTAGTTTATCACGATACAATGGAGAACTTTGCTGAGATCAGCAAATTAAACGTAGGTGCAGCGATCATTGTCAAAGGTACACTGGTAGCAACTCCACAGGCAAAACAGCCATTTGAGATCCAGGCAGCAGAAGTTACAGTAGAGGGTAATTCTGCACCTGATTATCCGCTTCAGAAGAAACGCCACAGTCTTGAATACTTAAGAACCATCACACATCTCCGTCCGAGAACAAACACATTCCAGGCAGTATTTCGTGTACGTTCTCTGTGTGCCTATGCGATTCACCGTTTCTTCCAGGAGCAGGGATTTGTTTATGTGCATACTCCGCTGATCACAGGAAGCGACTGTGAAGGTGCAGGTGAGATGTTCCAGGTAACTACTCTGGATATGAACAACGTTCCGACAGATGACAAGGGTGCTGTAGATTACTCTCAGGATTTCTTCGGAAAAGAAACTAATCTGACAGTAAGCGGACAGTTAAACTGCGAGACTTTTGCACAGGCATTCCGCAATGTTTATACTTTCGGACCAACCTTCCGCGCTGAGAATTCCAACACAACCCGTCATGCGGCAGAGTTCTGGATGATCGAGCCGGAATGCGCATTTGCAGATTTAAATGACAACATGGATCTTGCAGAGGCAATGCTGAAATATGTGATCCGTTATGTACTGGAGAATGCACCGGAAGAGATGAATTTTTTGCAATTCTTTTGTTGATAAGGGACTTCTGGACAGACTGAACCATGTGATCAATTCTGAGTTTGGTCATGTCACTTACACAGAAGCAGTAGAGCTTCTGGAGAAGAACAACGATAAATTTGACATACAAAGTATTGCTGGGGCATGCGATTTGCAGACAGAGCATGAACGTTATCTTACAGAAGAAATCTTTAAGAAACCTGTATTTGTAACAGATTATCCGAAGGAGATCAAAGCTTTCTACATGAAGATGAATGAGGATAACAAGACTGTTGCAGCTATGGACTGTCTGGTGCCTGGAATCGGTGAGATCATCGGTGGAAGCCAGAGAGAGGATGACATTGAGAAACTTGAGAAACGTATGGACGAGTTGGGACTTAAGAAAGAGGATTATGACTTCTATCTTGATCTTCGTAAATATGGTTCCACACGCCATTCAGGATTTGGTCTTGGATTTGAACGTTGCGTAATGTACCTTACCGGCATGGGCAACATCCGCGACGTAATTCCATTCCCAAGAACTGTTAAAAACTGTGATTTATAATTTGACTGATATCAGTATTGTGGGAGCATTGAAGCTGCAGAGCAATCCGCAGATATCAAAAATGTTATAGAAAGAGAGATTGGCATGAGATTTATTCATCTTGCAGATGTACACCTTGGTGCAGTTCCTGACAGGGGCTGTCCATGGAGCAGCAGGCGGGAGGAAGAAATCTGGGAAACTTTCCGCCGGGTTATTGCGGGTATCCGCGAGAATCCGGTGGATTTGTTATTTATAGCAGGAGATTTGTTCCACCGCCAGCCTCTTCTACGGGAACTGAAAGAAGTAAATAACCTGTTTTCCACCATCCCGGATACCCGGGTTTATCTGATGGCAGGAAATCATGACTATATTAAGGCTGATTCTTTTTACCGGGATTTTCAGTGGGAAAAGAATGTGACAATTTTTTAAGAATGAACAGCTTACCTGTGTGAAAGATGAGAAACTGGATATTTATGTATATGGACTGAGCTATGAACATCAGGAAATAGAGAATCCTCTGTATGATTCTATACATCCTGCAGAGGGAGAGGGGGTTCACATTTTACTGGCTCATGGTGGAGATGCGAAGCATATCCCCATGAATGATCAAATCAATTGCTGCGTCAGGATTTGATTATATTGCACTGGGACATATCCACAGACCGCAGGCACTGATGAAAGACCGGATCATTTATGCGGGAGCGTTAGAACCCATTGACCGGAATGATGTAGGGCCGCACGGCTATGTAAAGGGAGAGATTACGGAAGCCGGGGTTCATACGCAGTGGATTCCGTGTGCAATGAGATCCTATATTCATCTGGAAGTTCCGGTTAATACGGAAGATACAATGGGGAGCGTGCGGAAAAAGATTCTGGAGGCCGTGAAGGACTATGGAGCAGAAAATATGTATAAGATCATTCTTACGGGATATCGGGATCCGGATCTGCGGTTTGATACAGAGCGAATGGACCGGGACGGGAATCTTCTGGAAGTGATCGATGAAACCGCTTCGCAGTATGATATGGAAGAATTGTTGCAGGAAAATGAAGGAAATCTGCTGGGAGAGTATATCCGTCGGTTTAAAGACTGCGAAAAGGACAGCATAGAATATCAGGCATTGTATGAGGGAGTTGAAGTACTCCTTAAGAATAAGGGGTGACGGAAAATGAAGATAACGGAATTATATATCAAAAATTTTGGCAGATTTTCAGAGCAGCATTTCTATATCAAGGATGGCGTTCAGGTCATTTACGGAGAAAATGAGTATGGAAAATCTACATTGCAGGCATTTATCAGGGCGATGCTGTTCGGAATGGAGCGGGGAAGAGGAAAAGCTGCGGCAAAGGATGATTTCAGTAAGTACCAGCCGTGGGAAAATCCGAATTACTATGCCGGAGTAATGCGGTTTCGCTGTGGTAACAGGAATTTCCGGCTGGAACGGAGTTTTGACCGGATCTCAAAGCAGGTTTCACTGGTCTGTGAAGATGATGGGGAAGAGCTTTCGGTAGAGCATGGGGATCTGGATATACTGCTGGGAGGGATTACTCCGGGGATGTATGACAATACGGTTTCGATCGGACAGTTTCAGAGCAGACCGGGACAGGAACTGGCGGAAAGTCTGAAAAATTATGCGGCAAATTATTATGAGACCGGTGGCGGGGAACTGGATTTAAGCGGTGCGATTTCAGATCTGAGAGAACGGAAAAAAGCAGTAGAGCAACAGTGCAGATTTGCAAGAGAACAGAGAGCAAAAAAAGTATCTTTCCATGGAGCAGGAATGTACCTATCTGGAAAAAGATATGAGAAAGTTTCAGGCACAGTATGAAGAAAATCAGCAGAGAATCCGTCTGCTGCAACAAAGACAGAAGGAAAATGATTCAAAAGAAACGGATTTGCATCCGGGTGAAACGGAATCTGCTTCTGAACAACCGGAAGAGAACAGCCGTGGAATGATCATTGGTGGCTTTTTAGGAATCATTGCCGGACTGGCAGGGCTTTTGTGGGGGATATTTTTAAGAGATAAATCCGGAGTTGACGTACTTTTGGAGCGGTCTTCCGCGTTTGTACTGCTGGCAGTACTTTTAGTGATCGCGGGCTGTGTGCTGTTTGTTGTGGGAATCCGTAAGCAGGCAGGACAGGAAAAAAATAATAAAAGAAACAGAAAAATCCAGCGGAACCCGCACAGTGCAGGAAAAAGAGAAGGTTCAGACCGGACAGCCGGAGCAGAATGGTGAGAAAGTCTGGCGGGAGCAGAACGATCCTGAGGAACAGAAGCTTCAGTGGCAGCAGGAACAGATCAGGGAAGAGTGGAAAGAAAAGAAGCTCCGGTACGAGAATTTGAAGGAGCAGCAAAGAGAACTGCAGCCGGATGAAGCAGAGGAAAGACTCTATGAGAGGAGAGAGGCACTGGAACTGGCAGAAGAGACGATGAAAAAGGCGGCAGAGCATCTTGGAGAGCGGACAGCAGCAGGACTGAACCGGAGAGTGTCTGAGACTTTTTTCCGAAATTACGGAGGGAAAATATCCGGGAGTCAATATCAGTGACAGACTGGAAATTTCTGTATGGGACGGAACGAGGCGGATTCCGGCATACCGGCTGAGCAGAGGAACGGTGGAGCAGATTTATTTTGCCCTGAGGATGGCGGCAGCCGAAATGCTTCAGGAGGAAGAACTTCCGGTGATTCTGGATGAAACCTTTGCATTTTATGATGATAAAAGACTGCAATCTGTACTAAAATGGTTGAGTCAGCAGGAAAGACAAGTTATAATATTAAGCTGTCAGAGAAGAGAAATGGAATTTTTTGAGAAGATGCTGACGTTTTCAGGAAGGAAGATAGATACATGAAAATAGAACTGCCAAAAAAAGGTTTTATTTATAATCAATAATCTGCAGCTTCATGGGTATGAGGCATTTGCGGTGGGGGGCTGCGTGAGAGATTCGATCCTTGCAAGACGGCCACAGGACTGGGATATTACGACTTCGGCAAAGCCGGAAGAGATGAAAAAAGCTGTTCCGCAGGACGATTGATACAGGGATCGAGCATGGAACGGTTACGGTTCTTTTCGGTAAGGACAGCTTTGAGGTGACGACCTACAGGATCGATGGTGCATATGAGGACAGCAGACATCCAAAGGAGGTACAGTTTACCAACCGGCTGGAAGAGGATCTGAGGAGAAGAGATTTTACGATCAATGCCATGGCGTATAATGACCAGGTGCGTCTGGTGGATGTATTTGGCGGAATGCAGGATCTGAACCATCATCTGATCCGGTGTGTGGGAGATCCTGAGGAGCGTTTTTCGGAAGACGCACTGAGGATTCTTCGTGCGGTACGATTTTTCGGCACAGTTGAAATTTCCCGATCGAGTCGGCTACAGCGGATGCCATCCGCAAACTTGCTCCGAATCTGCAGAATATCAGTGCGGAAAGGATTCAGGCGGAGCTGGTGAAACATTTTGGTATCGCCTCACCCGGAGCGAATCCGTGATGCATACGAACTGGGACTGACGAAGGTGATTCTGCCGGAGTGGGATGCAATGGAAGGTGTGGCACAGAATACACCGCATCATAAATATGATGTGGCAGAGCATACACTGCGGGCATTGAAAAATGTGAAACGTGACAAGATTCTCCGGCTTACGATGCTGTTTCATGATATGGGAAAACCGATGATGAAGACCACCGATGAGAATGGTCGGGATCATTTCCGTGGACATGCACTGGTCAGTGAGGAACTGGCAAGGAGTATCCTGCACAGATTGAAGTTTGACAATGAGACGATCCGAACGGTTACGAAGCTGGTCTGCTATCATGATTACCGGGTGGAGGCAACACCAAAGAATGTGCGGAGAGCCATGAACCGGATCGGTGTGGAGCTGTTCCCGTATTATCTGGCAGTGCGTCTTGCGGATGTAAAGGCACAGAGTCCGTATCAGAAAAGGGAAAAGATTGAAAATATCGTAGAAATGCGTCAGCTGTATCAGGAGATCATAAAGAAGCAGGAGTGTGTGACGCTCAGACAGCTTGCGGTCGGAGGTCGTGAACTGATGGATCTCGGAATGAAGCCGGGGCGTGAGCTGGGCAGTATGCTCAGTGAATTACTGGAATATGTACTGGATGATCCTGCAAGAAACGATAAGGAAATCCTTTGTGCATATGTAAAAAAGTAAATTGAACCTCTAAGTTAATCGCAGCTTTCAGGCATACTTGGAAGAACCTGTTCATAGATTAGAAAGAACTTGAATAGAGGTGCGGGCGTTAAAAAAGGCGTCCGCACACGGGAACAGGGGGGATGTCATGAGAGAGTATGAACAGGAAGTGCGGGAACAGTACGAGATAGAGATTAAAAGCACCCGTCGGACAAGGGGTGCGTTTTTTTCGCATTGGCAATGCAGATACAGAAGTATTCTTGATGAAAGAAACCCTTGCTTCTGAAAAAATGAGCGGCCTTGCTTTAATCTGATATTGAACCGGCTTGAGAAGACGGGAAAATTAAAAGTAGATGCACCGGTTTTTTCAAGGGATGGAAAGCTGATCGTTGCTGCCAAGGGACGGGACCCGTTATATGTGAAAAAAGGTGGTACTCCGGGCGGGAATGATGATATGAAAAAGGAATCAGGAACTCCTGCTTGCCGCTGAGAAACTCGGGATTCTGCATATGCATCTGAAGTGGCAGGAACCGACAGCAGGGGAGCTGGAAACGCTGCTTTGCAAGTATGCAGTGCGATCAGAAGACGCAGCGGTATTGGGAAATGGAGCAGTGTCAGAAAATGCAGCGGTATCGGAAAGTGGAGCAGTGTCAGAAAATGCAGCGGTATCGGGAAATGGAGCAGTATCAGAAAAGAAGGAAAAAGAGCCTGTGCCACAGCAACAATTCCCGGAAGAGGAGTTTCAGGTCTGCCCGCCTGCTGCACGCAGTCCGCTGGATGAAATGCTGCGGCATAACCGGGAAATGAAAAAGTCCGTTCGTTTATCAGAAAAAGGGTCGTAAAAATTGAGTTTGAAGCGTTGTATCTGAAGCATTTTGAAGCGATGTATGAGAAGGCCTGTGCGATCACCGCAGCGATGGAACAGTCAGGCTGTATGCAGATTTATGAAAAAAAGCGTTGCGGAAAACCGGATGATGCATGGAGATTATAATTATCATAATATTCTGATCCTGCCGGGAGATACTGCGATCACCAATTTTTGGAACATATGCGGATTGGAATCCAGGTGCAGGATCTGTATTATTTTCTGAGAAAAGCAATGGAAAAATATCGTTGAAACAGAAACTGGGGGTTGGGATCATCCGGGCGTATGAAAGACAACGCCGGCTGGAGCCGGGAGAATGGGAGTATCTGGGGCTTCAGCTTGCCTATCCTGAGAAGTTCTGGAAGACTGCCAGCAGTTATTGCAGGTCGAATAAGGCATGGCTGCCTGAAAAAAGTGTGGAGAAGCTGGAACTTGCGGTGAATCAGGAAGAAGAAAAGACGAATTTTCTGAAAACTATTTTCGGGATACACCTGTAATTTGAAAAAGGTGGAATAAACGGAAATTCCTTGACAAATAAGGACTGAACCGTTATAACAGTACATAAGGGTGCATCCATGTGGACGGACGAGTGGACATGGAGCCTTTGAAAAAAGTAAGTATGAAATTGTATTTAAGTACAATGAAGGAGGAAATAATCCATGAACAAAACAGAATTTATTGCAGCAGTAGCAGAGAAAGCAGAGATTTCCAAGAAAGATTCAGAAAAAGCACTGAAGGCTTTTGTTGATGTAGTTGCTGAACAGCTTAAGGCAGGAGATAAAGTGCAGCTCGTTGGATTCGGAACATTTGAAGTAAGCGAGAGAGCAGCAAGAGAAGGAAGAAATCCTCAGACAGGTGAGACAATGACGATCGCAGCATGTAAAGCTCCGAAGTTCAAAGCCGGTAAAGCATTAAAGGATGCAATCAACTAATCTTCTGCAGAAAGAGCGGATGAAATGAATCGGATCAGACAGGTTTTTGCAAGGAAATGGTTGCAGTGCCTGTCTGTTTTTTTTTACTGCGGGCAATGAGCCGGAGCCTGTGGCTATACAGGCACAGGACACCGGCAACTGACGCAGCATTATTTTATGTGAGATACGAAGGGAGAAAGGTTATGTTTAAGGAAAAAGTACGGGTGCAGATCTTAGAGGGGAAACTGACAGATAAGGGAAAATGTCTCTGCGGAAGTTACAGAGGATATGAGATCATGGTGAACCAGATGAATGGATTCTATCAGATCTGTATGAATGCCCATTCTGATGATGATGTGAATAATCAGAAGCTGGCTGCTTTTCTTGCAGAACATAAGACGAAGGTAAAAGGTGTTCTGGATGCGAAGATCAGTCCGACAGCACTTCTGATGAATGTGAAGATGCCTGCATTTGGTTCAAAGTGTCCGGCAGCGATCAATGAGGCAGTGATGCCGGTGATCCAGTACCTGACGATGGGAAGATATTCCAGCGGATGCGAGTACTGCAAGTCAGAGAATGTACCGGTTTCAGATTATGAGATCAATGGAATGCATCATCTGGTATGTGAAAATTGTGCAGGGCAGATCGGTCAGAATCTGCAGCAGAACCAGCAGGAAGTCCAGGCGAAGAAGAGCCGCGTGGCAGAAGGGATCGTGGGTGCGGTACTTGGTTCTCTGATCGGATGCATTCTGTGGATCCTGATCTATAAGCTGGGCTATATTGCAGGAATCGCAGGAGCAGTGATCGGAATCTGTGCGATGAAAGGATATGAGATGCTTGGCGGCCATCTTGATAAAAAGGGAGTGGTCACTTTCCTCGGTGATCATGGTTGTGATGATCTATTTGGAAACCGGATCGCATGGAGCTGGGATGCATATGATGCATTGAAAGATCAGGGATTCACACTTTTTTGACAGTTACCAGTATCTGGGAGAGATTCTGGATCAGACAGGTCTTGCAGGTGATTATTATACAGATCTGACGATCGGATATGTTCTGTCCTTTGTATGTGGGGCGAGGTATATCATTCATGCATTCCGGGCAAGCAATGGAAGTTATACAATGAAAAAGCACTAAAAGGAATCAGAAAAGATGAGATTAGACAAATTTTTAAAAGTATCCAGGCTGATTAAAAGAAGAACCGTGGCAAATGAAGCATGTGATGCAGGAAGAGTCCTTGTGAACGGAAAGACTGCAAAAGCATCTGTAAAGGTAAAGCCGGGGGATGTCATTGAGATCCAGTTTGGAACGAGAACGGTGAAAGTGGAAGTTCTTGATCTTCAGGAGACAACGAAGAAAGAAGAGGCAAAAGAGCTGTTCCGTTATATTTAACCGGTTTCATTGATCGGGAAGACCGGAAAGTGTACTGTGATCTGAAGCTGTCTTCTCACTTTACAGTCATAAAAGCGTACAACCCGTCATATATATCAGATGTGCAGAGTGTTGGACTAAAAAGGGAGGTACGCAGATGGAAGAGCAGAGGATCGCCAAAGCACATAAGCTTGTGGTGAATAATCGGAAGACGAGTATGGTGACCGGGGTTCTGGATGTTCTTTCCTTTGACCTCAATGAGATTCTTCTGGAAACAGAGCAGGGAATGTTGATGGTCAAGGGAACGGATCTGCATGTAAATCGGCTCAGTGTGGAAAAGGGAGAGGTTGATCTGTCGGGAAATATCGACAGCATTGCTTATTCCAGTTCCACTCCGGCAGAGAAAGCAGGAGAAAATTTCCTGTCCCGGCTGTTCCGGTAGGAGGGAAAGATGCCGGGACTTGGAGCAGAGGCAATGATCTTTCTATATGCAGGACTTTCCGGTCTGACCGTTCTGGCCGGTTATGATGTATTGCGGTGGTTCAGGCGGATCATCCGGCATCACGATTTCCTGGTCGGAGTGGAAGATATTCTTTATTCTGTCGCAGTCAGTATCTACCTTTTCCGTCAGCTTTATGTGACGACTTATGGCAGTATCCGATGGTACTTTTATAGCCGGAATCCTGCTGGGAATGTTGTTTTGGAAAAGTGTGGAAAATATTGTTGCAAAAAAATGTTATCAAATCTGAGAAAAAAGCCTTGAAAAGTTTGAAAAAAAATAGATAAAATAATTATGTTGTCCGAAAATCTGAAGGGAAAGCAGTTTTCGGATCTGAGGGAGCGTAGCAGTTTGGAGTATCATTTATAAGCAGGGTGAATCTTGGATGGCAAAGAATAAGAACGTAAGGAACAGACGGCAGAAAAGCCGTAAGAACAGCGGTCTTCGCTGGCATAAGAGGGGCATTGTCCTGACGACGCTGGTAATCGTACTTTTAGGCGGAATGGTTACAGCAGGTTCTGTCAGTCTCTGGAGCAGGAATAATGCCTATAAAGCACAGGAAGCAGAGCTTCAGGCACAGATTGAGGCTGAGGAGACCCGTTCAGAAGAGATTAAAGAATATGAGGCATATGTTCAGACAGATGAGTATATCAGGGAGACAGCAGAGGATAAGCTGCACCTGGCAGATCCGAATGAGATTATTTTCAGGCCGATCAAGTAGACAGGCATAAAAGGAGTCAGTTACATAGAGAGATACAAAAGATAGCTCCGGGAGAGAAGTTCTCCCGGAGCTTTTATCATCTGACAGGAAGGAGCGGAATACAGGATATGAACGACGGGCAGACATTGCATAATAGCCCCTATGTGGAACAGATTGAACGATTTTGCGGGTTCTGTAAAGCAGCTTTCACAGATATTTCTTGGGCTGGAAGAAAAAAAGCAAGCCTTTTCGGATGAGGAGATCGAGATGATGTTTCGTCGTCTGAAAGAAAAAGTCTGCTCAAAATGTGAGAAATGTGAATGGTGCTGGGGAGAAAATTTTATCCATACCTATCAGATGGGATATGAAGTCCTGTCTGCGGTGGATCATTACGGGAATGATCTGAATACAGAAACCAAGCGGAAACTGATGCAGCGTTGCATCATGGCACCGAGGTTTCTCAGGGAAATGCTGGAAGGATTTCATGATGCAAGACAGAACATGATCTGGATCAACCGGATTGCAAGAAGCAGAGAGGGATGTGCGATCCAACTGGATACATTTTGCGGATATGCTTCAGAGCAGTGCAAGGGAACTGGAGGAAAGTATTTTTACGGATGAACGGATGGAGCGGCGGATCTCCGGGCAGTTGAAAAAGCGTGGCGTCAAGGTTCTGTATACGCAGTTTTTCATGAACCGGGAAGGAAAATACGAAGTTCATGTGACTGCGAGAGCGATGCAGAAAAAGAGAATGACTGTCCGGGAACTGGTGCGGTGCGTATCAGCCGCAACAGGACGACGGTTTGTCGCAGAAAATGACAGTGCCCAGATGATCGGGCAGAATTATATGACGGTTATCTGCAGGGAAGGACCGGCATATTATACAATTCCGGGAGTTGCCCGGATCGGCAAGGGGTGCAACAGCATTTCAGGCGATAATTTTGCCATGATGGAGCTGCCAGGTGGAAAAAAGGGCGTGGTGCTTTCTGATGGGATGGGTTCAGGTGAAACCGCGTGCAGGGAGAGTACCCTGGTGGTGGAGCTTTTAGAAGAACTTCTGGAGGCGGGATTTCCGGAAAAGACTGCAATCCAGATGATTAATACAACTCTGGTGATGGGGCGTGAGGAAATCCATTACTCGACGGTAGACATGACGATCTTTGACCTGTACAGCGGGGAATGTGAGATTATCAAAGCGGGAGCATCTTCAACATTTATCCGAAGCAAAGCCGGAGTGGAACATTTAAATTCCACCAGTCTTCCGATCGGAGTGATCAATTCTATAGAAATCGATTCGGTGCGTCGGCAACTGGAAGATGGAGATTTTATCATTATGGTAACGGATGGTGTGATGGATGCACTGCCGGTGGGAGAACAGGATCTGCTCCTGGAGACGATCATCAAAGGCACTGCCATCAGCAATCCGAAGGAGTTGGCACATCATATTCTTCAGCAGGTTCTGAGCTGGACAGGAAGAGAACCGGAGGATGATATGACAGTCCTTGCAGTCGGGATATGGAAAGCGTGACAGGAAGAGGCTGAGATGTTAGACGAGATGGCGACCGGTATGGAATAGGTATCAGGAAAGTCTGAAAAAATTAAACAGCAGGGATTTACAATTAAAAAGTATTTCGGTATAGTTTACATATGATGGA
>ENA-OQHD01000304-OQHD01000304.1-human-gut-metagenome-genome-assembly--contig:-NODE-304-length-19426-cov-6.492253_pt1 | contig 19426 bp, 22 predicted proteins | sample MGYA00242560_ERZ504711 | MGnify/ENA primary metagenome ERZ504711 (study PRJEB26092, sample SAMD00036198) | human gut metagenome | host: Homo sapiens | study: EMG produced TPA metagenomics assembly of...
TCTCTTTCGGCTATGAGAATTCTGTTTACACAGCCTTCCCACAGCTCCGTTCAAGCCATATTGCTCTTGACTCGTCGCTACCCCTTAAGGGGCATTGTTACTACTTGGCATTAACCCTTAAAAGGGTTCTCATATTCTTTTACACTTAACTTATCCATTGCAATATCGTGCTTTTCTTGTTCCTGGATATATTTTTTTATTGTTGCCTCATTTAATCCAACTGTGCTAACATAATATCCTTCCGCCCAGAAATGACAATTTCCAAATTTATATTTTAAGTTTGCGTGTTTATCGAATATCATAAGTGCACTTTTTCCTTTTAAATATCCCATAAATGGTGATACGCTTATCTTTGGTGGAATACTTACTAACATATGGATATAATCTGGCATTAGATGTCCTTCAATAATTTCAACGCCTTTATAACTGCACAATTGCTTTATAATATCTCTAATATCCTCTTTGTATTGATTGTAAATTACTTTTCGTCTATACTTTGGTGTGAAGACAATATGATATTTGCACATCCATTTTGTATGTGCGAGTGAATATTCTTTCTTCGCCATAAATTACCTTTCCTTTCTACAATATAGCCTGAACAACTTTATTGTACACGGAAAGGTAATTTCTTTTGTATAACAATCGACGCGCACCCGCATAGCGGGTGGTTTATTGTTTCGTCCATCTACATTTTTCGGATCAACGAAAAACTCCAATGGACTCAACAGACTAAAGTCCATAAACTATGAGAAACACGCTCCGCGAGTTTCTCAAGTTATCGCGACAGTCGCCAAGGTCTCGTGCAAGCACGGACTTTGGCTCGTTGTTCGCGTAAATAAAAAAGTGGAAGTCTGTCAATGTTTTCAGTCCTTCCACTCATTTTCATTCATTTATCTTATTAATTCTCTCCGGGTTTATTTTACAATACCAACCATATCTTTTACATTCTCAAAGCCATTCTTCTTCATATAAGCTTCGATTCCGTCAATCACTTCCAATGTCACTGCCGGATTGTGGAAGTTTGCTGTTCCTACAGACACTGCGCTCGCACCTGCAAGAAGGAATTCGATTGCATCTTCTGCACAGGAAATTCCGCCCATTCCAATGATTGGAATATTAACAGCCTGAGCAACCTGATAAACCATACGCACTGCGACTGGTTTCACGATCGGTCCGGATACTCCTCCGGTCTTATTCGCTACTGCAAATGTCTTTCTGTTGATATCAATCTTCATTCCTGTCAGTGTATTGATCAGAGACACCGCATCTGCTCCACCGGCTTCCGCTGCCCTTGCAATCTCCGTGATATCTGTTACATTCGGTGTCAGCTTCATAATGATCGGCTGCTTTGCGATCTTCTTGATCTGTGCTGTCAGCTTTTCCACATTATGTGCATCCTGCCCAAATGCAAGAAATCCTGCATTAACGTTCGGACAGGAAATATTGATCTCCATCATATCAATCGGTTCGTCTGCAAGACGCTCTACAACTGCAAGATATTCTTCCGGAGCGTGTCCGCATACATTTACGATGATCTTTGTATCAAAATTCTTCAGGTATGGAATATCTCTCTCGCAGAACAGATCGATTCCAGGATTCTGAAGTCCGATGGCGTTCATCATACCGCCATAAACTTCAGCTACACGCGGGGTCGGGTTTCCAGCCCACGGTACGTTCGCCACACCTTTCGTTGTCACTGCTCCAAGACGGTTCAGGTCTACAAATTCTGAAAATTCTTCTCCTGAACCAAATGTTCCGGATGCAACTGTTACCGGGTTTTTCCCATTCTACACCGGCAATATTTACGCTCATGTTCATTAGATTTCCACCTCCGTAGACAAGAATACAGGGCCATCCTTACAGATACGCTTGTTATTTACATTGCTATGTGCATCCTTTTCTTTCGATTTACATACACATGCCAGACAGGCACCGATTCCGCATGCCATTCTCTCTTCCAGTGAGATATAACACTCGATTCCGTTCTCTTCTGCGTACTGTTTGATCGCACGGAGCATTGGAGTCGGTCCACAGGCATAGATCATATCTGCTTCCAGAGCATTTTCACGGATTGCGTCCATAACATTTCCCTTTGTTCCGACACTTCCATCTTCTGTGGAAATATAAAGTTCTCCGTTCTGCTCGAACTCTTCTTTAAGAAATGTCTGTGCGTCGCGGTATCCTACTACGATCTGTTTCTTCTCGCAGTCCATCTGTTTCGCCAGTTCAAGGATCGGCGGTACACCGATTCCTCCGCCCATCAGAAATACTTTCTTTCCTTCAGCCTTCTCATATGGGAATCCATTTCCAAGAGGTCCGATCACCGGAATGATATCTCCTGCTTTCAGCTTAGAAAATTCTTCTGTTCCTGTCTTTGGTCCTGTCACACGGTAAACAACACGGAGTCTTCCGTTCTCTTTATCAATCTCACAGATACTGATCGGACGTGGAAGCAGCTTGCTTCCGTCTGTAGTATACATGGAGATAAACTGTCCCGGCTTTGCGTCCTTTGCCGCCTCTGTATTGATCCACATGCTGTAGATTCCATCCGCCAGCTGCTCCTGGGAATGTACTACTGCATTTTCTTTCTGCTTTGCCATAAACTTATGCAATTCCTTTCTTGAAATTATGAGAAACACGATCTGCGGATTTCTCAATTTCTATGGTAAATTATTTTGCCGCTGCAAGTGCTCCGCTGATATCAGCTACCATTGCTTCAACTGCTGCTCTTGATGCATCACCAAAATTCTCCGGTCCGAACTTCGCATAAGCTTCCTGCTTGTAAGCTGCAATAATTCCACGGGAAGAGTTTACGATCGCACCAAGTCCGTCTTCGTTAAAGAAATGAACAAGGTCTTTTCCCTGTCCGCCCTGTGCACCGTATCCTGGTACAAGGATGTAAGACTTCGGCATGATCTTTCTTAATACTTTACCCATCTCCGGATAAGTAGCTCCTACAACCGCTCCGATGTAGCTGTACTCATCTCCCATGCAGTCAGCTCCCCACTCGGCAACCTTCTCACCAACCCACTCATAAAGCGGTCTTCCATCAATGATTCTGTCCTGGAACTCTCCACTGGACGGATTGGATGTCTTAACAAGGATGAACAGACCTTTCTTCTCTTCCTTGCATACGTCAACAAATGGATTCACTCCGTCAGATCCAAGGTACGGATTCACTGTTGCAAAGTCCTCTCCGAATGGTGTATATTCCTTGCTTCCAACCTTAATCTTTCCAAGATGTGCTGTTGCATAAGCAGCAGATGTAGAACCGATATCTCCACGCTTTACATCTCCGATGATCACAAGGTCTTTAGACTTACAGTAATCTACTGTCTTCTTAAATGCCATCAGTCCAGGAATTCCGAACTGCTCGTACATTGCGATCTGTGGTTTTACTGCCGGAATCAGATCATAAGTCTTGTCAACAATCTCCTTATTGAACTGCCATACTGCCTCTGCTGCTCCTTCCAGAGTCTCACCATACTCTGCATAAGCCTTATCAAGTACGTGCTGTGGGATGTAGTTCAGCATTGGATCGAGTCCAACTACGATCGGTGCACCTGTCTTTTTGATCTTCTCTACCAGTTTATTAATCATTCTTCATTCCTCCATATCCTGTTACTTTTCATCGGATCACCGATGAATGATAACCTTCGGTCTTTCCTTCAGGTTGACGCGTTACTTTTCTTTACGCACAATATATCATTTTTTCATAATACCATATTCTTGAGAATTTTTCCCTAGTCATGCTTTTTAATAAATCAAAAATAAAAAATCGAAGTTCTTTCTCTGTCACTCATTTAAACAGAATCTGAAAAAATCTTCGTTTCTCTGGTTTTATTTTTTAATATCCCGCCGGCACAAGCAATGTAAATGGATAAATCGGAATATTTCTCACGATTCCGAACCCCACCACTATAACTAATACCACATATAGGACTTTCTGATTAATCTTCTGATCCACATGATTACCACCGGTCAAAACCCAGTCAATCAATCGTGCTACAATATACACACCAAGAAACGGGAGTAATGTCACATACATCGGATTATACCGGAATGCCATATAAAATCTTCCATGTAAAATAGAATAGCTTGCCCGCCCGGCACCGCACCCCGGACAATACAGTCCGGTAATAATATGAAAGAGGCAGGGCAGCGGATACTGGTGCGGATTATGAAAAAAGAGATAACCCGCAGCGGCCACTGCAATCACTGCCCCCGTCAGAACTGCGATGATCCTGGCTGACCTTTTTGTTTGAAATGCTTCACACATCTTTCTCTTCCAAATCATCATCCGCTCACTTTTTAATAATAGTAATAAGCCGAACCGGAAACTGCCCCTGTCACGATCAGAACCATGTAGATCAACCATGTAAGAAGACCAATTGCAAAAGATACGATAATCCAGATTCTTGCCATCTTCGCATTATTCTGTGCTTCTTCAAGATTTCCTGCCAGCATAGCACTATTGATCTTCGCCGAGAACACGATTCCCACTACACCAAATGGAAGGCAGCAACATAACGTTGAAATAATCGATAATATAAGATATGGAACCCAGTTCACTGGCTTCTGTGGCATTCCATTGAAATTATTCTGCTGATAATATCCCTGGTTCTGCTGACCATAGTTTGGAGCTTGCTGAGTATAATTCTGATTCTGCTGGTTATAATTCTGATTTTGCTGACCATACCCCAGTCCATACTCATAGTTGTTTGGTTCACCATAGGAAGTATTCTGCTCCTGATTCACACTTTTGTATGGATCGTTCTGATATGAACCTTCCACATCCTCTGGCTGTGTTGGTTCTGTCGGCTGCACATCTTCTTCTGGCTGCACTTTTTCTTCCGGCAGCACATCTTCTTCTGACTGCACTTTTTTCTGTCGGCTGCTGTACCTCTGCTGTATCTTCTGTTATGTTATCTGTTGTCTCTTCCTTCACCTGTGATACAGGTTCCATCTTCTGTACCGGCTGCTTCGCCCCGCAATTCGGGCAAAACTTACAGCTATCCGGTATCTCCTGATAACAGTTCATACATCTCATCATCTCTACCTCGCTTTCGTAAGTCACAATTCTCACTTTCCCAGAGCACTGACCAATTTGCTCACTTGTTCGTTTTGCGACTTTATTTCTTATATCATAACATTAATATCACCAAAAACTTGTATCTTCATTAAAATTAACACTTTCTTTTCCCAAACGGATTTCTTCCATCTGTTTTGCAGTTTCCTCATCAAGATAATCCAGAAGATAATTTTTCAGATTTACCTGCCTGCCCAGATGCTCTCCTCTGAGTTCTTTTAATGCCAACTCAACCTCTTCTTTCAGACCTGGCGCAGACATTCTGTGAGCCCCCTTGCCCCATGATGATCACCTGCTCAAGTCCATCTGATGTGGCTACTGTTACATCTGCATTCTTCGCAATCCTGCGGACTGTCTTCTCAATATATTGATCTGCTGTTTCTGCTTCTTTCGTATAGACGATATAAATGTTATGATATTTCATCACTTCACCCGGATTCCCCTCTACTTTATAAGCATCATACACAAGGATCAGGGTACATTTGCGGAATCCCTGATAGTTACTTAGAATATCTGCAAGCTTTCCTCTTGCTGCACCAATATCTCTTTCTGAAAGTTCTTTCAGTTCCTCCCATGAAAAAATTATATTATAACCATCTACCAGAAGGTATTCTTCTGTTCCGGCTTTCGCTCTCCGGCGCGCTTCCCACTTCGGATCCTGGTAAGCGCTTCCCGGCTCTCTCGTCTTTTCCTTTGCCCGGACAGTTACAGGACCTGTAGAACGATCCTTCTTCGGATCCGGTGTACGGACATAGATCGCATCCAACTCTTCCTGTGTCAGTTCAATACTGGAGTGCCTGCGTTTTGGAAGTGTCACCTCCATTACATCCATTTCATCATCATTTCCTGATTCCAATGTATGTTCCATATGCATATATTCTTCAACTTCATCCCAATCCACAACAAATCCTGCTCCATGTGCACAGAATACAGAACCTGTCGGATTCGCCAGATCTGCCTCTGAATCATAGGTTGACGCTGCCAGAACTTCTTCCTGATTATGACAGATATCATAACCTTTCAACGAAACTGCCATTCTTCCACGTCCACCTGTATAGGCAGTGAATTCTTTCTGATATCCACGCATCAGGGACACCGGTGCACTTCCTGTCAGCACTGTTGTCTCTTCTTCTATCATCGGTGTTCCGAATTTGCCGGACATATTTTGGATATCTGTCATAGCTCGTCCTACATTTTCTGATGGAAGTTCCATTCGAAATTCATAATATGGCTCCAGAAGAATACTGTCTGCTTTCTTTAATCCCTGACGCACTGCACGATAAGTTGCCTGACGAAAATCTCCGCCTTCCGTATGTTTCTGATGTGCACGTCCGGAAGTCAGCGTAATCTTCATATCCGTGATCGGTGAACCTGTCAGCACACCTTTGTGTTCCTTCTCTTCCAGATGTGTCAGAACAAGCCTCTGCCAGTTCCTGTCCAGAATATCTTCACTGCACTCTGCTGCAAACTGCATTCCGGATCCCCGTTCTCCAGGTTCCAGACGCAGATGCACTTCTGCATAATGACGTAATGGTTCAAAGTGTCCCACACCTTCTACCGGTGCTGTGATCGTCTCTTTGTAAACAATACTTCCTTCACCGAATTCTACCAGCACACCAAAACGTTCCTTTATCATCCGCTGTAAAATCTCAATCTGCACATCTCCCATCAGCTGTACATGAATCTCAGAAGTCTGCTCTTCCCATACAATATGAAGTTCTGGTTCTTCTTCCTCTAAAATCTTTAGGTTCAAAAGCATCTTATGTACATCACAGTCATCCGGAAGAAGGATCTGGTATGTCAACACCGGCTCTAATACTGGTAAATCTGACTCTTCTTCTGCTCCGATTCCCTGCCCGGGTCTTGTATTTTCCAATCCTGTCACTGCACATACTCTTCCGGCTTCTACTTCCTGGACAGCCTCAAATTTCTCACCGGAGTAGATCCGGATCTGATTGATCTTTTCATTCAGTCCTTCCACTACATCTTTTACTTTCAGTCTTCCACCTGTCACTTTCAGATAGGTCAGACGGTTTCCCTGATTATCCCTTGCAATCTTATAAACCTTTGCCCCAAACTCTGCCGGATAAGTCTTATCTTTTATATACAGATCAAGTCCATCCAAAAGTTCTTCCACGCCTTGAGAATGTAGTGCCGAACCAAAATAACATGGAAACACCTGACGGTCTGCAACTGCTTTTTGTACTTTATCCAGAGAGATCCTTCCCTCTTCCAGATATTCTTCCATCATATCATCTTCACAGACAGCCAGCTCTTCCAGCACCTCTTCCACTGCGCCCTCTTTCGTATGTAAATATACTTTTCCACCCGGGCAGTCGGATTCTGTCATGATATCCACAAATGGAACGACATTTTCCCCAAAACGCTTGCGGAGTTCTTTCAGAAGTTTTTCACCATCCGTTCCTTCCTGATCCATTTTATTCACAAAAAGAAAGGTCGGAATGTGATATCTTTTTAATAACTTCCATAATGTCTGTGTATGTCCTTGCACACCATCTGCTCCACTGACAACAAGCACCGCACAATCCAGAACCTGCAGAACGCGTTCCATCTCCGCAGAAAAGTCCACATGTCCCGGTGTATCAAGAAGTGTGATCGTGCGATCCTTCCACCGGAATACTGCCTGCTTGGAAAAAATAGTGATCCCACGTTCTCTTTCCATCTGATCTGTATCTAGAAACGCATCTTTATGATCCACTCTGCCAAGCTTCCTGATTGCTCCGGCATGATAGAGCATGCTTTCTGACAATGTCGTCTTTCCGGCATCCACATGCGCTACAATACCTATATTTATATATCTGTCCGGCTTATTTTCTGAGTTATTCCCCATAAAATCTGTCCCTTTTCATTGTTTTCTCGTTTTTTCACTTACATCATGATGATGTGAGTGTCAAAAGTAAATTTTGCCACTCACTGATGTAACCGGATTGCTCCATTGCTATGCAATTCCGCAATCCTCGAACACCTCAAACTCCCATAAAATGGCGTATTCACACCATTTTATTCCGTTTTCGGTGTTCGGCGTGTCAATAAGTATAAATTGCTTATTTGTGCGAGCACAAACGCAATTTATACTTTTGACACTTACATCATATCATAAGAAAGAAAAGGAGTCGACTGCTCTTCTTTACAGTCAACTCCTGCTTTCCTTTCTCTGTTATCTTCTAATTATTCACTGAATGATGCACAACCAGGCTTTCCCGATCGATTGCCTTAAAAGAATACCCCAGATTTTTATAGTACTCCATTACCGTCGGAAGTGCCTGAATGGTAGACTCCTTCGCCTCTGTGTCATGGAACAGGAGCATTACTTTGGTATACTCATCCGTTTCTGACTGTGCGATGATCTGATCTGCCGTAACCGTTCCTCCGTCTCCACTACTCACATTCCAGTCATAATACTGGTATCCCTTATCCAACACCTGCTGTGTCAGCTGTGTCATGATTCCTGCCGAATATTTTTTTAGAAATAGAATTCGATGCGCCTCCCGGAAAACGGATAAAGCATGGAACAAATCCAAGCTGTTCCTTTGCCACCTCTCCTATTTTCTCAAGATCATCAAAATAAGCATCCACAGATGCATAGACCTGATCATATTCATGCGTATAGCTGTGAAGTCCAATTGTATGTCCCTCATCATAAACCTTCTTGATCATAGGGAAATAATCCGGCTGCTGGGCGGTAATGAAAAAGGTTGCTTTCGCATCATACTGATCCAGAATATCAAGCACACGCTGCGTATTTGCAGACGGACCATCATCAAATGTCAGATAAACGACTTTCTCATCATCCTGCGGATCCATGGTTCCAACTGCAACTCCCGGCTGAAGAGACATGGACTTATCTCTTTCTGCCTTTGCTGCCTCTCTGCTTTTTTTCGCTTCTTCTCTGGCATTTTTTCTTCTCTTGTGCTTCTTTCTCTTTCTGTATTTCTACCTGACGTAAAGCTGCTGCTTCCCGCGCATTTGCCACCATACATACACCTGTTCCGACAATCGCAAAAAACACAAGACCTACCAGTATGTTGAAATAAATATTGTTCTCCTGACGCATTCTTTTATAACTATGCCAGACACTCACCAGTACATCTTTTATCTTTATCAACATTTCCTTTATCTTTTGCTGCATTCTTTCTCCCATTCCCTTTGCATTACTGCAAAGAGTCCTCTTTTTCTTACGGATATTGCTGACATCACCATTTCCATCATCTTTAGCATACAATATCCATATGGTTATATTTATTATAAACCATACTTCTTAAATATGTAGTAATGATTCATTAAGAATTATTCGAAAAATATTACATTTCTGTTACTTACTATCCTGTACTACTGTTCACACTAACACGAGTTCAACAATGAATCACTCTCATCTGTATTTGACCATTTTCTTTACAGGTGTTAAAATAACTTTACAGATAAGTAATCACAGCATTCGTATGATCTGCCACAGAACACAGAAAGGAGAATATCCGCAATGGAGGATAAGCGTATCACCAAAACAAAACGTGCTTTAAAGTCTGCTCTTTTGGAGCTTTTAACCACACAGGCTTTTGATGTAATTTCAATTACTGAATTATGTAAGATTGCCAATGTCAGCCGGATCACTTTCTACACACATTATAAAGATAAATTTGCCCTCCTTGACGACATTTTCAATGATATGCTGATTATTGGAAAAGAAGGATACCATCGCAGACAAGAGGAAAACAATCCTGAAAACAATCTCACACAGGGATATCTGAACGTTTTGGACAGTATTTTGTCTCTTTACTATGAACGTTATGATTTTTTCCAGCATGTCGTACCGGAAACAAATCCTTACCTGGCTTTTCGATTTTATCGGATCCTCTTAGACACGGTAGAATCCCATACAGATAAGCTGAAAGCTTCTTATTCTTTAAAATATTCTGCAAGACAGATTGCCGGATTCATCTGCTTTGGTCTGTTCGGATTTATCAGTGAGTCTTATACATCAAAAGTACCGTTAGAACAGGTTCAGGCCGGAGCAAGACAACTTTTAACAGATCTTCTGCAATCCAAAATTCTTGTATAATGTTTTGCATTTGTAACTGTTCAAAGCCAAGCAAAATTTCAAAAGCAGATATGAAATGCTTGCATTTTTAGATTTAAACATGAAAAAGAACATGCCCCACAGTTTCAAGACTTCTTAAACAGAAACTTTTATTCTCTGGTCATGTTCTTTTTTATTTTTAATAGTTACGCCTCTTTTTCTTTGTAATGATGCGCCTCTTCGAGCATCATATCTTTCACTTTCATCAGTCGGATCTGTGTACTACGCTCATTCTCATCCAGTTTCATCGTAATGTATTTGATACTTTCCTCTGTCTCTGGAATAATAACATGCTCCAGTGCATTTACACGACGTCTTGTCTTCTCAATCTCTGCCGCCATCAGCTGACATGCTTTTTCACATTCTGCAAGTCGGATCATATCTGGGAGGATATCTGATAAAGACTTCACTGCTCCATCAAGATCACTGGAAGTAAATGCAAATCCATAAGAATAGATATCATTTTCATCCGCTGTTCTTGTTTTGGATGTGAAGGTCGGAATCTCAACGCTCATAACATTCTTCTCATCAACTATAAGTCCAACTTCCTGCTTCGGAGCCATCAATGCAGTATTCAGTGCTGCCTCTGACATTCCGGCCCGGGCAATAACAAAATTACGGTTCGCAGAGAGAATTCCTTCTTCTACACGAAGTCTCACTTCCATATTTTCTCGGACAAGATCCAGATACTGGCGCATCAGCTCATCACGCTTATCTTTCAAAAGCTTGTGACCACGAATGGCTGTAATCCGCTTTTTCTTCAAACGGGTCAGTTCCATACGGGTTGGATTCACTTGTTTCGCAGCCAATACCGCCACCTCCTCTTTCTATCTTCGATTATTCTGTCTGTTCTTACTCTTTGTCGTAATATTCATCCAGATATTTATCGTCAATTCGTTTGAGTTCGGTACGCGGCAGCATGCGAAGCAGCTTCCATCCGATATTCAATGTTTCCTCAATGCTTCGGTCTGTCTGATATCCCTGAGATACATATTCTTTCTCAAATGCATCTGCGAAACGTGCATATTTCAGGTCAATTTCTGTCAGTGCTGCTTCTCCTAAGATAACCATCAGCTCTTTTGCATCTTTACCACGCGCATAAGCGGCAAACAACTGATTCATCGTATTGGCATGATCTGCTCTTGTCTTACCTGCTCCGATTCCTTTATCTTTCAGACGGGACAGAGATGGAAGAACATCAATTGGAGGTGTTACTCCTTTTCTGTAAAGCTCACGGCTTAAGATGATCTGTCCTTCCGTGATATATCCTGTCAGGTCAGGGATTGGATGAGTTTTATCATCCTCAGGCATTGTCAGGATCGGGATCATTGTGATACTTCCCTTCTTGCCATTCTGACGTCCTGCTCTTTCATACAGTGTTGCAAGGTCTGTGTACAGATATCCCGGATATCCACGACGTCCAGGAACTTCCTTTCTGGCTGCGGATACCTCACGCAATGCATCTGCGTAGTTTGTGATATCTGTCAGAATAACAAGGACATGCATATCCTTTTCAAATGCAAGATACTCCGCTGCTGTCAGCGCCATACGTGGTGTTGCGATACGCTCGATTGCCGGGTCATTCGCAAGGTTTACAAACAATACTGTTCTGTCGAGTGCTCCTGTCTCACGGAAGCTTTCGATAAAGAAGTTAGACTCCTCGAAAGTAATACCCATAGCAGCAAATACAACCGCAAAGTTTTCATTTGTTCCAAGTACCTTTGCCTGACGGGCAATCTGTGCTGCCAACTGTGCATGCGGCAGACCGGATGCTGAGAAGATTGGAAGCTTCTGTCCACGAACCAGTGTATTCAATCCATCAATTGCAGATACTCCTGTCTGGATAAACTCCTCCGGATAACATCTGGCTGCCGGATTCATCGGAAGACCATTGATATCCATTCTGGCATCCGGAAGGATCTGCGGACCCTCATCAATCGGATTACCAAGTCCATCAAAGACACGTCCAAGCATATCTTCTGATACGCCAAGTTCCATGCTTCGTCCAAGAAATCGGACTTTGCTGTTGGAGAGGTTAATACCTGTTGAACTTTCAAACAGCTGCACAAGGACATCGCTTCCGTTCACTTCCAGAACTTTACATCTTCTAGTCTCTCCGCTCGCCAGCTCGATTTCTCCAAGCTCATCATATGTTACGCCTTCTACTCCATGCACCAGCATCAGAGGTCCGGCCACTTCCTGAATGGTTCTATATTCTTTTGGCATTTAACCTTCCTCCTTTACAAATGCTGCTGCGATTTGAGCGCTTAATGTCTCATCAACCTGTTTAAATTCTTCGTCAAGCTTATCTTCTGTCACATATTTAAAACGTCCGATCTGCTCTCTGACCGGCATTGAGATCAGCTTCTGAAGTGATGCACCATCTTTTAATGCATCGGTTGCTCTGTCAAAGAATTCGTTAACAAGAACCATCATCATGTGCTGTTTCTTCAATGACGTATACGTATCTACTTCATGGAAAGAGTTCTGATGCAGGAAGTCCTCACGAATCGATCTTGCAGCTTCCATCTTCAGACGGTCGGACGGTGAAAGTGCGTCCATACCTACCATCTTAACGATCTCTTCCAGTTCTGCTTCTTCCTGAAGCAGTGTCATCATCTTCTGACGGCCTTCCATCCAGTCTTCGGCAACCTGTCCGTTAAACCATTTTTCCATATCATCCAGATACAGGGAGTAACTCTTCAACCAGTTGATTGCCGGGAAATGTCTCTTGTATGCCAGGGAAGCATCCAGTCCCCAGAACACTTTGACGATACGAAGTGTAGCCTGAGATACCGGCTCAGATGTATCACCACCCGGAGGAGATACTGCTCCGATAACGGAAAGTGCTCCTTCTCTTCCTTCTTTTCCAAGAGAAACTACATGTCCGGCACGCTCATAAAACTGAGCCAGACGACTTCCAAGATAAGCCGGATATCCTTCTTCACCAGGCATCTCTTCTAGACGTCCTGACATCTCACGAAGTGCCTCAGCCCAACGGGATGTTGAATCTGCCATAAGTGCTACAGAATATCCCATATCACGGAAATACTCTGCTATTGTAATTCCTGTGTAAATGGATGCCTCACGAGCTGCAACCGGCATATCCGATGTATTTGCGATCAGAACAGTTCTCTGCATCAAAGGCTGTCCTGTCTTCGGGTCCTTCAGTTCAGGGAACTCGTTCAGAACGTCTGTCATCTCATTTCCACGCTCTCCACATCCGATGTAGACAACAATATCTGCCTCAGCCCATTTTGCAAGCTGATGCTGGATTACTGTCTTTCCACTTCCGAAAGGTCCCGGAACGGCCGCAACACCGCCCTTGGCGATTGGGAAGAATGTATCGATAACACGCTGTCCTGTTACAAGTGGCATCTCCGGTGGAAGTTTCTTCTTATACGGACGACCGCGACGAACCGGCCACTTCTGCATCATAGTTAATTCTTTTTCGCCTTTTTCTGTTTCAACAACTGCTACAATATCTTCTACTGTAAATGTTCCTTCTTTGATTTCCTTGATTGTTCCTTTAATTCCGTAAGGAACCATGATCTTCTGCTGTACAAGAACTGTTTCCTGAACTGTACCGATCACATCTCCTGTCTCTACTTCATCTCCAACCTTTACAGTAGGAACAAACTCCCATTTCAGATTTCTCTTAAGAGACGGAACTTCAACTCCTCTTTTCAGGTTATTTCCGGAAATCTTCATAATATCATCCAGTGGTCTCTGGATTCCGTCATAAATACTTGCGATCAGACCAGGTCCTAATTCTACAGACATTGGAACATCCATAGATTCAACCGGTTCTCCAGGTCCGAGACCTGATGTCTCTTCATATACCTGGATGGATGCCTCGTCACCGTGCATCTCAATAATCTCTCCGATCAGACGCTGTTCCGATACACGGACAACGTCAAACATATTCGCATCACGCATTCCCTCTGCGATAACAAGAGGTCCTGCGACTTTTTTAATCACTCCTGTGCTCATTCGCTTACTCCTCCAAACAGAATATCTGATCCGACGGCCTGCTCAACTGTCTTCTTCACGCCTTCAACTCCGGCTCCTGTATTCCCCGACACACCCGGGATCTGAATAATCGCCGGAAATGTCTGCTCACCGTACTTGTTGATTTCTGACGGAATCTGTGCAGCCACAGCCTCTGTAATATAGATAATGCCGTAATTTCCTTCTGCAAGCTGGCGAAGCTTTGTCTTCGCCTCATCCCGGTCCTTCACAGGGCAGATGCTAAGACCGAGGGTGGCAAATCCATAGATACTGTCATAATCGCCCATTACTGCAATCTTATACATACATCTCCCTTATCCTTTCCCGGATTGCTTCATCCGGAAATTCATTCTGCTTTCCGGTCAGTATAATCCGTACTGTCTTGATCTCATTTTGTCTGGCTAACAGATACGCCAGAAGCGGTCCAACGGAAAATGATTCATATTTCTGTGACCTCATAGAATCTGTCATTTTATTATCACACCAGCGTTCAAATGCAGACGGTGATATACGCAGTGCATCGGCACCTTCACGATAAGATGTTCCTTCCAGATACTGTGCGATCTCCTCCGCACCGGCCAATGCTGCCTGTGTCAGCTGATCCACATTGATCTCGGAACAATTTACCATTGCTTTCTTCATAAATTCTGCATTTTTCCCTGTCTTCTGAGATCTTACTGCAATCTTAATATCAGCGATTGCAACTGCTGTCTGTGCATACTCTTCAATGATCTTCTCACCTGATTTTTTCCCTGCTTCCAGCATAGCTTCCAGTGTTGCGTGATCAATAATAAGATCGCACAGCTGTCCGTCTCTTGTGTGAAGCAGAGTGTCAAATGCTTCTCTTGCTGTTGCTGGCATATTACCCGGCAGCTTATCAAATTCTTTGTTCTGGACAAGTGCAAACATCTCTTCTCCAGGAATCTCACAGTCATCGTAAAAAATTATTTTTATTCTCTACTTCCGTACACACTTCTTTGATCGCTGCTTTCAGATTGTGATAAAGTTTTGGAAGTGACAGAACATCGAATACATGCATATCCGGTGCCACCTCACGGATTGTCTGCCACATCTTCTCTTCTTCCTTATTCAGAACTTCATCTGCATCCAACGTTCCTGCTGTCAGATCTCCCCAGCCCTTTTCAACCAGAAGCTGTAGAGCCTGTTCTGCACTCTTGCACGCAAGAAGCTGTTCAATCACTGCATTCGTTAAAAGAGAGACTTCCAGTGCACGGATTCTGGCAACCGCATAGGTATATTTTGTCTTACTCAAGATTATCCCTCCTTGCGGCTACACTGCTGTAAACAGCTGCCGGTTCACTTTATCTGATAACTCTTCTCTTCTTGCATCAAACAACGCTTTGATCGTACAATTTTCTTCGATGCCGCCATAGGTCAGGATAAATCCCCCATCCATTCCGTCCGGCACTGTCTCTGTAAGTTCCAGGCTTCCGCCTTTCTTCTTCGCTGTTTCATATACTTTTTCCATATACCCTTGAGGCATACGTTTTCTGTCTTTCTCTGTAAAGCAGATGGTTCCTTCTTCCGGAAGTACATACTTCTCAAGAACCTTTTCAAGCATTGCAAAATAAGCTGCATCATCAAGCTCTCCGACTGCTTTGTAAGCATCTTCAAGAACTTCACTGATCACTTCCTGTTTCGCCTCAAGTACTGCCTTGCGCTTTCTCATATCTGATGAAGAGGCCAGGCGTTTCACAGAATCTTCTGCTCTGGCTTCTGCCTGTGCGACAATCTTCCGTGCATCTTTCTCTGCCTGTGCTTTTGCTTCCCCAATTATAGAATCCGCCTGTGCGTGTGCCTGTGCGAGTATCTCTTTTGCATTGTCCTGCGCCTCTGCGATTATCTGCGCTTTCATTTTGTCAAGTCCACTCATCTCCACGCTCTCCTTTTTATTTATTTCTTACAGCTGGATACCACTTACTGCGAGGAAGGAAATCAGAAGAGCCAGGATCGCATATGTCTCAACCATTGCCGGGAACAGCATTGCTTTACCAAACTGCTCTGGCTTCTTTGCTACGATTCCGATAGAAGCCGCTGCTGTCTTACCCTGTGCGATACCTGAAATCAATCCAACAATACCGATTGGGAGACAAGCTGCAAGGATCATAAGTCCTGACTGAACGCTAACTTCTACTCCGCCACCGCCGAGAATACCAATTTTAGAAAGTGTAATAAATCCAACAAGCAGTCCATACAGTCCCTGTGTACCTGGGAGCAGCTGCATAATAAGTACTTTAGCGAATTTGCTCGGGTCTTCTGTTACAACACCTGATGCTGCCTGTCCTGCGATACCTACACCTAACGCAGATCCTGCACCTGCGAATAATACTGCGATTGCTGCGCCTAATAATCCATATACAACTCCAAGTTCACCTGCTATATTCATAATGTTGTTTCCTCCTTAACATCAACATATTTCGTATTTTCTTTAAAAGGCTCGAATGCTTTTCCGCCGCCTTCATAAAATTTTCCGAAGAATTCCACAAACTGTAAACGGTTTGTGTGTACATAAGCTCCCAGCAGATTGATCGCCAGGTTCAATACGTGTCCCACAATGAAGATCACAATGAAAAGAATCACACCGATCACATTGTTTGGAAGCATCGCTCCCATCTGATTGATAACGGATGCGATAACTCCTGTTGCAAGTCCAAGTGCAAGAAGTCTTGAATAGGACAATGCGTCACTGAGCCATCCTGTCACGTTATACAAATCATACGCTCCAAGCGCAAGCCGAAGCGCCGGATTCTTGTTTGCTCTTCCTGACATCAGCACAATACCGATTGCTCCACCCGCAGCCATCACTTTTGCAGCAGTGTTCAAAGCCGCCGGGAACACGATCGTAGTCTGTGCAATCGATGCGAAAATATCACTTGGAAGCAGCATCAGGATCAACCCGATCAGCATCACAAACCAAAGTACAACGTCACAGATAAAATCTACAACCTTACCATCTTTTAAACACAGATAACCTTTAATTCCAAGTCCTACGAACAAATGAATTGTTCCAAATAACAAAGAATAAACCAGAAGTTTCATTGGATCATTCAATGGAACAAACCAAAGTGCCGGAACTGTTACCGTATGTCCGAAGAATTTTTCTGAAACAATGTCTACGATATTTCCAAAATATCCTCCAAATAGAACACCCCATACAAGTGTAGATACTCCACAGTAGAAGAACAATTTCAAAGATTTTGCCATGTTCTGTGACATTCTTGGATATTTCTTCACAAGAATCGCACACACAATTGCAACAACTGCTCCATACGCTGCATCTGACAACATCATTCCGAAAAAAAAATACATAGAAGAATGACATGATCGTTGTCGGATCGATCTCTCCGGCATGCGGTAATCCGTAAGATTCTACAATGCCTTCCATGTTTGTAGAGAATGGGTTATTCTTTAAAATAACCGGTGCTTCTTCACCTTCTTCAATGTCTTCAATATCTACCATACAGTTATATTTCTCTGTCAAAGATTTCTCTACCGGACCTGACTCACATGCCGGTATATATCCACTGATCACAAATGTACGCTTTGACTGAAGAAGATCTCCGAGAACTGCATACTTATCTGCTCGGACTCTGTAATAATCTGCTACGGCCTGAAGTTCTTTTCTTTTGGAAGCCAGGCTCTTAAGTTCTGCCTCGCACTGCGTCATCCGCTCTCTTGACGCTGCTATCTCTGTTTCCAGTACTTCCTTCTGCTCTTTTGGTGTCTTGCTCCAGTTCTGGGACGGTCTTGCAAATCCTGCACTCCGAAGTGCTTCTTCCACTGTCTGGAGTTGTTCTTTCAAACAGATGACTGCAATGCAGATCATATTAGATTCTGCTGAAACTAAATGTACATCGACCCCTGTTTTCTCCATCACTTCCGGAGTCTTCTCAAGTAGAATGGAATAAATGTTCTCAAGAGTAAGCTCTCCCGGCATTGTTCCCAGGATCAAAGCAGTCCTTTTTGTCTTCCCTTCCTGAAGCGGAACATCTAATGCCATCCACGGCATCAGACTTTCAATCTGATTCTCAATCTTTGCTATGCCTGCTCTAAGCTCAGCATACTCGCGATCAAGATCATAAATTCCGCGGGCTGTCTTGATCAATTCCGGTCCAGATATCTGAACCTTTTCTTCCAACTCGCGATCGATCAGTTCTTTTCCTTCCAGCGAAGAAAGTAATGACTTTTTCTCCGGAGCGTAAGCATCCAGAATCCCCAGTGCCTGATCTGCTGCCGTTGCCGCTTTTTTCAAATTTCATCCGCTGTCCGGTTGTGTCCATCTTTTGGAAGAATGCATCCTCTTCTTTTTCCCTGTCAACTTCAAGAACTCCAAGATGCTGTAACTGTTCCAGGATTGCTTTTCGATCTTTCTTCAGGGCACAGATGCTGATTTTCTGCATCTTAAGTACCGCCATAATCTTATCCCTCCTTTTTTGTTACGACCACATGGATCAGATTAATTCAGAAAGAACTAGCTGCACTGCTGCATCCTTTTTCTCTCTTGCAGAAACCTTCAGCTCTTCGATCACATCTTTGAGCTTCTCTGCTTCTTTATCTTCCTGATTTTTCGCCTCTTCTCTGGCTTTCTCATCCAGTCCACCGGCAGTTCTTTTTGCCTCTTCTACAAGTTCTTCATGAATCTGCTTTGCCTGAAGAGATGCATCTTTCAGAATCTGTTCTTTTGTTCCTGCGCTTTTACAAGAATCTCTTCTGCCTGCTGTTCTGCTTCTTTAATTGACCGGATTGTCTCATCCACCATAGTATCTACACCACCTTTCTTGTCTTCCCCCTTTTTTATTGTTCTTATGTGATTTTGAACAATAAGATTTCTTCGCTGCATGTTGTTACTGCACATTAATATCTAAGGATTACGCTGTTCGCAGCACGTATCAATATATTATTACCATACTTTTCTTTCCTATTCTCTTTCTGTTTGTAACTTTCGCACAACGATGTTATTTTAAACATAGCATATTTTGTCGTAATAATCAAACTTTTTATTAGATTTTTATAAAAATTTTTAGATTACTAAATATTTCGTCTATTTTTTGTAGTTTATTAAACGTTTTTTGTGTATTTGTATAAATATCTGATTATTTGATAATACAAGGGGCAAAATTTACTTTTGACACTCACATCATTATATGAAAGCGCGCATTGCCTGTGAAACGTCAAAAAATTGCCGGCTGCGATAATGCAGCCGACATTTC
>ENA-OQHD01000305-OQHD01000305.1-human-gut-metagenome-genome-assembly--contig:-NODE-305-length-19412-cov-25.649780_pt1 | contig 19412 bp, 23 predicted proteins | sample MGYA00242560_ERZ504711 | MGnify/ENA primary metagenome ERZ504711 (study PRJEB26092, sample SAMD00036198) | human gut metagenome | host: Homo sapiens | study: EMG produced TPA metagenomics assembly of...
GTGACCCCCAAGTCCCCAAAGAGGAAATCAAAGCGATCATCCAACACACCCGCGAATAACAAGAAACCCGACCTTCCGGCCGGGCTCCTGGCATCACCACAAACCAGACTACACCGCCGGAGGGAATCGAACAAATGAACGAACCAACCAACGAATCCCAACCAACACAAACCAACCAAAACAATCCAGCGCTCGCCGGCATGTGCCAAGTGTGCGGCGGGGAGTGCCGTATTCAAGCCACGATGTGCGACAAGTGCGAGAACACTTTGAGGGGATGGATCCACGACTATCCCATCTGGATCCATGCCTTGCGCGAGTTTCTGGATTCGACGGCGCATTACGGAGGCCACCAGCCTGGACGTGTCAACCTGCCGTCCGCGCCCACGCCGATCAGACTCTCGGTCGTTGACCATCTGCAGGAGATCGAGGATGCGGTGATGGCGTTGTGGTGTCGATTGTATGCGCCGCCGGCCATGCCATGGGTCACAAGCATCGCGGTCCCGCCAGTCGCTGACATGCTCAAGGCATGCTGGTCTTGCCAGCGGTTGAACCGACTGCCGGACATTGGTTTGATTTGGCATGACTGGGAGCGGTTGGCGCGCAAGACGCTGGGCATCATCGACGTGCCACCATCCAGGCACGGCATCGGCAGGTGCCTGAATCCTCTGTGTGGAGTGGAGCTGAGTGCGGAGGTCGGCGCGGTGAGCGTTGATTGTCCGGTGTGCGGCAACGCTTATCGCGTGGTCGATGTGCGATTGGGTTTCCTGCGGGAGTGCATCGAATCGGGCAGGGCGTTCACGGCGGGGGAGTGTGCTGAGCTGCTGCGCGAATGCGGGTTCCAGTGCAATGCGAATACGATTCGCTCGTGGCGTAAGCGTGGCAGGCTTCAGCCGGCCGGTGAGAACGATAAGGGACGGCCATTGTACAGGCTTTCGGACGTGCATCGGCAGGTGCTGCGCCGCGATTCGATTTGACAAAATCGAAAGTGCAACGCAGAATTGTCAGTGGATTAGAGGGGTCAAACCGAGGTGACTTGGTTTGAACCCTTTTCATATCCGCCATGGATTCTCCTAACTCCCTGGGTTGCAGTCCCGTCCTGTCCGAACGGCATATCGGACACGCTCCGCCCACTCCCGTCAGAGTGGACATACCCCAATGTGGCAGGCAAGCCAATCCCGTGCTTCCGTGATGCGGTGATGCTCAAATCCGCCTGCCGGTATGCCTTCGTAGGAATCAGTGGTAGATCGTACCGGCCGCGAGTCTTTATTGGATTCTCTTCCTTGTGGCCGCGTGTGGACGCGGGTTCGAATCCCGCCGAAGGCACCCATGAAACAAACCCGTGGTAGGGGTATTCGCAGATGATGGGGAGCCCCTACAAGACACGGGAGTGTCCATATACGGGAGCCCCTATACCGGCATTCCAGCAAGCCAACGGCGAAGATAATCATTGATGCATCCATGACACCCCGGGGCTCATACATGTGGGGAGGCCACATGAGCAAGCGGCGTAACGAGCGTGTCAGCAACGGCTGGCGGCGCAGACAGCTCAGGGCAAGAGTGCTGGCCGCATACGACGTGTGTGCCATCTGTGGCAAGCCAGTCGACAAGACATTGAAGACACCACATCCGATGAGCGCCGAAGTCGACGAGCTCGTACCGGTCTCACGTGGCGGTGATCCATACAGCTTCACTAACTGCAGGCTCACGCACCGCAGATGCAACAGGTTCAAGAGCGACAAGACAGACGAACACGCACGAGCGCTGCTGGCTGGCAGACAGGAAGTGAAAGCAAGCTCGATGCCGTTCAAAACGTTCGGCATCTGACTCCGATACCAGGGCGGGGACCCCGGGTACACCCCATCCCGGTCGCCTCGGGTGCAGTGCCGATATCTCCCCACGGATTCAAATGGGTGAAACTGGGTAATGGGTGAAAGGTCGAAAAGGTGATTTGCGAGATATGCGGCTCGGAATTCAGACCTTCCGGCCACGGCCGACGCCAGCGATACTGCTCCGAATCATGCAGGAACAAGGCGAAGTACCGGCGTAGGAAACAGCAGGGCGAATCCGGCGCGAAAGAGCCCCGCGCAAAAAAGCCGCGGAAGCAGACGGAGACGAAGCGGAAGTCGGAGCCAGACCTCGACCAGCGGAGCTTCGAACGGATGATGGACGGCAGCATGCTGGACATACTGCGAGACAACCGTGACCTGCTGCTCAAGGCCATGGCCGATCCCACGACGCCGGCGAACGCACTGCCCGCGATCAGCCGCCAGCTCATCGACGTATGCGAACGCATCGAATCGCTCCAGGTCGGTGGCCTGACCGACCTGCTGGACGATGAGGAAGACGAGGTGACGGACGATGTCGGAGCGTCGATTGTCTGAAATCGCCAAGGTCCTCCGCCAGCCGGAAGGCATCGTCGGCAGCGAGTTCACTCGAATCAACAAAGCCGCGCGCAAGGCCGGCATCCGTTTCGATTTGTGGCAGCAGGGCTTCTTGTGGCTTCTGTTCGCCAAGAACGCGGAAGGCAAGTATGCGTGTGGCGCGGACGGCGCCGTGCTGTCCAGCTGCAGGCAGATCGGCAAGACCTTCACCGTCGGCACCGCGTTGTTCCTCAAGGCGATACTCACACCGAACCTGAAAGCCATCTGGACCGCCCACCATACGCGCACCAGCGACGAGACATTCGCGGACATGTGCGAGATGGAGCGCAATCCAGTGCTCGGCCGGTACGTGGAACGCATCCGCAGAGCAAACGGCCAACAGGAGATCACGTTCACGTCCGGCAGCCGCATCATGTTCGGCGCCCGCGAAAACGGCTTCGGCCGAGGATTGCACAGCGTGGACGTGGCCGTATTCGACGAAGCGCAGATCCTCACAGTGCGCGCGATGGACAACATGATTCCGGTTTTGAACACGAGTCCTAACCCCCTGGTCGTGTATATGGGCAATCCACCCAAGCCGGGAGACCAGTGCGAGGCGTTCACGGAGAAACGCATGCACGCGCTGAACCATGACGGAAACCTCCTCTACGTGGAGCTCGCCGCCGACAAGGACGCGGATCCGGACGACCGCGAACAGTGGGCTAAAGCGAATCCCAGCTATCCGAAACGTACAAGCGAACAGGCAATCATGCGCATGCGCAACAACCTGTCGGACGATTCATTCCGTCGTGAGGCGCTTGGCATATGGGACGAGACCGCCACCGCATACGCCATCAGCCCCGACCTGTGGAAGGCCGCGGCCATCGACGACGTGCCGGATGGAGGAACCGTGAGCTTCGGCATCGACATGCCTCCGGACAGGAGCGTGCTGACCATCGGAGCCGCGCTACGGTACGCGGACGGTTCGGCCATCATCCAGATGGCGAACATCAAGGACGCGCGGCAGGCGGGAATCATGTGGGCCGTGGACTGGCTCGCCGAACGCTGGCCGAAGACCGCCAGCGTGGTCATCGACGCGCAGTCGCCCGCCATGAGCCTGCTGCCGGAACTGAAGAAAGCACATGTGAAGGTCACGGTCACGAACATGCAGGAGATGGGCCGCGCATGCGGCCGGTTCCTCGACATGCTCAAAGCCGGAACGCTCAAGCACCCGCGGGACGAATACCAGCCGCAGCTGGCCGCAGCCGTCAAGGGCGCGACCACGCGCCCATTGGGACAGTCCGGCGCGATCGCCTGGAACAAACTCGGCAGTGACATCGACATAACCCCGCTCGTATCCACCACACTCGCCCTGTACGGGGTGTGCACGACGAAGCGACATCCGGGAAGACGACAGATCATCGGAGGAATCTAAATGAGCGACATCCAGACAACGGCAGCGCCGGACGGGTGGAAACCTACGGGAGGAGCCGGAACGGTGCCGAAACTCGTCGTACCGACGCACATCGACGGACTCTCCGGTGAGGAGAACGCGTTGCTGCGTGAACTCGCCGAGGTGTGGACGCGCCATGCGAGCCGCAACCGAACACTCACCGCTTACTACGAGGCCAAGGAGCCACTGGTTGATTTTGGACTGACTGTGCCGAAGTCCATCAAGGATCATTACACGCCGCTTGGGTGGGCGCGCAAGGCTGTGGATATGCTCGCCGAGCTTTGCGTGTTCGAGGGATTCGTCTCGCCGGGCGTGGACGACCCGTTCGAACTGCAGGACTTCATGAGCCGCATCGGATTCACTAGCGTTCTGCAGCAGGCCATCCAGACTGCACTCATTCACGGCTGTTCGTTCCTCAGCGTCGTCCAGGACTTCGAAGGAAGACCGCTCATCCGCACGCATACCGCGGAAAGCTCGGCCGCCGTCTGGGATTACCCCAACCGGCGGGTCAGGGCGTGCATGGCCATCACCGACGTCGACGACAACAATGAGGCCACCGGACTCGTGCTCTACATGCCCGACCGCAACATCAGCGTGCAGCGCCGTCTCGGCTACTGGTGGCGCGTGGACGATGAGCAACCCACCATCGACAACGAGTGCAGTGTGTTCCGCCTCGCCTACAAGGCTACCGAGGTCAAACCGTTCGGACGCTCCCGCATCAGCCGGGACGCTATGGCCATCATCGACGGCGCGAACCGCACCATCGTGCGCGCCGAAGCGAATGCCGAATTCTACGCGTTCCCAAAAATCCTGCTGACAGGCACTTCCGAAGAACTCGCCTCGTTGGGCACGGACGACGCGTTAAAGCTTTATATGGGTCGCTACAACATGATCAGCAAGGACATCGACGGGCAGTCCCCGACCGTGACACAACTGGCCGCGTCCAGCATGGACCCGCACTTGACGATGCTGAAAAGCTGGGCCGCCATGTTCGCCAGCGCGATGAACATTCCCGCCAGCTCGCTCGGCATCGTGTCCGACGCGAATCCGACATCCGCCGACGCGACCGAGGCGCAGCGCGAGGACCTGATCATCGAGGCGCGCCATTGCGATCGCGATTTCGGTGAATCGATCCTGCAGGCAGCCCGTCTTGTGGCACGGATGCAGGATCCATCCGTGCCCGACGAGGAGCTGATGAAACTGCAGGTCGACTGGAAGAACCCGAACACGCCGTCGAGCTCCATGAGCGCCGACGCATTCAGCAAGCTCGCTGGAAGCATCGACTCGTTCGCCAACAGCGAGGTCGGCATGACACGCGCCGGATTGAGCCGAAGCGAGATCGTCCGGCTGAAGGCCGACCAGCGCAAGGCCCAGGCCGGTCAGGTACTCGATCAGATTCGAGGCATGCGCCAACAGACGGAGCAGCAGACCGATACGGCGGCGAGGGAAGGCGGTATGAATGAGCCCGAACAGTCTGAACCTGCCGCCGGAACGACGCAGAAGGCTTGAACTCGACCTCAATGATTTGTACGAGGATTACACGGACACCATGAGCCGCCTGCAGAAGGAGGCCGGCAACAGTGTCTCGGGCCTCGTCTGGGACGGTGAAAGCCAGGAGCTCATCAAAGCGGAGATCAACCGGTATGCCGACGCCGCCAGCAGGCTCGCATCCGACTACTACGGCCACGTACGCGACCTGTGGGCGCAGTACGGCGGAATCGATATGCCGGAATACGAGCCGCCTTCCATCACCGCCGACCGCGCGGTCTGGCAGATGGAAGGCGGTTTCAACAACACTGACTTCATGGGATTGCACTACAAGGATGTCATTCCAGATGAAAACGGAGCCGTTCACAACAACGCCGGAAGAACCATCGACGACCTGTGGCCCACGTTCGCTGACGAGGAGCAGGCGCTGGAATACGTGCAGAATCTGATTCAGACCGTCGGGCGGCTGACCATGCAGAGGGCTGTGGCCAACGATCCCACCAAGCCTCGCTGGGCGCGTGTGCCGCGAGGGGCTAAGACATGCGCGTTCTGCCTTATGCTCGCCTCGCGTGGCTTCGCCTACCTGAGCGAGGACACCGCCGGACGGCAGATGCAATACCATACGGACTGCGACTGCGACATCGTGCCAAGCTGGGGCAGCAGCAAACTCAAAGGATACGATCCGGACAAGTATCGTGAAATGTACCAGGCAGCCAAGGCTGCGGCCGGCGATGACGGCGACTGGCGTGACACGCTAGCCCAATTGAGACGCATCTATCACGATGAGGTCAATGATGGTGTGACTGCCCAACCGACGATTCGATGGAGCGGCAAATCGATTCCAATCAGTGCTTCCGAACTATCGAGATTGTCGGATTATAGCGTCAGGATGCCTGGAGATAGATTCTCCAACGACGAGAAGATCGCGGCTTTGATGGATTGGACCGGAGACAGCTACAAAAGTATCAACGGCTACCTGTTCGGCGGACGAAACCCGTCGAAAGACGTCATCCATCAGGTCGAATGCATCGACGAAGCGATATCCGACCATATCACCCGAGAACGTTTCACGGTCGACAGGCAGATGCGGTTGTCGACGTTCCACGTCAACGACATGGAGTCGCTTTTCGATTTGAATACCGGTCGCACCTTCGAACACATCGGCTACATGGCCACCAGCATCAAGGAGGGAGGCATTGACGTTGATGGGGAAGACCGCATCGCCACAAGAATCCTGGTACCGCCGGGAAGCGCCGGCGTGTATGTGGAGCCGATCACTCAGCATCCGGGAGAATACGAAATTCTTCTGCCGAGAGGAAGGGCTCTTCGTTTCGAAGGGCTTGGAGCATCCGACGGCAGACCGATCGTTTATCTGAGACTGCTATGATTGAGCCTATGGATCGTTCCGACCGTTTCACGTTTATGCCCGGTGATTTGAAGGAAGTCACCGATGAGCGCCATCTTGCGGAAATCAAACGCAAGTATGGCGATATCTCCATGCCGCCGTCCGAATATGAATGGGTCAGGAACGAAGGAAAGAAGCGCTGGTCCGTCGGCGACTATGTGTCGACCGACGAGCTGCGGTCTGAATACGCGCGAAGAAAAGCGCTGGGAAATCTCTGAATCCCAGAAAGCCATCACGTCGAAACGTGATGGCTTTTCTTTTACCTTTCACACCCCAGCGATGGGGCGGGGCGCAGCCATGCGCGAAACCAACAAGAATGGCCGTCAACTCGCCGGCGTCAGGCGTGGAAACCAAGAACAAGCAAAGGAGCCACCAACCATGGCAGAAGAAAACCAGACCGGCGCAGACGGCCAACAGGAGCCGGAACAGCGCACTCCGGCCCCAAAGGACGTGAACAACGCGAAGCCGAGGACCTTCACCCAGGAGGAAGTCGACCGCATAATCAACGAGCGTCTCGGCAGGGAACGCGGCAGGAAAAGCGACTACGAGGAGCTCAAGGAGAAGGCCGGACAGACAGCCGACCTCGAATCGAAGCTCTCCAAGGCGCTCGAGGAGAACGAGAAGCTCAAAAGCGAAGCCAAACAGGCCGAACACGAGAAGGAGCTCTCCACGATACGCGCCAACGTCGCGGCCAAACACGGCATTACCGACCCGAGCGTCCTCGCGGGCGACGACGAGAAGCAGATCGGCGAATACGCCGAGAAACTCATGAAGGTGTTCGCCGACATGCGTTCCCGAGGAACGGTCGCGGACCAGAGCGCCCGCACCGGACAGGCCAAGACTAAACATTCCAGCCGCGAGGACTTCGTCAACGCCATGAGCAACACGCTCCTGTGAGCCAACCAGCAAACAACATTCATTTGAAAGGACAAATCATGACAGATCCGTCCATGACCCGAAAAAGCAACGGTCTAGACCTCACCCCTGAAACCCAGGCGGAGATCTGGCAGACCGCAAAATACCAGAGCGCGTTCATGCAGCTCGTGCCGGAGATGAAACTGCCCGGCAACGGCGCTCGCGTGCCGATCATCATCGGCGACCCGGAGGCCGCATGGGTCAACGAGGGCGCCGAGAAGCCGAAGAGCGGCGTCACCTTCGGCAAGAAGGACATGCTGCCGTACACCATCGCGGTCATCATGCCGTTCTCCAACCAGTTCCGCCGTGACTTCGGCGCTCTCTACGACCAAGTCGTCGCGAAGGGTCCGGGAGCCATCGCCCGCACGTTCGACAAGACCATCATGGGTCTCGTCGACGCTCCGGGAGCGGACTTCGACACCCTGAAGAGCGCGCAGACCGTCAGCATCGGCAAGGATGTGTGGAAGAACCTGAACAAGGCCGACGACCTCGTGTCCGAAGCGGATGGAACCGTGGACGGTTGGGCGTTGAGCACTCAGGGGCGCAGTGTGCTCCGTCAGGCGACCGACAACAACGGACGCCCCCTGTTCCTTAACGGCACCGCCGCCTCCGACGTGAGTACTGTGCTCGGCAACCGCACCTACATCAGCAAGGGCGTGCACGTGCCTGCCGTGAGCGAGACACCGGGACCTGCCAAGGCAGAGATCCTTGGCGTGTGCGGAGAATTCTCTTCCGCCGCATGGGGCTCCGTCGAAGGAATGCAGACCAGCATCTCCGACCAGGCGTCCATCACCATCGACGGCAAGCAGGTAAACCTGTGGGAGCACAACATGTTCGCCGTCCGAATCGAAATCGAAGTCGGGTTCCGTATCCGCGACATCAACCGCTTCGTCCTGCTCACCGCCTGACGGAGTCCGACATGACGGACGAACCGGACATGTTCGCCACCTCCGACGACCTCGAACGGAGGTGGCACAAGCTCACCGACGAGGAACGTCAGAAAGCCGACACGCATCTCGCGGACGTGACCGACTACATCGAGGAACGCTCGCCCATCTGGCGGCGGCTCCTCGAAGAACGGCCACGCCTGCTGACGAAGATCACCTGCGACATCGTCCGCAGAATCATGCAGGCCGACCCGTACGACATTCCCGGCGGCATCACGCAGATGAACCAGACCACCGGCAGCTTCAGCGAACAATACAGTTTCGGAGCGCCCACCGGCGATCTCTGGCTGCGCGACGACGAGAAACGCATCCTTGGCATCAACGCTCAGCGCGCGTTCAGCGTCGACATGGCAACGGGGGAGACGTCCTAGTGGAAACCATCGAAGTGTGGCGCGGCCAGTCCACCACCGACACGGACGGCAACCCCATCCAGGGCAAACCTGCCCGCGTCGGCACGTTCCAGGCGATGGTCGCGCCAACCTCCACCACCGACCAGACCGAGGAGAACGCCAGCCCGCAGACCATCGAATACACGATCCACATCCGCGGTAGCCAGCCGACCGGCATCCAGGCCACCGACCTGATCAAAGTCAGGGGCCGGCTGCTGCCCGTCAAGGGCAAGCCGCAGGTGTGGGACAACCTCCACGGGCGCCACGTCGGCGACGTGATCACCGTGGGCGAACGGGAAGGATAAGCATGGCCAAACGATGCAGATTCGTATTCAATCGCAAGGCGTTCGGCCAACAGGTCCTCAAAAAGCGAGACATTGCGCTCGCGCATGAGGGACGCGGCCGAGGCCGCCGTAGAGGATGACCGTTGCATGGTCCGCGACCATGACGGCGCGAACCGTAGCGGCGTGGCGATCATCTGCCCGGCACCGGTGGAGAAGGCGCACGGCACGTTGGAGGACACGCTCGGAAGGATGCGCGTATGAGCATCCCGGTCACTCCCCGGCGCACGGAACCCCTGCTCCTGCCCAAACTGAGGACACTGTTCCCGGACGTGACGTTCGACACCATCGAACGAAGCGACCTCGAACCTCCCTTCACCGAAGCCACGCTGGCCGACTCCATGCAAGGCATGAGCACCCCAATCTCGCAGTACGTGCGGCTGCGGTTGAGCGTGCGATGCATGAGAGAGGACCATACGGGCGACTGGGACAAGGCCGCACGCGTGTGGGCGGCCATCGCGAGGGAGATCATCGGGCTCGGAAACGTCGCGCCGCTCATCGACGCGTCACTCGAATCCGGGCCGGTACGCATGACGGACGAGGACAAGAGGCTGGTGTGCGCGTACGGCGTGCTCCTGCTCGAGGTCACCGTCAACTGAAACACAACCAAAGACAACGTGCCGCCACACGCGAAGAACGGAAAGGTGCAGACGAATGTCTGACAACAACGAAAAAATCCACCGTCGCCGCGCAGGGCGCGACCGACTACGGGTACGTGTCCAGCGGCAACACCGCAGGCAACGTGCGCCTGATCAAGAACTACGCGCTGTTCCTGTTCCCCAAGGGCGACAGCACGTTCGTGGCTCCGACCGGAGTGGCCTGGACCCCGCCGGCAAGCAAGAAGCCGATCGGCTACTCCACGGAGGACGGCGCCGTCCTGCATCCGGAGCCGGGCGACAGCACCGACTACAAGGCCCACAACGGCGACATCGTCCTATCCGACACGGATCCGGGCTACTGGACCCTGCAGCTCGCCGCCATGGAGGGCCGCAATGATGTGGTGTCGGCCTACTTCGACGTGGACGTCGATTCGGACGGCGGCATCAGCATCAAGGGCGCCGGATTGAAGAAGGAGTGGATCCTCGTGCTGGTCGCGCTCGACCAGCAGGACCGTCCGTTCCTCCTGTACGGCACCAACGCGAAGGTGTCCGACCGCGACGACGTGAGCCTGAAATCCAGCGAGATCATGAACTTCAGCATGACGTTCAAGATGCTCAAGGGCACTAACGGCGAACAGTTCCACGCATGGGGCCTCGTCACCGAAGACGCCAAGTAGCCCATTGATTCTTCCCGTGCGGCCGATGGCGGTCGGCCGCACGGGACCATTACCCATAACCGCCGATAACCATGAAACGGAGACGAAATGAGCGACAACACCTACCATGTCGTGGACGTGGACCTTACCGACGCGGAGGAGCTCAAGCCCGACGTGCACCTCGAGGTCGCCGGAGCGAAACTCGACCTGCCGAACCTCAACAACGCGGAACTGCCCATCGAACTCGTGCAGGCCATCCTCCTGGTCAAGAGCAGGCCGACGCTCTCCGACGAGGAGACCAGCGCGTGCATGGCCGCGTTCCTCGCATACTTCGAGAACGCGCAGCCGAACTTCTGGACCGCGCTACGTAAGACCAAACGCCCGATGGCCTACCTCATCGCCACGGTGAAGGCGTGGGCCGACGAATCCGGACTGGACCCAAAAGCGTTTACCTCGCCCACCTCTGGAACAACCACCGCGCGGCGCTAGCCTACGACTGGATCCGAGCGTACGGGCAGATCTACAGGCCCGTACGCTTCCGGGAATGGGTTGAAGGCCAACGTCCACGAGTCGATTGGGGACTCGCCTGGGCGTTGACCCGCGAAATCCTCAAAGACCATACGAGCCACTCGTGGATGGCGTTGCAGAACGCCGTCTACGCGCCCGACGGAGCCGAACAGGCGGTCTGGACGCTGTCCGGACAACGCAAACGCCCATGGTTCGACCACGAGCACGACCCGCTCCGCCCGCCAACCCCGACGCACAACCTCACCCGCCGTCAACGCGAGGACAGGGAACGGCTCAAAGCCTACTTCCACATCAACGACGACCTCTGACTCCGACCGCCATCGGAATCCCAACCTACGAATAAGGAAACACGATGGCAGCACAGGACATAGGCGTCGCATACGTCCACGTCGAACCATCCGGCAAAGGATTCGGCAAAAGGCATCGAAGGTGACATCGGCGACGCCGTCAACAAGCCTCCAAGAAAGCTCCAACACCCTCATCTCGAAAATCGGCGGGCATTCGGCAAATCGGCAAGGTCGGCACAGGCGCGATCGTCACCCTCGCCGGCGGCATCACCGTATTGGCCGCCAAAGGCGGCTTCACCCGCGCCCTCAACATCGAGAACGCGCAAGCCAAGCTCAAAGGCCTCGGCCACGACAGCGCCAGCGTCACCGAGATCATGAACGACGCGCTCGCCTCCGTCAAAGGCACCGCGTTCGGATTGGGCGACGCCGCGACCGTGGCGGCCAGCCTGTCCGCCTCCGGCATCAAGGAAGGCGGCGAGCTCACCAAGGTCCTCAAGACCGTGGCCGACACCGCGCAGATCAGCGGCAGAAGCCTCACCGACATCGGCACGATCTTCGGATCGGTCGCCGCGCGAGGAAAGCTCCAGGGCGACGACATGCTCCAGCTCATGTCGAGCGGCATCCCTGTCCTCCAGATGCTCGGCAAGCATCTGAACAAGACCAGCGCCGAAGTGTCCGACATGGTCTCGGACGGCAAGATCGACTTCCAGACCTTCGCCGACGCCATGCAGGAAGGATTGGGCGGCGCCGCCCAGAGCGCCGGCACCACGTTCGCCGGCGCCCTGGCCAACGTGAAGGCCGCGTTGAGCCGACTCGGCGAGACCGCGGCCACGCCGGTCCTCAACGGCCTGCGAGGCCTGTTCAACCAGGCCATACCGCTCATCGACTCGTTCACCGCCGCCGTGAAACCGACGCTGGAGAAAGTCGGCGCCGGATTGCAGAAGGGATTGGAGCAGGCAATCCCCACAGCGCAGGCGAAGCTCGCCTCATTCTCCACGTTCGTCCGGAACCTGCCGGGGATCCAGATGCTCATGGCATCGGTCACGAGCCTCAGGGCGCAGCTGTCAGGCCTGGCTGCCGCGATGGTCTCGCTGACCTCCAAACTGAACCTCGGCGGCGAGGCCTCCTCGAGATTCGGTGGCATCGTCTCCGCGCTCGGGAATCTGCTCGCATCGGCCGCGCAGTCCCTGGCCAACGCCGCGGGATGGGCGAAGACGTTCGTCAACACGTTCATCGAGACAGGTGCTCTCCAGCCCTTCCTGCATGCGCTGGCGAACCTCGCCACCGGACTTGCATCGGTGGCCACGGCGCTCGTCTCGGCCGCATCGCAGGCGCTCGGCTTCGACAACTCCGGGCAGACGGCGGGATTGGCGGCACAGCGGTTCGCGGCGGTCCTCGACACGCTCACCGGCGCGCTCATGACCGTGGGCGGCTGGCTGCAGTCGGTCGGGCAGTGGGCGCAGCAGAACGGCGCGCTGGTGTCCGGCGCCCTGAAAGCCATCGCCGTCGCATTGCTCGCGGTCAAGGGCTGGGACATCGTCTCGGCCGGACTGAAAACGGTTTCCGGCGGACTGAAGGCCATCTCCGCGACCGCCTCCGGCGTGGAGAAGACCGCCACGGCCGCATTCGATCTGATCGGCAAATTATCCGACGTGGGAAGCGCGGCGGGCGGCCTGAAGCAACTCGCCAGCTCGTTCAATATCGTCAAGGCCGCCCAATCGGCGTGGAGCTCGGTGACCAAGGCTGCTACCGCCGTGCAATTGGCATTCAGCGCTGCCTTGGATGCGAATCCGATCGGCATGCTTGTCGTAGCCATCGGCGCGGTCGTGGCCGCGCTGACATGGTTCTTCACCCAAACCGAAACGGGCAAACGACTCTGGAACAGCTTCGCCACATGGTTCATGGGAATCTGGAACCAGATCAGCACCGCATGCCAGCCAATCCTGCAAGCCATCGCCATATTCATCACCCAGACCATGAGCCAAATCCAGCAAATCTGGCAAACCGGATGGACACTCATCACCACCGTCCTCCAAAACGTCTGGAACACGATCGGCCCCATCATCATGACCGCGCTCACCGCGATCATCACCGGCATCCAAACATTCATCACCACCATCACACCGCTCCTGCAAGCCGGAATGCAGAACATCCAAACCATCTTCCAAACCGCCGTCACAATCATCAGCACGGTCTGGAACGGACTATGGAACACCATATCCACCGTCGTACAAGGCGCATGGACCATCATCGCCACAGTCATCAGCACCGCACTCGCCGTCATCCAAGGCATCATCCAACTGGCGCTCGCGGTCGTCAACGGGAACTGGAGCGCCGCGTGGTCGGCCATCCAGGGCATCGTGTCGGCAGTGTGGGGCGGCATCCAAGGTGTCGTTTCCGCGGGAGTCGGCATGGTCAGCGGAGTGGTATCCGCCGCATGCTCGACAATCCGGAGCGTGTGGGCCGCGTTGTGGAATGGCGTCGGAAGCATTGTGTCGAGCGTCTGGGGCGGCATCGTCGGCACCGTAAGCAACATGGTTGGCCGTGTCGGGAGCGTCGTGAGCGGGATCGGCGGAATCGTCCGGAGCGCGGTGTCCGGCGCGGGAAGCTGGCTCGTCAGCGCGGGACGCAACATCATCCAGGGATTGATCAACGGCATCACAGGAATGGTCGGCTCGTTGTATTCCAGCATCACCAACGCGTTGTCGGGCTTGGTGGACAAGGCCAAGAACGCTTTGGGCATCCATTCCCCGTCGCGTGTGTTCCGCGACGAGGTCGGCGTGATGGTCGGACGTGGCATGGCATTGGGCATCGACGATTCCGCGCATGTGGTCAGCCGTTCCATGGATTCGCTCGTCTCCACGATGAGCCTCTCCGACGTGGACTGGTCGAAGACCGGCAGGCTGAACGTCACGGCCGGCGCCGGCGCCAATGCCGGCGACGGCGATCTGCGGGAACTCATCGCGGCGGTCGAATCGTTGCACGACGACCTTGGATCGATCATCGCCAGGTGTACGCCGACGATAGGGGACCGCGACTTCGCAAGGAAGGTGAGAAGTGCAATCGCTTGAATACGTGTGCGCGGCCACAGGTGAGCGCATCGGCTTCGAGGGGCCGCTGTACGGCGAGACGCTCACGGGACTGCGAGCCCGCGTCTGGGACTACAGCCTCGCCTCACGTGGCATGACGGGCATCACCCGCAAGGCACGCGAGGCGACAGTCACCGTGAAGATCCACGATTCTCCAGCCACGCTCGACCTATTGCGCCGCCTCGCGGACGCCGACATGGCATCCGGGAACCCGGGCACGCTCATCGCCGACGGCGAGTGGAAAGCCAAAGCGTGGATCACGAAAAGCGAACCGCAATCCATCACGCCCACGATGGTCGAGACGCAGTTGACCATCGTGCTGGCCGATGGCGTGTGGCGCCGTCCGACCATGACGCATTTCACGCCGCGATACGATTCCGGAACCGCCGACCTTGACTATCCATATGATTATCCGCATGATTTCGCCGGCATGGCATTGGGTGCCGAGATCGTCAACGACACGTCCATCCCGCAGCCGGTCAAGCTCACGATATTCGGACCATGCGCGCAACCGTACGTCATCATCGGAAACAACCGGTACGAGGTCGACGTGACCGTGCCATCCGGCTCGCGTCTGGAAATCGACGGCACCGGCGATGTCAGGACCGTCACCATGGTCAGCGGCACAGGTCTCGCCACAAACTGCTTCGCGCAGGCCGTGCGAGGGTCGGGCAAGGATTCCGGCCGGTACGTGTTCCAACCGCTCGCGCCCGGAACACAGCCGATCAGCTGGCCGGGAGGATTCCAATTCGACTTGACGGTCTGCGAGGAAAGGAGCGAACCGCCATGGACCTGATCGTCACCGACGCCACAGGCAAACCCGTGGCGAGCCACGCCTCATACACGCTCGACCTCGCGTTCGGCAGCGGGGAGAACGACTTCGACCTGCAGGTCGAAGACGCCGCGCTCAAGGCGGGGAGCCGCATCATGATCGACGGCACCGAGTACGGCGGCATCATCGACGACACGGATGTCGACGTGGACGGCGGCCTGTCCACCGTCACATGGCATGGCCGCGACTGGCATGGAGTGCTCGCCTCGAAGATCATCGAACCGGACAGGAACAACGATTACCTCACCCTGTCCGGCACGATTCCCGTCATCATGCGCACGCTCGTCAGCCGTGCGGGACTGCAAGGCCTGTTCACCGTCACCGAAGAAAGCGCCGACCACAAGACCACCTGCCAGTTCGACCGGTACGTGGACCTGTACAGCGGTCTGGTCAAGATGCTCAGGGCAAGCGGACTCAAACTCCGGTTGCGTAATGACGGCGACAAGGTGGCCATGAGCGCCATGCCCGTCCGCACGATCGGCGACAGCATCGACTCGGACCTCATCGACTTCACCGCCAAACAGGCGGCGCACCCGATCAACCATCTCATCTGCCTGGGCAAGGGCGAACTCAAGGACCGTACCGTCATCCACTGGTACGCCGACGCGAACGGCACGTTCAGCCACACGCAGACCCTCAAAGGGCTTGACGAACGCACCGCCACATACGAGTTGTCCAACGCCGAAGCCGACGAGCTCGAGGGCAAGGGCAGGCAGAAATTCCAGGAGCTTCGGAATGCCAGCACCATCGACGTGGACATTCCCGACGGCATCGACGCGGACGTTGGCGACCTGGTAACGGGCCGTGACAACAACACGGGCCTCGTCGTCACTGCCGAGATCTCCAAGAAGATCGTCAAGGTTTCGGGAGGCGTGCTCACCGTCACCTACGAATCCGGAGGTGCCAGCGCCGGCGGTAACAGCGGAGAATCCTCCATCGGGGATGGTGGCCACGCCTACTACGCTGGAGCCGGCCTCAAACTCGACGCCTGGACGTTCAGCGCCGACGTGACCAGAAACGACATCGACTCGCTCAACAACGCATTGTCGGGTAAACAGCCGAAAGGCGACTACATCACCGGCCTGAAAATCGGTTCGGTGGACACGCTCGCCCCCGGTGCACAGGCAAGCGCGTCGCTCACGGGCGCCGGCAGCGACAAAACCTTGAATTTGGGGCTTCCGAAAGGCGACCAGGGTCCGCAAGGGGAGAAGGGCGACAAGGGCGACACAGGACCACAGGGGGCCACCGGAGCGACCGGACCCACCGGTCCTCGGGGAGAGAAAGGAGCGACCGGGGAGCGAGGGCCGCAAGGCGTCGCCGGTCCCGAAGGCCCGCAGGGACTGCAGGGGATACGCGGCGAGAAAGGCGATAAGGGTGATGCCGGCGCGATCGGCGCGGCGGGACCGCAAGGCCCGACGGGTTCCACAGGTCCGCAGGGTCCCACGGGTCCACAGGGAGCGACCGGCCCCCAGGGCAGACAAGGCATCCAAGGTTCCCAAGGCATCCAGGGCCCGCAAGGGGAGAAGGGTGACAAGGGCGACAGCGGCGTATCCGCCCCCTCGAACGGCTTCTTCACGCTCAGCATGGAAGGCGACGGCGACCTGTACGTGAACTATCCGGACAACACGAACCCACCCTCGTTCGTCTGGGACTCCGAGAGCGGGAACCTGTACGTGGACATCCCGGAAAGGTGACATATGGCGCGACTATTGATCGGCAACATCAAAGGCCCCAAAGGCGACAAGGGCGATACCGGGGCCACCGGCCCGCAAGGCAAGCAAGGAGCGCAGGGCGTTCAGGGAGCTAAAGGCGACGTCGGCCTTCCGGCGCTCGTGATGAAGAAATCCCTCGTCGGCGAATATCCGGTGGGATCCACTTTCACGGGGAACGTGAGCGAATGGTTGAACCGAACACCACTCGCCAACGAATATTCGACCGCATTGTCAGGTGGCGGAAAATACAGCATCGTCTGGCAGTGCGTTTCACAGTCCGGCAGCCTATTCACGGGAAAGACGATTTCCCGTCAATCCATCATCGGTGCGCAAGGCCCCGAAGGAGCCACTGGAGCCGCCGGGCCTACTGGTCCGCAAGGCCCTGAAGGTCTGAAGGGTGACAAGGGAGACAAAGGGGATATCGGGCCGGCCGGGCCAGCAGGTCCCACCGGGCCTACTGGTCCGGCCGGTCCCATTGGCCCCACCGGTTCTACTGGAGCTACCGGGGCCACCGGCCCGCAAGGCAAGCAAGGAGCGCAGGGCGTTCAGGGACTGCAGGGTCCACAGGGGCCGTCCGGTCCGCAGGGCGCCAGCGGCGTGACGGCACCCGCATCAGGATTCTTCACGCTCCAGGTCGATCCGAACGGAGACCTGTACGCCGTATACGCGGACACGGCCACCGTGTCAGAAGCTCCCGTCTCCTACGATCAGGCGACTGGCGACCTGTACTACACGATCAACGACGGAAAATAAGGAGCACGCATGACGAAGATTCTGCTTGGCAATGTCAAAGGCCCCAAGGGCGATACCGGACCGCAAGGCAAGCAGGGAGTGCAAGGACCGCAAGGCCCGACCGGGGCCACCGGAGCGACCGGCGCCACCGGGGCGAAGGGTCCAACGGGAGCCACTGGGCCACGAGGACTGAGCCTACGGAAATTCAATGGCGACATCGACGGTTCGGGTGCGGGCGGAGAAGTGAGAAAAATTGCCCTATCTGGTATTCAGCCAAATGGAAACCTGCAGGTCGGAGACACCATTTTTGACCAATATCAACGAACAGCTGGTCTTGAACTTGGGTTCTGGCAGGTCACCGCCATCAACGGTAGCGATGTGACTGTCAAAGGCGTCGGTAGCTACGTCGTGTACAAAGGGCCGAAGGGTGACAAGGGAGACAACGGCATGAGCGTGAGCCAGGCATTCATCGCCGCCCACCCCGTGGGCTCCCTTTACTGGACCGCTTCCGCGGCCAATCCGGGAACAACCTACGGAGGCACTTGGAAGGAATGCGGCACGACGCTTCCGGGACACATCTACCAGCGCACAGCCTGAAAGAGAAAGGAACATCAATGGCACGAACCACGAACATCACCAGATACACCTGCGACCGATGCCACGCCTCCGCATACCTCGCCGACGGTGACCCACGCACCTCCAGCGACTGGCACGACATCACCCACACCACCGTCGACGGAGTCGCACAGGGCGCGCTCGTCTGTACCGCATGCTGGCAGACGTTCAAAGCGCTGGCAGCCACGCAGGACGCCGCCTACGCCGCATACCTCAACAACACAACAGATAGGAAAGAATGACCATGACCATGAATCTCATCACCGGCAAGGCCGGCGCTCCGCACATCACATCCAGCGACCAAGGAGCCATGCAGGCCGGACTGGTCGGAAACGGCAACTACCTGCTGCAAGGCAGCGACGGCAAATTCCCCGCCGTGACCATGCAGTCAGCAAACAAAGCGCTCATCCCGGTCCTCAACCTTGTGATCGAAGGACGGTACGCACGCGTCACCGCGGCGGAAACCGTCACCATCGAAAGCGGAGTCACAGGACGGAACCGCAACGACCTAATCTGCGTGAAATACACGCGAGACTCGAACAACATCGAAACGATCGCGCTCGCGGTGCTGAAGGGCACCGCCACCAGTGGCACGGCGGCTGACCCCACGGTACCGTCGGGTAGTATCCTGAACAATTCCGGCACCGTATGGATTCCGATCGCCCGCATTCCAATCAGTGGCATCACCGCTGGAACTCCTGTCATGCTTGTCAAGCAGTTGCCTCCGATGAGCCAACTGTGGGATTCCGTAACCCAGACTTTGATTAAATCGCAGTATGGCACCGTGACCGGCGTGAAGTCTGGCAAGATCGCGCAGATTAGCATCAACTGGAAAAGCGCGAGCACTGACTCGTGGGGCAGTGGACAGTTCGGTACAATTCCGGAGGGTTGGAGGCCTGCGGTCGTCACGCATGGTACGTGGTCGGGGCGTGATGGTGGCAGCCAGCGTGATTTCATTCTGGAAACGAATGGCAATTTCCGTTATGCCAATTGTGGCGCGGCGCAGAACAGCGGCACGTTCTCCGGGACGATGACCTACATTCTCGCCTGAATAGCTTTCCGTA
>ENA-OQHD01000306-OQHD01000306.1-human-gut-metagenome-genome-assembly--contig:-NODE-306-length-19373-cov-3.201496_pt1 | contig 19373 bp, 27 predicted proteins | sample MGYA00242560_ERZ504711 | MGnify/ENA primary metagenome ERZ504711 (study PRJEB26092, sample SAMD00036198) | human gut metagenome | host: Homo sapiens | study: EMG produced TPA metagenomics assembly of...
TTGTTTCCGGCAGGGCTCAGAGTGATCCGGTTCTAGACAAAACGGAGATACAGCGGAGCAGCATCTGGATTACATTACCGAGTGGGTAGAACGCATGATTGAGCCTTATGAGGCTATGCGCGGCTACATTGAGAATCATATTCATTTTTTTGAGACCCCGGTTGTTGCAAAAACTTCTAGGCTTCACAGGGATATGGAAAGGAAAAAGATTGACGAATACATCCGGAACCGCGCAAAGGTCACAGCAGAATACTTTGAGATGAACAGCTCCCGTTTTAATAATTGGAAGCCCTACAGCTTGAAGGAAGAAGTGGGAAAAGGGAAGCCTGGGCCCGGAATGGTATGAGTCGGATGATCCGAAACGGATGGTACCGCTTCTTGGACCGGGGGTAAAGATTCATGTTCTGGTTGTGGGGGATATGACCAGAAACCGCAGTGTGTTTCATCGTTCCAATTACACGCAGGGTAAGATGACTAGCCGTGCGGTGAAGCTTCCTGGAAAAAATGGGATGAGTTAATAAAATTGGCAAAAGCATAATATAAGGGGGAAGGTAATTATGGATAATCTGCAAAAAAAATCCGGCATTTAAAATGCAAAATCGGATAAAAGTAACAGCCTGATTGGATAGTATGGAAAATGACTGTACAATTTCGTGGAAAATTCGTGCGAAATCAGATATTACTTGAAATGACTAAAAAAATTCATGTATCATAAACAAGGAATCTAAAAAATGTGCGGACCGTGAGTGTCAAGCGTTCGCCTGAATAATAGTTCGCAGGATGGCTCTTCCAAAATATACAGGGCCGGTCCAAATGGGAGGAAACAGATATGGTAAAGAAAAAACCAGCTGCCCAGGCTAAGACAGCAGAGAACGAGACAGTAAAAGTAGAGACCAAAGCAGCAGAAAAAACAACCGCAGCAGAGAAAGAAGCTGTAAAAGAAGTTGCAAAAGAAGTTGTAAAGGAAACTGCAGTAGCAGAGGAAGCACCTGCAAAAGCAGAAGAAAAATCCGGCAGCAAAAGCTGCAAAAAGCAACCCGCACAACAGCAAAGAAAACAACGACAAAGAAAGCGGCTGCACCGAAAAAAATCCAGCAGCAGCGAAAAATGCCGGCAGAGAAAAAAGGCACCTGCAAAAGCAGCAAAGAAAGAAGCGGAGCAGGAGATGATTCTGCAGTTCGGCGGAAGAGAAATCAAGGAGAAAGATCTGTACGAGAGAATCCAGCAGATCTGGATCGAAGGATATGGCAAGAAAGCAGAGGAATTAAAGAGCCTGAAGGTTTATGTAAAACCGGAGGAATTTACTGCTTACTACGTAATCAATGATGATGTAACCGGAAGCATTGATCTGTAAGTATTATGTACCAGCTCTGCAGGAGCAAGAAAAATGCGTGAGCTTTTCCGAAAAGAAAAGAGCTCACGCTTTTTGATGCCTGTTCCGGCATCAGGATGTTATACCGGGATGATTAGTACTGGCCAGAAGAACCGCCGGACATCTGGCGTTCCTGCTGCTCAATCATCTTTTTGACCATATAACCTCCGACAGAACCATTCTGTTTGGAAGTCAGGTTACCGTTGTAGCCATCACTGAGCGGCACGCCGAGTTCGCTTGCCACCTCAAATTTGAATTTGTCCAGAGCGCCTTTTGCTTCTGGTACTGCTGCGGTATTCGATGAACGATTCGCCATGTTCATTCCCTCCTTTATCTTTGTGCTTGTTAAAAGCTGCTGTGAAGCAGATCCGGATGTGTTTTTCATCTGTTCTGCTACGGTCATAGTATGTGGAAAGAAAACAAAAATAAACTTCCAGATTCTGTATTTTTTCCGGAAAAGCGGAGAAAGTAAAAGAAGAAGGAAAAATTGGAACGTCAGAAAAAAATATAAAAACTGTGTAAAAAATTTCACAAAAAGAATTTGCGTATTGAAAATAAATTTTGTTATAATTGCTGTACATGGTAGTAAAAACAGGAGAAGGGGCGGTTTGCAGTAATGAATATTGGAATCATAGCACACAACAGCAAGAAGAGTTTGATCGAGGATTTCTGTATTGCATACAAGGGAATCCTCATGAAACATGAGGTGTACGCCACCGGAACCACCGGACGGCGGATTGAAGAGGTGACGAACCTTCATGTACACAAGTTTCTGCCTGGAAGCGTAGGCGGAGACAAACAGTTTACCGAGATGATTGAACGCGGCGATATGGATATGGTAATTTTCTTTTACAATCCGACGATGATCAATCCGAAAGAGCCGGATGTCTACAAAATTATCCGTACCTGCGACCAGTACAATATCCCGATTGCAACAAATATCGGAACCGCGGAGTCTCTGATTTTGGGACTTGCAAGAGGAGATCTGGACTGGAGAGAGCAGTTGAAAGCCGACTGATCCATCAAACAAAAACAGTAAGGACGAAAATAAGACCAACATGAGAGTAATAGCAGGAAAATGCCGGAGTCTTCCATTAAAGACGGTTCCCGGCAGACAGACCCGGCCGACGACGGACCGGATCAAAGAAACCTTATTTAATATGCTTCAGCCGTATCTGCCGGATGCGCGTTTTCTCGATCTGTTCGCCGGAAGCGGGGCGATCGGAATCGAGGCGTTGAGCCGCGGAGCCGAGCGCGCGTGGTTCGTAGAGCAGAACAAAGCTGCAGCAGACTGTATCCGGCAGAATTTAAAATTTACGAAGCTGGAACAGCAGGCAGTGCTCCTGCCCATGGAAGCGCATGCAGCTCTGCAGTCGCTTCAGGGACAGGAGCCTTTTGACTGCATTTTTATGGACCCGCCATACGATAAGGGACTGGAAAAGGACGTGCTGTATGCGTTCCGCGACGCCTCTTTTATCGGTGAGGATACCTTAATTATTGTAGAAGCATCGCTGAATACTGATTTCGACTGGGCGGAGGATGCCGGATACGAAATTCTGAAGAAAAAAATCTATAAGACAAATGTCCATGTATTCCTTACCCCGAAAAGCAAACAGGAAGGAGTAAAAGAATCATGAAGACAGCCGTATACCCGGGAACTTTTGACCCTGTAACGTATGGTCATCTGGATGTCATTCTGCGTGCATCCAAGCTTTTTGACCGCGTAATCGTGGGAGTTTTACATAATTCCTCAAAATCTCCGTTGTTTTCTGTGGAAGAACGTGTTAATATACTAAAGAAAGCGACCCAGGACATTCCAAATGTCGAAGTCCGTTCTTTCAGCGGGCTCGCTGTTGATTTTGCGAAGGAATGCCAGGCGCATACGATCGTCCGCGGACTCCGCGCGATCACAGACTTTGAATATGAACTGCAGATGGCACAGACGAACCGCGTTCTGGAACCGGAAGTAGATACCACGTTTCTGATTACCTCGCTGGAGTATGCGTACCTCAGCTCCACGGTAGTAAAAGAAGTAGCTGCTTTTGGCGGCGACATTCACAAATTTGTTCCGGATTTTGTGGAAAAAGAAATCCGCGCAAAGTATGCCGCCCGAAATTCAGAAGGAATGCCGCAGGATAAAAGATAAGGAGAATTAAAATGAGCAGCAGAATTGAACAGATCATCGAAGAAATTGAGGAGTATGTAGAGAGCTGTAAATATCAGCCGCTGTCTACCACCAAAATCGTTGTAAATAAAGAAGAATTAGAAGAGCTTCTCCGTGAGCTCCGTCTGAAAACACCGGACGAGATCAAACGGTACCAGAAGATCATCAGCAACAAAGATGCGATTCTGGCAGACGCACAGAACAAGGCAGATGCCATCATTGCAGAGGCACAGGCAAAGGCAAGAGAGATGGTAGAGCAGAGTGAAGTGATGCAGACAGCATACGCACAGGCAAATGAGACCGTCAACAATGCAAACCAGCAGGCACAGGAAATCCTGGATGCTGCAACCAACGATGCCAACAGCATCCGTCTCGGTGCCATCGGATATACCGATGATATGCTTGCCAACTTAAGCAATATTATGACGACTGCATTAAACGATGCAGGAGAGAAATACAACAGCTTTGTAGAATCCCTGACAAGCTGCTACAATACCGTTGTTCAGAACAGAAGTGAGCTCTCCCCGCAGGGTGCTCCGGAAGAAGAGCAGCCAGAGGAAGAAGTTGTCGTACCGGAATATGATCCGGCATCAGAAGAGGAAAGCGAAGAGGAATAAACCAAGCGTTCCTGCGAAAGCAGCACAGCAGAGCTTCCCGGCAAGATAAGGCCAGAGGGGCAGACCGCTGTTATGGATCATACAGTTTGTCTGGGCAGCGACAGAGAGACCGCCGAAGGCGGCGCAGGTAAGGACAGCAGAGACTTTTCCGGCGTAAGGAAGAGAGGACGCGGCAAGCTGTGCGATTCCCGTCGTGATTTCCAGCACGCCGCAGAGCAGGGGCGAGGCGGAACCAAACGGATGCAGATCCATCAGAAGTCCGGACAGAATGGAAAACAGGATGATGTATCCGCCAAGCTGTGTAATGATTTCAAATCCGTTCATGATAGAGGTGTCCAGCAGGTTTCCTTTGGAAGTCTGTTTTGACATCTCATTTTTTTTCCATGGAATGTGTCCGATGGGCGGTGTGCCGGTGCAGGCGGAAGCGGCGGAAAACAAGCCGGAACAGAAAACCAGTTAGAAAATTGGAACCGTAAAGCACGCCGAAGACGAAGCCGGGATGGAGCTGTCCGGAAAACGCAGTTAAGATAACATAGGAAGACAGAAAGGCAGGACTCGGACTGCTGCAGAAGGTTAAAAGATAGCACGCTTCGTTCCGGTCAATTTCTTCTGCCTCATAGAGCTGGGCAGTGATGCGCGCTCCCATGGGAAAACCGCAGAAAAGACCGAGAAAAAGTGCATAAAACCCAGCCGGGAAAGACCGAAAACCGTTTGAAAAAAAAGCTTCTGCACGGGCAGAGATCCGCCGCGCGGCTCCTGTTTCCAGAAGAAGAGATGTCAGAATCAGAAACGGCAGAAGTGACGGAAGAATGGTATGAAACCAGAGATTGACACCCTCGCAGGCATAGAAAAAAGTCCGCGCGGGAAAGATAAGAAGACAGCAAAAAAAGAAGCAGGGAAGAGAGAAATAAAAGTGAATTTTTTCATGACGTTCGAACCTCCTCCCGCTTTCTAAATAGAGTATGACGAAGCTTTGAAAAAAAGAAGATGGGAGAAGAAAAAATGAGCGTATTAGCAGGATTAAAACCAGAACGTGTATTTTATTATTTTGAAGAGCTCTGCCGCATTCCGCACGGCTCCGGAAACACAAAAGAAGTGAGCGACTATCTGGTTCAGTTTGCAAGGGACCATGAATTATCCTGGTATCAGGATGCGTCCAACAACGTGGTCATCCGCCGCCCGGCATCGAAGGGATGTGAATTGGCTCCGACCGTGATTCTGCAGGGCCACTGCGATATGGTCTGCGAGAAGAAGCCGGGCAGCAGCCACGATTTTACGAAGGACGGCCTTGAGCTTCACATCGACGGCGATGAGATTTATGCCAGGGACACGACGCTTGGCGGAGACGACGGAATTGCCGTTGCCTATATGCTGGCTGTGCTGGAATCGGATGATCTGCAGCTTCCGGCCATCGAGGCACTGATTACGACGGATGAAGAGATCGGACTGCTCGGCGCAGCAGCATTAAACGGGAATGAATTAAAGGGAAGAACACTGTTAAATATGGATTCTGAAGAGGAAGGCATTCTCACCGTATCATGCGCAGGCGGTATGACAGCCATGATGGATCTGCCGGTGCGCAGAAGCGAAGTGATGGGTGAGCAGATGGAAGTGACGATTTCCGGTCTTGCCGGTGGCCATTCCGGTACGGAAATCCACGAAAAACCGTGCCAACTCCAACATTCTGGCGGGCCGTTTCCTGTACGAACTGGCAGGAAAGATGGATTATGCCCTGATCGAGCTGGAGGGCGGTTTAAAAGACAACGCCATTCCGCGGACAACCCGCATGCTTCTTGCCATCGACGGCGGAGAGAAAGAGATCTTAAAAGAGGAAGCATCACGCTTCACCGAAAATCTTTGCAGAGAGTACAGCGGAACAGATGACGGTATTACCGTTACGGTAGAGAAAACAGGCGAGGGCGCTGCACCGGCGCTTCATCCGGTCAGCCTGCAGAAAACCGTCATTTTTCCTGATGAATCTTCCGAACGGGGTACAGAAGATGAGCGGCCAGATCCCGGGACTGGTGGAAACATCCCTGAACCTCGGTATTCTGAAATTAGAGCCGGATCACCTGCATGCGTGTGCAAGTGTGCGGAGCTCCGTGGGAAGTGCAAAAGAAGCCCTTTCCGACAAGCTGGAGTATCTGATCGGTTTCCTGGGCGGTGAGTTCCACGTAGAGGGCGCGTACCCGGCATGGGAGTATAAAGAGGATTCTGCCCTCCGCGATCTGATGGTGGCGGAATATGAAGCCATGTATGGACAGAAACCGGCAGTGGAAGCGATTCATGCCGGACTGGAATGCGGTCTGTTCTATGAAAAGCTTTCCGGTCTTGACTGTGTATCTTTCGGTCCGAACATGAAATGCAATCCACACGACCGAGGAGCGGCTTTCGATTTCCTCCGTGGAGAGAACGTATCAGTACCTGTGCCGCGTTCTGGAGCAGCTTTCGAAACGGCAGGCATTAAAAAACTGCCCGTGTCTATTTCAAAAAAAGTTTCTGAAAAACAGTCATAAAACAGAAAAGACAGGCATAAAGTAACAGGGTGGGGATTGAATTTCCAAAACGTTTACCATCCGATAAGAAAAATGGCTGAAAGCAGGAGCAAAAAAGGAGATTAGGGGACATGGATATACTGTTATGGCATGAGATTCTGGAACCATACGAGCTGGCTGTCAAGGAATTACAGGTGAAATTCCGGCATCTGATCAAGGAGCACCACGGAAAAGGGCTGTACTCACCGATCGAGAGCGTGAGCGGCCGTGTGAAGAGTGTTTCCAGTATTCTGGAAAAAATGCAGAGAAAGGGCATTGTGCCCGAAGAGATGGAGGAGCAGGTGGAGGATATCGCGGGCATCCGCATCATCTGCCAGTTCGTTGAAGATATCGAAAAGGTTGCCGACCTGATCCAGAAGCGGTCGGATATTGAGATTAAGAGCGAGAAAGACTACATCCGCCACATGAAGGACAGCGGTTACCGGAGCTATCACCTCATTGTTTACTATACCGTGGAGACGATGAACGGCCCGAAGCGCATCCAGGTGGAAATCCAGATCCGCACGATGGCGATGGATTTCTGGGCGACGATTGAGCACTCGCTGCAGTACAAATATAAGGCAAACATTCCGGATCACATCCGGGAGCGCTTAAGCGCAGCTGCAAAGGCGATTATTGTGCTGGATAATGAGATGTCCTCTGTGCGGAGTGAGATTATGGATGCACAGAATTCCTCCCAGATGCAGCGGAATCTGATCACGGATATCCTGAATAATATCGAGAATCTTTACAAGGTGACGAACAAACGCGAAGTAGAAAAAATTCAGGATGAGTTTTATCACATCTATGCGCAGAACGATCTGCAGGAGTTAAAACGGTTCCACAAAGAACTGGATCTGATTGCAGAGGGATACCGCGCACAGGCAATTACAGACGAACTTTAGAACAAAAGGGGATAAACGGATATGATCACACTGCCGGAAGCCTTTGAGCAGGAGATGAAACAGCTGCTCGGTGAGGAAGAATATGAGGCATACCGCAAGACATTTGACGAGGCGGTACATAGAGGACTGCGGGTAAACAACGGAAAAAATTTTCGACAGAAGAGTTTCTTAGGCGGACCGATATTCCGCTTAAGAAGGTTCCGTGGATCCCAAATGGATTTTATTACGATGAAGAGAGCTGCAATCCGGCAAAGGATGCCGATTACTATGCGGGCCTGTATTATCTGCAGGAGCCGAGTGCGATGACACCGGCATCCCGCCTTCCAATTGAGCCGGATGACCGTGTGCTCGATCTCTGTGCGGCACCGGGCGGAAAGGCAACGGAGCTGGGAAGCCGGATCGGTGAGGGCGGCATGCTGCTGGCAAACGATATCAGCAATTCGCGGGCGAAGGCGCTGCTGCGCAACCTGGAAATCCAGGGAGTGGGACGTCTTCTCGTGACGAGCGAGGATCCGGAAAAATTAGTACCTTGTATCCGGCCTTTTTTGGACAAGATCCTTCTTGACGCGCCGTGCTCTGGGGAGGGCATGTTCCGAAAAGAGAGCTCAATGCTGCGCTACTACAGTGAAAATGGGCCGGAGCATTATGTGCCAATCCAGAAAAACTGATCGAGCAGGCGTATCAGATGCTTGCAGAGGGCGGAGAGCTGCTGTACTCTACCTGTACGTTTTCTGTAAAGGAGAACGAAGAGGTCATCGCAGGGCTGCTGGATGCGCATCCGGATATGGAAGTGCAGGAAATTACCCCGGGTTACGAAGGGTTTGCGCCGGGAGTATCCGTGAATGGCCGCGATCTTTCCCGGTGCGTTCATATTTTCCCCGGCAGCGGATGGAGGGAGAAGGCCATTTCGTGGCGCTCCTGAAAAGCAGGGAGAGAGCCGGAAACGGCAGCCTTCCCGCCTTTTGGGAAACGACAAAGAAGCTGCCGAAAGAGGCGGAAGAGTTTCTTGCTGGCGTGCGCATGGACTGGAAGAATGGTTCGTTTGCCCTTGTGAAAGACCAGCTCTATTTTCTGCCGGAAGGTGTCTGTGCGGCAAAGGGTCTGCGCTATCTGCGGACCGGACTTTCGCTTGGCACCGTTAAGAAAAACCGCTTCGAGCCGTCCCAGGCGCTGGCGGCGTATCTGGAAAAAAGAAGAATACGTTTCGTGTTTGACCATTCCCAAGGGAGATGACCGTGTCATGCGCTACTTAAAGGGTGAGACACTCTCGTTTTCCGAGGAAGAGTGTCAGGGAAAAGGACTGGTGCCTTGTGTGCCTGGATGATTTCCCACTTGGCTGGGGAAAAATAAACAACGGAACGTTAAAGAATAAATATTATGCAGGATGGCGGATGGTATGAGTAAATTACGACTCGATAAATATCTGGCGGACATGGGTGTGGGAACACGCCAGGAAGTAAAGGCCCTGGTCCGGAAGGGACGGGTGGCCGTAGACGGAATTACGGCAAAAGCCCCGGAACTGAAAGTCGACCCGGATGAAGCGCAGGTGACTGTGGACGGAAACAGCATTTCCTATGTGAAAATGGAATACTGGATGCTCCACAAACCGGCGGGTGTCGTCTCTGCGACGGAGGACCGCCGTGACCGGACCGTACTCGATCTTTTAAGTGATGCGGCAAGAAAAGACCTCTTTCCGGTCGGACGGCTCGACAAGGACACCGAAGGGCTGCTGCTGATTACGAACGACGGAGCCCTTTCCCACCGGCTGCTCTCTCCGAAATCGCATGTCTCGAAAGTGTATGAGGCCGTGATTGACGGAAAAGTGACAGAAGAAGATCGGCAGGCATTTGCCGAAGGGCTCGACATTGGGGACGACAAACCGACACTTCCGGCCGAGCTTACCATTCTGGAAACGACAGAAAAAGAGCCTGGCATTTTTGAAAGCCGGATCCGCATTACCATCTGTGAGGGCCGCTTCCACCAGATCAAGCGCATGTTTGAGAAGGTCGGAAAAACGGTCGTCTATTTGAAACGGCTGTCGATGGGGAGCCTGAAACTTGATCCGGCGCTGCCAAAGGGCAGTGCCCGTCTCCTGACGCAGGAAGAAAAAGCGGCGCTTGGCATAGCGGACGCCGAAACACAGAAAGGAAAGTAAAGCATGCCTTTTTTACCAATTACAAGAGAAGAGATGAAGGAACGGGGAATCGAACAGTTTGACTTTGTCTATGTCATCGGAGATGCCTACGTGGACCATTCCTCGTTCGGACCGGCAATCATCAGCCGTGTGCTCGAGGCGAACGGCTATTCCGTCGGCATCATCTCACAGCCGGACTGGAAGGACGAGAACAGCATTTCGATTTTCGGTGAACCGCGTCTTGGCTTTCTTGTCTCTTCCGGAAATATGGATTCCATGGTCAACCATTATACCGTGGCGAAAAAGCACCGAAAAACAGATGCCTTTACGCCGGGCGGTGTCATGGGAAAACGGCCGGACCGCGCGGTTACCGTGTACGGCAATCTGATCCGGAGAACGTATAAACATACACCGATGATCCTCGGCGGCATCGAGGCATCGCTCCGGCGCCTTTCGCATTACGATTACTGGTCTGACCAGGTGCGCCGCTCCGTCCTTCTCGATTCCGGTGCGGATCTGATTTCGTACGGAATGGGAGAACTTTCGATCGTAGCGATTGCAGATGCACTTGCGGCCGGCATTGACGTTCATGATATCACCTTTATTCCGGGAACCGTTTATCGGAGCAAAACGCTGGATCACCTGATTGACCCGGTGGTGCTGCCGTCATTCGAGGAGGTGCGGGAGAGCAAGCGGACGTATGCGGAGAGCTTTGCGATTCAGTATAAAAATACCGATGCCATCAATGCGAAGCCGATGGCAGAGCCGTATGAGGGCCAGGGCTACATTGTACAGAATCCGCCTTCCCGTCCTTTGACAGAGCAGGAGATGGATGATGTCTATGCGCTTCCATACATGCGCGCCTATCACCCAAGCTATGAAAAAGACGGCGGTGTGCCGGCGCTTGGAGAAATCAAATACAGTCTGACGAGCAATCGCGGCTGCTTTGGATCCTGCAGTTTCTGCGCGTTGACGTTCCACGAGGGACGTGTTGTGCAGACAAGAAGCCACGAATCCATTCTGGCGGAAGCGCGGCAGATGGTTCAGGAAAAAGAATTTAAAGGCTATATTCACGATGTCGGCGGCCCGACGGCGGATTTCCGCGGTCCGGCATGCAAAAAGCAGCTCACCAAAGGCGCCTGCCCGAACCGGAACTGTCTCTTCCCGGAGCCGTGTAAAAATATGGTGGCAGATCACAGAGATTATGTGAAGCTGCTGCGGGAATTAAAAGACATTCCGGGCGTGAAGAAAGTCTTTATCCGCTCTGGCATCCGTTTTGACTATGTCCTGGCCGATAAAGACCAGACGTTCCTTTCCGAGCTGGTAAAGGATCACGTCAGCGGTCAGCTCCGCGTTGCGCCGGAGCACGTTTCGAACCGTGTGCTTTCCTATATGGGAAAACCGCGCCACGAAGTATATCAGGAATTTATCCGCCGCTTCGATGCGTGCAACAAAAAGACGGGGAAGCAGCAGTACGCACTTCCGTATTTTATGTCGTCCCATCCGGGGTGTGACTTGGAGGATGCGGTGGAGCTTGCCGAGTACATCCGCGATATGGGATTTATCCCGGAGCAGGCACAGGACTTCTATCCGACGCCTTCCACACTTTCCACCTGTATGTACTATACCGGTCTTGACCCGCGGACGATGGATCCGGTTTACGTGCCGAAATCGCCGCATGAGAAGGCGATGCAGCGTGCGCTGATTCAGTACCGGAATCCGGAGAACTATGAGCTCGTCTGCGAGGCACTGCGCCGGACACACCGGGAGGATCTGATCGGATTCGGACCGAAATGTCTCGTACGGCCGAGAAAGATGGCCGGGAGCAGGAAAACGTCAAGAGGAAAGGTCCAACGGAAAAGGCTTTGGCCAGAAGACGGCGAATGACCGTTCCGGACAGGGAAAAGCCAAAACAGGCGGACGGCCGAAAAAGACGCTCCGCAACGTGCACAAAAAGAAATAAACACGCAGAAGATGAGCGGGGATCTTATCGAAGAAGGGAAATGACAGAAGAATGAAGATCAGAAAAGGGGATTACGGCTATATCCGCCGGGAAAAGAAAAAAAGACTGCTTGTGACACTGGGACTGTTCGTCCTTCCGGCCATCGTTTTTATTGTCGGACTTGTGCTTGCAGACGGAAACAAGAGCAACATTTTTACGGTTGTCGCCGTAGTAGGCTGTCTGCCGGGCTGCCGCGCCGCCGTCGGTTTTATCATGATGGTTATGCAAAAGCCAGTGGACAAAGCAGTGTACGATGCCATTGAGGCAAAAAAGGAAAACTGCTGATGGGATATGAAATGTATATCACACAGGAAAAATCGAGTCTGATGATCGAAGCAGCGGCGTTCTGCGGTGAGGAGATCGCCTGCTACACCACGCGCGCCAAAGACCAGAAACAGATCGAGGACTGCACTACGTATCTGAACAAGATCATCCGTGCCAACGGCTACAAATGCCATGTGAAGAATTTTTGATCGGGAAAAAGCATTTCTGGAGCGCCTCGATTCCCTGAACCGCAACTACGATGAGCTGGAAAAGAGCGCCAGTGAAAACTTCAAACCGGATGAGCGGTACCCGGATCTGTCCCGCACGGAACTGGTGAAACACACGATGCTGGCGCTGGCACTGTAGGAGACCATTGCTATGAGAGAACTGACCGTGACAGAAAAAGACTGCGCGCAGCAGCTCATCAAATATCTGTCCAAATATATGGAGGAGGCGCCAAAGAGTTTCTTCTATAAAATGCTGCGAAAGAAAAACATTGTGCTGAACCAGAAAAAGGCGGACGGCAGTGAAAAGCTGAAAACAGGCGATACGATCCGGCTGTATCTGGCGGAAGAGACCATCGAAAAATTTCGGAAAACACCGGAAAAACCGGCGGCTGGAAAACAGGTAAAGTATCCGAAGCTGGATATCGTCTATGAAGACGAAAAAGTAATTTTCCTGAACAAGCCGGCAGGTGTCCTCTCACAGAAGGCGAAAGAGACGGATGTGAGCCTTACCGAAGCGCTCGGCGCCTATCTTTCGGAAAAAAACTGCCGGGGAGGAGACCATGTTCCGCGCCGGACTCTGCAATCGTCTGGACCGGAACACCAGCGGTCTGATTCTTGCCGGAAAAAACCGTTGCGGCGACGCAGCAGCTTTCAGAACTGATCGCAGAGCGGGCTGTTGGAAAATACTATCTGGCGGTTGTAAAAGGAACCGTGACAGAGACAGAGCGGATCCGCGGATACCTCACAAAAAATTGAGAGGACAAACCGTGTTTCGATTCAGCGAGAGCAGCAGGGAGATGCTGTTTACATAGAAACCGCATACCGGCCGCTCTGTGCCGGAAGAGGCTGTACGCTGCTGGAGGTTGAGCTGGTGACCGGAAAGAGCCATCAGATCCGCAGCCATCTCGCGAGCATCGGTCATCCGCTTGCGGGAGATACGAAATACGGGGATGCGGAGTTTAACCGCCGCTTCCGGGAAAAATACGGACTGAAATACCAACTTCTCCATTCGTGGAAGGCGGTATTTCCAGAGCTTACGGGCACCTTATCGGATCTGTCCGGAAAAACCTTTACAGCGCCCCTGCCATCATCCGTGCGCCGGATTTTACAGGGAGAACATTTGACGGGAGAAGGATTATGAGCCGAAAAGACAACGAAAAGAAAGAAACAAAACCAAGAAAAACGGAGGAGACGAGCATCGGACGGGAAATCTGGGAATATGTAAAAATGATCGCCATTGTCGTGGCAGTCGTTGTTTTTGTGGAGCAGGTCATTGTCATCAACGCAAGAATCCCATCTCCTTCCATGGAAAACACGATTATGACCGGAGACCAGATCTTCGGTAACCGCCTTGCTTATGTAAAGAGCGATCCGCAGCGGTATGACATCGTTATTTTCTATTATCCGGACGACGAGAAGCAGAAGTTTATCAAGCGCGTCATCGGACTGCCGGGAGAGACGGTTACGATCCGCGACGGAAAGGTGTATATCAACGATTCCACCGAGCCGCTGCGCGATGATTTCTGCCCGGAAACACCGGTCGGCGATTTCGGACCGTATGAGGTGCCGGAGGGCTGCTACTTTATGCTCGGCGACAACCGGAACGTATCAAAGGATTCCCGCTACTGGCTGAATCCGTACGTAGAGAAAGACAAGATCATCGGCAAGGCCTTTCTGCGCTACTGGCCGCTGAACAAAATTTCTCTGATTGAATAAGAACAGAACGAAGACGAGGACAGGAATTATGGCATGGACATCGAGGGGACTCCGCGGATCAACGTTGGAGGAAATGATCAACCGCACAAACGAGCAGTACCGTGACAAGCATCTGGCACTGATCCAGAAGGTGCCGACACCGATCACCCCGATCAAAATAGATAAGGAGAGCAGACACATCACGCTGGCTTATTTTGAAAAGAAGAGTACCGTTGATTACATCGGCGCTGTACAGGGCATTCCCGTCTGCTTCGATGCCAAAGAGTGCAAAACGGATTCCTTTCCGCTCGCAAACATCCACGAGCACCAGGTCACGTTTATGAAAGATTTCGAGCAGCAGGGGGGATTTCCTTCCTGCTGCTGTATTTTACGGCGCGGGACGAATATTATTACCTGCGGTATGAGACGATGAAAACCTTCTGGGACCGCGGACAGAACGGCGGAAAGAAGCATTTTTCCTACACCGAGCTTGAAACGTCATTCTTCCTTCCCAGAACGGGAAGCAGCGTTCTCGTCCCGTACCTGAACGGAATCCAGAAGGATCTGGAGATACGGGATTCGAAAGCGGATTAAAATTTTGAGTTGACAGGGAAAATGTTTTCCGATATACTAACCATAGTTTTAAATTCAATATGGTAATATGGTAGTGAACTAAAGCGAAAAAGTGAGGACAACAAAACATGGATCGATTAATTCATACCCCGGAAGGCGTCCGGGATGTCTACAATCAGGAATGTACGAAAAAATTATACCTGGAGAATCAGATTGAGCAGGTATTTCATGCGTTTGGATATCAGGATATTGAAACACCGACGTTCGAGTTTTTTTGATGTATTCGGAAGAGAAGTGGGAACAACACCGTCCCGCGAGCTCTACAAATTCTTTGACCGCGACGGCAACACCCTTGTGCTCCGTCCGGACTTTACCCCGTCGATTGCACGCGCAGCCTCCATGTATTTCATGGAAGAGACGATGCCGATCCGCCTTTGCTACAGAGGAAGCAGCTTCGTCAACAGCAGCAGCTATCAGGGCCGCTTAAAAGAGTCCACCCAGATGGGCGTCGAGCTCTTAAACGATGATTCCGCAATGGCAGACGCAGAGATCATTGCGATGACCGTAAAAGTTATGCTGGATGCCGGTCTTACCGATTTCCAGATCAGCATCGGCCACGTAGGTTTCTTCCAGGCGCTCGCCGAGGAAGCTGCGCTCGCCGAGGATGTTCTGAACGAATTAAAAGAACTGATTTCCATTAAAAATCATTTTGGCGCCGAGGAGCTGCTGGCAAAACAGAACCTTCGAAGTGATCTGTTTGAAGCACTCCGTGATGTTCCGCAGCTGTTCGGAAATGCAGAGATTCTCGAAAAGGCAAAAGGCCTTACAAGAAATCCGGCGGCAAGAGAGGCACTCGATCGTCTGGCTACGATCTATGAGATCGTTAAAGATTACGGCTATGAAAAATACGTCTTCTTCGATCTCGGCCTTTTAAGCAAATTCCATTACTACACCGGTATTATTTTCCAGGCCTACACCTACGGCACCGGCGAGCCGATCGTAAAAGGCGGCCGCTACGATGCACTGCTGCAGCACTTCGGAAAGAAAGCGCCGGCGATCGGATTCTGTACTGTCATGGAATCTCTGATGAATGCACTGGAGCGCCAGAAAATTTCTCTTCCGATTGCCAATACGAAAACGATGCTGCTCTACCCGGATTTCCTTCAGCCGCTGGCCGTAAAACTTGCTAACGAGCACAGAAGCAAGGGCATGGATGTCGCGCTGGTCTGCTTTGCAAGGGACAAGGTTCTTGCAGATTATGAAGAATACGGCAGAAAGAACCAGTTCGGCGGCATTGTCTATATTCAGAAGAGCGATTCGGTGCTTGCTATCGATTTGTCGACAGGAGAAGTACAGCCGGTGGAGCTGTAGGAGAGGAAGGGTACGAAAAAGATGAGATATTTGACCATTGCACTGACAAAAGGACGCCTGGCGTACCAGACGCTGGAGCTGCTGGGAAAAAGTCGGCATCACCTGCGATGAAATGGAAAAATAAAGATACGAGAAAGCTGATTTTCACGGACGAAGAGCATAAGCTCCGTTTCTTCCTCGCCAAAGGTCCGGATGTGCCGACCTATGTGGAGTACGGCGCAGCGGATATCGGAATCGTCGGAAAGGACACGATTCTGGAGGAAGGAAGACGCCTCTACGAGGTATTGGACCTTGGCTACGGCAAGTGCCGCATGTGTGTCTGCGGACCGGAATCCGCGCGTGAGCTGCTGCAGCACAACCAGCAGATCCGTGTGGCAACGAAGTACCCAAACATTGCCAAGGATTACTTCTACAACCGCAAGCACCAGACCGTTGAGATCATCAAGCTGAACGGCTCGATCGAGCTGGCACCGATTGTCGGACTTTCCGAAGTGATTGTGGATATTGTAGAGACAGGAAGCACTTTACGGGAAAAACGGCCTGACCGTTCTCGAGGAGGTCTGCCCGCTGTCTGCGCGCATGGTTGTCAACCAGGTGAGCATGCGGATGGAAAATGAGAGAATTACTAAATTAATTCAGGATCTGAAAGGAGCACTGGTATGAGAATCGTAAAACTGACAAAAGAGACTACAGAAAATATTCTGGAGAATATGCTGAAACGAAGCCCGACACAGTACGGAACGTACGAGGCTTCCGTGCAGGAGATCATTGAGAATGTAAAAACAAGAAAAGACGCAGCCGTTTTCGAATATACCGAGAAATTCGACCACGCGGTACTCGATGCTTCTACCGTAGAAGTAACACAGGAAGAGATTGATGAAGCGTACAACATCGTAGATCCAGAGCTGATCGGTGTCATCCGCAGATCCATGGAAAAATATCCGTGAGTTCCACGAAAAACAGAAACAGAACAGCTGGTTCACATCCACCGAGAACGGAACGATGCTTGGCCAGAAGCTGACTGCCCTGAACCGTGTCGGCGTATACGTTCCGGGAGGAAAGGCAGCGTATCCGTCCTCTGTTCTGATGAACATTCTTCCGGCAAAAGTGGCAGGAGTCAAAGAAATCTGCATGACAACGCCGTGCGGCAGAGACGGAAAAGTCAACCCGGTTGTCCTTGCGGCAGCAAAAGAAGCCGGTGCGGACCGCGTCTTTAAAATCGGCGGTGCACAGGCAATTGCAGCCCTTGCTTACGGAACCGAGAGCATTCCGAAAGTCGATAAAATCGTAGGACCTGGAAACATCTACGTTGCCCTTGCAAAGAAAGCCGTATACGGAAATGTCAGCATCGACTCCATCGCAGGCCCAAGTGAGATTCTTGTCCTTGCTGATGAGACTGCAAATCCGCGGTTCGTGGCAGCCGATCTCTTAAGCCAGGCTGAGCATGATGAGCTTGCAAGTGCGATCCTCATTACCACCTCCCAGGAACTGGCAGAGAAGGTAAGTGAAGAGGTAGACGGTTTCTTAAAAGTCCTCTCCAGAAGCGACATCATCTCCAAATCACTGGACAACTTCGGCTACATCCTTGTCACCGATTCGCATCAGGAAGCGATCGACACCGTAGATGCCATCGCACCGGAGCACCTCGAGATCGTGACGAAGAACCCGTTTGAGGATATGATGAAGGTACATAACGCCGGTGCTATTTTCCTCGGCGAGAACTCCAGCGAGCCTCTCGGTGACTATTTTGCCGGCCCGAACCATATCCTGCCGACGAACGGAACCGCGAAAAATTCTTCTCACCGCTGTCCGTAGACGATTTCGTGAAGAAATCCAGCATCATCTATTATTCCAGAGAAGCCCTTTCCGAGATCCACGAGGATATCGAGAGCTTTGCAAAATCAGAGAGCCTGACGGCACACGCCAATTCGATTGCCGTCCGCTTTTGATGGGGGAAGAGTAAGTGGAGAACAGAACAGCCAGCGTAGAACGCGTGACAAAAGAAACAAAGATCCGCATGACATTAAATCTGGATGGAACGGGAAAGAGCGACATCCACACCGGCATCGGCTTTTTTGACCATATGCTCGACGGCTTTGCCCGCCACGGTCTTTTCGACCTTTCCGTTTCTGTAGACGGAGATCTTGATGTAGACGGCCACCACACGATCGAGGACACCGGTATCGTGCTCGGAACTGCAATCCGCGAGGCAGTCGGCGACAAACAGGGCATCCGCCGCTACGGCGACAGAATCCTTCCGATGGACGAGACACTGGTGCTCTCGGCCGTTGACCTCTGCGGCAGACCGTATCTCTCTTTCCAGACAGAATTTACACGGGAGAAAGTAGGAGAGATGGAGACCGAGATGGTAAAAGAATTCCTCTAATGCCGTTTCCTATGCGGCGCAGATGAATCTGCAATATCAAAGTGCTTGACGGCGGAAATAACCACCACAATCATCGAGGCGATGTTCAAAGCATTTGCGAAGGCACTCGATGAGGCAACTTCCTTCGATCCGAGAATTGCCGGCGTGCTCTCGACCAAGGGCAGCCTGTAAGAGCAGAAAAAGAGGAGAACAAGAGATGAAACAAGCATTAAAATGTGATTTTACCTGGGCGGATTTTAAGACAAACAGCGACGGCATGGTTCCGGTTGTTGTACAGGATGCGGAAAATGACGAAGTGCTGATGCTCGCCTACATGAATGAAGAAGCGTTTGAGACGACACTGCGCCTTGGAAAAAGTGACGTACTGGAGCAGAAGCCGCAATGAGCTCTGGACGAAGGGACTGAGCTCCGGCCATGTGCAGTATGTAAAACAGCTTCTGATCGACTGCGACAACGATACAATTCTTGCCAAAGTAGAACAGGTCGGCGCAGCGTGCCACACCGGAAACCGCACCTGCTTTTACCGGACCCTGGCAGAATAAAAATTTTTGATTCAGAGCATAAAAGAGCTCCTGTTTCACAGAATAAAATCTGTGGGACAGGAGCCTTTTTATGCGGTTCTGTATCGTTAAAAGCCATTACAGAAGAAGGTATTTTAAGATAAACAGAACAGCCAGGATGTACATGATCACGCTGATCTTTTTTTTGCTTTTGCTTTTCCGCTCAGGATCTGGATTGCAACGTAGGAGATAACTCCCATGGCAATACCTTCGGAAATGCTGTAGAAGAACGGCATAGCTCCGATGCAGATGTAGCACGGAATCGCCTCGGAAAGATCGCTGAAATCAATGTTGACTACGTTGGTCAGCATGTAGAAGCCTACCACGATCAGTGCCGGAGCCGTTGCAAAGGACGGGATGGCAAGGAAGATCGGGGAGAGGAACAGAGCGAGGCCGAAGAGGATTGCAGTGGTAACAGCGGTAAGACCGGTACGGCCGCCTTCGGAAACGCCGGAAGCACTCTCAACGAAAGTTGTTGTGGTAGAAGTACCAAGAACAGCACCTGCGCAGGTAGCAACAGCATCTGCCATCAGCGCGCCCTTGATGCGCGGAAGTTTTTCCGTTTTTTG
>ENA-OQHD01000307-OQHD01000307.1-human-gut-metagenome-genome-assembly--contig:-NODE-307-length-19361-cov-2.815067_pt1 | contig 19361 bp, 25 predicted proteins | sample MGYA00242560_ERZ504711 | MGnify/ENA primary metagenome ERZ504711 (study PRJEB26092, sample SAMD00036198) | human gut metagenome | host: Homo sapiens | study: EMG produced TPA metagenomics assembly of...
CACAAGCGCATACGTTCCGGACCTTATCCTTCTTGCAAGAGGCAAAGTACATTCCGGAAAAGACCTGAAGGAATCATTATGTCAACCAGATGAAGTACGAAGTCCGTTTCCTGATAGCCTACTATTACTCTTTGATGATTGAGTGTATGGTGCCATACCGTTACTCCCGGTGTGCTTGATTTCCGTCGATGCGCCCGAATCGGAGATGATGACTCCCCAAAGACCCTATGCCGAAGTGGTAGATTGGATTGACAAGAGCTGCTGGAAGTGTCAGAGCATTTGCCCGCTGTCTATCCCAATAATACCGATTGGGGCAGGGCTACCTCTATCATGGCTTTGGCAATACGTGCCAAAACACTGTTATTTGCCGCAAGTCCATTGTTCAACGGCAATCCGGATCTCAAGGACTGGAAGAATTCGGAAGGAGAATTCCTCTTTGATGCCGAAGCCAAGCCGGAAAGATGGGAAAAGGCTGCCAAAGCTCATCTCGACTTGATAAAGGCAGCCGAAGCGGCCGGACATAAGCTGTACTATGAGTATAATGTGGATGGAAGTATCGACCCCTTCATGTCTTACTACAACATGTCGTTGAAACGCTTCTCAGAAGGCAACAAGGAGATTCTTTTCGGACGCCCCGAAAATGTGGACCTGAACTACTGGCAGGCTCATCATCTGCCGAAAGGTATCGGTGGAAATGCCGCTATGGGTGTTACTCAGGAACTGGTGGACGCTTTTTTATATGAAGAACGGTGAAATGCCTATATTGGGATATAACGAGGATGGTTCGCCCATTATCAACCCGGAATCGGGGTATGTGGAAAACGGATTCTCTACCAATACAGAGTATAGAACCACGAAGTGGCCGGGCGGTGGACCTTCGAACCTTGCCAATAAAGAAACCGGTGTAAGCCCGGTAACAGAAGAAGGTACCTACAACATGTATTGCAACCGGGAGCCTCGCTTCTATGTTTCCGTCATCTATAATGGCGCATGGCTGGGAGTTGATAACCGTCGTGTGGACTTCCTTCAAGGAGGCCGTGATACGGATATGACTTTCGACTCTCCGCAGAACGGTTATAATGTCCGTAAGCGAATCTCTTTGGATGTACTTCCCAGAGATGGAAAGTATGTATATCAGCCGGGTATCTTATACAGAATGGCTGAAGCGTATTTGGGCTATGCGGAAGCATTGAACGAGTCTTCGCCAGCTCCCACTCCCGATGTATATAAGTATGTGAACTTGATTCGTGAACGTGCCGGAATTCCCGCTTTGAAGGAAGGGCTGAGTAAGGAAGAAATGCGTGCCGCCATTCAGCAAGAACGTCGGGTAGAGTTCAATTGTGAAGGTATCCGTTTCCATGACCTCCGTCGTTGGAAGATTGCCGACAAATACCTGGGCGGCAAGCTTTATGGTATGAATCATGACGGTTCTGAGAAGAGCGATGATGTGAACAATCCGAAGGCTTTTTATAAGAGAACTTACTACAAGAGCCGTACCTTCAACAAAAGAATGTATTTATGGCCCGTTCCGCAGGCTCAGATGGACATCAACCCCAATTTTGAGACAAGCTCCCGGATATTAATAAATAATTAGAGAACAAGTATGAAATCAATAAATTCATTTTTAGTGCGATGACATTGGCATTTGCTGCATTGACATCCTGTTCGGATGATAACAGTGTGGACTTGTCCAATCGTAAGTTTGTACGTATTGACCAATCATCGGTTTATTTGGAGATTGACGAAACTGCCACAGTTACCGCTTCTGTTGATGACCTGGCAGGCGATTCCTATCAGTTGAAGTGGAGTGTCCTCAACTCCGATGTGGCTACCATTGAAGGTGTGGAAAATAATGCAGCTGTAATTACACCTGTTGCTGTTGGAAAAACGGTCATCAAGGTAGAAACGGCTGATGGCAAGTTGTGCTACTTTAGCGACTTGACTGTTACCAAGACTCCTAAGACGTGTTACATTGACTTTGGTGTCATTGATTCTCCGGCTCCGTTTAACAACTATAGGAATCCCAGAGACCCCGGATTGGTAAATATGCTCGACCATAGAGGTCGTCCTACTACTTTCGGCATCGAGGTGGACAAACCGTTTTCCGGAGAATTGGCTCGCGGTTTGAATAATAATTTGGGTCTTCCAAAAACAGCTTCTGAGGATATGTTTTTTCAGCGACGGTATTGCTATTCCGCTCAGTGGATTTAAGGTGACAGGTCTCTCTCAAGGAACAAAATATACGTTCAGTTTCTATGGTCACATCAATGACCGTGGAACTGAAACCGAGTTCCATGTAATCGGAAAGAACGATGGCGTTGCTTATTTGGTTAATGACGATAATTTCGATAGAACGGTAGAGATTAAGGGTATTGAGCCTAATGACGAAGGTGTTGTTTATATCGAAATGAAACCGGGCCCGAACAATGTACAATGGGCCAAATTCTTTGGCGTAAATACCATGGTACTTTCAGAAGAGTAGAATTGATGTGGTTTATAGACCATAATCTTTTCTATTGAAATAATACTGTCAGTGAGGAGAGATACCGTTTAAACAGGCATTCTCTCCTTGCCCTTTTTTAAAAAACATATAGTAAAATAGTTTATGAAAATTAATTTGAAAGAAGTTTCTGTTTTCTTGTCTGCCATTCTATTGGCAGGCTCGTATGCCGTGGCTCAGAATCCATACAGATGGACGGATGAGCTGGAGTTATTGAAAAGAGTGGATAAATTGCCGGAGTATCGCACTGGCTCTTATGTGGAGCAGTTCTCGAGTTACGACCGTACCGGAGGCAATGATGATGGTTTTGCGGGTACTTATTCTTTCCTTCGTAAGGAAGGTGATAAGTTGGTGATTGCTGAGATGGAAGGCCCCGGAGTCATCAACCGAATCTGGACTCCTACACCGACGGACAATATGCTCTATTTCTATTTTGATGGACAGAAAGAGCCCGGTCTGAAAATAAAGTTCTCGGATTTGTTTTCCGGTAAGGTTTATCCGTTTACAAAGCCCGTTTGTGGTAATGAAATTGGTGGTTTTTATTGTTATCTGCCCATTACGTACAAAAAAGTCCTGCAAAATTGTTTTCGATGGACCTAAATTGGAATTCATTCAGATACAATACCGTAACTTGCCGGAAAAGAAGGTGGAAACCTATACCGGTGAATTCTCACAGCAGGATAAGGATTTGTTGGCTGAGGTGAATAGAATATGGGCTGACTTGTCTCCTGCTGTAACGAATTATACCTTTGGAAAATCAGCTGGTGTACAGACGGAAGAAAAGGTATTTACACTGAGTCCGGGAGAAGAAGTTTCTTTCTTTGAGATGGCAGAACCGGGACGTATTGTAGGTATGTCGATTGATGGCGGAACATCTTTCGAAGGTTTATACAAAGATGTGATTCTTTCAGCTAAATGGGATAATGAGAAGGTGGAGGCTATTTATGCCCCCGTTGCTGATTTTTGGATATGCCTATGGAAAAGGAGCAATGCGGAGTATCTTAATGGGTAAGCAAGGTACTTCCAACTACTGCTATCTGCCAATGCCTTTTGACAAGTCAGCTTCTATGAAGATGATTTATAAAAAGAGAGAAGGTATTCAGCAATCTCCTATTTCTGTAAACGTTAAAGTGTACTATAACAGTAATAAGCGTAATGTGAAGGAAGAGGGTAAGTTCTATTCTGTATGGCGTAGAGAGAAAACTCCTCTCGGCATTTTCCATAAGTTTGCTGCACAAAATGGAAAAGGACATTATGTAGGAACCATCCATCAGGCACAAGGCCTGCGTCCGGGAATGACCTTGTTCTTCGAAGGGGACGACAGCACTTACGTAGATAATAAAATGCGTCTGCACGGCACCGGTTCCGAAGACTATTACAACGGTGGCTGGTATGCTTTATTGGATCGTTGGGACAGAGGAAACAGCCTCCCCCTCCATGGTTGCCTGGATTATTCGCTTCCGATGGCCAGAACCGGTGGATACCGTTTCTTCTTGGCCGACAAAATGTCCTATGAGAAGGAAATCTATCATGGAATGGAACATGGTGAAGTAAAAAATAATTTTCCGGTAGATTATACATCTGTTGGATTCTTCTATGCAGCCCAGCCATTGCAAGGCAGAGAAGAGCCTACTGCTGAATTACGCACTGTATATCAGCCGACAGAACATATCTATTTCCCTCAACTGATGCAGCTGAGTCTTGGTGGAGGTGTCCAGGTAACAAATGAGCGTGGAATCCGTATGACCACCCAGCATGGAGGAGTAGTGCGCATCATGCTGAACGATGTGCCCGAAGGAAAATATAAAGTGCTGATAAACTATTTTGAGAAACCGAATGGTGCCGACTTCCAGGTTTGGCAACGCCAGAAGCAACTGTCCGGATGGATCTCTACTAAGAAGGACAAAGAAGTGTCTAAAGACAGAGTACATGTAGGAGACATCAATTTGACGGAACAAACCAATTCAGTCACTTTCCATGTGAGAAATAATAACGGTGGGGACCAGTTTGAACTGGGACTGATTATCCTGGAAAGAATAAAGGAATAGATGTGGGAATGTGTACTTGTATATGGAATTGATAAGAATGAGAACTAAACAAATTTTACTGTTCGGGCTTGTTACCTGTAGTTTGACGGGCAATATGGCTTGTAAGGATGCTGATAGTGAAAAAACGCTGTGTATTGATAATGTACGTATGATATCCCGTGTCACGGGTGATCCTTTGCCGGGAGATACATTGCTGAATCCCAATAATACCGGACCTGACTTTGATGTATATGGAACGGATTTGGGGTTAATGTGGCATATGGATGGAAACCGTGTGGGCATGTTTTTTCGGAGATACCAGTGGAGAAGGTTTTGTCGTGAATAAAAATGGTGGCAATGGTTCCAACTGGCGTTCCAACGTACTGGCCTTTTTCATCGGATACAGAGCTTACAGACGGTCTTAAAATAGATTCAATGCTGCTTGATGCCGATGGTAAGGCGCTTGAGGTATGTGCAGGCGGTAAGACGAATCCGGAGGTATACCAGACTTCCATCCCCACGAGTGCCATTCGTGCCGGGAAAACGGATTGTGTCCATATCATGAACATTTATGATTGGGGAGCGCCTCATGGACGCTGGCTTACCAATTTTTCTTCTGTCTATACTTCCAATGATGACGGTCGGACATGGGAGCGACGTGAAGAGGTGACCTTTTTCTCCCGACAGTCATTTTTCGCAAGTGGCTTATGCCAAACGTGACGGATGGATTTATATGCTTGGCACACAGGCCGGACGTGGTGATGCTGCGTATCTGGCGCGTTTCCTTGAGAAAGATCTTCTGGATATGAAGGCCTATGAATACTGGAACGGTGAAAGTAAAGAGTGGATACGTGGAAATGAGGCTGCCGCTACTCCGGTATTGAGAGGTCCCGTAGGAGAAGCGTCGCTGATATGGCACAAGAAGTTTGAGCGTTGGATTCTGACTTATAATTATGATCCGAATCATGACGAGACTCCTTTGACCAAAAGGCATGCCATTCTTTATTGTACATCGAAGGATCTCGTCCAGTGGAGCGAGCCGAAAGTATTGGCAGAAGCGGACAGATATCCAGCTTTGTATTGCGCTTACATACATCCGTTGAAAGACAATGATGACCAGCTTTGGTTCATCATGTCCATGTGGGGGCCATACAATGCTTTCCTGATGTGTGCCGATATGAAGTTGGAGTGAGTCCTTCCGGTCATTGTTAAGTATTAGTTATCCATCCTTTGTGAATGATGGAATATTGCTGTATGAAGTATAAATGTAATAAATAAACAGAAAATGAGAAAACAGATTGCAGTATTGGCTTCCGCCTTGCTGTTAGGGGGCGGAGTTTATGCTCAGAATGCGTTGCAGACACAAAAGCCGAAAGCCTACATGGTGTCTGATGCACATTTGGACACACAGTGGAACTGGGATATCCAGACCACAATCAAGGATTATGTGTGGAATACGATCAGCCAGAATCTGTTTCTGCTGAAGCAGTATCCGGAATATATTTTTAATTTTGAAGGAGGTGTGAAATATGCTTGGATGAAGGAATATTATCCGGCGCAATACGAAGAGATGAAGAAATTCATAGAGAGCGGCCGTTGGCATATCAGCGGAGCCAGCTGGGATGCCACTGATACGCTGGTTCCTTCCATAGAGTCTGCGATTCGTAACATCATGCTTGGTCAGAATTATTATCGGAAGGAATTTGGTGTGGAAAGCACTGACATCTTTTTGCCGGATTGTTTCGGTTTTGGCTGGACACTTCCTGCCATTACGTCCCATTGCGGACTGATTGGTTTCTCTTCTCAGAAGTTGCAGTGGCGCAACAAGCCGTTCTACGGCAACGACAAATATCCTTTCACTATCGGCCTATGGCAAGGTATAGACGGCTCTACCATCATGATGGCTCATGGATATGATTATAACCAGCGTTTTGAGGACGAAGACTTGTCGGAAAACAAGAATTTGTTGGAATTGACTACCCACTCTCCGCTTCACATGGTCTACCGCTATTACGGTACGGGAGACATAGGTGGTTCACCTACATTGGAGTCTGTACGTGCCATAGAGAAAGGCCTGCAAGGCAATGGTCCGTTGCAGATTGTCAGTGCCACGAGTGACCGGATATATAAAGACTTCCAGCCTTACGCAAGCCATCCGGAACTGCCCAAGTTCAACGGTGAACTGTTGATGGATGTTCACGGTACCGGATGTTATACTTCCCAGGCTGCCATGAAGCTGTACAACCGTCAGAATGAGCCTTTTGGGGGATGCAGCGGAACGCTCCTCCGTTGTAGCCGAATGGCTGAACCAAGCTTCCTATCCCGGAGCTGCATTGACTGAGAACTGGCAGCGTTTCAATTTTCCATCAGTTCCAGATGACCTTACGGGAACAAGTATACCGCGGGCTTATGAATTCTCATGGAATGACGAGTTGATTTCCCTCAAGCAGTTCTCCGGTATTCTTACTTCCTCCATTGACGCTGTGGCAAGAAAGATGGATACCAGGGTGAAAGGATACCGGTGGTGCTTTACAATGCGCTTGGATTCCAGGTTGCCGATATGGCAGAGGTGGAACTTGCCTTGCCAAAGAAACCGAAAGGAATTACCGTATATGATATGAATGGCCGGAAAGTGGCCGCCCAACTACTGTCCTATGTCGATGGTAAAGCCAGACTCTTGATGGAAGCTGTTTTGCCTGCTACCGGTTATGCGGTATATGATGTCCGCACATCCGGTCTGTCGGCTGATGCCCGGGTATCTGTGAATGCCAATGCATTGGAGAATTCTGTTTACAAGATAACGTTGGATAAGAAGGGAGACATCATTTCACTGTTTGACAAGAAGAATGGCAAGGAGCTGGTGAAACCCGGTAAATCCATTCGTTTGGCGCCTTTTCACGCAGAACAAGTCCTACATATGGCCTGCTTGGGAAATCTTGAAGGAGACCATAGACCGGGAACCGGTTTCCATCACAGAGGATGTGAAGATGACATTGGTGGAGGATGGTGAGCTGCGCAAGTCACTCTGCATCGAGAAACGTTATGGAGAGTCACTCTTCAAGCAATACATCCGCTTGTATGAAGGCAACCGTGCTGACCGCATAGACTTCTACAATGAGGTGGACTGGCAGTTGTCCAATGCCTTATTGAAGGCCGAATTCCCCTTGAACATAGCAAATACGGAAGCTACTTACGATTTGGGACTTGGAAGCGTGAAGCGGGGCAACAATACGGAGACTGCCTATGAAGTCTATGCACAGTATTGGGCCGATTTGACTGACCGTAGTGGAAACTATGGTGTGTCTGTCCTGAATGACAGCAAATACGGTTGGGACAAACCGGACGACAACACCCTCCGCCTGACTCTGCTGCATACCCCCGAAACAGACAAGGATTATGCTTACCAGAATCGCCAGGACTTCGGTCATCATTGCTTTACATACAGTCTGGTGGGTCATGCCGGCGGACTTGACAAGGCTGCCACCATAGAGAAAGCGGAGATGTTGAACCAGAGGTTGAAAGCTTTCCGTACCGACAAACACAAGGGTACGTTGGGTAAGGAGTTCTCTTTCGTCTCTTCCAATAACCGCAATGTCATTATCAAGGCATTGAAGAAAGCCGAGAACTCGGATGAGTATGTAGTGCGTGTCTATGAGATGGGCGGTGAGAAGGTGCAGGATGCGGTACTTTCTTTTGCAGGCGAAATTGCCAGTGCCTGCGAAGCGGATGGCACTGAAAAGAGTATCGGTTCGGCCGAATTCAGTGGAAACGGGCTGTCTGTAAGTATAAAGCCTTATTCTGTAAAGACATTCAAGGTACGTTTGAAGTCATCGGGTGAAGACGCCTATCAATTGCAGTATGCCTCTTTGTCGCTGTCCTATAACTATAAATGTTCATCATTCAACGAGTTTCGCGGTGAAGCTGATTTTGAGTCGGGCTATTCGTTTGCGGCAGAACTGTTGCCCGAATCCCTGGCTGTAAACGGGATTCCTTTCCAACTCGGTGAGAAAGATGCCGCCAACGGAATGACATGCAATGGTGATACTATTGTTCTACCGGAAGGTAAAAAGTATAATAAACTGTATTTCCTGGCTGCTGCTACGGACGGGGACTATGCCGCCACTTTCCGGTGCGGAGGGAACAAGAGTGAGGTCATTGTACCTTCCTATACCGGATTTGTCGGACAGTGGGGACATTCGGGACATACCAAAGGTTATCTGAAGGATGCCGAAGTGGCTTATGTGGGAACTCACCGCCACTCTCCTACAGCCGATGAGGCCTATGAGTTTACCTATATGTTCAAGTTCGGTGTCGATATTCCGGCAGGTGCTGCCAGCCTTATACTTCCGAAGAATGAAAAGGTTGTTCTTTTTGCTGCCACATTGGTGGAGGAAACTCTGAAACCCGTCCAGGTTGCCACTAGCTTGTTCCATACAGCCATCCGTGACAATGAGATGGAGTTGAACAGTGTGGAGGTGGAAAAAGAAAACCTGTTGAAGGGTGCGAAGATTATCGCCTATTCCGGCTATTTTAATGATAATGAGAAGCCCGAACGTATCGTTGACGGGGATGTCGATACCAAATGGTGTGAAGTGGGAAGTGCGTTGAATTATGTGGATTTTGATTTGGGTGAGGCGAAAACTGTGAGCGGTTGGAAACTGGTGAATGCAGGCCGTGAGGACAAAGGGTACATTACTTCCGCTTGCTTCCTGCAAGGCAGAAACAGCCAGACTGAAGAATGGAAGACACTTGACAATATAGATGGAAACCGGCAGAATGTCGTATCACGTATGATTGACACTCCGGCGCAGGTACGCTATGTACGCTTGATGATAACCCGTCCTATGCAGCATGCAGGAGGAAAGGTGTTACGCATCAATGAGATGGAGATTTACTAAAATAATCGGCTATGATGAAAAAACTAGTTTTTGTAATTCAGTTGATATTTCTCTATAGCAGTTTGGCTATGGCCGACCCGGTTATCTCTCTTAAGACATTGTTGCATGAGATGACAGACCGCTCCGCGCTGGCGCGTTGGCCCGAAAATACCTATACGTGCAAGCAGTTCAGCAGCTACGACCGTAGTTCGCATAATATGACGGATAAGCGTGCCTGGTTTGGTAATTTCGACCAGGGACAGTTTATCCGTCAGGAAGAGAACTGGGGGGAGGACAGAATATGTGATGATGGATGCCGAAGGTCCTGGCGCCATGGTTCGTTTCTGGATGACTTTCTCCGGTATAAACCGGGGGCAAGGAACTCTGCGCATCTACATAGACAATGAGGAAAAACCGGTAATTGAAGGCAATGTACGTGATATATTGAGCGGACAAGTCCTTTGTGGGGAACCTCTTTCAACTTCAGTGCCCGATGAGGCTCCGATGGAAGAAAGGGGGCATAATTTGTATTTGCCCATACCTTACGCCAAAAGGTGCAAGGTGACCATCGAATCGCCGGACTTGAAGATTACTCCGGACGGGGAAAATTGAAAGTAAGACCATTGTATACTATGCCATCAATTACCGTACTTATATTTCTCCGGTCAAGGTGGTTTCTTTCTCGGCCAAAGAGTTGAAGAAGAATGCCCGGCTGATAGCTGCTGTCAATAAGAAGCTGTCGGAAGGAGCACCTGGTATTGATACTCCGCTTGCGGGAGGAGAAAGTACGCTCAATCTGGCGGCTTCTCTGGCTCCGGGTGAAAGCCGTAGTTTTACGATTGACGGCTCTCGTGCCATTCGTCGTCTTTCGATGCGGATTGATGCCGATGACCGTCGCCAAGCACTTCGCTCTACGGTCTTGTCCATTGCCTTTGATGGGGAACTAACTGTCTGGGCTCCGGTCGGTGAGTTTTTCGGGGTAGGCTATTATCCCGTTGCAACCGGTACGTGGTATACGCGGGCCGTGCAGGATGACGTGATGAGTGCATGGTGGGTGATGCCTTTCGAGCGGAACTGTACGATTACCTTGACCAATTATGGGGAACAGCCGGTGGAAATATCCAAGGCGGCTGCAGTTAGTGGAAAGTGGCAGTGGGATGAGCGTTCCATGCATTTTGGTACCACATGGCAGCAGTTTACGCATATCCATGCCCGGGGCGATGAGTTTGCCCAGGACCTTACGTTTGCCGATCTTAAGGGTAGGGGCGTGTATGTGGGAGATGCGGTTACTGTCTATAACCCCAACTTGGGTTGGTGGGGAGAAGGAGATGAAAAGGTGTATGTGGACGGTGAAACCTTTCCGTCACACTTTGGAACGGGTACAGAAGATTATTATGGCTATGCCTGGGGGCGCTATGAACCGTGGATAAACCATCCTTTTGTTGCCCAACCCATAGGAGATGGTTGTTATGCTCACATAGGTTTGGCGCAGAATACCCGTGTTCGTAGTTTGGATGCGATTCCGTTTACCCGGAGCCTGCGCTTTGACATGGAGTTATTCGATTGGTCGAATATACACCTTAATTATGCTCCGATAACCTTCTGGTATATGCTTCCCGGAGGCGAAATACAGCCGAAACCCTTTGTGAGCGATGTACGCGAACGGGTTGCCAACCAACCGTCAGATATTTTCGGTTCAGGGATGAGTCTGGTTGTGGAGGGCGAAGTCATGCAGCCTCGTCCGGGGCATATGGGTTCCGTTGAATTGCAGACCAACTTCCACCCCTTGTGGAGTGAGGGTATGCAGCTCTACTGGAAAGAGTTTAAATCGGGAGATAAGCTGTCATTGGTTTTTGACAGTGAAGTGGAAGGAACTTATTATGCGAAAATACAGTTCACTGTGGCGCCTGATTATGGTACATTTGCCCTTCGTGTAAATGATAAGGTGATTACTCCGGAAGTCAGTCTGACCAATGGAGAAGTGTCTCTGCTTTTGGTGAATCTTGGGCGGGTCAATTTGGAAAAAGGAAAGAATGAGTTGCAGATTGAGTCGATTGCACTGGCTCCGGGACATGATACCGGTTTCTTTGGGATTGATAAGTTGACTCTTCGCAAATAATTCTGTAGACGTCTCTATCGCAGGGATTGTACTTGTATGGATAGCTTTGGATAAATAAAAGTCCAAGGCTATCTTTTTTGTATCAGTTCTTTTTCTATGATAAAATGCTATCTTTGTCCTCAAAATAATAGGTAAGATGAAACTTCGTTCACTCTATATCCTTTCTATTGTAGGGCTGCTACTGGTAATTGTGGTGCAGATTGGTGGTATGATGTATGCTTACGACAATACCAAGAAAGAGGCGGAACGCGCACTGAACGAATGTTTCCGTCTGGCTTTTATCGAAACGGTGGACAACGAGATTAATAATTTACCGTTTCCTGACATGACTATCCCTTTTTACTCGTATCTATCCAAAGACAGTATCAGGTCTTTCGAAGATGAGATGTTTTTAAACTATCAGCAGGCAGCTTCCTTTCTCGAAGATGTATATCATGTCGCCATTCCATTAGATGTGATGGCGAGGTTGGTAGAGAAGAAACTGAAATGGAAAAAATATAGACCGGACTGTAAATATCCGTCCTGCGACGGACAGAAGCAAGCGTTCGGTATATGTACGGTTCAAGTCTGTTCTTTCGGAAAAAGCCTGGTTGAATGAGAAGAAAGGAGAGGCCATTGAAGCTGTCATGTTTTCTCCTTTTATACCGCTTGTCAAGAATATAGTCTTTTTGTTCCTTCCTACGCTTCTCTTGGTTGTTTTTCTGGTGTACAGTTGGGCCAGGCAAATGGATTCCATACTTAAACAAGGTAATGATATTGAGAAGCAGCGGTCTGCTTTTTATGTGCTGGCAGAGAAGATGAGGTTGCCGATAGGTGAGGTACGTAGTCAGATATCGGAGAGCCGGTGGGCAGATATAGAAGCCTCGGGGCAACATTTGCTGGACATGACAGAACATACGCTTACGGGAGCTAAGCAAAGCGAACGGCAGCGGCAGGTGCGCAAGCAATATTCTTTTAAAGTCTTTTCGATTGTCGGGTTGATTGCCGGCTGTCTGCTGATGGTAGTCTGGTTTGTCTATCTGTACCGTGCTTCTTTCAAAGAAACTGCCTATCAGGTAAATGATTGTTTTGAAGCGGCTTTTTATGACGAGGTCTTGAAACGCCGCCTTTCTTTGCTCTACGAACAGACTGATAGGGATGGAAAGGATGAATGGGAAGAGAGTGTTGAATCGCCTTTTGCAAAGGAGCAAAGGGAATTTCTGGAGAAAGAGCAGTCGAAGTATAAGGTGAACCGCTTTGGAGTGGTACATATGTACAATCCGGTCGATTTGAATTATCGACTACGCTCTGCTTTGATTATGCAGCGCAGCATCAATGAAAGCGGAATGGAACTTCCTCTCTCCGTGCAGTACCTCGATTCTGCTTTTGCTTCCAGGTTGGAAGCCTTGGGAATGACCTATAAGAGTGGTATCCGCCAGTACTACGCTCCCTCCGATAGTACAGTGGTGGAAGCAGGATATGCCTCGGCAAAATATCAGGATATTTCTTCCCGGTTTATACCGTTGAAGGAGGACAGCATCCTTTGTATACAAGGTGTGGTGAAGAATCCGTATCGCTACGTCATAAGTTCCGTATGGTATCTGTTTCTGCCTCTTTGGGTGATGATTTTTGGTGGTGTTGGACTGTATTCTCGGCCAGGTGAAAGTTTTGCGTACACAGCGGCATTTGGAGCAATTCCAGAAGGATTTTACTTATGCTATGATACACGACATGAAGTCTCCTCTGAGTTCCATCCTGATGGGAGCTCATATTCTGAATAGCGGCAAATTGTCCGGTAAGCCCGGAAAAGAAGAGAAATACCGGCAGGCGATGATGGAAGAGTGTGAGCATCTGCTTACCCTTTCCAATCGTGTACTGGTACTTACCAAGCTGGATGAGGGACATTTGGAACTCCATCAGGAAGAGGTGCCTTTGCGGCCTTTACTTGATGATATGATTGCCAAAATTTCTCTGAAAACCAGCAAAAGGGTAGAATTTACGACCGTTTATCATCGTTGTGAAATGGTGTATGCCGATGCCTTCTGTTTGCGTGAAGTGTTGGGCAATCTGCTGGACAATGCCATTAAATATTCCCATGAAGAGGTAAAGATAGATATTATTTGCGAATCGGAGAAAGGCTTCTGCAAGATAAAGGTGTGTGACAACGGATTGGGTATTCCCTTAAAAGACCAGTCTCTTATCTTCAACCGTTTTGAACGTTCTGCAGCAGTCGGGCGAAGTGGAAGGGGCGGTGCTGCAGGTTTTGGTCTGGGCCTGAATTATGTACAGCAGGTGATGCTGGCACATGGCGGCAGGGTAGAAGTGGAAAGTGAAGAGGGGCGCTTCAGTGAATTTACACTCTACTTTCCTATTGAGACTGTATAAATTTACCACACGTGGAAATTCAATCCTTCTGATTTGTCAGTAATATAGGAGTCTCCGCCGAATGAGCGTAATTGCCAGAGGATGTAAAGGTCGTCGAAACTCATGACAGCCAGTAATATTCCAAATCGTGTGACATCATAATTGCCACTTGTCATACCATATATAAGGGGCAATATACCCAGTAGCAGGAAGGGCAGCAGGCATGTGGTGCGATATTGCCACATGCGTATCGGCGAAAACAATCTGAACAACAGTTTATGTAGGAATAGATTTACCAGGACAGCTGCCAATATACACATGAAGAATCTGACCAGCGATAGATGGCTGGTTGTTTCTCCATGTATCGACTGAAACAGAATCAGCATTGGTACTGCAAATACTATGGCAGCTATGATGCCGTATTTATTAATCCTCTTGCCCGAAACTACTATCTCTGTCCCTTTTCGGCTTTTTGTTATTGAAATATCTGCTTTCATAGTGTGGATTTTTTGTATTGATGTTGCAAAGGTAGAGTGGGGCACATGCTTCATAAGTTATCGCTACGTTAATATTAGGTTAAGAGGCGTTGTTTTCCTCGTTTATTTTATAGCAATATGACTGTTGCATTCATTCTTTTCCTTATTTTTGCAATATATAATAAACGCATTATGATAAAGTTATTGTTGGTAGAAGACGATGCAAGCTTGAGATATATAGTTCAGGGCGGGTTGGAAGATATGATAGGCGGTTATGAAGTGATTGCTGCCGCCAATGGCGAGGAGGGCTTGAAACAGTGGAAAGAACAACATCCTGATGTGATAGTATCTGATATAGAAATGCCCGTTATGAACGGTTACGAGATGGTGAAGCGTATCCGCGAGACAGATGGGGAAACTCCGATTCTGTTCTCCTCTGCCCTGATATCTCCTAAAGATGTGGTAAAAGGTTATGAAATCGGTGCCAATAACTATATAAAGAAACCGTTCATTCCCGAAGAACTGGATGCACATGTCCACGCCTTATTGAAGCTTTCCAAAGGCGAAAAATCGAAAGACACGAGTCAATGCTACAAGATAGGCAAGGAATATGTGTTGGATGCCACACATGCCACTTTGAAACATGCTTCGGGTGTAAACAAGACTTTGACTGTGCGCGAGACAGGTTTGTTGCAGATGCTTTGTGAGAAGCGGGGAGACGTTATCCGCCGGGAAGCTATCTTGGATAAATTCTGGAATACGGAAGATGATTACTTTGCTTCCCGCAGCCTGGATGTATTTGTGACGAAACTTCGGAAATTTCTTTCGGAAGACGAGTCGGTAACCATTAAAACAGTGAAAGGAGTAGGATTGATACTGATAGAAAATTAATAATGTATCCTTCTATATTGCAATAATTTAGCAGTACATGTACTGTTCTTCTGGTTTATTTTCGTTATTTTTGTATAGCAGTATTATATGAATATAAAGAAGGAGGGTATATGCGTAGAAAACGGAAAGTCAGTATCTCTTGTCTTGGTGGCCGTTTGGGAATCTGCCTGCTGTTGGCTTTTGTGCCGCAATTGCTTTTTGCGCAGGAAGACAGTGTACGTTTCATTCGTGACAGTATACAGATACAGCCGGAATTCAATGAATCTCTATTCTCTCCTTTTGAGCTTCCTTCTGAAAACTCTGCCCCTTCTTCCATGTTTCATCCGGAGCACTCCTATTCCCTGCCCGATTTTTCACTGAAAGAGTCTCTTCGTCTGCCTTATCAGACCAATCCTTCCCTGCTATTTCGGGAGATTACAGTACAAGCGGTGTATTAAGACAGTTTCCTCACGGCATGTTATTCGGTTCCGGTGGGCAGACCAGCGTACCGGGTATCGGACGTTTCAACAATGCTTCCCTGGGATATCAGCATGCCTTTAACCAAAGGCTGACGCTCCAGCTTGGCGTAGATGCCATGAAGATAAATATGATTCATTCCACCGGGCAGGCTTTCAGTACTTCGGGAGCTTTGCGGTATCAGGCTTCGGACCGTGTAGCTTTTAAGGTTTTCGGTTCGTATGCCATAGGAAATACTTACGGGATGGATACCCACCGCTACGGTGCCACCATGTCTTTGGATATGTCCGAACGTTTTGGTATGGAAGTTGGAGTACAACGTTATTACGATGCTTATCGCGGTCGTTGGGAGACGGTTCCCGTTGTGATTCCCTATTATAATTTCGACAAGTTTAAATTAAGTCTGGATGTAGGTGGAATCTTGTATGAGATTCTGCGTAACACCGTCTTTGATAATAGAGGGGGCAGTGGCGGAGCGACTATTGCCCCACCACGTTTTCAGATGCCGCCATTGAGATAAGATAAGTATAAATCAGCATTTTTGTAGGGACAATCATCAAACAATTTACTACTGTTACATAATATTATTGCTAATGTAGAAATACTTTCATGATATTTCGTTTAATTTTTTGTTTTGCTGTTCGATTTTTGTGCGGACAGTTGTCCGAAAATGGACATTACTATAAAATAGTTATTCTTTGATAATCAGTGATTTAATTCTTTGGCACGCAGATTGACTATATATAGGCGAAGGCGGTTATGAAACAACAACCTCCTCAGAGAAAGAAGTAATAACAATAAAAAATAACGATTATGAAAGCAACAGTATTTTCAAAAGCAGTGGTAATGATGGCAGTGGTAATGGCAAGTGTAATGAACTTTTCTGCAAGCGCGACAACTCCTGCCGATTATGTGAAAAACGAGGAGATGACCGGAGAACTGATGACCGCCAAGACTATCTTCCGCAATGAGGACGGACACCTTTTCCGTCACCTCCGCTACACTTACACTTATGACAGTGAGAACCGTGTGACGAGCAAGGAAGCTTTCAAGTGGGATAGCGTAAAGGAAGCCTGGGTGCCTTATTTCAAGCTGGATGTTGAATACACTGACAGTGAAGTTGAGTTGAGCTATGCCCGTTGGAACAGTAGAACTAATGGTTACGACAGCTATACGCAAACTACCGTTTACGAACTGAATGACAGCAATGCGGCTTTGATGTTGGCAAGTACCAAATAAAGGATAATATATCAAATACAAAAGAGCCAAGTATCGTGAGGTGACACTCCTTTGATACTTGGCTCTTTTTCGTTGAGGAAATGTATTATTGTTTCTCTGTTATCAGTCCGACAGCATAATTCAGCACTGTATCTTCATCCTTCATGAAATCTGCTACGGTTTGGGATACTTGATGATGGGGCAGTATGCCTATACCTTCCATGGGGAAACCTTTAGAAGAGACGTCCGGCTGGCGGGTAGGGATACGGAAATAGGTCCGCTGTTTGGTACAGAAAGGACGGGGGCCATTGCCGGTATCCCCTCCGGTAGCTTCGCCGATGAGGGTGACATTTCCGCTTTCCTTCATGTCGAGTGTGAAGCTCTCGGCAGCAGAGAGCGTATATGTGTCGGTCAGCAGATAGATTTTACCTTTATAGGCGTCGGCTTCGGGCTGCATGATGTAGCTCTTGCTGACGCAGTGTGGTTGTGCTTCGCGGATGAAGTACTTGCAGATGTCTACTCCATTCATGCTGTTTCCTCCGCCGTTTCTACGTACGTCTATAATGAGGTATGGTAAATCCTTGACTTTGGGATAGACCGCCTTGAAATCTTCCATGACGGGTTCATCATGGTTTTGATGGTAAGGTAACCAATGCTGTCTTGTAATATCCTGCTCTCCACAGTTTGTTCTTCGTTATCCGGAAAATAGTCCCCTTTGTTTCAAGGGAAGGGTGACGGTCAGAGTATCGCCCCCTCTCAGCAGTGTATAGTTTCTTAGGGTGTCTGCATAACTACGGAACGCATCATAGGCTGTACGGAGCCGTCTGTGGGGGACGGTAGATGCTTCGGTATATTTTTCGTTCTGTTCAATCCATTGTTTATAGGGGAGTCCGTTGATAGCTATAATCCGGTCTTTGTCCTGGAAGCCGTATTCTGTCAGATAGTCACTGGGTTTGTCAACGAACAAGGAATCCTCTATAAAGGCTACGCGCTGATTGGCTGTGTACCTCTTGTAGCAGGTAATGGCGTGGGCGCATTGTAAGGCAGAGATGTATTCCTGCACTATCAGTCCGTAGTCTGTGGTGGTCTGCGCCTGGCGAACGCGGGCGTCACAAGCTTGATACAATGAATCCATATTCAGATGCTTGGCTTGGTATAATGAATAATTCTCCATGACAATCTGGTGTATTTCTTTGAAATCTTCTTCAAACTGCGAGGGGGTTAACGGTAGTTCCGCGATGTAGAAGTTTTCTACATCAATCTGCTTGTCATTATAGAAATAGTTGGCATAAACATACAAACCACACCAAATGGTTGCCAGTACAGCCATTACGATGACTATTACTTTTGAAATTTTTTTCCAGAATCTTCATGTTTTATAGAGTTTAGTCGATATTTGCTTTTTCGGCAAAAATTAGTAATAATTTTTCGTTAATCTTATTTTTCTAACTCCTTATTTGCCAATAATGGTAACATGGAGGTAACTAACTGAGCTTCAAGTGCCTTCTTGTACGATGTCTGGTAGTTGGCTAACTTTGCAGCCGTAAATCAAAACATACTAAGGAGAAGTGATTATGAAGAACTATCAGAAAGTAAATGTGCCCGCAGGCGAGGCACGTGTCGAGTTGCACGATTCATTGAATCTGACTGGTGCAGAAGTATCTATCAGCAATTTGCCGGCTGGTGCAGGAGTACCTTTTGTGCATTCGCACAAGCAAAATGAAGAAATTTATGCCGTCCTCTCCGGACGCGGCACCATGGTGGTTGACGGAGAAACCGTAGAACTGCAGGCGGGTGACTGGCTTCGCGTGGCTCCGGCAGGAGAACGCCAATTGTCGGCTGCGGCAGACAGCGCCATTAGTGTGATTTGTATTCAGGTGAAAGCCGGCTCTCTGGAAGGCTTTACGATGACGGACGGTGTGGTGAAGTAAGAGGAAGTCACACAAGTAAAATTAAGGTGATAGGGGATGGTCTGTGGTGCAGGCTATTCCCTATTGTCATATGATGTGCAGTGATTTATTGACTGCGATTTGTTTTAAGTCAAAATAATCATATATTTTGTACTATACCTAAGAAAACAGACTATGTCAACTGATGCAATAAAACAGAAATTATGATTAAATTGAAGAAAGAGCATTGTTTCTGTCACATAACGAGGACCCAATCAAAGAGCTTAAAACTAAGAATTGAAAACATAATATCATGCCCCAGCATAATGCCATCAAGCTTTTCGAAGCGAAGAAAGTCCGAACCGTTTGGGACGACATAGAAGAAAGATGGTACTTCTCAATAGTAGATGTGGTGACAGTCTGCTGTATGCCTATCCAGTTACGTCTCCGATAGATTGGAAAAATGGAAAGATATAAGAGGAAACGTGTTTTCATTTGTTCTTGTTTGGGCGCAAAGTAATAAATATCTCCGTTAACCTAACATTAACGTAACGATAACCTAAAA
>ENA-OQHD01000308-OQHD01000308.1-human-gut-metagenome-genome-assembly--contig:-NODE-308-length-19348-cov-3.234535_pt1 | contig 19348 bp, 31 predicted proteins | sample MGYA00242560_ERZ504711 | MGnify/ENA primary metagenome ERZ504711 (study PRJEB26092, sample SAMD00036198) | human gut metagenome | host: Homo sapiens | study: EMG produced TPA metagenomics assembly of...
TTAAATAACCACGCTTCGCACGGGGCAATAATACCAGTATTGCCAACCTACGAAAGTAGGGAAATTTATGGAACGGGATAAATCGTATTTATTCCGAGTGCCGGAAATACGTCAAGACTTTTGCAAGTCGCTGGGAGTATTGAGAATACCGCCACTGAAAAGGACGTGCAAGAATAATGCCATAATTGCGCCCTTGTGCGCACGGAGATAAAATGCACGGTAGCGGAAAAAGCAGTCCGCACGGAGCTTGAGAAAAGAGCATTGCCAATGTTATGCCCATAATCACCAGCCGCCCACCGCCTTACTGTTAGCTGCCGGATTGGAAAAGATCCGGAACGTGCCAGAGAAGCGTCTTGCCGAAATTGGAGTAAAGCAGCGCAGAGCCACGACACGATGAGTAGAACTCGTGCAAAGATACGATATGCCGAAAATGCGCTCATTTGGATAGCTCTGCTATGGGGTACGTTTTAAGTGCGACAAAGTTACGAAAAATTTTGCCGTGCAGGGTGAAAATGCACGGCAAACTTTTTGGGCGCGTGGCAGGAAATGCCACACTTTGCGCTATGGTGCAAAGTTCGGGGTTCGACTCCCCGAGTGCCCGCAATGCGTGATTTTGCGCAGTGTTTCTAAAATTTTATCATTATGGCAACTTCTAAATTGAACAAGGAACAGTATGCAAACATCGGTTCGTTTGCAGGTATCATGTTGGTTTACAACTCTACCAACAAGGACGGTGAACTCGTGCAGACGGCACAGCACTTTTTCGGTGCGGACTTTGAGCCTGCCGACAAGTCGGACAACGAGATTTTCCGTGTGATTAAAAACATGGTCGCAACTATGTGGCACACCATTGCGGAGGAAAAGAAACTGCGTGCCGATGCCGACGGCATACGCTCGAAATTCCGTGCCACAACCCCTGCGGAAATCATCATCTGCGAGAAGTCGGGAAATCGTATCAAGAAGTACGACCTTACCGACAGCGTTTGGGCGCGTATCGGTCTTGTGCCGACCAAAGTAGACCTCGAGAAGTCAAACCGTGATTTCCAAAAGACAATCCATGCCGCTGCAAAGGCTATCCGCAACGCCATGGATTTCGCCCCGAACCTCGCCAGCCTCGAAAAGCCAACCGAGAAACGACCAAGACCGGCAAGGCTGAAAAGGTGGCGGAACAGCCTGCCGGAACGGTTGCCGACGAAAGCAAAAGGCGGCATAAGGGCAACGGAGTAACTGAAACCTGCCCGAAAAAGGCAAAAGGACGGCAGGCAGCCCGCTGAACGTGTGGGACTGCCTGCCCTTTTCGTATCTGCCGTCGTAAGCGCGTGTTCTTGTGACGTATGCCACGGATACGCGCTTTTCATTTCGGGCGAAAGCAACTGTAACGTGATAGGCGAAAAGAATTTCCCGGCAAAAAATCGGTGCCGGGACTGTACCTCCGCCGCAGGACGGGGAGTACACCGTGGACGACCTGAAGACCGCTCTGGAAGAGTCCGAGCGGTCGCTGCATGATGCCGTCTTCATAGCCCGCCAAGTGTGGGAGAAGGACTGCGATGCCGTGAAGTTCGACATCGACGACCTTGTGCAGATAGAATCGGCATTGCAGGAGATATGCAACATCACCGCAGGAATTGACAGCGGGGACGATGGCGAGTGACATGACGCGCACACGTGCTGCGGAAACTGCGGGGCGTGCGCGCTTTTTCGGGCATTGATATACACTGTGTCAGGATTGCACCCTGAAATGCCCGCACTTTTCTAAAATTCCCTCCGATATGACTTCCTTGCGCCGTGAGGCGTTGTGCCTACCTTGTATATAACACGGTTAAGCACGGTCTGGCGTTCTGCGGAACCGCCTGCCGTGCTTCCGCTGTTATCCTGTGCGGGGAAGCGGAGAACGGATGTGCCAATAATAAAACGACATTAGTGTCCCGTTAAAATTGGGACGAAGTTAATATTAATCAAATAGTCCCTCCAAGAGGGGATAATCGAGTTCTTTGACATCGTTGAAATTAGTCTTTTCGAAGAGATCTCTCAGTGGAGTCTTATCCGTTAGTGAGATGCTCAAAATCTGCAGGACCTCATAAGTTGACCGCTTTAGTCGCATGTCGTGTTGGACGATGGCGACAAGGCAATAAGTTATGATTGCAGAGCAAATTTGTATTCTGACAGCGTTCTCTGTAGTGCCCCAGAATTTCTTAATCTTGAGGTGCTGCTTGAGCCACTTGAAGAACAACTCAATCTGCCATCGGTTCTTGTAGAGATTAGCAATTTCGAGAGCGGTAAGATGGAATGCATTCGTCAAAAATGCGAAGTCTCTGTCTTGCTCGTCATCGTGAAATCTCACAAGTCGCAGCCTCTCAGGAAACTTCTTCTGTGTGTTCACATCCGTGAGTTCAATAACGGAATCAGAAAGCACATTCTTAGGCAATCTACGTTTCCATTTCGTACACTTGTACTGTAAGTTCTTCTTCGCCCGAACCACGAAGTATGATTCATTAAGACAAATCTTGTAGAGTTCCTTGAATGCATTGTAACCACGGTCAAATACGTAGTAAGAACCTGATTCATAGGGAATCTCCTTCATTGCCTTTGAATCGTGTACCGATGCAGTCGTAATATGGAAGAAAGCAGAAACCTGGGACTCCAGATCATAAAGGACATGCGCCTTAACGCCTCCTTTCTTCTTGCGGAACTTTGCCCACCAGAATACTGACAAGCAGAGCGGAATCGTTGTTGAATCAAATGCATAAACATTCCCCTTCAGCTTGAAGATGTCGGTTGCTCGTTTCTTGCGAGCCTGTTCCATCATGAAGAAGGCAAAGTCTTCAAAGATCCTGTAGTCACGATTCTGATTCGCTGTGGCAAATGTCGTTTTCGCTATTGGATTACGCCCCATTCCAAGGTGATAACATTTGGATTGGTGAGTCTCCAATGCAACGACAACATCACGCAGGCTCTCACGGTTACAGAGTTGTCCGAACATGAGTGCCATGAGCTGATTCCAGCAGGTGAAGTTCTTGACATACCTGTTCCCATCATACTTGTCAACCAGGTGACGGAACTTGTTGTTGTCGAGAAATTCAACCAATTGAGCGAATACATATTTGTCTTTGTTCATAGAGCAGTCCCTTTATGGGCTGCAAAATTACAAATTCAAATCGTCGCACATGAAAAATTACTTCTAATAGACTATGTTTCAACTATTTCAAAGACCGACTTGCCCGCTTTTACGGGACAGTAGTGATAAAACGAATAAATATGATAGAAGTGTTTGACGCAAAGCGCACCCGCAGTTACGGGTGCTTTGCCAGTTTCAAGGCTGCCACCGATACGCTTGACAGCCTTGCCGCGACGGGACAGCTCGGAAGTGTGCCCGCTGTCAGCGTGGCGGCGTATTGCAGCGGCGTGTTACAACGGGAATATGAAGCGGTGTTTGTCGGTGGGAAATGGCGTGTGCCGAAATCTCCGAAAAGGCGGATGCCGGAAACGAGACCTGCCCGTGGGAGACGTCGGCGAAAATGGTGCAAGGAGTACGCTACGGCGGAGCTGATGTTCCGAGAAGGGTTTCCCGACCATTTGAACCGCAGTTATCCGCTCTCGGCGGACAGCCTGAGACGGTGCAACCGGAAATGCAGAATTATATGCAATAATAAAAACGCAATGAGTATGAAAACATTAGCAGACGTGAAACGGAAAATGACGCTTGGCTCGAAGTGGCGGTGCGTCCGGCTGTTCGAGGGCGGAAAAGACCTCGGCGTGCGTGAGGTCGGGAAAGTGCAGGGTAATGCCGTGGCATTCCTCAAACCCGACGGGAAACTCTCGTGGCTATGGTGGCCAAAGGCAAAGGACGTGCAGGTGGAAGAAAACGCCTTCACCGTGCTCCAGAACGGAGTGCCCAAGCTCAAGTACATCTATGCCGGATAGGTGTTCCGGAAAAAATCATGCAAAATAATATGAATTAATAACAACTATGGGGGCGGAATGCCCCTATGCTTTTATAAACGGATAAAGAAAATGACAGAAATAACGAGAAAGCAGATATCTGGTCTGCGGGTAAAGATGTATTAACGGCTATGGGAGAGGAACATAGAATCAACGAGATAAAAGGTGTCATCATCAGCCGTGCCCTGCTCAAGGAATACGGGTATGATGGCGATATGCCCACCGACAAACAGATGCAGGTCATCGGCAACGGGTTACTTGAATACTGGGGCGTAAGCGACGGTTTCAAGGAAGCCCTCGCCAGTACAATGGAGAACATGTTCGGTGTAAAAGCAAAGATTAGGTCTATGGAAACGAAAGAACTTACTACCCACCAGCGTGGTGTTATTCTACGCGGCATCTGCGGCGGGGCTGCATTGAAAGACAAGTCGCCGCAAATATCTGAAAACAATACCGTCATAACCTGCGCCGGAGGGTTGGAGATTTGGGACATCTGCTGCATCAGCAGTGATGCCGAAGCCTTCGGCCTGAAACCGTCCTCGGTTATGACGGGCACACGAGAATCACTTTCACCCCCCAAAGAATAAGCGGAATGAAATCATATTACTACTTGGACTACCTGCACCGTGAAATCTTCCTTGAAGAGGAGGATATTCAGACCGTTCCGGAATCAGGCAGGGCGGACGATGCCTGTTCCGCCATTGCCGAAAAGCCGTATGTCGTGGAGCAGTTCATGGCGACTCTTTCCGGACACTCAAAGATGTGGCCAGCCGCCTGTGCGATTCCCCTGATATTAAAAGCCGCCACGATGCGCTGATGTATATCGTGTGGAGGGTGGCACTGGACATCAAGGAGTGGCGGACTCTGAGCCATAGCGAAGCCGCCGTCAAGGTAACCCGTGAGGACGGTTTCGTGTGGCTGCTTGTATCGGCGGAAAATGCCCGGAAGCTATGGGAGGCAGACGTATTCTCCCTGTACAGGCTTTATGCCGATGATTCGGAATCCCTGATCGAAAGCGAGGCGGAGCTGGAATCGACTATCAAGGGCGGATACCAGATAGGTATCGAGGTGGGGTTCGCCTCTGTAATGGACCATGCCGCCCGGATGAAGCAACAATAAAAATCGGAAACAATCAAATAACGAAATCAAGAAGAAAGGTATGGAAACAACATTATTGACAAAGGAAAATGCCCATCGTGTGACCATGGTGCGGCGTGTGGATGCCCCGGAAAGCGAACCGGTAGCGTTTCTTTTCAGGGGAAAGAGACACGGGTATTGCAGCTATTCCCATCTTGTAGGGAATCCGGGCAAGGAAGAAATCCTCGCCCCGGCGGACTTCAAGGACTGGGAAGTTGTGGAAGTGGCGCACCCGGGCTATCTGGAAGAATATTTCAAGCAGGCGTGCAGCTCCTACAACCTCACCTCCTTCTCACCCGACGAGCGGGGTGAGTCAGACATCGCCTCGCACGAAAAGGAACTGCACGAGGATTTGCAGTCGATGCCCGAGCAGCAGCGGGAACGTTACATGGAAAACTACAAACGCTATTTCTCTGCCATGATCGCCGCCAACAGCCGTTGTGCCAGCGCGATGATTACGGGACCTGCACGCTTCAACACGGGCCGCAACGAAAAGGCCTGCAACAGCCACGCCAAGAGCGTCACGGCGTTCCGGGAATGGCGAGAACGTGCACTCGAAGCGATTCGCAAGGCTACCGAAGCGGCCAAGCCCGAAGAACAGCGTCTCGAGGAGGAGTGGCAGAAGGTCAAAGCCTTTATCGACGATGCCGCCTCGACCATTCACGGTATCGATACGGGTACGGCACGAGGCTATAGCCGGGCTCTCTTCGTCAGCAACCTCGCCGGGCGACTCTCCACCTATGTCAACCATGGCAACGTGGAAATCATCGACCGTGCCGTCGCTCGTCTGCGAGAGTGGAACGACAAAGTCAAGAAACCTGTCGTCACGGCACGCCATTCAATCTTCAAGTATCCCGAACTCGTCCGCAAGGTGCGGGAAAAGCAGCAGGAACGGGCAAGCCGTGAAAATCGTGAGATTCCGTTCGATGGCGGCAAGGTGGTCTACAACTTCGAAGAAGACCGCCTGCAAATCCTCTTCGACAAAATTACCCGATACCGATATGCGTACAACCTTGAAGCGTAACGCTTTCAAGTGGGCGCCACGCAACCAGGCATGGCAGCGCCAGCTCACCCGCAATGCCGAATATGCCGCCGGTCAGGTGTTGAAAATAACCATTTAATCCAGTGCCCATGAGATACATCATCGATTCACGTTATTTCGACGGGACATGCCTCACGTCGATGTCGGATGACATGCACAGCGACTACGGCGGCGAGACGCTGGAAGCACTGCGCGAAAGGGAGAAGAACCCGTACCTGGTCGCTGTATCACCGGTACGCATGACACTGCTTGTGAAGCGTTATACCCGGGCACTTTGCAAGCCCTTCCATGAAATTACGGAGGAACGTTATTACGAACTGCTGGAATGCCTGCCTCCGGCCCGCATGCAGAGCGACTGGTTCTTTGTCGGGGAACCGTATTACCGAAACCTGTACGCGCTCTGTTTCGAGTCGGACGGCAGGTATTTCCGGGCGGAACGTCCCATACGTCTTTCCAATGCGGAAATCTACCGCCAGATTCGGGAACACATGGAGAAAGTAAACCTGCATACCCGCCATCGTCAAGAAGGCTTCCTTTGTCAAATATGTCAATTGGTACAAAAAGACGGTCACCTACATACCGTACTATTTCGAGTATGGAGGTAAAATATATTTCCTGAAGAACCTCGCCACTCGGACGGGATCCGAATTTGGCGACCGCCGGGAACGGAACGAGATGGCGGCATTGCTGAGGAACCTGCGCGGAAACCGCTACGAATACTGCACTTTCTACTCCCAAAAGAAGGACATCTTCGAGTTTTTTGACTGGCTACGGAAGAACAAATACACGCTGGAAATCCAGGGCGACTTGTTCGACTTTGCGGATGACCGCTCCCACGTGGACTTTCACGGCAATGTATGCGAGTATTCGGCTGTGTTCCATTACCGCATCTATTCACGCGAGCTTTTTTGGCCATATCATTAACCAGCTACGCACCGTGAAACGGTATCACGCGTGGCATAAAAGGAGGGAAATACGATGAAAATCTCAAATGAACCTACCCCATACCTCCTGCTCAAGGCAGGAACTGACAGTGCATGGGATTGCTGCGACTTTGCAATCGTGTACCTGTCAAAAGAGTGGAGACAGACACAGTCCGGCAGGCTGGAAGCCGTCAAGCCATTCAAGGATGACATCAGTTTCCAGTCTTTGAACTTTTATGACATATCGGTTGGTTTTTACCAGCCGGACGAGGACGGGATACTGGGCAGCGAGGACTTGCCGGAAGACAATAACTGGTGCTTCGTGGAACTGACCGAAACGGAACTGGAAAGGTTGGTTCCGCCGGACAATGTGCTGGTCAGCCATATCTTGGCGGTATTTGCAAACGGGGAAGCCAGATACCGGGCGTACGGCAAACATACCGACGAGCGATTCTGGACTGAAAAAATTCCCTTTGCAACAGAATTTTGGATATACTGGCGAGTCATGAATCTTAAAATTTCAAAGCAACTATGACAGAAATCATCAAAACGGACGGAACACGCCAACCCGTGCAGCCAGCCAATGGCTCAGACTTCACGCTGGAGGAGATGCAGGCGATTGTCGGCGGCTACATCGAACTGGTGGAACTGGACGGGAGCACGACAATGGTCGTCAACGAGGAAGGCAAACTTATCCCTCTGTCCCTCAATCTTGAAGCGAGCAGGATATTCCGTGCTCATCACCCGGCGTCGAAAGACTTCATCGTTGGGGACGTACTTGTGTGCAATAACAATCAAATCAGATAAAATTATGGATAAAGAGAAAGCAAAAGCGCTCAGCAAGACCCTCGCATGCTACAAAGAATTACAAGAGAATAACAGTGTAAACCTGATCGAGTTCCATACCGCTGACGGGCAGAAACACGGTATCGGCAACCCGGAAGCCATCAAGCTGTTGCTTTCGGTGGCCGTCATCGAACTGGAACGCCAGCTCCGGACCGCACAGTTCGGTGATATTCCGGAAAGCCTGGAGAACAGCCGCGAGTACAAGGCGGCCAAACAGCTGGAATACGCCATGAACGATTTGGGATTCAAGTCCGAACGTTTCGCCCAGGCTCTTCCTTATTTCCACAAGACACTGGAACAGACATTCTTCAGAACGGTAAAGGCTTCCATTACCGCTATGGCAGGGCGTGATTCACGCTGCATTGACGACCGCAACCGTGCTTCATACGAGATGTGTCAAATGCTGGCCTCCATGCTGGAAGATACCCGTCTGCCCTTTATCTAAATGCCATGTTCATAGACGAGAGGACACAAAACCGCCTCCATGCCGTGCCGGGAGAGAGTATCTCCCACGGCACGATGCGCACGCAGGACCTGATTCCGGCGTTCTTGGACGTTATCCGTGACACACCGGAATACGTGCAGGTGATGAATGCCATCCCCGCCCATGCCATGGAGGACAAAGAAGCAGACTGGTGGAACAGCGATGACGCGGCGGGATTGCTGGAATCGCTGTTCGACACGCTCGATAGTTACTCACCGGAGGGGTACTATTTCGGTGCTCATCTCGGTGACGGGTCCGATTACGGATTTTGGAAAATGGACAAGTGAATGTCGGAACATGGTACGGATTACAAAAGACAAGCGGCATGACATTCTCAAAGACGGGATTTGTATCGGGCAAATCTATCTTGCCCGTGCCGAAAGCAGGAAATTAAGATACTGGGCAATCTCTTGCATGAGTGGAATCGGCTTCAACACTTTCAATGAAGCCCGCAGTTATGCCAAGGATTTCCTTTAATAAAAGAATCGCATGAAAAATTGGATACAACAGATGCTTTTGTGGCGTAAAAAGACGGACAAGGGCAGAATGACACTCGGAAAGGTGCAGAAAGAGTATCGCGAGAATGACGTATGCATGGGAGAACTCCTTGATGCCCTTCCCGCCGACGGCCTTTCCATAGAGGAAGCGTTCGAGCTGGCTATCACCGCCAAGAAGTGGGCGGACGGAGACCGTTTCTACCGGAGTATCAACGATGGAGAACCGGAAGAATTGTAAGGTAAATAACAATAAACAATAATGACAAATGAGCAGATATGATTTTATAAGATTCGGCGGCTTTGTCAACTGGGCGGACGAGGACACGGACACGTTCCGGAAAATGAAAGTCTGCCTGCCGGTAAAGGAGCCTGTCGAAGATGACACGAAAATAGGACTGATTTCCACGGACGAGGACAATCCGGAAGAAATCGCGGTTTCCTATTCCGTCAGGGCAGCCGAACTCATCCCTTGGACGGACTCATTCCAGGAAGGATACTGGAAAGCCCTGATAGTGGCAGAGGCAAACGGAGCAGGCACGGACGTATTGCTGCCCATGCTCAAAGATGCCGGACTATGCCTGATGGAATGTGTCTTCTTGATGCTCCGGAGCGATGCCTGCAAACTGTTTCCGGTCCTGTGCCGGCTGTTCCCGGAAGTGGAGGAAATGTTTGAGATTATCACATGGAATGACAGGGAATATTTTGTCAGGGAACTGACGCTGTTCCGTGGAACGGGCGGGGAATACAAAACCTTGGTCTCTGTAACGGGTCTGCAAGACGTGCTGGTCGGCAAAGACGGCGCACCCATATCGGACGAGGCGGAGGCCGTGGACCGGAAAATCTGCTATTACTTCACGGACGAGGAGTTCCTGCTGCCGGAAGAGCGGCTTGTGGCCCTTGCGGAGGATGCGTGAGAAATCATAATGTATGTACAAAGACCAGAAAATGAATAAAAGAATGAACAAACAGCAAACCACTCCCGTTACCGACACTTTTAAGGGGATGCTACTTATGTCAATGGGTGTCCCTGTAGGAAACATCCGTCCCTACCGTTTGAAGTCGGCACCTTCCTGCCTCGGCGGTTTCGAGCGCATGAGCGTAGCGGCAGCACGAGCCTTGGGAATGGATATCCCGGAGACGGAGAAAGAGAACGATGAAGTTTACATATGCCGCTTGGGACCCGCCGTTTTCCATAAATGGATGCCTGTCTGGATGTTCGAAACCGCTTTCGAACCGGTTCCCGAGCAGAGACGCGGTGACCGCATCCGAACACTTACGGAAGAGATGAACAACCATCACGTGGCGGAGAAAGCCCTGAATGAAAAATGTTACGCCCTGTCCGTGGAGCTGCTTTCCGAGTGTGGCGGCAGCCTTGATGACAACGGTGAACAATCCTCGACCTATCTCCATGTTGTGGACCGTGACCCCGTGGAACTGGTCATCACGAACGCATCGCTCCGGAAAGACGGGAAAATCTTCATCATGGGTTACAGTTACTACACGGGCGAGGAGTACGAGCAGGAATGTGACGTAGAATCCGGCATGGACATACTGAATTTGATCCTTTCCCAAAAAAGGTTTTGAGTGCTATGATGAAGATAAGATATTGCAAATGTTCTTCGACATAGGCCGGTGGACGAAGGCCATTGAAAAAGGCGTGCTGAAAGACATTAGGAAAGACCAACTTATTCGGCTGACCGACGAGCATACCCGTATGGCGATGGCCTATGCCATGCGCCGGGGAAAGTACGAGATTTCCCCTCCCCACACGGCGCAGATACCCAAGGACAACGGTGAGTTCCGCACAGTGTACGTAAACGAGCCGATGGACCGCGTAGTACTGGGTATCGCCAACGACCTGCTCTTCGAGTTGATGCCGGAGATGCTGCACTCTTCGTGCAAGTCCTACCAGACCGGTATAGGGTGCGGCAAGGTAGTTACGGAAGTCAGCCACCGGATGACAGAAACCGGCAATAGCGGCTGTCTGGGCTGGAAGTCCGACCTTTCCAAATACTTCGACAGTGTTCCGATACGGTTCATCGACGAGGCGTTCGACAAGGTGGAGGCCAAACACGGCCAGTCTGCCCTGATAGACGTACTTAGGAAATATTACCACTCGGACCTCTATTTCGATGAAGATAACCGGTTGCAAAGCAAGTATCAATCCTTGAAACAGGGTTGTGCTGTGGCTAGCTGGCTGGCGGATGTACTGCTCTACGACCTAGACAGGGAACTGTCACAAATGAACGGCTACTACGTCCGGTATTCCGACGATATGCGTTTTATCGGCAAGGATTATGTAAAAAGCGATGGACACACTCCAAAAACGCCTGGAAGATAAATCCATGAAGCTAAATCCCAAGAAAGTGGAATACCTGGCAGCCGATGTCTGGTTCAAGTTCTTAGGATTCAGTATCAAGGGCGGCATGGTCTCGCTCTCGTCATCACGCATCAAGACCTTCCAGCACGAGATCGAGCGGCGGACAATCCGCTGCCGGGACACGACACTGGTAAAAGCCGTGGACGCCGTGAACCGTTACCTGTACAAGGGCGAGTTCAGCTGGGCGATACAGGTATTGCCGGTCTGTAATGTGAAGAGTGACCTCAACGAGCTGAACAAGTTCGTGATGGACTGCTTTAGAGCCATTCAGACGGGCAGGTGCAAGATCGGCGGTCTGGGATATGTCCGAACCAAACCGGATGGCTGCATCGTCCGGGGACGGGGACGCAACGTGAAGGCCAACCGCGATAAAACAGACCGGGACATACCGGGTTACCTGACTGTCGGCTGCATGCGTAACGCCCTTCTGACCAGCCGGGCGGTGTACAACACGCTGGTGGCATCGCTATAAGTTACGCCGGGCACACGGCAGAACGGGTGGACGGGCAGGCTATTCAACGTTACAGGCTTATAACCAGAATCCATATCGAGATTAACCGGTCTAACACCCGGTTAATCCCATCTCGATTCTGGCTGCGCCTGTAATGTATCGGGAAATTAAAGTCATGTGCCGTCTGTCCCGCACCCGTTACCGGAGCACACCGGGAAAGTTCAAGGAATAGGTTTGGGCATCCCGCGTACCAACGTCTTCTTTCCGAGTCTGAAGGCGGCTGACCGTCGCCTTCGGACTCCGCAGAAGACCCATACGCGGGATACATCGGAAGCATAAAGCCATGTGCCGGTATTATGAGAACTTTCAGTCTTTTTCCAGCACGGGAACGTGCGGTTCGGGGGAATGGATTCAGCCTGCTGTCCCCGATAAGCCCGTCTCGCGCCGTCGTATCCCTAACGTTATACGACGGCGCCATTCCGGCTTCCGCCACAGCAGACATCGGACCTGTAAAGGAACGTGCCGGCATTCCGGGAACCGCCAAAAAGAACAGCACAGGGCAAAGGGGGCAAGGCCGGGATTTCAACAGAGCCGCAATTCACACAGCTGGAGCCTGTGTCATCTCCTGCTAACACGACAGATGACACAGGGTTCCAGCTGTACTCGCGGCCCGTATCAGGATTTTTTAAAGGGATGTGCCGTCCGGATGAGTCCCCCTGAACAGAAGGTAGCGCGACCGCATATGCACGAGGGACCCAAATTCAAGATACAGTATTCAAGCTTGGTCCTGAGCCAGGCAGCTACCTGGTTCAGGACCGAAGTCCTACTGTATTTATCAGGACTATAAAGATACGCGCCAGGGGTTTGAGTGCCATTTATTGTAAACAGGTGAGAAAATGGAAGATATTTACCGAGAAACCGTCACCGCCATAGAGAACGGCGCAAATTTCCGGATTGATTTCCAGTCCAGAAGTTTAAAAGTAAACGGGAGACACATGATACGGAACGGCAGGTATGATGGCGCTCCGTGGTTGCCGGAGTACGGCTGCGGGGATTTTTTTCACGGATGTGGAGGAGCTGTACCGCCGCTATAAACATTCGATACCATCGGAGCGCAGCCAGAGCAAGTCCCGCCGGTATTTCATGGCATTGCCCGAAAGTGACCTCGAGGACGGGGACATGCTGTACGGGCAACACCGGGATACCGCGCAATTCGAGCTGGAATTCTATATCCTCTGCCGGATTATAGGCGGGTTCACATGGAATCCCGAAACGATGGGCAAATGGTTCTGGCAAAGCGAAAAAGACAAGGACCTGGTGATACTCAGAAAATGGGTGGAACCCGGAAGTAATCAACTATTAACAAATTCACAATGAGCAGAAAGAAACAAGAAACAAAAGTCCTGTGCCCCGGATGCGGCACGGAATTCGCCATCGCGGACAAGGAATTTGCCGCCACGGGCACCGTTATCGGCAAGAATTCGGATTTGGGCACCGTCTATCCGGTGGTGGCCGGCCATAATTCTCCCGCCGGACTTCCCAAAGGGGCGCGGGAGCGTATCGAGGCACTCCGCGGTGCCGGTGTGGACGTGAGCTGCCTGTTCGCCATGCAGGGAGCCGAGGGCGGCGAGTATATCGCCTCCAACAAAGACGGGAAACTTACCATCCTGGATGACAACGACCCGATATTCGGCAGCATCATGGCACAGGGTACCGTTCCCAACAACCGACTCTTCCGCCGGTGGGTCATGGCACAAATGTTCCATATGATGTCATACACGCATTACCGTGAAAAAGAGCCGGCAGGGGTGACCGAGATGATTCACCGGAAAGGCTATGATTACCAGTGGAAAATGCTCTTGAACGAGCTGCACGCCCAGATGAAGATGGAACACAAGGACATCACGGGTTTTGCCGAGAGAAACCGCTGGTTCAACCGTGATGTGGATTTTGGCCATCGCGAGCGACTATGTCAACGCGCTGCAAAAAACACGTGGGCAACCTGGAAACAAGAAAATGCAAGGGAGTTCCCTACAAGCGTATACACGGCCGTAATATTTTCGTGGAGGACCTGCAATCCAAACTGTACTACCCGCTTTCCATCGCGATAACCCACATCAGGCACGCGTTGGACGCCACACAGCTTTACAACGCGGTCAGACAGTTCAATGACCGTCGTATCCGGCTGCCATGGGGCACTCCTCAAAGCAAGGCATGGATGGATGCCTATAAGGGAGCCGGGGCGTTCTTTACCATGCAGAACCTGATTCGTTTCCACGGTTGCACGGCTGTCAATGACCGGGGTCGGCGTCTGGACAAGTACCAGTCACTGGCGTTCCTGTCAGCCAAGGCGGAAGAGTATAAAAATCGGAGAAGGCTGGCGGTTGCTGGCAGTCCTGAAAAAATTGCTGGCGGACAACAATATCAACATCAAAAATGAAGATGGCGGCATGGCGTAAGAAATAGGCCGTCATCTCCATCCGCCCGGTAGGCGGCACGGTGTGGCGGGTCAGAATAAATTAGTACTCCCTCCATTGAAATGATGCTCATCCCTGTTAACACAAGATGAGCATCTTTCAATGGAGGCATTACATCGAAAACGTAAAGAGATGCCCCTGTTTGACGACCACACCGCTATTCTAATCAAAACGACATAATCCTTTATACGATGAGCAAGAAACAACTACGACGCAGGGCCTACCTGCTGTACCGGTTACGAAAACAGGGTATCCGATGCCTGACACGTTGCCGGACCATCTTCTACCCTTACGGGGAGGATCCTAAATCAGTACCGCAGATCTGCAGCCTGATAAGCGAATTCCATTTCCATGTCCAGTTTGAAATACCCGCCTGACATGAAACCGGGAGACATTGCAACGCTGAAAGTGCCCTACAAGGGCTATCGCCGTATAGAGCTGTTGGAACGGCTCCAATACACCTGGCTGGTACGCATCTGCGAGAGCGGGAAGGAGATCGAGGTCTATGAAGACGAGTTCGAAACGGATTAAAGGCACGGAACAATGAAAGGAGAACAACAGGAAGAACGCATACCGAACTTTATCGGCAATGCCGTCATTATCCTCACAGCCGCCCATCTGGGCTGCGAGGTGGAGATGCTCGCCACCGCACAGGAGGTGTGGCGGACGAAACGCCTGCCCGAGGCGGTACTGCTGGGCATGTACGAAAAGGCCGCATGCGATGCCGTGTCGGCTGTCCGGAAGAGAGGTCTGGCGGAACAGGCTGACCGTCTCGGAGAGATATTTTACAGGACGGGGGAATTTCCCCCGCCGGAAGAAGACAATACATAAAAAGGAGTAACAAATGAAAACAAGGACTTTTCAGGAAATATATGATTTCTGCCGTACGGACGATACCTACCGGAGCTATTTCGAGGCATCGGACGAGTCCCGCATTACCGGAGCAAGGGCAAGAAAGTACTATTACGGCGACATCCGCCGAGGCCAGTGCCGCGTGGGGACATTCATCTACTGCCAGTCGATGCGGCAGCTTGAAAGGTTCCTCGAGGGCGCAAGGCAGGACCACTACATCCATGTTGACCCGCCGGCCTGCCGGGAAGTGAGCCTCAAGGACGATATGTTCCCCGGCCAGACCGCCTATATCGTGGTACATGTCAGGAGGCAGGGTGTGCAGATTGAAATCGAACACCCGTTGCATGGTGGATGGGTGCATTTCACGGCACGCTCCCACCGTCCCTTCACCAGGGAGGGAATCATAGCCGAGGCGAAGTCCTACATTGACAGCCACATCCTGCTGGCACCGGGAAGATACCGGGACTTGCAGCTGGAACATATGGTTTCCAAGGAACAGTTCCCCGCATGGTACAGGCAGTATAAAATGAGGCTGCACGACCGGGCGGAAGCCGAACATCGGGATATGGTGGACAGATACAGGCACAGGAACGACCTTACCTACGGAGAAGCCCGTGACATGCTCGCGGCTTCGGGTATATTCTTCGACCTGAACTGCGACGAGTTCGAGCGGGACGAGATTACGGAACAATTTGTAAGACTTTGTAACAAAACATAATACCCAGGCAAATGAATCTATATAATCAAATCAAATATAACGGGTATCGCATCAACATCTATTATGATGATGACGCCCGAAGCCCGCGTGAAGCGTATGACAATCTCGGTACGCTTTATACGGCACATCGTCGCTACCGCCCGGAGAAGGAGTTTGATGACCACTTCGATATCGACAAGGTTTTTGAAGGGCATATCGGAAATTTCCAGGAATCGTTCCTGAAGGAATATATCGCCCTGCCGGTCTACCTCTACGACCATGGCGGCATTACAATATCCACCTCGCCGTTCAGCTGCCCGTGGGATTCCGGATTTTTCGGAATCATCGCGGTACCGTTGGACAAGGTGTGCCGGGAATACGGGTGGAAGAACATCACCGCGAAACGCAGGAAGCGGATCGAGGGATACCTGCAAGACGAAATCAGTACCCTTGACAACTACTATACCGGGGAAGTTTTCGGGTATCGCATCATGCCGGAAAGTGACGATGACAATGAACTGGACAGTTGTTGGGGATTCTATGGTACGGAATGTATGAAAGAACTGGAAGCCGAATGCAGGCATATTATCGACGGGCAGAACAAAGCGGCAGCATAAAATAGAAAAATACGCATAATAACTGGAAATACAATGAAGACATCATACGGACTTGAATTTGACACGGTAACAGAAATCAATCCTGAATGGAGCGACTATGACAAGACGATAGCAGGATGTCACCTGGCCAATGCCAGGGTGGTCATCGTGGATACGGAATACGGGCAACCGATAGACAATGAGCATGACCTTGAAGAAATCTACCGGATTCTCGAAAAGAAAAAGACAGGCCATACTAAAAATGAACGACATGGAAGAAAAACGAGATAACAAGGAAATCAGGGTACGCCTGCACCATATCGACCGTGGAAACTGCACGGAAGTGTGGGAGGTGCAGACAGAGAAGGGTAAGCCCAGACGCTATCTGGGACGTGACGACGGTTATGGACCGAAGGAGTGGTACACGCTCTGCGATGCTCCCTACGGCTATTGCGAACGCGACTGCCATGTGAGGGAGGACCTCACCCTCATTGTCTGCGACAAAGATTGGAACGAGGTGTTGCGAGACGGAACGGACAGGGAACGCTTTCCTGAAAGTTTCCCTTCACTGGATGAAGCCTGCAACGAGGCATGGAGCAAGGTCGTGAAAGTGCTTCCGCATGTCACGCACAAAGGTTTCGGGCAGTGGATCACCAAACAGTCATTCCTCCCGCTCAGCCAGACCGAAGAATTGAATTGGCGGGATAGCTACTATGAGGAAGAAGCGAGTGAGATACTCTCACGTTTTACATGGATCGGTGAAGAGTATGCCATATTCAAGGTTACCCAGAGGCACACCAAGTGCGACGCCCAATGGTACGAGTATTACGCGGGGAAGACAAACCGGCAGGAACACGAGTGGTATACCCGTTTCTTCGGTTACGAGTACCATGACCGGCATATCAGCGACGTACTCCGGACACTCGGAAGGCGGTGCGACGACATCATCCGTACTGCGGTGGAAACCCGCACGGACCACTATTACGGGCGTACGGTTTCCTGTTTCATGGACGAGTTCATCGGTTACGACCTGTCCCATGAACAGGTCCGTGACGCCAAGGAATGCAGATTGCGCAAGGCACGGGAAGACTACGACGAAGCGAACGCCTACTATTACAAACTGAAAGAGAATGAGGAAAGCATCCGTGGTATCGAATTGATGCTGCACTGCATAAGACAACAAATCCGAAAAATTGAAAAGATAATGGCCAGAAAACCTACATGTAGCCAGAGTTTGGCAAATCGAATACAAATATCCGGGTATGTATGGCGGGGACGGTCAGGATATCTTTTATGATATCCTGACAATGTTCGAAGTTGATAACTCCGCAGAAGACGCCTATACCGATGACTTCGAAATAGCCCGTTCGGGTCTGCAGCAGCTAAGAAAACATATCTCAGAACAGGATGAAACCTTCCGGCAGAATGCCGAAGAATTTTATTCCTGCCTGGCAAAGGTCGGGATGGACCGGGAAAAGTTTATCGAAGTACTCGATTGTCTAATCAACGGCAGTGACCAAAGCGATGCCTATGTGCATGTCTCATGGTTTTAATGATATGCCATGAAGGCGTTTCGAGCAAACCTGCCGTAACATCAAACCTGTATGAAACCTAAAGATAACGGGCTGGCCAACCTTCATGACCGGAAACGTGAGGAACGCGGTTTCTGCTGCATGCAACTGATCATATTCCTTACAGACAATGGAGTGAAGAGCTGGGATGAATGGCACCGGGCGCATACCGACGCGGCCCGGGGCGAATGCAGATACCGCAAGCGGTGCCCGGTTTATGGACGTAGCAAACATTTAATGAACAATAAATAATATGGTACTTAATATTGTAAAAAACGACCTGCCTGCCTCATGCATTGCAGAATATGTAAGATGCGTATTTGACAATGCCAAAGTAAACATCAAAGATGAAAATGCAGTATCCGTCGACATCGAAGTGACCGGAAAGAACGAGCTGCACTCTTTGGAAGGATTAAAAGAGTTGGAATACTATTTTAAAGATTATGACATAAGAATATGGTGACCGCCATGCAACGGGCGGCAAACCGGAAATTGTTCAACTACAGATAAAAAACAAGCAACATGGAACAGGAAAAACCTACAAAGCCGGAAACAGACAGAACCTTTCCGGAAGACGATGACACACTTTACCGTGAAATGACAGTGCACATGCCCCGCTGCTATTTTCCGACTTCGCTAGGCGAGAACAGTATCCTCAAATTTGCCGGAGAGGAATTCCGCCGCGTCAAGAATATTGTCTGCCGGCGCTACAACTTTAACGAGGACAAATATATCCGGGAGAACGCCGGCGTATCCCCTTTCGACTCTGTTCGAGGCAACTTCGAGCAGGAAGTGTACAGACGTCTCCGTAAGGATTATGCGCACCTCAGTATCATCTCCATCAGAAGATCACTTATGGAGAAAATCCGCGACGCCGTGAAGAAGGAGAACAACATCATCGGCACGTTCTACCGCAACTGCGGCGTACATTACCGGGAGGCGGAATCAGCGGAGTATGAAACCTCCCCGATAGTGGTGGTCCACAATTCCGCTTTTTACGGATACGGCGGTTATGAAAGTGCGACCGTTTATGAACTTTTCATCGACGGGAACGGCAAACTGCTCTGCACGCTCAACGGCGAAGCCGGCGAGGATTTCGATGAGCCCATCGGACAGGTACAGACCGAGGGATTGCTTGAGATTGCCACTGGCTGGAAGAACACGGGTTCATCTCCGCTGATGTCAATGACGACGAGATTGTCGTATGCGAGGGGTGCGGTTCAGACAATATACAGACCCAGGCATGGGTGGATCCGAATGCCCGTACATTCATCGGTACCACGGGTATAGACCGCTATGATAACTGGTGCGACGAATGCGAGGACCATCAGCCATTCTGTACTTTAAAAGAGTTCAAAGAACGCATGGAGGAATGGTGGAACTCGTTGGACGCAAATCAAATGGAACAGATCACGGGTTGCCGTCAGGACAAGTGTCCGGCCGGAGACAACCATCA
>ENA-OQHD01000309-OQHD01000309.1-human-gut-metagenome-genome-assembly--contig:-NODE-309-length-19346-cov-4.800770_pt1 | contig 19346 bp, 19 predicted proteins | sample MGYA00242560_ERZ504711 | MGnify/ENA primary metagenome ERZ504711 (study PRJEB26092, sample SAMD00036198) | human gut metagenome | host: Homo sapiens | study: EMG produced TPA metagenomics assembly of...
GCCTATGAAAAGATTCCACTTTATAATAAATGCCATCTGTAACTATGTCCTCTACACCACTTTTTCTATTTTTGTCTGTCAATAAATTCCTGCAATTGCTTAACCTCTTTTGAGCTAAGATTTTTCTCCATCATACAATGACGATGCGAATTTTGCTAATGACCCTTGAAACATTTTATCTAACATGATTTTTTTCCAACTGTGCCTATATAGTTTTCTTTTTCTACTAATGGTACATAAAGATTTGATTTCCCATTCCTCACTTTTTGAATAAATCCCTTTTTTTTCCAAACGAGTAAGCAATGTTAAAATGGTACTCGGTGCAATGTTTTTCTCTACATTCAATTTCTCTTCAATTTGAAATCGGCTGACAGGTTCCGCATATTCCCATACAATCATCATAATTTCCTGTTCTGATTCTGGTAATTTTTTTACATTTCTACTCTCCGCTTTTCTCTACTTTGACCAGATTATAGCATATTTTCCAGAAAATTGTTGCACTTTTTGGGACTGTTTTCCGCCTTCCGAAGCTAGATTCTAGCATGATTCTTGATTTTTTCTTCCGTTTCGCATAGCTTTGAATGCACTTCAAAAGCACCGGCCAAATGGTCGGTGCCTAAATACTGGTTTCATCAAAAATGGTTCATCTTATACCACACATAAATATGCGAAATATCCTGCATAGCATAAAAGCATAACGACACCACACGTTTTCCGTAATTCCCTGTTCTTGTACGTCCCAATCCATAAAACCAGACCTGCCAGAATTGCGATTCCTGTGTCTACAATAAATTTAGTCTCAAATGGCACAGGACAGATCAGTGCGGCTGTTCCAATTACAAATAAAATGTTAAAAATATTGCTTCCGACAATATTTCCGATTGCAATCCCTGCATTTCCTCTTTTTGCCGCTGTCACAGATGTTACCAGCTCCGGAAGGGATGTTCCGAGAGCAACAATCGTCAGTCCGATAAAACGCTCACTCATTCCAAAGTATCGGGCAATCTCGGTTGCCCCGCTGACGGCAAAATCACTTCCTTTTACAACCAGGACGCCGCCTGCCACCATCAAAGAAGACATTTCCAGACAGGATAAATTTTTCGCTTCCTCCTCTTCCGGATTTTCCCCATTTTTTCGACATTACAAACAAATAGCCAAGATATACAAGAAACAGTGCCCATAAGACTATGCCCTCGGCAAACGTTACTTTTCCTCCTGTCATTCCGCATATCATTAAAACTACCGTAACAAACATCATAAACGGTATTTCATAAAACAAGGTAGACCTTTGTATTGCCACATTTGTTATTAATGCCGTAAGTCCGAGAATAATAAAAATATTCAAAATATTGCTTCCAACCACATTTCCTATCGTAATTCCTGCGTTCTGCTGCATCGCTGCGGTAATACTTACAGCAGCCTCCGGCATACTCGTTCCCATTGCAACAATGGTAAGTCCGATAATCAGCTGGGGAATTCCAAACTTTCTTGCTATGCTTGCAGACCCTTCCACAAACCAGTCTGCTCCTTTTACCAGAAAAAGGAAACCCACTATCAAAATCCCTGCCTGTAACATCATACGTATCTTCCTCTCTTTCTTTTGCATTCTTTGCAGCAGGTGTTATAGGCATAAAAAAATGAGACTCCTACTGCATCTACAGTAAAAGTCTCGCTATTTAATCACTTTCCGAGTTATTGAATGTCAATAGCTGTACTGACGAAGAAGTGAACACGGTTGGCTAGCTACTCCCTTTTATTTTTCCAGTTTATCAAATTTCTTTTTTTTGCGTCAACGTTTTTTTATTTCTCTTTTTAAAAGAAAAAATAGAGTATGGATTGTTTCCATACCCTTTTGATTTTCACAAATCCTTTGTCTGGTTCTGGTTTTATTACATCATCATTGAGGAAAATCATATCATTATTCTTACACCATGCCGGAATCCATCTTCTGCAAATCCAAAAAAGCCTCCAAACTGAATCACTCTGTATGATTTCAGTTTGAAGGTTCTGGTCATTCTTTATTCCAGGTTCATGCACAATCCCCAATCCTGGTCATTGGCATACGGATCGGCAAAATCGGTTTTCTTTCCGTTGACGGAATACGGATACAGGTACGCACAGGTCGCTGTTCCATCCTCAAAGAACATGGACAGCACGCCGCGCAGGGAATGCTCACCGCGAATATTATATTCTTCGTTTCCGGTCAGGCGGGCGTAGCGCTTGAAGGTTCGACCGTTTTCTGCACTCCAGTAGTGCGGGAAAGTGTCTCCGAAGACTCTGCGTTTTCCGAACCAGTAGCCGTCCCAATGACGGATTGCAATTTCATGCAGATGGTAGTCCGGCTGCTGGCCGTCGAAGAGTTCGAGGACGGCGATCTGCTGCTCGGCTCCGCACAGGTATTTTTCTTCCCCGGTCACTTCATAAACCTGAAGAATGACTTCAGCCGCCGGCTGTACGATCGATTGCTCGTAATTTACTTCCGAAGCCGGATAAGCCGTTCCAATCTCAATCAGTTGATCAGCATGACGTCGGAACAGATCTCTTACTGTTTTCAGATCCTCCTGTTCTCCTGCTTTTTCCAGCTCTTGACAGAGCATCACAATCGGCATTTCAATCGGATAAAAACGGAATCCATCCTGTTCATAAAATTTCTCTGTGATATGAACTGCTGTCTTCAAATCTTCTTTTTCTCCCCACAGCTTCCAGCATTCAAGAAAGAATGTCACTGCCCATGGGTAGTTGTAAAGCCGGAAATAGCTGTTGTCCTTTCCGGAACAGTTGCAAACAAGACCTGTTGCTGCATTTACCAGCTCGCGAAGATAGAATGCATGGTACTCACGAAGGCTCTGCTCCGCTTTTTCCCGGTCTTTTAAAAGATTCTGCTGCAGTGCCCGTGCAATCAGCACACCCATACCGGTACGCTCCCGTCCGGCATTGAAATCGTTTTCCGGCGTGCAGACGAGAATTTTTTCTTCGTTATCATACGGCAGATAGGCACCCTGCAGTTCTTTGATCTTTCCATGATACTGCTGGTGATCGACGATAAACGCACACCGTTTTGCCGCCAGTGTTTCCGGCCGCTCCTGCACGAGAAGACGGCAGATGGTTTTCACCTCGTCGGCACAGATCGAAAGTACATACTCCCCTGTTTTTTTCATTTTCAAACAGATATTCATAAACACCATTTTCCGTCTTTTCCAGCGATGTTCCGTTTACCGTTACATTTTCTGCCTGAAATACCGGTTCAATGGTTACCTTACTCGTCTCTCCCGGATAAATCACATACTGCTCCGCATCCACCAGAATCACCTGGGAAAATGCTCTTAATTTCTCCCGGAAATCTTCGCGTCCCTGATGCGGAAATACTTTCCACTCCAGCGTCACCGTGTCTCCCGGCGCAAATTCCTGTGCGGACGGGTGCAGCCAGAAGCAGCCTCTGTCATTGCTCTGCAGTTTCAGATCGCGCTCAATACTGTAAGCAGAAAGACTGCCTTTTGTGAGCACCATTCCCAGATGCGGAGCCGCACCACCCATGCGGAGCGCCATAATATAACTGGTATTCTCCCCACAGAAAACATGTGCATGGCATCGATAGTCACGGCAGGTCACACTGTCCGTGTAGCGGTCCTGCAACGGAAATGAAACCCCAATACTTCCGGCATTTGTAAAATACGGATGCGCACCGTTGTAAGAAACCACAATCTTGGTTGTCAGCACATCTCCGTCTTTCTCATTCTGCACCTCAGCCGAAAACTCCGGCGGGCATTTCACCTCGGCGTATGGGAAATCCTCCCGCAGCCAGTTCATCTGTTTTGGATCTTTGGAAAATACAATTTCTTTCACGTTCCCAACTCTCATTTTTTCTTTCCCCTTTCGCTTTTTTCTTTGATCCCGCTTTTTGAACTCCATGTAAAATTTATTTGCTGCTTTGATCATACTATATCTACATGCTCTTTTCTATATCTCTTTTTCCGTTTTACTTTATTTTTTCTTTCTTGCCGATAGTATTTTTTCTCAATTTTTGTTATACTGAAAATGTATGCGTATCAAACTCCGGCATTGCTCTTTCAAGCTGCCGACACATACATAAACTTCATAAAAGGGGGTATCTTTTTCATGGATACGTATGTCATTTTAAAAGACCTGGCAATCATTATCGTATTCGCAAAATTGTTTGGTATTCTTGCCAGAAAATGCAAGGCTCCGCAGGTTGTGGGCGAGCTGATTGCCGGTATTGTCCTTGGACCCAGTGTGCTGGGACTCGTTCAGCAGTCTGACTTTCTCGCACAGATGGCTGAGATCGGTGTCATTTTGCTGATGTTCTCCGCAGGTCTTGGCACCAGCCTGAAGGATCTGCTCCGCACCGGAGTGAAATCCCTGCTGATCGCCTGTGCCGGCGTTTTTGTTCCGCTCGTTCTTGGAGCCATCTTATACATGAGCTTTTATGGCTTCTCTGCTGTCGGAACGGAAGAATTTTACCACGCTGTTTTTATCGGTGTTATTCTGACTGCAACATCGGTCAGCATCACCGTACAGGCCTTGAAAGAACTCGGCAAGCTGAAAACAGAGGTTGGAACAACCATCTTAAATGCAGCCATCATCGACGATGTCATTGGTATCATTGTGCTGACTGTTGTCATCGGTTTTAAAGATCCGACATCCAATCCGCTGAAAGTAGCAGCCTCCACCATTCTGTTTTTTGGCCCTTGCGATTGTGCTCGGTTTTCTCTGCTTTAAGCTGTTCAACCGCATGAACTCCGTATTTCCGCACACCCGCCGTCTCCCGATTCTGGGTCTTGCGCTCTGCTTCGGACTGTCCTACATTTCCGAAAAATAATTTCGGCATCGCCGATATTACCGGTGCATACGTTGCGGGCGTTATCCTGTGTTCCCTCGATTCTTCCGATTACATCGAAGCAAAAAATGGATATCAGCTCCTATATGATTTTCGGACCGATTTTCTTTGCAAGTATCGGACTCAAAACAACGCTCAGCGGCATGAACGAGAAATTCGTACTCTTTGCCATCTGTTTCGTCATCGTCGGCCTTGTCGCAAAAATCATCGGCTGTGGCCTGATGTCAAAGGGATGCGGCTTTACCTGGGGCGACAGCCTGAAAATCGGTGTCGGTATGATGACCCGCGGTGAAGTCTGTCTGATCGTCGCGCAAAAGGGTCTGAATGCAGGCTTTTTATCCGGCGATTTCTTCAGTGCCGTGATTCTGCTGATTCTCTTCTCGAGTGTTGCAACACCGATTATACTAAAAATCTTATACGCGAAAATGCCGACGGCAAAAGATTCTGCAAAGGCATCCTGACTTTCCTTTTACCAAAACAGGGCGCTGTGCCATTTCCTGCACAGCGCCCTGTTTTTTTACGTATCAACCGGTAAGTTCTGATTTTTTGCTACCACAGAATCTTCTCTGCCTCAGCTCCATCCGCAAACGGTCCCGGCATTGCTGCCACGCCGCGGTGCTCGCCAAGATAGTCCTGATCGAAGATAATCGTGCTTCCGTCCGGATCTTCGAATCTCTGCTCCGGCTCGAAGGCGTATCCTAAAATATCACTGTTGATAATTCCCGTCCGGAAATCCTTCAGGAACTCATACACGTTCGTCTTGATGGAATAGTGGCCGTCTTTTTCCACAAGTTCCACCTTAACCTGGTTCTCGTTATCCATAAGATTCTCTTTTTCATTCACACACGCCTTTGCTCCGTTAAAGTAAGCGTTTCCATTTACCCAAACCGGCAGATGGCATTTATTGTGATACGGCTCCAGCTTGCTCATGTCGGCCGGTTTGTCCAGCTCAAAGTGGCTGATCCACTCGTCATAGGTCGGATACTCGTCGAACACATGCGTTCCGACCTCCTGGTTATCCTCCATCTTGAAGCCCATGTCCTCAACCGTTTCTGTTTCCTCAACCGGGTAATTCTGGATAAAAATGTTGTTGTAGAACCGGTCATCGCCATGCAGGAATGTCATGAATCCGGCAACCTCGGTACGGTGACGGATGTGATACGGCGTGTAACGGTCTCCTGTTCCGCCGCCAACTGCAGTTAATGAGCCAAGCATCAGATTGTGTACGCAGGCAATACCATCGGTCGCCATACGAACGCTGACCGGTGAGAGCATAATGTTGTTATCGATCAGTGTCGGACCATGGCCAACCTCGATGAAAATATCCTGACTCATCATTGCGCCCTCTGCCTTTGGTGTTCCCTCCGGCGGGCAGTTGTCGTGCAGCAGGTTCTGGGTCAGGCGTGTTCCCTGTGCCTCCCAGTCGCACCAGATGCCCATCGTACAATGATGAATGTGATTTCTTCTCATCACAACATCGATCGCTGCATGCATCTTGATACCGGAAATCTCGGCTCCGCCAAGCTGCTGCATATTGTTGATGTTGTGAATGTGGTTGTCCTCAATGATACTGAACACACCGCCCATCCGTCCGACAATACCGGTCTGCTCACAGTGATGGATGTGGCAGCGGCGGATGATATGGCTTCCGATGTTCTCCTTCGTCCATCCATGATACTGGCCGCGGCACACAGCATCACGCTCCATCTGGGTCGGGCTTTTTACGTGTTTTCTGGTAAAGTAATGGTCGTTCTCCGGATCGTAATATTTTCCGAGCGAAATACCGCAGCACTTGCTGTTGCTGACCTCACAGTCCTCAATAATCCATCCCTTCGACCAGTGCGGACCGATCATACCGTCCTGATAAGCAGCCGGCGGCGCCCATGTCGTTGCCGCCTTGCTGACATCAAATCCACTGAACGTAATGTAATTTACGCCTGTTTTCGACGGCATAAAGCAGTTCCGGCGCACGTTGATTTCTACTTTTTCCTCCGTCGGGTTTTTACCCTGGAAGTTTGCGTAGATGACCGTCTGAATTTTTCTCTTTGTCCTGCTCGGTATACCATTTGTAAACCGACCACTCCGGCTCCCAGGACGGCGCATAAACCTCGCCCTTGATACACTCCTCGAGCGTCTCTGCCTCGTATAACTGGCGGTCATTCAGATAAACCGCGCCGGTATGGCGTACCACCGGTGCAAAATACCAGTCACCGCCGACCATTGTCGTGTATGGGTTATAATTGCCAAACACTCCGTTGTCTACACGGCATACCCACACATTATCTTTGTAATGCTCCCAGTCATTCATCGTTTCCGCACCGGTGATCTTTGCGCCGAGCGGCTTCTCACTCTTATAGACGATTCTTGCATCCTCGGTTCCTCCGTTGACCGGATCAACATATTCATGGTAAATACCAGGTGCAACCAGAACTTCATCTCCTGCCTTTGCAATTTTTGCCGCATCGTTGATGAACTTGAACGGCATCTCTTTTGTTCCGTTTCCATTCTTCGGAGCGGAATTATTGACATAGTAAATCATTTCTCTATACTCCTTTTTGTTATAGTAAAACCTGAAAACACTGCAAAAAAGGCTGTGACGCAATCATTCACTCTCTGCGGCTCTGAATTTTTTACGCTATTTTTTTGCGGGTCTATAGAATTTCTTTATGATAATGCTTCTTCCGCAGCCTCTTTTGATGCAAACGGGCCCGGCAGCGGATGAATGCCCTGACGGTTTCCGAAGTAGTCATATCGGAACACGATCGGCGTTCCATCCGGATTCTCATATTTCTGTTCCGGCTCAAATGCCATGCCAAGCGTCTCCGTTGAGATCACTGCACAGGCATTCTGCGGCAGATAATCGTAAACATTGGTCTCCAGTTTCCATTTTCCGTTCTCTTCTTTTACACCGATGGTGATTTCATGCTCGGTATCCACTACAGCGTCCTGTTCCTGCTCCGCCGGCTTCGCCCCATTGAAGTAAACGTTTCCGCCAAGCCATACCGGCAGCTTCTCGTAATACAGATCCGGCGACTTTCCGGAGCCCATTCCGCAGTAGCCCTCAAATCTTGCCACGTACTCCTCCAGCGTCGGATATCCGCTGTACGGTGCGGTTCCTGCTGTCAGATTTCCGTCATCCCACTCATTATCTCCGGTCAGTTTACGGATTTCTTCCATTCCCGCACGAACCGGCTTCTGGATGAAGATATTATTGTAGAACCGGCAGTCACCGTGAAGAACCGTCATAAATCCGTTGATCTCCGTGCGATGCGGCACATGGTACGGTGTGTAGCGTGGCGACGGCAGCTTTTCGGAGCCATTGTTGACACCGCGGCCGACAGCAGTAAACGATCCCGCGATCAGGTTATGTACTACCGCAACACCCTGTGTTGCCAGCTTTATAGCGCGGTCCGAAAGCAGTACGTTATTGTCCACCAGCGTCGGTCCGTGGGAAATTTCAATAAAGATATCCTCGCCGATGCCGTCCATCCCCTCCGGATTTGCATTCTCCTCGTTCGGCAGCGTATTGTCATGGAACAGGTTCTGCGTAACACGTGTGCCCTGTGCCTGCCAGTCGAGCCAGAGGCCTCTCGTACAGTGATGGAAATGGTTTCTTCGAATGATCACATCGATCGCCGCATGCATCTTGATGCCGCCGATCTCCGCACCCGCAAGGTTCTGTTTATTATTGATATGGTGAATGTGGTTATCCTCAATAATCGAGAACACACCGCCTAAATGGCCTACAATACCCGTCTGTCCACAGTCGTGGATGTTGCACCGGCGGATGATGTGGCTTCCGATGTTTTCCTTCGTCCATCCCTCTCGCTGCGCCTGGCAGATACAGTCACGCTCCGTCTGTGTACCATCTTTGAATTTCCATTTGAGCCATTTATTGTCATTGTTCGGCTGTCTGTATTTTCCAAGTGAAATGCCCGAGCACTTCGAATCTGAAATCTCACAATCCTCGATGATCCATCCCTTTGACCAGTGCGGGCCGACCATTCCTTCCTGATATGCCGTCGGCGGAGCCCACTGAGTTGCCGCCTGTTTTACAACAAAGCCGGACAGCGTGATATAACCGATGCCCTCCTTCGATGGATAAAAGCAATTCTCACGTACATTGATTTCTACGGTTTCTTCGTTCGGATTTTTTCCCTGAAAATTCACATAGAAAACGGTCTCATTTTTTTCTTCGTCCTGCTCCACATACCAGGTGTAAACCGTGAATGCCTGATCCCAGGATTTTTTGATAGATCTCCGGCTTTTTTCACCTGATCCAGACTTGTCACCTCATACATGGATTTTCCATTCAGATACACTTCTCCGGTGTGTGCCGTGTAGGATGCGATAAACCAGTCACCGCTGACCAGTGTCGTATATGGATTGTAATCCCCAAACAATCCGTTCGAAACGCGCGCTGTCCACACATCACCTTCCAAATGCTCCCAGTTATCCACAATTTCCGCACCGGTAATCACAGCTTTTCCCGGTTCCACAGAACGGTACACAATTCTTGCATCCTCACATCCCGCATTCGCCGGATCTACATATTCCCGATATACGCCAGGCGCTACAAGCACCTCGTCGCCGGGCATTGCAATTTTTGCCGCCTCGGAAATCGTCTGAAATGGATATTCCTTCTGCCCATTTCCGCTTCGCACAGCATTTCCATCTACATAAATCTGCATTTTTCGCTTACCTCTCACTTCTTCACTTTTCATAAACTTTTATTGTGAATTTTCGCCAAAATCACATTTCTCTTTTTCCGATTTCTGCCGTTCTTCACAATTTTCATATCTTAACCATAATACAGATCCTCGTAAAACACTACTTATATATTGCCGATCATTGCCCAGATGTTTCGATTTTTCTATATTTTTTCTCTCTTCTGTTGTATAATACCGTTTATCAGATACGGAGGATTCTTTTGCCATGAAAAACGATTCGACTTCTTTTTTCGAAAACAATCATTTTGCTAACAGCTATGTTTACGATATCTCTATTTCGCATGTCCCCGCCTATTTCGGTCTGCACTGGCATCACTATATCGAAATTGTGCTTGCACAGGATAACGGCATTATCTATGAAGTAAATGGAGAAACCTTTCCGCTAAAGCCCGGTGATCTTCTTTTTATCTGGCCCGGCGAGCTGCACGCTGTTTCCACAATCAACAGAGAACATCGCCTGATCATGCTTCAGCTCGATGCAGATTTTCTGGAAAAACGCGTGGATTTCCAGTCTGTTGCTTATCTTTTTTATCAGATCCGTCTTCTGAATCAGAACAACTTCCCGGAAATCGAAAAACTCCGCGAATTTCTGACAGAGCTGCGCAGGCTCTCCCTCTCCGGTATCAGTTTTTCTGAACTGCGCGGATGCGTTCTGCTATATCAGTTTTTTAATCTGCTCGGCGAAAATCTCTCCGTGCCGACCGAAACTGCCGCACCGCAAAAAAGCAGGCCATTCCGCACAGGTACACCGCCAGATGGTTGCTGCATGTACCTGGATCTCAAGTCACTGCACCGAACCGGTTTCCCTGGAAGAAGCATCAAAGGTCGCCGGATTCTCCCGCTGCCATTTTTCCAAGCTGTTCCGCGCATACACCGGCCTCTCCTTCACGGATTTCGTCACCAGGGAACGGCTCCATATCGCCGAAAACCTGTTAAAAAAATCCGGATCTCACGATCACCGAAGTGTCGCTCGAATCCGGTTTTAACAGTATTTCTACGTTTAACAGAGTCTTTTTGAAATCAAAAAATGTAAGCCCTACCGACTTCCGTCAGATGTACCTGCAATCCTATCAGAAATAGGCTATGAATTCGGCATGGCCTCCGGTCTTTCGCAGATGGATGGAACCTTCTCAAATGCACCCGTTTCCGCACTCTTCATAATCTGATCGATCGTATCGAGTACGTGATATGCCATTTTGGCACTCGCACGGTTTGGTCTGCCCTCGGCAATTGCTTCTGCCATCTCAGACGGGCCAAGACCACGGCTGTTTTCGCTGTAATCAAAGCCATAATGTAAAACTTCCGGAACAGCCTGCTGTGTCCAGTCTTTTACACCCGGAATATAGACAACATCGCCGCCGAAATTGTTCGGATCAACAAGCTTTAAGATACCTTTTTTACCGTAAATGGTGAATACCGCCTGATCATTGATGACGCTGTCACCATTGACGCAGAATGTACCGGTCACACCGTTTTTCATTTCCAGAATGGTAAAGACCTGACTTTCGTTTGTATAGTCAAATTCCTGTCCGTATTCCGAGCTGCCCGGAATGATGTTCACACGCTTCGCCGCAAGGTTTCGCACGGACGATACAACGCGATCCACCGGACCAAAAAGACTCACAATTGCCGTCAGATAATAAACACCGAAATCGTAGCAGATACCGCCGCCCGGCATCCGCAGAAAACGGAAGATGCTCGCCAGCAAATCAAGATCGCGGTTTGCGCATGCTTCGAAAGATGTCACCTCGCCGATCAGCCCGTCGTCGATCGCTTTTCTTGCGGTCTGCAGTGCCGATCCAAGGAAGGTGTCCGGTGCGGAACCGAGATAGAGATGTTTCTCCTCTGCCAGCTCGATCAGTTTCGCTGCCGTTTCCGGTGCGAGGGTCATTGATTTTTTCAGTGTAAACGTGTTTTCCGGCTTCCAGTGCCTGACGGATCAGCCCCTCGTGGGTCGGTGCCGGTGTCAGAATGACTACCATTTCAATCGACGGGTCTGCCAGAATTTCCTCGTAGGTACAGCCCTTGATGCCATACTGCTCTGCTTTCTTTTTCGCATGTTCAAGATGGCCTGCGCAGCATGCTGCTACCTCAAGATTCTCAAAGTTATGAATCATGTTCGTCAGATAAATATCACTGATCGCTCCGCAGCCGACAACGCCGACTCTCATTTTTTTCGTTTCTGTTGTTCCCATTTGTAAAAATCCCCTTTACTCTTTGTTTTTTGATTCTGTTCTAATAAAAACCCTTATTTTTTTCATACAACGAAATGTCTGAAAAAAATCAAGCATTCCGGCTCATATTTCACTTTCAAAATGAAAAAACCACCACGGTTTCTGCAGAATTCTCTGCATCACCGCGGACGGCCTTTTTCTGTTGTTTACTCCACGCTTTTCAGCGATTCAATCATATCAATTTTTCTTAACCGGTAGAACATCATAAAATTGACGAACAGAGCAAACGCCAGGGTAATCAGGGCGCTCCAGCCGTAGCTCCGCGGGAACACGTTTCGTCCGAACATCATCATATCGACCTCGACGGTCTGAATTACGCAATGATGTAAAAACGTTCCAATTCCCATGCCCGCGATAACGCCGAACAGTGTCAGCACCATGTTTTCCCGGTACACGTACGATGCCACCTCGCCGTCGAAGAAGCCGAGCACTTTCAGCGTTGCCAGCTCTCTCTGTCGTTCGGTGATATTGATGTTGTTCAGGTTGTACAGCACCACAAACGCCAGCAGGCCCGCCGATACGATCAGCACCACGATGACGATGTCGAGGGAACGAAGCATGTTGTCAATCTGATCAATCAGGTCGGATGTGAACGAGATTGCCGCTACACCGTCGTACGTCATGATTTTTTCTCCGAGTGCTGTCTCATAATTGCTCGACGTGTCCTGATATTTCATCAGAAGCTGGTTGTAGTCCGGCGCTCCGCCGAACAGCTCCTCGTAGAGATCCGGGGCCAGATACAGGTAATGGCGCACGTAGTTTTCGACGATGATCGAAATCTTTACGTCCACAATATCATCGCCTTTTTTCAGCTGAACCGTGTCGCCTGCTTTTACGCCGAGCATCGTTGCTGTCTTTTCGCTGATGGCTGCGCCGCCGTCGGTCGGGAATTCGTAAACTTCTCCGCTTTTCCGGTCTCGGAAGGCATAGAAGTCATTGAAATTCGTCAGTTCTTTCGGCACTTCAAGCACTGCATCCACGGTCTTTTTGTCGGTCTGCAGTTCGATGTTCTGGCAGTACATTTCCAGCAGCTCATCGATGCCGCTGTAGTTTTCCAGATCGGTCTGCAATGCTTCTTTTTCGGATTCATCCACATCTGAATTCAGCACAGCATTCGCCTGATAGGTGAAGAGGCTGACGAACTGGTTTTTCGCAATCGCGGTGATGGAATCCTGAAGGCCGAAACCGACGAGGATCAGACCCATGCATCCGCCGATTCCGATAACGGTCATGAAGAATCGCTTTTTTATACCGCACCAGATTCCGCACGGTTGATTTCTGCGTAAAGTTCAGATGTTTCCAGAGTACGCCGATGCGTTCCAGGAAAATCCGTTTGCCGCTTTTTCGGTGCTTCCGGCCGCATCAGCTCTGCCGGACCTGCGGCGAGTTCTTTGTAGCATGCCGCGATCGTCGCCACGCCGGTGCAGGCTGCACTCGCCAGAATCGCAAGGCCTCCCTGCTCCCAGTTCAGCAGGGTCATGTAATACGGAAGTCCGGTATACAGCATGCCGTAGGCATTCATAATAACCCAGGGCAGGATTTTTTCTCCAACCACCACGCCCGCGAGAGCGCCGGATACGGTGGAGAGCATCGCGTATGCGAAATATTTAAAGGCGATCACGCCGTCGGAATAGCCGAGGGCTTTTAACGTTCCGATCTGCTGACGCTGTTCCTCGATCATTCGTGTCATCGTCGTCAGGCTGACGAGAGCAGCCACGAGGAAGAAGATAACCGGGAAGAATTTTCCGATATTCGAGATACGGCCGGCATCCTGACCGAAGCTCTCAGTTGACGTTACCTTATTCCGTCCCCAGACGTACCACGTTGGTTTTTTCAGGTCTGCGAGTGTTTTCTCACCGTCCGCAATTTCCTGCTTCGCATCCACGATTTCTGGTTCGGCGTCGGCTTTTGCTTTTTCGTATTCGGCTTTGCCGTCCTCAAGTTCTTTTTCTTTATCGGCAATTTCCTGTTTCGCATCCGCAAGGGAGATTTTTCCGTCGGCGATTTCCTGTTTCGCGTCGGCAAGCTGGGTTTCACCGTCGGCAATCGTCTGCTTTGCTTCGGCAAGCTGACTTTCTCCATCGGCGATCGTCTGCTTTGCTTCTGCTAACTGGGTTTCGCCGTCGGCGATCGACTGTTTCGCTTCTGCAATTTGACTTTCTCCATTGCTTATCGTTTGTTTTGCGTCCGCCAACTGGCTTTCTCCGTCGGCAATTGTCTTTCTTCCTTCCGCAAGCTGAGCCTCGCCCGACTGAATCGTCTGCTGATATGATGCAATCTGCTGCTCGCCATCCACGATCTGCGCTCTGGCGGCTGCAAGCTGTGCTTCGCCCTCTTCCAGTTTGCTGCGGTTTGCCTCGATCTGTGCTTCTCCTTCTTCGATCTGCGCTTTCGCTGCATTGAGCTGTGCTTCTCCATCCTCCAGCTGTTTCTGGTAAGCACTTGCCTGCGCTTCTCCATCTGCAATCTGCGCAAGACCGGCTGTAACCTGCGCTTCACCGTTTTCCAGTTCTTCTTTTGCAGCAGCAAGCTCGTCCTCACCGGCGGCGCATTCCTGCTCTTTTTCCGTTAACTGCGCATCTGCCGCTGCAAGCTGATTTTCCGCATCTGTAATCTGTGCCTCTGCTGCTACAAGCTGAGCCTCTGCTTCAGCGCTGGCTGCCTCAAACGCTGCGATGTTTTGTTCCAGAAATGTTTTCTGCTCATGCATCGTGGAAAGCTGCTGTGCTAACTCTGTCTGCTTTGCTTCCAGCGCAGTTTTCTGTTCCAACAGGGATGCATACACTTCATCTTCTTCTGTCAGTCCGTCAAGCTGAGCCGTAATCGCCTCGATCTGCCCTGCCACTTCTGTCTGCGCAGCTTCCACGTCTGAAAGCTGGCCGCCAAGCTGGGCTAACTGATCCTTTGCTGTTTCGTACTGGTTTTTCTGCTCCTCGTACGCTGCTTTCTGCGCTTCATACTGTGCGCGTCCTGCAGCGGTTTCTTCTTTTTTGGCTTTCCAGTTCCTCACGCGCGGCGGAAAGCTGTTCCTTCGCAGCATTTAATTCTGTTTCTTTTACGGAAAGCTGTTCTTTTGCCGCATTCAGTTCCGTCTGTTTCTGACTCAGCTCAGTTTTTGCTGCCGAAAGCTGCGCCATTTTTTCTTCTAACTCTGTTTTACCAGATGCAAGTTCTGTTTCTTTCGCTGCGAGCTGTGTCTTTCCGTCAGAAAGTTCTTTTGCTTTCGCTTCCAGTGCTGCCTTTCCGCTTTCCAGCTCTGCTGCTTTCTGATTCAGCGTTGTTTTTCCGCTTTCCAGTTCTGCCGCTTTCTGACTCAGCGTCGCTTTTCCACTTTCCAGCTCTGCCGCCTTTGCTTCCAACGTCGCCTTTCCGCTCGCAAGTTCTGCCTCTTTGTCTTTCAGCGTTGCCTTGCCGGATACCAGTTCCTGTTCTTTATCGGCGATCGTTGCTTTCGCACTGAGAAGTTCCTGCTCTTTTTCTGCAATGGCCTGTTTTCCGTCAAGGAGTTCCTGTTCTTTCTCAGCAATCGTCTGCTTTCCGTCAAGGAGCTCCTGTTCTTTGTCCTTTAACGTCTGCTCACCGTCGAGAAGTTCCTGCTCTTTGTCTGCAATCGTCACTTTCGCGTCGGCAAGCTGCTGTGCACCGTCATCCAGCTCTGATTTTTGCGTCCGCTAATTTCTGCTCTGCATCAGCGACCTGCTGTTTTGCATCATCAATCTTTTCCTGTCCTTCGGTTTTGACTGCCGTATACCGCCGGTCGCACGCCGCATCCTCGAGCGCTTCAATCTTCGTCTGTACAGCCTTCACCGTCTCATCATACGCATCGCTGTAGCTCGCCTCTTCCTGTGCGCCGTCCGCCTGGACGTAAATCTCTGTATAGAGATCCGAGGTAAATGTCTCCGGAAGCAGCAGTGCAAAACTGTTGATGCTTCCGTTTCCAATCGAGCCCGTTCCCCGGTTCAGCTCCATATAATAAGGGAGTGTCGCCGAACCAACAATCGTAAACGTGTCCCCGGTCAGCGAATCTGAGAGCGGATCCTCCGTTCCGGAAGTGAACGTTACCTGATCTCCGATCTCACAGCCGGAACTTTTCAGAAACTGCGTATCAACAAGAATTTCATCCTGTTTCTCCGGCATCCGTCCCTCGACCACGCGCGGCTCATTCACACCGTCCGTCAGCGCAATCAGTTTCACAACCTGCTCGCTCTCGCCGATGTCATGCAGCACTTCCACCGTTTTTCCGCCGTAGACCGCTTTCACGCCATCCGTCTTCGCGATATCCGCCAGATCATCGTCTGTCAGCCCCAGCGTTCCAAGGACTTTCAAATCCATATAATTTACTTCATCATAATACCGGTCCGCCGAAACCTTCATATCCCCTTCCGCCGACCGGATGCCCGAGAAAAACGCCGCGCCAAGAAGCACGATGAAAAAGACTGACAGAAACCGCCCCTTGTTCTTTGTGATTTCCCGGATAAAGTCTTTTCGAAATGCTCTCATCGTCCACCTACCATTCTATCTCTTCCACCGGCGTCGGGTTCTCATTTGTTTTCATGCCCGCCACTTTTCCGTTTCGAATTTTAATCACGCGGTCCGCCATCGGTGTCAGCGCCGAGTTGTGGGTGATGACAATGACCGTCATCCCCTTCTCCCGGCAGGTATCCTGCAGCAGCTTTAAGATCGCTTTTCCCGTCACATAATCGAGCGCGCCGGTCGGCTCATCGCAGAGCAGCAGTTTCGGATTTTTCGCCAGCGCACGCGCAATCGCCACACGCTGCTGCTCGCCGCCCGAAAGCTGCGCCGGGAAGTTATTCATCCGTTCTTCCAGTCCAACCTCCGCAAGTACCTCCGACGCATCCAGCGGATGCTTACAGATCTGCATCGCCAGCTCCACATTCTCGAGCGCCGTCAGGTTCTGCATCAGATTATAAAACTGAAAAACAAACCCAATATCCTCCCGCCGGTACTGGATCAGATTCTTGCCGCGGTACTTGCTGATCTCCGCTCCGTCCACCAGCACCTTCCCCGAAGTCGCCGTATCCATTCCACCGAGGATATTCAACACCGTCGTCTTCCCCGCACCGCTCGGTCCGACCACAATCACAAACTCACCCTTTTCCACATCAAAGCTGATCCCATCCGCAGCCTTGATCGTAACCTCACCCATTTGATAGGTCTTGGTTACATCCTGAAGACTCACATATCCCGCCATGTCGCCGTGTTCCTCCCATGTGAAAAAATCGATATTTCCTATTTCTTTTATTGTATCAATCTACAGCCGCGGCGGCTAGTCCTAAGTGGGCGAATTTACTGATTTTTTTATAAATGGCATCCCCCCTTTATTTCAATACTGCCCTGATCATATATCTTATCCCAACCAGAATAATCACCACAGGCATCAGTGCATTGATCCATGCCCAGGTATTATTTAAAAATGCCGTAATGATAAATTCTCTGTACTTCACACAACTGACAATTACCAGCAGACCTCCGGCCGCAATCCATCCGAATAAAAATCTTTTGATCACTGTCCATACTGTCACCGTACCAAAATCCATGACGCTCTATAGCAGAATTACAGAGAAGGAAGGCGATCTTCTTCTGAAAGAGATGATACGAAATACACTTACTTATCTGCCAGGGAAATGGAAAGACTCTTAAACAAGTAATCTTCTATAAACTAAAACACAGCATCGACTGTTTCTTAACAATCGACGCTGTGGTTTTTATTTTTAATTATTCATCCAATACCTTCACATTAAATTCCTGGAAGGTACCACGTCCATTCTCTGCAAACAGACCAATATATGTTCCCGTAAACGTCATGGTTTTCGTGCTCTCTGTACAGAGTCCTACCGTTAATCCTGTTCCTAGCATCTGGAAATTTTCTCCATCCAGACTATATGAAAACTGTATAATAAGTTTTATCTGTTTCAAGCCTAAGCGTAATATTCTCTCCTCTTGGAATTTCCGCACTTGCTGTAACCACAAAAATTGTCATGAATATGCTTTGCAAGACAGACTTTATACTTTTCCTGTTCCCTTGTCAGATATATTTCATAATGATAAGAATCATTATAAAATGCTGTCAATCCAGCTCTCATTCCTTGCACATCTTCTGCTGAAACTTTTACTACAGTTTCAGTATAAAACCCCTTTTGTCGAATTCCAATCCATGTAGGGCTCTTAGTTTCATTTAAAGTTACCTTTGTACCTTCCAGGCATAACATCTTCTCTTCCGGATACAATTTATAATTCTTCATTTCGGGATTTCTCAGAAAATTATATTGCAGTTTAAATTTACCATCCGAAAAATTATCATGGAAATTTCTATTTACCGGTTGCACTTCTCCACCCGGAAGCGGACCATCCATAACAGTTGAAATCAAACCATGATTTCCTACAACCGGCCAGCCAGCCTCTGTCCAAACGACAGGTGTAAGAAATGTTTCTCTTCCAAGATTATGAAGCAATACCCTCCTATTTTCATCTGAACAGGTTCTCACTGCCAGACACACCAACCACCAATTTCCATTGTGATCTTCCATTATGTCTGCATGGCCTGTACAATAAATCTCCTCTCGCATGTCTTCCTTGTGAGATAAAATCGGATTATGTGGACATGGTTCATAAGGACCATAAGGACTATCTGCTCTTTGCATTGTCTCCATATGTCCATATTCCGTGCCGCCTTCCGCCAACATAAGGTAATATTTTCCAAACCATTTATATAAATGCGGTCCTTCTGGATATCTTCCACCGCATCCACGGTTAATACACACACTCTCCGTCAATTTTTCTCCTGTAAAAGGATTTACCTCACATAAAAATATACCAGCCCCCTGTTCATCTGAAGTTGTAGATACAAAATATACTTTATCACCATCAAACAATAACGACGGATCTATTCCTCCCTGATCTACCCATGCCGGTTTTGACCATCCTGACTTCATATCTTTTGTATGTACGATGAAGTTTCCCTTTGATGTAACATTTGTTGTTATCATAAAAAATGTTCCGTCATGATAACGAATCGTTGGTGCAAAAATTCCCCCTGAAGGTCTGCTCTCTTCCAACGGAAGCTGTTCTTCATCCGTCAGACAATATCCTTCCAATTCCCAATTCACTAAATTTTTGCTGTGATAAACCGGCACTCCCGGAAAATACTCAAAAGATGAGTTCACAATATAATAATCTTCTCCAACTCTGCATATAGATGGATCCGGATTATAACCGGAAATAATAGGATTTCTGTATTGCATAATACACCTCTTTTTAAACCTTTCAATAATTCAAATACTTTACATTCTTCCACTTCACTGCTATTTCCGATAAACACCTCAAATTTTCCCCGGGTTCACTTCCAAATGTATTGTCCGCTCTTAGGAAGCGAAGCATTTTTTACGTCCACTGTAAAGCACACTTCTTTTCTTCTCCGGCATTTAATATTACTCTTTCAAAATCCCTTCAGCTGTTTTAACAGGGCGCACTACACTTCCTGCAATGTCATGAATATAAAGCTGCAAA
>ENA-OQHD01000310-OQHD01000310.1-human-gut-metagenome-genome-assembly--contig:-NODE-310-length-19247-cov-3.188337_pt1 | contig 19247 bp, 29 predicted proteins | sample MGYA00242560_ERZ504711 | MGnify/ENA primary metagenome ERZ504711 (study PRJEB26092, sample SAMD00036198) | human gut metagenome | host: Homo sapiens | study: EMG produced TPA metagenomics assembly of...
AAAAATTTGCCAATATTAAGCATAAGAAAGCAAAAAAACGACGCCAAAAAAAAGGTAAAATCTTTACCATCATCGGCCGTGAGATCGTAATCGCTGTCAAAGAGGGCGGACCGGATCCGGCAAACAACAGCAAGCTGCGTGACGTTATCGCAAAAGCAAAAGCAAACAACATGCCGAACGATACCATCGACCGCGGTATTGAAAAAAGCTGCCGGAGATGCAAACGCAGACAACTACGAGCGTATCACCTACGAAGGTTATGGCCCGAATGGTATCGCGATCATCGTAGAGACTCTGACCGACAACAAGAACCGTACCGCAGCAAACGTAAGAAGCGCTTTCACCAAAGGAAACGGAAGCGTTGGAACACCGGGATGCGTATCCTACATGTTCGACCAAAAAAGGCCAGATCATCATCGACAAAGAAGAGTGCGAAATGGATGCTGACGATCTGATGATGCTTGCTCTGGATGCAGGCGCAGAAGACTTCGCAGACGAAGAGGACAGCTACGAAATCATTACCGATCCGGATGACTTCTCCGCAGTACGTGAGGCTCTGGAGAAAGACGGTATCGCCATGGCAGAGGCAGACGTTACCATGATCCCACAGACCTACGTAGAGCTGACCGATCCGCAGGCATTAAAAGATCTGAACCGTACCCTGGATCTGCTGGATGACGACGACGACGTACAGTACGTATACACCAATCTGGACGAGTAATTTCGCTGGAAATTACATAGAATCATAAGAATCTGCGCATACTGATGAAGCTATTTTGGAATAGCAGAAAAGAGGAAATCCGTATGGCAGAATCACAGAAAAACCAGACAGAAAAAGAAAATATTGTAGAACTGAAGACCAACATTTATCTGCTGTCCATCATCGGCGAGGTGGAGGGGCATGAATCACTCGGCGAGCGCACGAAAGCGACGCGCTATGAGCACATTCTCCCTGCTCTTGCCCGTGCCGAGGAGGACAAAAGTATTGATGGTCTTCTGATTCTCCTGAATACCGTAGGCGGAGATGTGGAGGCCGGTCTTGCAATTGCAGAGATGATTGCGTCCATGCGAAAGCCTGCGGTATCGCTCGTTTTAGGGGGTGGTCATTCGATCGGTGTCCCGCTCGCCGTTGCAGCAGACTATTCGCTGATCGTGCCGAGTGCCACCATGGTCATTCACCCGGTGCGTACAAACGGCATGTTCATCGGTGTTGCACAGACGTACCGTAATATGGAAAAGACGCAGGATCGGATCACAGGTTTTGTATCGGCCCATTCTAAAATCACCAAGGAACGGCTCGAGGAGCTGATGCTCGATACGAAAATGCTGGTCAAGGATGTCGGAACAATGCTGGACGGCCCGCAGGCAGTGGAAGAAGGCCTGATCGACGAGGTCGGCGGCATTGCCCGCGCGCTCGAAAAGCTGAATGAGCTGATGAAAAAGGCAGCAGGGACAGAAAATTGACTTCACGGCGCAGCTTGTGTTTCAGGGGATTTTGTGTTAGAATGAGTTCGCTGTGAAAATTCGAACGGAAGTTTTGTCCGGACTTTCACAAAAGAGAAAAATAAGGGAACAGGATAAAAAAATGACAGTAATAGAAGCTTTATTTCTGGGCCTGATCCAGGGAATCACGGAATTCCTGCCGATCAGCAGCTCCGCACATCTGATTATCTTCCGTCACTTTATGAAGATCGAAGATACGCAGACGGTGTTTTTTCAATGTGCTTTTGCACTTTGGCTCCATGATTGCAATTCTGCTCACATTTTCGAAGGAATGGAAACGTCTCTTCCTCGCGCTGTGCGGAATCATAATCGATCTGTTTCATAATTTAAAAGAACACTTTTCCAGTCAGCATCAGGAGAGAAAGCAGTACCGGAAGGTACTCGGCAGCAACTACCGTATGCTTGCTTTCCTGCTGATTCTGACCACCATCCCGACTGCTGTAATCGGCGGCATGATTCAGAGCCTTGTCACACTGACCTCCTCGAATCTGCTGGCACCTGGCGTTGGTCTGTATCTGACGGCGATTCTGCTTGTGGTGGCAGATATGCTTCCGGAGGGAGAAAAAATCGCAGAAAAATTTGAAGCCGAAAGATGCACTGATTGCCGGATTCTTCCAAGGCTTTTCCACGATTCCGGGTCTTTCCCGTCTTGGTTCGACTATTTCTGCGTGTGTGATCGGCGGCATGACCCGTTCGTACGCTGTGAAATACTCTCTGATTGTGAGTGTTCCGGCGATTATCGGGGCAACGATCGTTGAAATTGCGACCATGGGAAAAAATAAAATTGTTTTTCATCCGGTATATCTGGTCGGCGATTTTCATGGCGGCACTTGCCGGTTACCTTTACGATCCGCATTCTGATGCGTGTGGTGAAAAAACGGAAACTGAATATTTTGCTTTGTACTGTCTTCTTGTCGGGACATTCTCCATTGCAGGATATTTTCTGCTGTAATACGAGAAAGGGGAGAAGTTCTGCATGGCAAATACAACAAAGGGAAGCGGGAAGACAAAGAAAAAAACTTCTGCTTCCGGAACAGCAAAAAAGAAACAGACCCAAACAACGGCCAGAAAAACAACGGCGAAAAAGAGCAGTACCGCAAAACGTACCTCCGGCACAAGGAAAAACACAGTCCGTGAGCCGATGGACGAGGGAGTGCGCGCAGAAATTATTCTGCTTTCCGTGCTTGCTGTTTCGATTCTGCTGATGCTCAGTAATTTCGGTATGGGCGGCGTGATCGGACAGGCTGTCTGCGACTTCTTTTTCGGCCTTTTCGGCGTGACAGAGTGGGCAGCACCGGTTCTGATCTTCTTTGGAACAGCATTTTACATAGCAAACAGACAGAACCTTTTTAATTGTGCGGAAAACCGGGGGAGCGATCAGCTGCTTCGTCATTTTTCTGCGCTTTTATGCAGCTTCTGGCGTCCGGCTATACGAGAGATACGACATTTCTGGATTACTATTTTGACAGCGCCTACGATCATCTCGGCGGAGGAATCTTAGGAGGGTCTGTCGTGAAAATTCTCGGCATGGGATTCGGCCAGATCGGTGCGTGGGTGATTATTGTGATCGCCATCGTGATTTCCGTGATCGTGATGACGCAGAAGCCGATTCTCGCGCCGATCCATGAAAAGACGAATGACCACCGCCGGATGGCGGAGGAGCGCCGCCAGGAGCGTCTGGCGCGCCAAGCTGCGATGGAGGAAGAGGAAGGAAAAGAGCTGATTCTTGAGCCAGTGGAGGAACCGAAAAAAGGCCGGGAAGAAAAAGGAAATCCCGCCTTCTTTCTCATGTGGAATCGAAGGCTGATTTAAACGAAAACGACGATACCCATCAGATGGAGATGCCGGAGCTTTCGATTCACCGTGGTTCTGTGCCGGCTGAAGAGCCGGAAAAGACAGGACCGGAGATGACACGGCAAGCTGCAGAAGAGGCGAAAAAATGAGAAAACGTCTGCGGATCATACGAGAAATCCGCGGTCTTCCTGTGAAGAGATCGAGGCGGATATAGACGGCATTCGTCAGGAAATCGGGAAAAAATGCAGAGGAAAAGCGGCCGGAGTACAAAACACCGCCGATGAATCTTCTGAAAAAAATGGGATGCGCGGTGCCATGGGCGATTCCGATGCGCATTTGCGGGAAGTAGCGCGGAAACTGGAGGAGACGCTGGACAGCTTCGGTGTCAAAGTTACAGTCAATAACGTAAGCTGCGGACCGACCGTCACACGGTATGAGCTGATGCCGGAACAGGGCGTGAAAGTAAGCCGGATTGTCGGATTGACCGACGATATCAAGCTGAGTCTTGCAGCAGCAGATGTCCGCATTGAGGCACCGATCCCGGGAAAAGTCCGCAGTCGGAATCGAGGTTCCAAATAAGACGAACACGGCCGTGATGCTGCGTGATCTTCTTGAAACACCGGAGTTTAAGAACTTTTCTTCGAATCTGGCCTTTGCTGTCGGAAAAGACATCGCCGGTCAGCCGGTCATCGCAGATATCGCGAAAATGCCTCATCTTCTGATCGCCGGTGCGACCGGTTCCGGTAAATCGGTCTGCATCAACACACTGATTATGAGTATTATTTATAAGGCAAAACCGGAAGACGTCAAACTGATCATGATCGACCCGAAGGTCGTTGAGCTTTCTGTTTATAACGGCATTCCGCACCTTTTTATTCCTGTTGTCACAGACCCGAAAAAGGCTTCCGGAGCTCTGAACTGGGCGGTTGCGGAGATGACAGACCGTTATAACAAATTTGCGGAATTCAACGTGCGCGATATGAAAGGCTACAATGCAAAAGTTGCCGAGCTGCCGCCGGATGAAAACGGCAAAAAATCCGGAAAAAACTGCCGCAGATCGTCATTATCGTGGATGAGCTTGCCGACCTGATGATGGTTGCGCCGGGAGAAGTGGAGGATGCGATCTGCCGTCTGGCACAGCTTGCCCGTGCGGCCGGCATCCATCTGATTATTGCAACACAGAGACCTTCCGTCAATGTCATCACTGGTCTTATCAAGGCAAATATGCCGTCCCGTATTGCATTCTCGGTTTCTTCCAGCGTAGATTCCCGTACGATCCTCGACATGGGAGGTGCGGAAAAACTGCTTGGAAAAGGCGATATGCTCTACAAGCCGCAGGATTACCAGAAACCGGCCCGTCTGCAGGGATCCTTTGTTTCGGATAAAGAGGTCAGCGATGTCGTTGCCTACTTAAAAGATCACTACGGCGAGAACGCTTATGATCCGGATATCGAAAAACGGATTCACACCGTAAGCCTGGATGGCGGTTCTGCCGCAGGCGGCGGAGATAACCGCGATAATTACTTCGTGGAAGCCGGAAAATTTATCATCGAAAAAGATAAGGCATCGATCGGCATGCTCCAGAGAGTGCTGAAAAATCGGTTTCAACCGCGCGGCCAGAATCATGGACCAGCTCGCGGATGCCGGTGTCGTAGGACCGGAGGAAGGAACCAAGCCGAGAAAAGTTCTGATGTCCATGGAACAGTTCGAAAATTATCTGGAGGAACACGGATGATGGGAAAAGATGTTGTCCGTTGTTTACAAATAACCGGAAACGTGATAAAGTATTAACATAAAATGCGCGAAAATCCAAGTCGTGCTTTTGTTAAAATATTTCTAACAAGATTAGGAGGATATTATGTACAAGATTCAAGAAGCGGAAATGCTCGCGAATAATATCTACCGTATGGTAGTAGAAGCACCGCGAGTAGCACAGCACTGCCTCCCTGGACAGTTTGTTATTGTCAAGGCAGATGAAGAAGGAGAAAGAATTCCTCTGACCATTTGTGATTACGATAGAGAAGCAGGAACTATCACCATCGTATTCATGCCGATCGGAGAATCTACCGAAAAAAATGAAAGATCTCAAAGCGGGAGATGCTTTCATGGATTTCGTAGGACCTCTGGGGCAGCCGTCCGAGTTCTGCAGCGAAGATATCGAAGAACTGAAGTAAAAAACGGATCGTATTCGTAGCCGGCGGTGTTGGAACTGCACCGGTTTACCCGCAGTTAAAATGGCTGCATGAGCATGGAATCACTGCTGACGCCATTGTCGGAGCAAAGACAAAAGATCTCGTTATTCTCGAGAAAGAAATGTCTGCTGTCAGCAATCTGTACATAACCACAGACGATGGTTCTTACGTAAGAAAAGGTATGGGTACCGATGTACTCCGCGACCTTGTACAGAACCAGGGCAAACAGTATGATGTCTGTGTTGCCATCGGACCGATGATCATGATGAAATTCGTATGTCTTCTGACAAAAGAACTGAACATCCCGACCGTTGTCAGCATGAACCCGATCATGGTAGACGGAACCGGTATGTGCGGTGCCTGTCGTCTAATGGTAGGCAATGAAGTAAAATTTGCCTGCGTAGACGGACCGGAGTTTGACGGTCATCTGGTAGACTTCGACCTGGCTATGAAACGTCAGCAGATGTATAAGACAGAAGAGGGAAGAGCTCTCTTAAGATACCAGGAAGGCGCAACCCATCACGGTGGATGCGGCCAGTGCGGAGGTGACAAATAATGGCAAAGGGATTAAACAGAGTACCGGTACGTGAGCAGGAGCCGAAGGTACGTGCCACAAATTTTGACGAGGTATGTCTTGGATACAACAAAGACGAAGCAGTAGAAGAAGCACAGCGCTGCCTGGGCTGTAAAAATGCAAAATGTATCACAGGATGCCCGGTTAATATCAACATTCCGGCATTCATTGCACAGGTAAAAGAAGGAAACTTCGAGGAAGCATACAAAATTATCGGTGAGTCCAGTGCACTCCCGGCAGTCTGCGGCCGTGTATGTCCGCAGGAGAGCCAGTGCGAGGGCAAATGTGTCCGCGGAATCAAAGGCGACGCTGTTTCCATCGGTAAACTGGAGCGTTTCGTTGCTGACTGGGCAAAAGAAAACGGTATCAAACCGGTTCCGGCAGCAGAGAAAAACGGCCACAAGATCGCGGTTATCGGTTCCGGCCCTGCAGGTCTTACCTGCGCAGGAGACCTTGCAAAACTTGGCTACGATGTAACCATCTTCGAGGCACTTCACAAAGCCGGCGGTGTATTAAGCTACGGTATTCCGGAGTTCCGTCTTCCGAAAGACAAAGTAGTTGCCGCTGAAATCGAGAACGTAAAATCTCTCGGTGTTAAAATTTGGAGACCAACGTTATCATCGGAAAATCCGTTACCATCGACGAGCTGTTAAAAGACGAAGGATTTGAAGCAGTATTCATCGGTTCCGGTGCTGGCCTTCCGATGTTCATGGGAATCCCGGGTGAGAACGCAAACGGCGTATTCTCCGCAAACGAGTTCCTGACCAGAAACAACCTGATGAAAGCATTCCGCGATGATTACGATACCCCGATCGCACACGGCAAGAAAGTTGCTGTAGTCGGCGGCGGCAACGTAGCTATGGACGCTGCAAGAACCGCACTTCGTCTCGGCGCAGAGGTACACGTTATTTACCGTCGTTCTGAGGCAGAGCTTCCGGCCCGTGCAGAGGAAGTTCATCATGCAAAAGAGGAAGGTATCATCTTCGACCTTCTGACCAACCCGGTAGAAATTCTGACCGACGACAAAGACTGGGTAACCGGTATCCGCTGCATCCGTATGGAGCTTGGCGAGCCGGACGCTTCCGGAAGAAGAAGACCGGTTGAGATTCCAGGATCTGAGTTCGAAATTGAAGTAGACGAAGTTATCATGTCTCTTGGTACTTCCCCGAACCCGCTGATTTCTTCCACCACCTACGGTCTGGATGTCAACAGAAGAAAATGTATCGTAGCTGAGGAAGAAACCGGAAAGACCAGCAAAGAGGGCGTTTACGCCGGCGGTGACGCTGTAACAGGTGCAGCAACCGTTATCCTTGCTATGGGTGCCGGAAAAGCCGGAGCTAAAGGAATTGATGAGTATATCAAAAGCAAAAATGCATAAGGCATTGCTTTTCTAAACTAAAAGCCATATAGACGCGGACAAAAAGTGATCTATATGGCTTTTGGTGTTTTTGACAGATATCCGAAAGGGTTTTAAGATTACAGAATGAAAATTACGATATTAACAGTAGGAAAAATAAAAGAGAAATATCTGCGGGATGCGATCGCCGAGTATTCGAAGCGCCTCAGCCGCTATGCAAAGCTGGAAATTATCGAGGTGGCGGATGAAAAAACGCCGGACAACGCGAGTGAAACCGTAGAGACGAATATCAAAAATAAAGAAGCAGAGCGCCTTCTCAAATATATCCGGGATGACGCTTATCTGATTACATTGGAAATTAAGGGAAAACAGCTCACATCCGAGGAGCTGGCCCAGAAAATAGATACGCTCGGCGTGCAGGGAACGAGCCATATTATTTTTGTGATCGGTGGTTCCTTAGGGCTTGGCGAGGAAGTTCTGAAGCGTTCAAACTATGCGCTCAGTTTTTCGAAAATGACATTTCCGCATCAGTTGATGCGGGTTATTCTGCTGGAACAGATTTACCGGAGCTACCGCATTAACTGCGGGGAGCCATATCATAAATAGCTGCGAATAAGAGAGGTGTGATTGCGATGCGTGAAATGCGTTTAAAAAATGCGGGAGATTACAGATCCTGAAATTTTCAAGAGAAATTCTGGAAATGCTGCGAGGTTGTGCGGATCGGGGCGATGGATGAGGAAGGCATGTTTATCGTGCCGATGAATTATGGATATGATGTCCGGGAAGAAGATGGAACTCTTCACGTCTGTCTGTACCTGCATGGGGCAAAAATGAAGGGCGGAAGGCGGCTGCATTTGCAGCGGATCCGCGCGTGGCGGTGGAGATGGATTACAACCATGAAGTGATTACAGGTGACTATACGTGTGCGTATTCCTATGCGTACCGCAGTATCATGGGAAACGGAACCATCACGGAGGTGACAGATCCGGAGGTAAAGAAGAAAGGCCTGGAAAAAATCATGGCGCATATCGCACCGGAGGCGAAGATCGCTTTTCTGCCGGAGATGGTGGAGCGCGTTGCCGTATGGCGCATAGACATCGATACATTTACCGGCAAAGAGCGCAGACGAAAATAGAGTGTTCGAAGCTCCGCAGGCGCAGACGGAAAAAGACAGCAGAAAGGACAGCAGAAATGATTAAAATTGATCTGATTACAGGCTTCCTTGGCTCAGGGAAGACGACTTTTTTGAAACAGTACGCAAAGTATCTGATGGCACAGGGAAAGAACATCGGCATCCTGGAGAATGATTTTGGGGCAGTCAATGTGGATATGCTGCTTCTGCAGGAACTGCGCGGCGATCAGTGCGAGCTGGAGATGATTTCCGGCGGATGCGACAAAGAGACACACCGCAGACGGTTCCGCACAAAACTGATCTCGATGGGCATGAGCGGCTACGACCGCATTCTCGTGGAACCGTCGGGGATTTACGATGTGGATGAGTTCTTTGACACGCTGTACGACGAGCCGTTGAACCGCTGGTATGAGGCGGGAAGCGTCATCACGATTCTGGATGCCGGGCTCGATGAGAAGCTGTCGGAGGAAGAAGAGTATCTGCTGGCTTCCGAGGCGGCGAACGCTGGTAAAATCGTGCTGAGCAAAGTACAGAATGTTTCGGAGGAAAAGAAAGAAGAAACGATTGCCCATCTGAACCGCACGCTCGAGCAGGCAGGCTGCAGAAGACAGTTTTCTGATGCAGAAATTTTACAGAAAAACTGGGATGATCTGACAGAGGATGATTTCAAAATGCTCTCCGAATGCAGTTACCGTTCGGAGGATTACCGGAAGCTGGATTTCGGCGAGCAGCAGACATTTGATTCGCTCTGCTTTCTGGAGCCGAAGATTACGGAAGAAGCGCTGAAAAATGGCAGCAGAAGCAATCTTTGCGGATCCATCATGCGGCAATGTATTCCGGATCAAAGGAATTGTAAAGACGGGCGAAACTGTGTGGAGCGAAATCAATGCGACGCGGGAACAGATGACATTCCAGGCAGTGCCGGAGAGCCAGGAAGTGCTGATTGTAATCGGCGCGGGGCTTTCGAAAGAGCGGATTAGTGGAATTCTCGGAATTAAGTAAAAAATGGAGCATGACGGAAAGGGGTATTTTCCATCATGCTCCTGCTGGTTTGGCTAAATAGCAGTTACTGTGAAATGCGCTGCCGTTCTGACAGTGTGGGGAACGGAATGATTTTGGAATCCCGTGCATCATCCGGTGTACAAAGAGCAGTCAACGGCTGCGGCTGATTTTCCATGGTCTGGAAGGAGAGAATGCCATCTTTCCATAAAACGACATCATCCGGTGAATGGACGGCAAAATAGCGGTGCAGCACATCGAAAAGAGAGGATGGAACTGCCGCAAGATCGTGCTCGGGATCGCTGGAATATAGAAAGATCCGGCTTCCCGGAAAACGACGGGAATGGATACCGGCAGAGGGAGCGGTAAAATCCGGGTTTTCGGTAAAATATAAGGATCTTTCTGCAGGTCCGGAAAACGGAATAGACAGCGTTGTGGAAACAACTGGCGCTTCTTCTGCAAGGGCTGGCTGCTTCTGAAATTTGCACAGGAATGGTATATTTTGAAAAAAGTGTATATTTCTTTCTCATAAGACTCACCTTTCAGCCGGAAAAGATCTGGCATTTGGCAGGGTGGATGTTATCGTTTACTTTAATTTTATCTTATCAGAAGTGCAGAAATAACAGGGTTAAACATTTGTAAAAAGCGTGTAAAACATCTTAAAGAGAAAGAAAAGAGAGGGGGAATTATATGGAACAGGAAGTAATGCAGGCCATTCGGGCAGAACTGGAAAGCAATATAGATGCAAAATACCGGGAATTTCACAGCTCTCTTGTTCCGGGACAGAACTGTCGGATTCTTGGTGTCCGCATTCCGGTTTCGCGACGGATTGCAAAAGCGACAGCAAGAGACCACTATGAAGTTTATACCGAACAGTTTAATCCGGAAGTCTATGAGGAGCTTCTGATCCGCGGAATGATGATCGGCTACGGAAGGCTGACCCGTGAAGAACAGACGGCAGAACTGGACCGCTTTGTGCCGATGATCAACAGCTGGGGAATCTGTGACAGCTCCTGTGCAACGTGCCATTTTATGAAGAAAGACCAGGAGTATTGGTATGGATATCTGCAGAAATGGCTGAAAAGCAGCCGGGAATATGAAATCCGGTTTGGTGTTGTGTGTCTGCTGGACTTTTTTATCAACGAAGCGTATATCGATGCTGTGCTGGAGGAGATGAAAAAGATTCATCACGATGGCTATTACGTAAAAATGGGCCGTCGCCTGGGCAGTATCGATCTGTTATGTTCATTTTCCGGAAAAAACACAGAAACTGCTGAAAGAAAACAGTCTCGATGACTGGACACATAACAAAACAATTCAGAAAATCAGAGAGTCGCTGCGGATCAGCAAAGAAGAAAAGAGATGCTGAAAACCTGGAAGAGATAAAAAGAAAACCGTATCGCCGCGTTTCGAATATCGCAGCAATACGGTTTCTTTCTCATTTTTTGAACTTATTCGTCCCATCCCTCAAAAAGCCGGATGTTGACGGCAATATTTCTTGCAATTTCACCTTCGCTTTTTCCCGAGATCTGCCACATCCGATACCGGCGGAAAATCAGGTTCTTCTTCCGTCAGTTCCAGAGAGATCCAGTCATAGGCGGAGTGAATGGCATCTTCCAGCGCCTCGTCGAGGGTATCCCCTTTTGCATAGCAGCAGGCGAGATCTGGAAAATAACCTTCGTAGGTTCCCTGTTCGGTTTTATGAAAACGGCTGGATAAGTAAATTTCATAGTGTTTCTTCCTTCTTCCTTTTCTTTTTCACGGAAATTCATTTTTTATCGTAGCACTTTTTCTCAAAAGATACAATGCCTAAATACAATTGATCGTATTTGTAATCTATGCTAGAATGAAAAACAGATAATTGGAAAATACAAATGAAACCAAGGGAGGATTTCTCTTTGATAAAAGTAATTTTGTGGGACATCGACGGAACACTTCTGAATTTTAAGATGTCGGAACGATATGCAATTGAGTACTGTTTCAACAAGTTTCATATGGGAACCTGCACGGACGAAATGCTGCAGCGCTACAGCGTGATCAACCGCGGTTACTGGGAGCGGCTGGAGACGGGAGAGCTTACGAGAGAACAGGTGATGCTTGGACGGTTCCATGAATTTTTTGAATCGGAAGGACTGCCGACGGATCAGGTAAAGGTATTCAATGATGAATATCAGATCCGCCTCGGCGATAAGGCTTTCTTCTGCGATCACGGAGATGAACTGGTAAAACAGCTGAAAGCTACCGTAAAACAGTATGCAGTAACAAATGGAACCACTGTTGCACAGGAGCGTAAACTCCGCTTTTCCGGGCTTGATCAGCTTCTGGACGGCGTTTTTATCTCGGAACAGGTCGGTGTGGACAAGCCGCAGAAGGACCTTTTTTTTGATGCGGTATGGAACGAAATCGGAAGTTATGCACCGGATGAGGTTGTGATCGTCGGCGACTCCCTCACAAGTGATATCCGCGGCCGGGAAAAAAATGCAGGAATCCTGACCTGCTGGTACAACCCGGATCATCTTCCGAACGAAAATTGAAGTTACACCGGACTGTACCATCGACAATCTTCAGGATATCCTTTCGTATCTGGATGAAAGCAGGTGATTTGCTAATGAGAACACGCGTATTACAGGGAAAAAAAATTATGCGGAGCGGATGCAGAATGGTGTGGAGCCGTACCTCGCCGCTCATGCAGAAGAATTTTACTGGGAAAGGGAGAGCGGTCATCCGATTCATGTTCTTCGTTACCGCGCATTCCGTCCGAGAGGTGTTGTTGTAATCTCACACGGTTTTACGGAAAATGCAGAGAAATATAAAGAGATCGTGTATTATTTTATCAAAGAGCATTTTCATGTTTATCTGCCGGAACACTGCGGCCACGGAAAGAGCTACCGTCTGGTGGATGATCCGTCGCTTGTTTATGTCGATTCCTACCATCGTTATGTAGAAGATCTGCTCTTTGTTGCACGAAAAGCAAAAGCAGAGGCATGCGGTCTTCCGCTCGTTCTCTATTCTCACTCGATGGGCGGCGGAATCGCAGCAGCAGCGGCCGCCAAAGCGCCGCATCTGTTCCGGAAAGTGGTCTTGAGTTCGCCGATGATCCGTCCGCTGACCGGAAAAGTGCCGTTCGCCGATGCAAAACGGATCGCAGCTTTTGCCTGTGCCACAGAACGAGGCACACAGTATGTGGTAGGACAGAAACCATACCAGGGAATCGAAAGCTTTAAACAAAGTTCGTCCCTCTCCCGTCCGCGCTTTCTCTATTACCAGCAGAAGCGGGAAAAAGAGCCGCTGTATCACCTAAATGCCGCTTCTTACGGATGGCTCCATGCCGCCGCACATCTGTACCGCGATCTGATGCGGAGCGGATGGAAACGGATCGAGGCTCCTGTCCTTTTATTTCAGGCGGAGAACGATCATCTTGTGTCCAACCGTGCCCAGGAGCGGATGATCCGGAAAATGGCAGAACGCCGTCCCGGCATGGCAAAAATGGTAAAAGTACCGGGCGCAAAGCATGAATTGTTTGGAACCAGAGGGCGCATGCTCCAGACGTACTGGAATATGGTATTTGCTTTTCTGGAAAAAGATCTGTAACAAAAGAGAAGGGATGACAAAATGACACAGACAGAAATCGAAGAATATATTACCCAGTTTCCTATCTATCAGTATGCATTTGTAAAACCGGAGGACATCGAATTCAATGACCGGGTCCGCCAGATCTGCAAAAAGGAGTGCTCCCGCTACGGAGCCTCCTGGTCCTGCCCGCCGGCGGTCGGCACTGTTGAAGTCTGTAAGGAGCGTTGCATGAACTACGATCACGTTCTGTTCTTCTCCAGCATCGCAGAAGTGGACAACATCATGGATATGGATGAGACATTAAAACAAATCGGAGCACGAAAAATCACACGCGAAATCGAGCAGCATTTAAAAGACAAAACCCTGCTCACCTTCGCCCTTTCCTCCGATTCCTGCCAGCTCTGCGATAAATGTACCTACCCGAGAGGCGGCTGCCGCCATCTTGAACTGATGCATCCATGCATCGAGAGCCACGGCATCGTTGTTGCAAACCTGATTGCAAAAAACATGATGGATTATTACCTCGGCGAGCATATGGTCATATGGTTCAGCATGATTTTCTATAAAGAATCGTAATCTGTGATGTAATTTTCCATTCTTTCAAACGTATTTACAGTAGAGGATTTCGCTGTAAGAAATTCAGAAAATACACAAGAGGGGGAATGAAATATGCTGAGAAAGGCAGGAAATTTTCTCAGGTATCTGTTCGGTATTCTGATGATGCTGGCGGGAGCCGGTTACTGGAAAGAGGAGAAGGCATATGCATTGTCACTGCTGCTGCTTGGAATCTTTTTGCTTCCGGTTACCTGGAATACGATAAAGAAACGGTTTCATGTGGCGAAAGCACTTCCTGTGCTGCTTCCTGTGCTGCTGCTGGTTTCCGCCTGTGCGCTGACACCTGTGACGTACAGCAGTAAGGAAACACAGAAGGCATCTGCAGAGTCTGTTTCCGTCAGCGTTACGGCAGCGCCGACGAAAAAAGCGACGCCGACCCCGACTGAAACATCAACACCAACGCCGACAGCAACACCGACCGAAACACCAACGCTGACCGCTACCCCGACTCCGACTGCTACCCCAACTCCAACGGCTGACCCGACCGAGACGCCGACACCTGAGCCAACCATAGAAGCTGCGGCGGAAGAAACCGTCGAAACGCAGGCAGCGGAAGAATCACAGCCGGCAGTGACTGCCGAAGAACCGCAGGTAACGGAAGCACCGCAGGAATCGGATCCGTATGGAGGACAGCTCGTGTGGATTTCAGAGACCGGATCGAAGTACCATAACAAAAATTAACTGCGGCAGAATGAATCCGGATCGGGCATATCAGATGACGAGAGAAAATGCAGAAGCCCAGGGGTATGAACCCTGCAAAAAATGCTTTTTAAAAAAGAGAAATGAAACCCCGCAGCCTGATCGGGCAGGAAACCCCAGCGGCTGTGGGGTAATTTTGTGCCTTTTTTCTGCATAAAATAGCGATAGAACAAAAAGCAGACCCGCAAAGCGGAGGAGGTTTTGGATGCGCAAAAAAGAAAAAGCAGAAAAAATCACTCCATCCGCCGGGCGGGAGCTGCTTTCGGCGATGCAGGTTCCGTCAGATCTTGCTTTTGGCGAGCCGGTTGTGACGTTTTACGGCGGGAGAGAAGTGCAGATTGAAAATTTCCGCAGGATTCTGGAATATAATGCGTGCCGCCTCTGTGTGCTTACACAATATGGCAGGCTGCTCCTTGTGGGAGAGGGAATCCGGATTGTTTCGTATTCCGGGGAGGAGATGCGGGTGGAAGGGAGAATCGATCAGGCGACGTTTCAATAAGTGTAATGATTCCAATCATTCCAATGCTGAAAAGGGGGTGTGCGTTTGCAGAGGGGAAAGGTTTTCTGGAAAGGCAGTGTGCGGATTCGTGTGACGGGCCGTGAACCGGAGCGTTTTTTCAATCTGTGCGGGCACCATAACATCACACTGTGGGACGTGACAGAACATCAGGGCTGCTTTGAGATGAGCCTTCTGCCGGAAGATTTTTTGCCGCCTCCTGCCGATCCGCCGCAAGAGCGGTGTGCGCATCCGAATACAGAAAAATCAGGGACTGCCTTTCTTTTACCGGCGAAGTTTAAAAACGAAAGGCATTTTTTATTGGTATTTTCCTCTGCCTGGCGGGACTTTACACGCTGTCGCAGTTCATCTGGAATATTCATGTGGAAGGAAATTACGCGAACAGTACGCAGACGATCTTAAACAGCCTTGACGCGGCCGGGATTCATCATGGAAGCTGGAAAAAACGTGTGGACTGCAGCCAGACCGCATCGTATTTGCGGGAGCAGTTTCCGAATCTGACCTGGGTGTCCGCAAAAATAGAAGGGACGCAGCTTGTCCTTGCGGTAAAAGAAAACGTAGACGGCTATGTGATCGAAGAAAAAGCAGATGATCCGCAGAATCTTGTGGCGAAAAAAACGAAGGGACGGTCGTGCGTATTATCACACGGAACGGCATTCCGCAGGTGCTCCCCGGTGATACATGTCAAGCGGGAGACATTCTTGTAAAGGGCGAGATTCCGCTTGTGAATGACAGTGGGGAAACGTATGATTATTCTTATGTTCACGCAGACGCGGATATTGACCTTGAGACGACGTGGTACTATTATGATACCTTTCCGCTTTCCCATACGGTACGGACATATCAGAAAGCAGAGAAAAAAACGCCGGTATTCCAGATTTCTGCTTACCGATTTTTCCTTGGAAATCTGCTGCCGGAGAATTTTGTGGAGAGTTTGCGGAGCATGACCGGAACGGCGGATCAGAAAACAGAGAAAAGGGAAAATGGAGCAGACGAGGAAGTGTCCCTTCAGCAGCTTTATCTGACAGAAAACTTTGCCCTTCCGTTTTATTTCGGCTACCGTCAGAAATTTCCTTTTGAAGTTCAGAAAGAAACCTACTCAGAACACGAGGCAAAAGAAAAAGCCTCGCAGAATTATCAGAAATTCCACAGAAATTTATCAGAAAAAGGACTTCAAATATCGGAGAATCATGTTACAATAGAACTTAACGATACGTCATGTATCACAAAAGGGACACTTCGCGTGATAGAACGGGCCGTAGAAGCACAGCCCTGCGAAATGCAGAAGATGTCGGATGGAAAGGAAACAATGGTAGATGAACAGCAATAACAACATGATAGAACTGCAGATGGAACTGCCCATCGAACATGAAAAGAAAGTATTCGGCCAGTTTGATGAACACATCAAAATCCTGGAGAGATCCCTGGCGGTTACGCTGATCTCCCGGGACGGCGTTTTAAAAATTGTGGGCCCGGCATCGAATGCAGCGCGCGCAAAGGAATGTCTGACACAGCTTCTGGAGCTCTCACGCCGCGGAAATGATATCAACACACAGAACGTCAATTATGCAATCTCACTTGTTATGGAGGACAGCGGAAGCAGCCTTGCTGAAATCGACAGTGACTGCATCTGCCACACGGTCGCAGGCCGTCCGGTCAAACCGAAAACACTCGGTCAGAAAGCGTACGTGGATGCGATCCGGGAAAAGATGATCGTCTTCGGCGTCGGCCCTGCCGGAACCGGAAAAACGTACCTTGCGATGGCGATGGCGATCACGGCATTCCGAAACGATGAGGTAGGCCGTATTATCCTGACGCGTCCGGCGATTGAGGCGGGTGAAAAACTCGGTTTCCTGCCTGGCGACCTGCAGAGTAAAATTGACCCGTATCTGCGGCCGCTCTACGACGCGCTGTATCAGATCATGGGAGCAGAGAGCTTCCAGTAAAAACATGGAAAAAGGCCTGATTGAGGTTGCGCCGCTCGCGTACATGCGAGGCCGTACGCTCGACAATGCGTTTATTATCCTTGATGAGGCACAGAATACGACACCGGCGCAGATGAAGATGTTCCTGACCCGTATCGGTTTCGGTTCCAAAGTCATTGTAACCGGAGATGCCTCTCAGAAGGACCTTCCTTCCGGTACACGCTCCGGCCTTGATGTGGCAATGCAGGTACTGCAAAAAAGTAGACGGAATTTCCTTCTGCGAGCTGACGAGCAAGGACGTTGTCCGTCATCCGCTGGTGCAGAAGATTGTACAGGCTTACGATGAATATGAAAAGAAAGCAAAGCCGGAAAATCACAGCGGCAGAGCCAAAAAGTACGACGAGAAAACGGAGGGAAAATAAATGACACTGACGTTTGAAAATGAACAGGATTTTGACCTTGGATTTGATCCGGAAGAGGTTGCAGCAGCGGTAATCAATGGTGTGCTGGATCAGGAAGCGTGCCCGTATGAGGCAGAAGTAGAACTGATTCTGACTGATCCGGAAAATATCCGCACCATGAACCGGGAACACAGAAACATTGACCGGGAGACAGACGTGCTTTCTTTCCCGATGGTAGATTATCCTTCTCCGGCTTCGTTCGATTTTCTGGAGACGGAAGAGGGAGATGACTGTTTTAACCCGGACAGCGGTGAGCTGATGCTGGGTGATATTGTGATTTCTGTTGCGCGCGCAAGAGCGCAGGCGGAGGAATACGGTCATTCTTTAAGACGCGAATTTGCTTTTCTTGTTGCACACAGTATGCTGCATCTTCTGGGTTATGATCATATGACACCGGAGGAAGCAGCCGTGATGGAGGCAAAGCAGGAAGAGGTGCTGCAGCGTCTCGGTATCACAAGAGACTGATTGAAAGAAGAAAAGGAGGGGTCTTTATCAAAAAATGAGAGGGTTTTACACATTGGGGATTGCTCTGCTGGGAAGCATGATGCTGTTCGGATGCCGGAAAATTGGGGAAATCGGCACCGGAAACTGCATCGGCAGGAACTTCTTATGTCTCAGAAGAGACAGCAGGGGAAAGCAAGACAGAAACGAAAGCTACGGAACCACCGGCCCCGACCGAAGATCCGGCACCGGAACCGCTGGTTCCGGAAGCGATTGAGCCGACACCCGCGGAGGATGCGCTGCCGGAAGGTATGGTGAAAAGTTATCTGACAGGAGAACCTGTCGCCGAAGTACAGGGAAGAAGGCGCCCGGTGGCGGTTATGCTGAGCAATATCATCAGCGCCTGCCCGCAGAGCGGTATCAGCCGTGCGGGAGTGATCTATGAAGCGCCGGTCGAAGGCGGCATTACGCGCCTGATGGGGCTGTTTGAAAACTATGATGATCTCGAAAAAGATCGGATCGGTGCGGAGTTGCCGCGAATATTATGTGTATCTGGCAGCGGGATTTGACGCTCTGTATTACCACTATGGACAGGCGGCGTATGCGATTCCGCTGCTCGAATCGGATCACATAGACAATGTGAATGGCATGGAGTATTCGGAACAGGTGTATTACCGGACGTCGGATCGTCCGTCGCCGCACAATGCGTATTTGGATGCGGCCGGGATTGCAGCGGGAATCGATCTCTGCGGCTACCGGACATCTTACAAAGACGGTTATGACGGATTTTTCCAGTTTGCATCCGAGACAGAACCGGAAACGCTGGAACAGGGACGAAATGCCGCCTATGTGGCACCGGGCGGATATTTCCACAATAATCCATGGTTTTCGTACGATGAGGCGAGCGGCACGTATTTGCGTTATCAGTTCGGGGAACCGCAGATCGATGAGATGACACAGGAACAGCTTGCGGTGAAGAACATTATCGTGCAGTACTGTTCCTGGAAAAAGTATGATGACAATGCGGAATATCTCGATATTGATGTGGTAAACGGCGGAATGGGAACGTATATCACAAGCGGAAAGGCCATCGACGTGACATGGAGCAAGGATGATCCGTGGGGTGTCACAAAGTACCGGGACAGCAATGGAGAGGAGATTAAACTGAATCTTGGAAAAACATGGGTTCTGATTGTTTTAGATAATTATGCAGATGAGACTGAAATCCGGTGATAAAGCTGGATTTCAGGATTTTTCTCAGATCGGCTGGACAGATCCTGTGTTTTGCGGTAAGATAAAAAGAAAATCCGGTCATTTAACCGAATCAAGCAAGTCCCTCGCTTCTAAAGCGGTGGGATGAATTGTTAAAAGAAACATAACGGCAGTGGTAGGCGGAGAGAAATCGGTATCCTCCACTGACATGAGGCAAGTCACAGTCGAACTATTTTCGACATGTCAGACTCCG
>ENA-OQHD01000311-OQHD01000311.1-human-gut-metagenome-genome-assembly--contig:-NODE-311-length-19224-cov-5.939781_pt1 | contig 19224 bp, 21 predicted proteins | sample MGYA00242560_ERZ504711 | MGnify/ENA primary metagenome ERZ504711 (study PRJEB26092, sample SAMD00036198) | human gut metagenome | host: Homo sapiens | study: EMG produced TPA metagenomics assembly of...
GGGAGTTTGAGTGTTCGAGGATTGCGGGAATTGCATAGCAATGGAGCAATCCGGTTACATCAGTGAGTGGCGAAAATTTACATTTTGACACTCGCATCATATGATAGGAAAACAGTAAAAAGGGAAGGATGAAAATAATGGATATCAAAGAAAAGATTCATGCAACAACAGAAGAATTGTTAAGCAATATGGAAAGACTTGTAGCGATAGATTCACAGCTTGGAACACCGGCAGAAGGAATGCCATTTGGAGAGGGACCGGCAAAGGTTCTTCACGAAGCACTGCAGATTGCAGATGAACTTGGATTCAAGACAGTGAACCTGGATAACTACTGTGGATATGCAGAGATGGGAGAAGGCGAAGAGATCGTTGGTATCGCAGGACATCTGGATATCGTACCGGCGGGCGGTGACTGGACATATGATCCATTCAAGTTGACAAGAGAAGGAGATTATGTTTACGGACGTGGAACAACAGATGATAAAGGACCTGTTATGGAAGCGCTTTATGCAATGAAGCTTCTTCGTGATTCAGGTGTGAAGCTCAACAAGAGAGTTCGTCTGATCATGGGATGTAATGAGGAAAATGGTTCCAGATGTATGGAGCATTATAATGAAGTGGCAGAAGAGTTATCTTGTGGATTTACACCGGATGCAAATTACCCATGTATTCACGGAGAGAAAGGTATGCTTGGCATGCTGGCAACTTCTAAGAATACAAAGATTATTTCTATCAATGGTGGATTTGTATTCAATGCCGTATGTGATGCATGTACAGCAGAGATTCCGGCAGAAGAAGGACTGAAAGACAGACTGGAAGCTGCTTTCGCAGAGACAAAACTTCAGGAATACAAAGTAACAGAGGAAGATGGAAAGATCACTATTTATGCAAAGGGAGTATCTGCACATGCAAGTACACCGGCATTTGGAGTTAACGCTGCAGGTGTTATCTTTGACTGTCTTGCAAAAGCCGGATTTGAAGATGATTTCGTAGAATTCTATAACTCACACATTGGTACAGCATGTGACGGATCAGGAATCGGACTGAAATGCGCAGATGAGTTTGGAGAGCTTACATTCTGTAACGGAATCGTTAAGAAAGAAGACGGTGTGATCTCCGCTACAATCGATATCAGATTCCCGGTAACATATTCTGTAGAAGATATGCTCAAGATGTGCGAAGGAAAGCTCGAAGACGAGAACGGACGCATTGAGATCCACACAACTACAAAACCATTGTTCTTCCCGAAAGAGTCTCCACTTGTAGAGGCACTGTACAAAGCTTATACAGATGTAACAGGAGATACAGAGAACAAACCGTTAGTAATCGGTGGTGGAACATATGCGAAGTCCTTAAAAAATATCATCGCATTCGGACCAGAGAAACCGGGCGTAGATTACCGCATCCACGGTGCAGACGAGTACACACTCGTATCTGAAGTTGAAGAAGCAGTACAGATTTACATGGAAGCAATTAAGAACTTGCTTGCAATTTAATAGATGTTACTAAGTATTGCTTTGATCTTGCTTGTAGGAATGTCTATGGGCTGGATCTGTAAGAAAATCAAATTGCCAAGCTTGCTTGGAATGATGATCACGGGGATGATACTCGGCCCATATGTACTGAATCTGTTGGATGACAGTATTCTTGGAATCTCAGCCGAGCTTCGAAAGATCGCGCTGATTATCATCCTTACAAGAGCCGGTCTTGGTCTGGATCTTTCGGGACTTAAAAAGATCGGAAGACCGGCTGTGATGATGTGTTTTGTTCCGGCAACGTTTGAGATTGTTGGAATTGTACTGCTGGCTCCGAAGCTGATGGGATTATCTAGACTTGAAGCTGCAATCATGGGAGCTGTGCTTGCAGCAGTTTCACCGGCTGTTGTAGTACCGAGAATGGTGAAGCTGATGGAGGAAGGCTATGGCGTGAAACAGGGGATTCCGCAGCTGATTCTTGCGGGCGCATCTGTGGATGACGTCTATGTCATCGTGCTGTTTTCAACATTTACAGGAATGATGCAGGGACAAAGTACATCTATACTCAGTTTTATCAATATTCCGGTTTCTATTTTCCTTGGAATTGGGATTGGATTATTAATAGGGACATGTCTTGCGTATTTCTTTAAGAAAGTGCATATAAGAGATACCTCGAAAGTGTTGATCATTTTGAGTATTTCTCTGTTGCTTGTTGTTATGGAAGACAGTTTGAATACGGCGATTACATTTTCAGCATTGATCGCGATCATGTTCATTGGGATCGGTTTGCAGAAGAAGAGAGAAGTTGTTGCGAAGAGGATTTCTGTGAAATATGGAAAGCTGTGGGTGGCAGCAGAAGTATTTCTGTTTGTGCTTGTAGGAGCAACAGTGAATGTCGGATATCTTGGAAAAATCGGTGTGAAAGCGATAGTTGTTATCGGAGGTGCACTGGTGTTTCGTATGCTTGGTGTATCAGTCTGTCTTCTTGGAACAAGTCTCAAGAAGACAGAACGATTATTTGCCATGATGGCTTATACACCGAAAGCAACAGTTCAGGCCGCAATCGGTGGAATCCCTCTTGCGATGGGATTTGCATGCGGAGATACCGTTCTTACCGTGGCTGTTTTAGCGATTGTGCTGACAGCTCCGCTGGGCGCATTTGCTATCGATTTCTCGTATAAGAAATTATTGAAAAAATCAAAATAAAAAATGTTATTAAAACAGTTCATGTAGAAAAAACGACCATTTATGAAAGCAGACCTTAACGGTCTGCTTTTTGTGTTATGATAAGTTCAGTAAAAAAGACACTTGTGATATGGAAAATGCAAGAAAACTGATCACAGGTACTGCGAAGGGTAACAAAGTAATATAGTACACAATAAAAGGTGGGTTTCAAAATGAGTTTGAAATATGAAAACTTGATCAGAAAAATGACACTGGCAGAGAAAGCAATTATGATGTCAGGAAAGAACACATGGGAGACAGTTGATTTTGAAAAATATGGAATTCCGTCGATGGTAATGTCTGACGGACCTCACGGGTTGAGAAGACAGGCAGGAGCGGGAGATCATTTGGGATTGAATGCCAGTCTTCCGGCAACTTGTTTTCCGACAGCGGCAGGAGTGGCAAACAGCTGGGATGAAGCACTTGGAGAGGAAATTGGGGAAGCACTTGCGGAAGAGGCAGTGACAATGGGAGTCAATGTGATCCTCGGACCTGGACTTAATATCAAGAGAAGTCCGCTGTGTGGAAGAAACTTTGAGTATTTTTCAGAGGATCCGTATCATGCAGGAAAGATGGCAGCAGCATATGTCCGTGGAATCCAGAGTAAGGGTATTGCAGCTTGTCCAAAGCATTTTGCAGCAAACAGTCAGGAGCTGCGCCGCATGGCAAATGATTCCGTTGTGGATGAAAGAACGTTCCGTGAGATTTATACAACCGGATTCGAGATTGCGATTAAGGAAGGCAAGTCAAAGTCCATCATGTCTTCTTATAATGAAGTAAATGGAGTCTATGCAAATGAAAACAGCCACATGCTGCAGGAAATCCTGGTAGATGAGTGGGGCTTTGATGGCTTTGTTGTATCTGACTGGGGCGGAAGTAATGATCATGCACTTGGTGTGAAGAACGGAAGCCATTTGGAAATGCCGGGAACAGGAAAATCAGGTATGTATGATATTATTCATGCAGTTGAGAACGGTGATCTTGATGAAGCAGTATTGGATCAGAGACTGGATGAGCTTTTAAATGTAATCTTCTCAACACATCAGGCAACAGAAGACGCAAAGGGAAAAACATTTGATGTGGAAGCGCATCATAACCTGGCAAGAAAAGCAGCTGAGGAAAGTATTGTCCTTCTGAAAAATGAGGATCAGATTCTTCCGTTGAAACCGGGAACGAAAGTTGCAGTGATCGGTAATTTTGCAAAGACACCAAGATATCAGGGCGCAGGATCATCACTTGTAAACCCGGCAAAACAGTCGGAAGCAATCCTTGATGTGATTGGATCAACAGATCTGGATGTTGTTGCATATGAGCAGGGATATATCCGTAACAGAAAACCGAATCAAAAGTTGACAAAGGCAGCAGTAGAACTTGCAAAGAAGGCGGATATCGTACTTTTCTTCGGAGGACTTGATGAAATCAGCGAATCCGAAGGACTTGACCGTACACATATGTCCATGCCGGCCGCACAGGAGACATTACTTAATGAACTTACAACAGTAAATAAGAATATAATCGTAGTTCTTTCAGCCGGATCAGCAATCGAGATGCCATGGTATCCATATGTAAAAGGAATCGTACATGGTTATCTTGGCGGACAGGCAGGCGCGTCAGCAATGATGAATGTTCTGACCGGAAAAGTAAATCCGTCAGGTAAGCTGAATGAGACTTACCCGCTCCATTACGAGGATACACCGGCATACGCATATTACCCAAGCAAAGAAAGAAGCAGTGAGTACAGAGAGTCTCTTTATGTCGGATACCGTTATTACACAACTGTTGGAAAATCAACGCGTTTCCCATTTGGTTACGGATTGAGCTATACAACCTTTGAATATAAAGATTTGAAAATAGATACAGAAGGTGTGACATTTACAATTAAGAATACAGGCAATGTGTCAGGAACTGAGATCGCACAGCTGTATGTTGGAAAATCTTCTGAGACTGTCTTTCGACCGATTCGCGAGTTGAAAGGTTTCGTAAGAGTAGAGCTTCAGCCGGGAGAAGAAAAGGAAGTAAGAATCGGATTTGATGATAAGACATTCCGTTTTTATGATACAAGAACAGATAGCTGGGAGATTGAAAGCGGTACTTATCAGATCATGATCGGTGAAAATGCGCAGCAGATGGTTCTGGAAGGTGCTTTAGACGTAAAAGGTACTGTTGAAAACGGTGGCTACAAGAAAGAAGAACTGCCGGAATATTTCAGCGGCAAGATTAAAGACATTTCAGACGAAAAATTCCGTATTCTGTATGGAAAAGAGATTCCGGATGGAAGCTGGAGCGGTGAGATCCGAATGAACGATGCAGTCTGCCAGTTGTATTACGGAAAAGGAATTCTTGGAAAACTGCTCTGTGCCGCACTGAAACTGCTTTTTAAAGATCAGTGACTGGAAGGGAAAGCCGAACCTGAACGTCTTATTCAACTACAATATGCCAATCCGCGGGTATGCAAAAATGACAGGCGGTGTTGTGACGATGAAAATGGCAGAAGCATTGACTGAGATGGCGAACGGACATCGAATCAAAGGAACAGCACATCTGATTAAAGCCGCAATAAACAGAGAATAAAATGTAGATTATACAGAAGCGTAATATATTAAATGAAAGACAGGATTGGACAGATAGAAACAGGACAATCCTGTTTTCATGTTATATATGACTTGTGACAGAATGAAAATTCCTTTATTATAAGAGGGAAAATCATAGAATATAAGTCTACAGAAAACACATACAAGGGGGTACCCTAATGATCAAAATTGCGATTGTAGAAGACGAAGCAATGTATGCAAAACAGTTGGAAGAATTTCTGCATCAATATGAGGCAGAAAACCATGAAGCATTCGATATCACAATCTATTCAGACGGAGATCAGATTGTAAATAAATACAAGTCCCAATTTGATATTATCCTTATGGATGTTGAGATGAAATTCATGGATGGAATGTCTGCTGCGGAAGAGATTCGCAAGATGGACAGTGAAGTTGTGATTATCTTTATTACAAACATGGCACAGTATGCAATCAGAGGTTACGCGGTAGATGCGCTGGATTATGTATTAAAACCGGTATCTTATTTCGCATTTTCACAGAGACTGAATCGTGCAATCGAACGTATGAAAAAAGCGAGAGGAAAAGGTTATTATGGTAAATATAAAAGGCGGTATGGTGCGTATTAACATCGCAAATATTTACTATATTGAAAGTCAGGGACATACGTTGATCCTTCATACGATCCTTGGGGATTATGAGACGACCGGGAAAATGAAAGAGATGGATGAAAAGCTTTCAGGGATGAATTTCTGCAGAGGAAATAAAGGATATCTGATTAATCTGCAGCATGTAGACCGGATTCAGGACAACTGTGCGGTAGTAAAAGGCGAAGAGCTGGTGTTGAGCCGTGCACGTAAAAAGGAATTTATGGAAGCTTTGACAAGATATTGGGGAGAGGTGATAAAATGATCGATCACTTGATACCGGATATCCCAAGACTTTACTCGGCAATTGCAGAGTGGCTTGCATGCATGATATTTATCCTGCCATTTAAAAAGAGATTTTCAAAAATAAAGACAGGTGTGATCATGGCGGTGATGCTTGTTGTACAGAGCGGATTCATGGTCGTGACAGAAGATGTCAGATTGTTTTTCTGGATTCCCTGCATGATGGTAGCTGTATTCCTTATGCTGTTTTTCATTTATGCATCCTGCGCGATCGAAATAACAGACGCAGTATATTTCGTGTTAATTGCATTTGTTGTGGCAGAATTCATGGCGTCGATTGAATGGCAGGTTGCTTGTTACTTTAGGATAGCGCAATCAGGAGTATGGTGGAGAGAATGGTTAGCCCTTATCCTCGGATATGGAATAATCAGCGTGATCTTGTTCAAGATCTTGCATGTACATTTCCCGGAAGATGGCCAGATAGAGATAGGTTGGAAAGAATGTCTGTCAGCATTTTTAATTGCAATATCTGTTTTCGCTGTCAGTAATATTAGCTATCTTACAATCAATACTCCAGTTTTCCGGAAGGTATTCATTTGAGATAGCAAATATTCGTACGATCGTGGATTTGGCCGGAATTGCGATTCTGTACGCACATCTCATGCAATGCTGTGAGCTGCGGGCAAGAAAAGAGCTTGAGGCAGTTCAGAATGTACTTCAGAATCAGTATGCACAGTATGTGCAGTCAAAAGAAAGTATTGAATTGATCAATTACAAATATCATGATCTGAAACATCAGATTGCGGTGTTGAGAAGTGAGGAAGATCCTCAGAAAAGAGAAGCGGTTTTTGGATGAGATGGAGGCGGAGATCCGTCAGTATGAAGCACAGAATAAAACCGGAAATAAGGTACTTGATACTGTGCTGACGAGCAAAAGTCTGTATTGTAATAAGAATGGAATTACATTTACCTGTGTGGCAGACGGAACACTGTTAGATTTTATGGACGTTATGGATATCTGCAGTATCTTTGGAAATGCACTCGATAATGCGATCGAATGTGAGATGAAGATACAAGACAAGGAAAAGAGACTGATCCATGTTACAGTGTCCAGACAGAAGGCATTTTTGATTCTTAAGTTCGAGAATTACTGTGAAGGAAAAACTGCAGTACCAGGATGGAAATATTGCAACGACAAAGAAAGACAAAAAGTATCATGGATACGGAATGAAGAGTATTCGTTATACAGTGAATAAATACGGCGGGGCAGTCACGATCGATACAAAAGAGAACTGGTTTGACTTGAGAATTTTGATTCCGATTAAAGAAGAACAAGGAGATTAAGATCGCACACAATTTTTTGGTTCCGATAAGAAAGAACATTTGCAGTTTATGCAGAAAAAGTGCAGGTTATGTAACTATAATAGATAGGCATGTAATCCATGTTAGGATATAGATACGAAGTCCAAGGGAGGACAAGAGAATCTAGAATCTTAGAAGAATGGAGACTGTAGAATGAATAAGCTAAACAACATATGGAATCGTTTTGCAGAGAAACATCCGAGTGCTTCAAAATGGATAAGAGAAGGCGGATTGTTCGTAATCGTAAGTAATCTGATCACTGTACTTAAATATGTAATGTTGCTGTTTTTGCCACTGGCATTCGCAGGACTTCCGAATATTGATTTCGGTTTCCCGGGAATCGACATTACATTATTCGGTGAGACATTTAAGTGGAATATTATCGGATATGATGCGGCACATGGCGGTCTTCCGTATTTCTGTGCATACATGATTGCAATGCTCGTTGGTGAGTGTATCAACTTCCCAATCCAGAGAAGCTTTGTGTTCCGCAGCAAAGGAAAGATCTGGTATCAGGCATTCTGGTATCTGATCGCATTCTGTATTGTTACATGTATTGTAAACTCAATCAATTGTATCTGGGTTGCAGTTGCCGGAATGTTTGTACCGGGATGGCTTTATAATATCGGAACAACCGTGCTGAACGGAGGAGTGTCGATGGTGGTATTCTTCTTCGTGAATAAGATTATTTTCCCGGAGGGAGAAGCAAAGTAGAATAGAGAAAAGAAGAACAGAAGAACAGGGAAGTGCGCGTTAGCGTGCTGTCCTGTTCTTTTAACATGAAAATCATTTTCAAATTCACCTTGACAATAAAATTTTTTTGCGTTAAAATAAAAAAATTGATTTTTGATAGATTCGAGATGGAAGTAAAGTAATGTTGGAATTTGTAAAACAGAGCAAGAAAAGAAAGTTATATTGTATCCTTGGCATATTGTATCTGCTGTGTATTATCTTTGTTGCAAATGATGCATGGTTGTATAGCACACCCATTGCAAAACTGACAAAGGTCGAAACCAGTGTCTCAGGAGAAGAGACAGGAACCAGAGGGACGAAGGAGAAAAAATATAAGCAGAACATCCAGGGAGTAATCCTAAATGGAGAAAACAAGGGAAAGACAATAAGTTTTACGAATGAGTACACGTATACCGGAATGATGAAACAGCCATATCATAAGGGGGATAAGGTACTGCTCAATGGAACCAGCAAGAGAATGGGTTCTGGAATTCGTGGACTGAAACGAGATACAGAGCTTATGATACTTGTAGGATTCTTAATGTTTGTATTAATTACCATTGCAGGAAGACAGGGTGCGCTTACGATATTGACCGTTATTTTTAATGTTGCCGTTTTTGCAATTGGTTTTTGGAAAGCGGGAGATACATCAAATGTGCTGGAAATGTGCAGCAGGCTGGTGATTCTTTTTGCGGTTATTACATTGGTTGGATTAAACGGGATTCATAAAAAGACATGGGCAGCACTTTTTACAACATTGATTGTTCTTGTAATGATCATGGGAATCTTTGATGTTGTAATCCATCATGCAGAAGATCTTGATTATTCGACCATGGAGTATCTTGGAAGTATTGAAAATCCGGATGAAATTTTCCATGCAGAAATCCTGATCTCAGGACTGGGAGCAATCATGGATGTGGCGGTCGCCATCGCTGCATCCTTAAGCGAAATCGTTGAAAAGAAGCCGGAAGTGACATTTTTGGAATTATTTAAATCAGGAAGAGAAATTGGATATGACATTATGGGAACGATGATAAATGTGCTGTTGTTTGTCTTTGGCTGTGGACTGATCCCAATGTGTCTGATTCGAATGAATAATGATGTGAGTTTAATTACTATTATAAAATTGCACATTCCATGTGAATTGTGCAGATTTCTGGTGGAAAGTATAGGAATTGTTCTGGCAATACCGATTTCTATTTTGGTTACTTCTGTGATGATAAAGGTCCCAGGAATGTTTCATAGACAGAAGAAAGCAAGAAAGGTGCAGGGAGAAGGAAAATGCTGATAACACTTGGATTGATTTTACTGATTTTAATTATGGTCGTCGGTGGAGACAGAGGTGTCGTTTCGCTTATTGCTTTGTGTGGAAATCTGTTGATCTTAAGTCTTGCAATCTGGCTTATGGCATCAGGAGTTCCTGTTCTTCTCGTTACGGTTTGTGTCGGCGTTGTCATTTCCTGTATTACGTTGTTCTATCAAAATGGTAGAAATGGAAAGACATGGAGTGCATTTCTGGCAACTATGATCACAATGCTGTTGCTGTTTTTCTTCATATATATCGTTGTATGGAGAAGTGAGGCGGGAGGTCTTAACGAGATACAACAGGTTGGAGAAGATGTATTTTATTATAATATGAACCTGAATATCAGTATGAGAAATGTTGCTGTCTCTGTTATACTTCTCAGTACTCTTGGAGCTGTTCTTGATATGGCACTGACAGTTACCACATCTGTTTATGAAGTGAAAAGCCATAAAGAAGATATGACTTTTAAAGAACTGATTCACAGCGGAATGCAGATAGGAAAAGAAGTGACCGGAACAACGGTGAATACACTTCTGTTTGCATATTTAGGAGAATCACTTCTGCATTTTTTCCTATCTGCGGATGCAGGGATATTCGTTTGAACTACTGTTGAATTCTAAAATCATGTTTGAAAATTGTGCCTCAATGATCTTCGGAGCAATCGCCTGCGTGGTTGTAATGCCGGTGGCAGCGGTTGCAGGGGGCTATTTTTTTCGATTTAAATAAACATAAAATCCAACGTTCAACATAATTCCAACTGCTGTAGAAACCGGTGCAGCAAGACCGATCTTTGTCAGGCTGGCATTCGGCTGGATACTCATGATGTATGCCATTGGCAGACGGACCAGCAGTGTCTGGATGAGTCCCTGTGTCATAACCCAGAGCGTCTTATCATTTCCATTAAAATAACCGATCATGCTGAAGAGGACGGCTGTTAAAATCGTTTCCGGTGCGAATCCTTTCAAGTAAGCAAAGCCATTCTTAATAACGTCGGCATCCGTAGAGAAGAATCCGGATAGGACATCTCCCTTAAGAAATACAAGAGCGAAGACGAAACATCCGACAACCAGGCCAACTCCGATTCCGGTGAACATAGATCTCTTTGCACGCTTTGATTTTCCAGCACCGACATTCTGAGAGACGAAAGAAGCCATAGATTGCATGAGTGCGCTAGGTACCAGCATTGCAAAGTTTACGATTTTGCAGGCAACGCCGTAACCAGAAGAAGCCTCCAGTCCGAGCCGGTTTACAAAAGCGCAGAGTGCGAGGAATGACATCTGTGTCAGGAATTCCTGGAGTGCAAGAGGGAGTCCAATAATGAGGAATTTCTTGCACTGTGGATTCAGACAGAAGTCTTTCTTTCTAATCTTGAATGGTAGTTCTTTTTTGATAAGAAGAACTATTGCGAAGACAACACTGATTGCCTGAGCGAAAATAGTTGCAATTGCGGCACCGGCTGCGTTCATGTGGAAACCTGCAACAAGTATCAAGTCACCGAAAACATTTATGATGCATGCGACAAGTACAAAAAGCAGAGGAGACTTGCTGTCTCCGAGTCCACGGAAAATCGCAGAAAGCAGGTTGTAGGCGACGATAAAGAAGATTCCGCCACCGCAGATACGGATGTAAACAGTAGTCAATTCGACAGCTTCAGCAGGTGCCTGCATCAGGATTGCAATCGGGTGTGCAAAACAAACCATAACGATGAACAATCCAAATGAAATCGCTGTAAATACAATTGCAGCACCGCCAATGACGGAGCCAATCTGTTCCGGTTTCTTTTCGCCGAGATAACGCGCGATCAGAACAGTGATACCCATAGCAAACTGGACAACTACGAAAGTGACCAGATTCAGAACCTGGCTTCCGGTAGAAACAGCAGAAAGCCCGGAGGTAGAACCAAATCTTCCAACGACCAGAAGGTCAACCGCTCCATATGCTGCCTGAAGGATTAGTGCACCAAGCACAGGCATCATAAATGCTACCAGTTTCTTTAGAATGCTTCCTTGTGTAAAATCAGCAGTTTTATCTGTCAATTTTTGAGCACTCCTTTCACACATGATGTCATAAAATTTCTGAATTGTCCGGATCATACAGTCGGCTTCAGTGTCAGATATAGCATCAAGGTAAGGAAGTAGCTCATTAAAATAATTTTCATTATACTTTTCAGATAGCTCCTTGCCATGTTCGGTCAAAGACAAGTATGTGACACGTCCATCATCCGGGGAGGATACCTTTTGTACCAATCCTTTTTTTCTCCATCTCTTTTATTGTTCTTGTAACACCCGGTCGCGGGATATTCAGAACGTCACTTAAATCAGAAACTCTTACATGGACTTTCTGTTTCTGAAGCTCCTGGATCATATCCATATAGCGGATGTGAGATGACATGATACCTTCCGGAAGCGGAGGGAGCATCTCACGAATTCGTTTTGCCTGATAACATGCATCGAGCATGCGTTTGATTTTTTTATTTGTCATAATAAAACTCCTATATAGTTACCAAAGTTAATTACCATAGATAATTATATGGGAATTCAAAGGATTGTCAAGAGAAAATGTTGATTGTTATGTAAAACGATTATTAGATGTTATGGAATACGAAGTTCCGTACACCGCAGTTACTTTGATGGAGTTGTTGGGGCTAAAGTCAAAGGAATCATTTCGCAAGAATTATTTGAATCCGGCAATAGAACTTCAATTGATACGAATGACAGTTCCTGACAAGCCACGTAGCAGAAATCAGAGATATGTGAAAAGATAGATGTTGCTGGGCAAATATGAATGTGGATGCAGTAGCAGCACAGATTAAGAAACGGAACTACCCGACGGCAATCAAGGAGTTTGGCGGTGAGATTTTGCTGGTCGGAATTAATTATGATATACTAGACGTGATGAGTTGGTAGTGAGAGTGGAGCAAGCTGGTCTGCTTTCCATCAGCGATACGATTATATTAAAACAAAGGAGGACTTACTCGATGAGAGAAGTAAAAGCAGTAAAGATTAATGCAGCAGATTTTGCACCGTACGGAACATTTTGCAGTATGACAGAACCAGAGGGATATCCACTGGAGGGAGAGATTCATAAATTCTATCCGGACCGCATCTCAGGAACCTGTGTTGGAACAATGGCATTTTCACCGATTGAAGTTCGCAAGGACGAAAGAATTGTCAAGATGGCGGAATATCATACAACTACATGGGAAGGGATTGTTGCTCTCGATGACGACATGCTTATCCATGTTGCACCTGCTTCCGGCGGAACACCGGTTCCGGAACTTGCGAAGGCTTTCCTTGTACCAAAGGGATGCATGGTAAAGATCAATGCAGCAATCTGGCATCTGTGTCCACTTCCGGCGAATAATGAGGTACTTCATGCAATGATCGTACTTCCGGAATGTACTTATGCAAATGATTGTACGGTTGTTGAATTTGAAGAGAAAGATTGGTTTAAGATAATATTATAAAGATGAAACAGATTGATTTTGACCACGGAACAGTTACAGGAAATATTTTAGGAGCGGCGTTACCGATGCTTGTGGCTCAGATACTGAGTCTTTTGTACAACATTGTGGATCGGATTTATATTGCCAGGATCCCATCAGTAGGAACAACAGCGCTTGGAGCAGTGGGCTTGTGCTTTCCGATTATTGTGATCATCACTGCATTCAGCAATTTATTTGGAAGTGGCGGTGCCCCGTTATTTTCAATTAACCGAGGCAAAGGAAACATAAAAAAAGCAGAAGCGATCATGAATACATCATTTTCAATGCTGTGCATTTGTGGAGTGGCATTGATGGTGATCGGAATGCTGTTCGCAAGTCCGATTCTGGTGTTGTTCGGGGCGTCGGAAGAAGGGCTGTCTTACGCATATCCATACATGATGATTTATTTGATCGGAATAGTCCCATCTATGATTGCAACAGGGATGAACCCATTTATTAATGCGCAGGGATATGCAACTTCAGGAATGTTATCGGTTACAATTGGAGCCGTTGCCAATCTGATTCTGGACCCATTGTTTATATTTGGATTGAATTTAGGCATAAAAGGAGCGGCGATCGCAACAATCATCTCCCAGACTTTATCGGCAGCATATGCATTTTATTTCTTGAGAAAGAAAGCGGAATTGAAAGTGCGGGTGCTGTCAAAAGGAGAATGGAAAGCATGTAGAGATGATGCGAAGAATATTGTGAGCCTTGGAAGTGCAGGGTTTATCATGCAGCTGACCAATAGTCTGGTAACAATATGTTGTAACAGCGTCTTATCAGGAATTGGCGGTGATGTATATATCTCTGTTATGACGATCGTATCAAGTGTTCGTCAGATGGTGGAAACTCCGATCTATGCTATCAATGAAGGAACTTCTCCGATCTTGAGCTATAATTATGGAGCTCAGCGTCCGAAGAAAGTCAAGAAAGCTATCTGCGTATTGACTTGTATGATATTGATCTATACAGCAATTACGTGGAGCGTGATTATTTTCGAACCGGAATTTTTTGATCGGAATTTTCAGCACAGACAGTGAATTACTTGCCGATTGCGTAGAAGCACTGAAACTTTATTTCGCAGCATTTATATTTATGGATCTGCAATATGTTGGGCAAACGGTTTTCAAATCATTGAACAAAAAGAAGCAGGCGATTTTCTTCTCGCTACTTAGAAAAGTATTTATCGTTGTACCGCTTACATATTTGTTTCCATATACATTTCACATGGGGACGAGAGGGGTGTTTTTAGCAGAGCCTATATCTAATGTGATTGGCGGAAGTTTGTGCTTTATTACAATGCTGGTAATGCTGAAAAGATCTGTTTGACATAAGAAAAAAGAAATAGGTTAAAACAGTCTTGACAAACCTACCTAAGCGGTGTATATTATCAAAATGAACATTGTTCATTATAAATTCACAATACAGAAATGAGATATCGGAGGTGAGATCGTGAATCATTTTGCTACTTCAAAATGAAGACATATTAGCTGCCAGCAGAGATCTGATAAAGGAGAATGGATGGGCTGCCGTAAGTATACGGGCTGTTGCGTCCCGATGTTCTGTATCAGTAGGTACTATTTATAATTATTATGAATCCAAGGCAGATTTGCTCAGTGATACAATAGAGAGTATTTGGCATGAAATCTTTTTTCATCCGGAAGATGAACAGATATTTCACGATGTCGAATCTTGTATTTCATGGATCTATGAACGATTAGAATACGGTAATCGTCAGTTTCCTGGGTTCTTCTCATTACATTCATTTGGTTTTATGAGAGATGAAAAAATCAAGTGGAAAGAAAAGAATGATGAAGACATGGGGACATATTCTGAATGGGTTATGTGAGGTTTTAGGAAATGATCCGAAGGTCCGTGCAGATGTATTTGACCAGGAATTTACAGAGAAAAAAATTTTGCAGACATACTGTTTTCTCTGATTCTTGTGTCGATGATTCGTCAGGATTATGATCCATCATCAGTATTGATGCTTGTAAAGAAAACGTTGTATTAAAATTCTCCCACAGTAGCTGTGGGAAAATTTTTTGAACGAAAATGAACAGCGTTCATGTATACATGGTTATGATAATTGGGAGCTTTTGCCACCGATATCATATAGATTCATAAGAAAGAAGGATATTTATTATGCAGGCAATTGTAGAAACTTTATTTGACGCCGTGTATTTAATCTCGGTAATTACAATCGGAATCTTGATGATCCGTAAGAGCAAAGGAAACCGTCAGTTCACCATGTTTGGAATCATGGCAGTTCTTTTAGGAAGTGGAGATGCATTCCATCTGGGTCCACGTGCATTTGCACTTTGTACAACAGGTCTTGAGAATTTCACTGTGCAGTTAGGATTAGGTAAATGGATCACATCCGTTACAATGACAATTTTTTATGTTATTCTTTACTATATTTGGCGTGAACGTTATCAGATCAAAGGACACAATGCAACTACAGCAGCGATCTATCTACTCGCAGGATTAAGAATTGTTCTGTGTATGATGCCACAGAATGAATGGCTCAGTGCAGAAGCACCGCTTTTCTGGGGCATTTACCGTAATATTCCGTTTGCACTGATGGGATTACTTATCATCGTTTTATTTTACAAAAGTGCAAAAGAAAGCAATGATCAGTCATTCCGCTGGATGTGGTTGACGATCGTCTTAAGCTTTGCTTTCTATATCCCGGTTGTACTGTGGGCTGATGTTGTTCCGATGATTGGAATGCTGATGATTCCGAAAACATGTGCATATGTATGGACAGTGCTGATCGGTTACAGGGCAATGAAAAAGGAAATAGCTTAAGGATAATGCGAAGGAAAGCAGCAGACAAAGAAAGAACTTGTTATCCGTTTACTGTAGAAAAAAATAGACATGAAAAAACATGACATGATATAATTAAAAACAACAGAAAACATTGAAGATGAAGAGGCAACAGTAAATGGAAAAGGAAAGTACCGGTTCTAAACAGACAAAAAGATACAGTTGGATCATTGGCTTGTTTATTTTTATAACAGCACTTCTTTTGGGCTGTATTATTGTAAAGAACATAGAGAAAGTAAAAAAAGACAGCAGCTGCTTATACTGCACAAAGTACAGTAAAGCGGATCAATGCACAATTAGATCAGTATGTTGAACTTTCAGAATTTCTTGGAAACGTGATTCTTGCAGGATATGATCTGAATCAGACTACATTCTCAGAATTGGCAGAAATGCTTCCGAATGAAGCAGGTGTTGTAAAAGCATTCGAACTCGCACCGGAAGGGGTTATTACTGATATTTTCCCAAAGCAAGGAAATGATCAGGCTTTTGGAATGAATATGCTGACAGAGCATGAACGCAGTGGAGACGCAAAGCGTGCCAAAGAAACAGGAAAATATACTCTTGGAGGTCCATATCAATTAAAACAGGGAGGAACAGGAGCTTTGCTGTTCCATCCGGTTTATCAGAATAATATTATAGGAAATGACACCTTTTGGGGGTTTGTGATCATAGTTATCGACTGGGATAAATTTATAGATGAAATTGGCATGGAACGGCTAAGTGAAGCGTCATATTGTTATGAGATCTGGACGAATGATGAGAATACCGATGATCGGATTGTTCTGGCTCAAAATCAGGAACATATGCCTGAGAATAGCCTTACGGTAGAGTGTGAGATTCCTAATTACACATGGTATGTGGATATCGTACCAAAGGAGGGATGGATTTCAATTTATCAATGGATTGCTGTTATTGTATCAGCCCTCATAATTGCCATGATGGGTGCTACTATTTTTGATCAGATCTGCAGCAAAAAACGTCGAGAGAAGCAGTATGCAGCTGAATTGAAAAAATCGGCAGAACAGGCAAAAGAAGCAAGTGAGGCAAAAACACGATTTCTGTTTAATATGAGTCATGACATCCGAACCCCGATGAATGCAATTATTGGATTTTCAGATCTTCTAGGAAAGAATCTTAAGAACGAGGAAAAAGCAAGGGAGTATTTAGGAAAGATCAAGTCCTCGGGCAATTTTCTGATGACGATTATTGATCAGGTGCTGGAAAAGGCTCGCATTGAAAGTGGAACAGTTGTGTTAAAAATGCAGGCAGAGAATTTAAGCGAAATGTTTTATTCTGTAAATACAGTATTTGAATCTGATATCCAATCGAAGGAAATTCAATATTCGATAGATACAAATGTACAGCATAAATATGCAGTCTGTGATAAGACAAAACTTCAGGAAATATATTTAAATATAGTGAGTAATGCAATCAAATATACTCCAAACGGTCAGGCGATTCATGTAAATATTACGGAAACAGCATCAGATGATAAAAAAGCATGGTATGTATTCATCTGTGAAGATACCGGAATAGGGATGAAGCAGGAATACCTTCCACATATTTTTGATGAATTTTCAAGAGAACATACAGCGACAGAGAATAAAGTGGTCGGTACTGGTCTTGGACTTTCTATTGTGAAATCTTTTGTTGAACTGATGGGCGGAAAGATTTATGTAGAAAGCGAACAGGGGAAAGGAACAAAATTCACAGTGGAAATTTCACTGGAGATTGCATCAGAAGAGGATGTATACAAAAAGAAAAAGTCGGAACAGTCTGTTATATCTGATAAAAGTATTGGAAAGCGAATTCTTCTTGCGGAAGATAATGAATTAAATGCTGAAATTGCGATAGAACTGTTGAAAGAAGAGGGGATTTTGACTGACTGGGCAAAAGATGGTCAGGAATGCTGTGATATGCTGGGACAAGCAGAGGATGGATACTATGCGTTGATTCTCATGGATATTCAGATGCCGAGGTTAAATGGATATGAAGCGACTGCAAAGATACGGCAGATGGAAAACCGGAAAAAAGCCGCCATACCGATTATTGCCATGACTGCGAATGCTTTTGCGGAAGATATACAGATGGCAAAAAATTGCAGGAATGAACGGTCATATTGCAAAACCATTGGATGGGGAAAAAATGATCACTGTGTTAAAACAGTGTCTGGCAGATAACAGTGATGTCAAAATACAGGAAGATTTATAAAAAGGCATTCTTGAAAGAAATAACAGATGGTGTGGGATTTTGATATGATCCCACACCATCTGTTATTTATTCAGAGAACTTATCACTGTAACGGATATGCATGTCAGCCCAGTCCATAAACAACACATAAAATACTCTTCCATATTGCTGGTTTTCTACAATTCTTCCATGGTCAAGTACAGAAAGGTAAGTCCCATCAGCTTTTCGAAGATGAAAATAAATATAGTCATTTTCATTGCCGCTGTCGATTTGCTGCCAGATACTTGCCTCAATCTGCTGTTGTTCATCTTCCCGGATAAGGTTTCGAAAACTCTTCTTTGTAAGCTTAAACAGCTCATCTATATCTTTATATCCGGCCATATGGAGAAACTCATGGTTTGCATAAAAGAGTTCATCATTTTCCTTATCCGCTCTGTAGATAATAAATGCACCAGGAAGATGTTCAGAGATATCCTTGAGTGCAAATCCAAGTTGTTTGCGGACACCGGATTGAAGTCCTTCCTTGTAAGCCATACATCCATTCTTTCCATGTAGTTTTACTTCATAAAGTGCGGCATCTGCACAGCGCATGAGCTGCGCACGGTTTGATGCAGCGGTAGGGTATTCAGCATATCCAAGAGAAATATAAAATGGGTAGTCATTTCCCTTGTATGAGAATATCTTTGGAAGCATAGTGAATTGTTGTAACTGTTCTTTCGCATCATCATATGTGCGATTTGGGAGAAGAATACAGAATTCGTCACCGCCGTTTCGCCCCAATAATGCATCCGATGGAAAAGAAATCTTCATACTGTCGGCAAGATTCTTTAAAGCTCTGTCACCGTAAACATGTCCATAGATATCATTAATAAACTTAAAATTATCTATATCGAAGAGTGCAACTACATAATGAGCGTTCGGATTTTTAGCAATCATTTTTTCCTGCTAATTCATCAAATCCGTAACGATTATAAATATTGGTAAGTGAATCCATATGTGCCAGTTTCTGGAATCTGTTCTTATTTTCTTTTGATGTCAGCCAGACCCAGATAAGAACCGACAGAATCAATATGATAGAAGTAAAAAATTACCGATAATTATAGCTATAAGTGCAGTGTTTCCCCAGCCATTCTCAGGCATTACTTCAAATATCCAGTTCTCTTCACCTATTGTAAAATCA
>ENA-OQHD01000312-OQHD01000312.1-human-gut-metagenome-genome-assembly--contig:-NODE-312-length-19187-cov-6.402099_pt1 | contig 19187 bp, 24 predicted proteins | sample MGYA00242560_ERZ504711 | MGnify/ENA primary metagenome ERZ504711 (study PRJEB26092, sample SAMD00036198) | human gut metagenome | host: Homo sapiens | study: EMG produced TPA metagenomics assembly of...
CTTTACAACTATTGATCTTTCTTCTTAACGTACTGAGTCACTGGATAATCAGTACTGTCCAAGCTACCAGAGCGATTCATAACCAAATCAACTAGAATTTTTTTCCAATAAGTGGGCCAGTTGTAAGACCAGAGGAGCCTAGACCTGAAGCAACGAGACGATTTTTAAGCTCTGGAACTTCTCCAAAGAAAGGAGCAAAAGTCACTGGTATATGCTCTAGTTCCCACACGTTCAGAGAAGGACTTAGCAGTACTTAAGTCAGGAAAATAGATCTTAGCCTCCTCCTCCAGACCTTCTAAAACAGCTTCATCAACCGTCAAATCAAAGCCTTTATCATTTTCATGACTGGCCCCTACCGAGATCTTTCCACCCGCAAAAGGTATGATATCTAACTCACCCTCTGGCATCAGAACAGGCAACTTACCAGTATCTAAACCCTCAAAGAAATAATCTCGTAATTGACCCTTTTGGGGTCGAACATCCACTTCAAAACCAAGGGGTTCAAGCGTTTGACCTAGCCAGGCACCACAAGCAAGAATGACTTTATCAAAAGTTTGAGCATTAATCTCATAAGTCTCATTATCAAGAGAAGAGAGTGTAACTAGCCCCTCTAGCTTTTCAAAACCAGAGGCCTCAATCAAAGTAGCTGTCAGTTCTGCCCCCTCAACTCTGGCTCCACCAGAAGCATAGAGACAACGGTCAAATCCAGTGAATTTAGGGAGTTCATCGGCGTTTTTTATAGAGAGTTCACCAATAATAGGTGACTCTTCTAACCTAGTTTCAGCATACTGATACAAACCGTCCAATTTACCATCGTCTTTCTTGAGAAGGACCACACCAGACTGATCATAAAAACTCGTGTCATAACCATCATTTTCAAGATTTGAAGTTAACTCTTGGTAAAAATCAGCTCCCAAACGAGCCATGCGATACCAAGCTTTATTTCGGCGTTTAGAAAACCAGGGACTGATGATCCCCGCAGCTGCCTTGGTTGCTTGTCCAGGACCATGGTCAAAAACAGTAACCTCTACGTCTTTTTCTTTTGATAAGTAATAGGCAGCCGTTGAACCGACAATACCTGCTCCAACAATTGCAATTTTCATCTCTAACTCCATCTATTTGAAAAGAGCTGAGACCTATACATACAGGAACAGCTCATCATTAATCATTTATCCCAAGGCCACATCCATAACCATCATGACTACAAAGCCAACCATAAGTCCCAAAGTTGCCATGTCAGTATTACCATTTGCCTGTGATTCAGGAATCAATTCCTCTGTTACCACAAAAATCATGGCACCTGCTGCAAAGGCCAAGGCATAAGGAATAATAGCCATCATCCACATAACAAGAGCAGCTCCCATGATAGCTCCGATAGGCTCCACGATAGCTGACATAGAACCCACATAGAAAGCCTTGATTCGAGATTTAGCATCTGCTCTAATAGGAATAGAAAGGGCTGCACCTTCAGGAACATTTTGCAAACCAATCCCGATAGCTAGACCAATAGCTCCCATAAGACCAGCGAGTGTCATATTACCACCTGCCAAGGCACCAAAGGTAACCCAGACTGCCAATCCTTCTGGAAAGTTATGAATGGTAATAGCCAAAAAAAGTAGGGCAGTTTTTGATAATTTTTTTCTTACGAGGCTGAATTCCTTCCGCTTTTGAAATATCATTTTCCAAATGCAAGTGAGGGACGACAGCATCAATCAAACGAAGGGCAACACCACCAAGTAAGAATCCAGCTGCTGCGGGAAACCATGACAATTTACCATATCCATTTTGACTAGCATAAGCCAAAGAAGGAGCCAGTAGCGGACCAAAAAGAGGCTGCAATCATGACACCAGCCGCAAAGCCCATCATGATGTCTTGCAATTTACGGCTAATATTCTTGAAGAAGAAAACTATGGCTGAGCCAACAATAGTACATCCCCAGGTAAAGAGACCGGCAAGAAAAGCTAAGGAAACAACATTTTGATGTAAAAACCAAGTCATAAACAAATCCACCTACAAATGATCAAAAGGATTTGTTGACGACTGACTTTCAAGTATCGTCACATGCCAATTATGCTCACGTTTCCAGACCTCAAGTTTCTCAGCAATCTTTGAGACAAAGAGGGCTTCGATATGGTGACCGGGGTCAATAGCCAAGAGGCCGTTAGTAATCATCTCTTGACCCGTATGGTAATAAATATCTCCCGTGATAAAAACCTGTGCTCCCTTTTTTCAGAGCATCCTTGTAAAATCCTTGACCACTACCACCGCAAATAGCCACACGGTTAACAAGAGGATTGTCATGATTATAACGAACCAGTCGAACACTATCTAAACCAAAAGCAGACTTGACTTTAAGAGCAAGATCTTCAATGGTCTGTGGCACAATATCACCCACTCGACCGATTCCTTGATTTTCAGCAGTCTCTGTTAAATAAGTGGTATCCTTAATGTCAAGTAACTCGCAGAACCAATCATTAAGACCTTCATCAACGACATCAATATTGGTATGACTGACATAGACAGCAATGTCGTGCTTAACTAGGTCAAGCAAAATATCACGGTCCGGTGACGACACCAAATCCTTTACAGGACGGAAAATAGGTGCATGCTTAGCAATGACAAGGTCCACACCTTTTTCAATGACTTCAGCTACTGTATTCTCACGAACATCCAAAGTAACCATGACCTTCTGAATCTCCTTATCCAGACTGCCAATTTGTAAGCCAACCACATCACCTTCCATGGAAAGTTCCGGTGGACAAAAGCTTTCATAAGACTTGATAAGATCACTAGCTAACATGGTCCAAAACCTCCTTAATGGTTTGAATTTTTCTTGAAGAACTGCACGGTCATCCTGATTGGCAAGGGGAATAGACCCCAAGGCAATCTCTAATTTATTAATTTCACGTTGCCATTTGAGCTGGAAAACCTGAGACTGCTCTTTCATAAGATGAGGGCCAAAGCGAATCTCCCTCTCTGAAAGGTTCATTTGACCAGCTTCTGCCACTATGATTTCGTAATATTTGCCATTTTCAGTCATAATGGCTTCTGCAACAATAGTAAAACCATTTTCCATCAACCAGATACGGAGATCATCTTCCCGATTATTTGGTTGCAAAATCAGACGGTCTACGTCCTTAAGTTTGTCCTTTCCAGCATCAAGAATATCCGCAATAAGACGTCCCCCCATACCACAAATCGTGATAGTTGTAACGGCATCATAAGGCTCAAAGGCAGCTAAGCCATTCGCCAAGCGCACGTCGATTTTATCATTGAAACCAGAAGCTGAGACATTTGCGAGAGCTGATTCATAAGGACCCTTTACCACTTCGCCAGCAATGGCTGAAGTAATCAAGCCCTTTTCAAGTAGATAAATTGGAAGATAGGCATGATCACTTCCTACATCCAAGAGTTTTGCGCCTTTAGGAACGTAGGTTGCTACGTCCTTGAGACGTTGAGATAATTGTACGTACATGTTTCATCTTTCTATTTTTTAAGTCTCTTCAATTATATCAAAAAATGGAGGTCGGTAAGAAACGCTTTTAACACATTTCCTAACAACTTCCTTTTTGTTTATACTTTTTCATCCGTAAAGACGAAGAATTTTGAAATAATATAGTTCAACACAATGATAAGGACCTGAGCAAATAGGCTCTCGATACCATTTACCCATGCCTGACTATGGCCAACAAATTGACCAATAATCTCTGGATAAGTATCTACCAAGAAATAGGCTAATGCCAAATCCAAGACCAAGGTCAAAAGGCGGGCTCCTACGAACTTAACAAAGCGCGTGGCCATACCTGCCGTTTCCTGATTAAAGACAAAGATGTCATTTGTAAAAAAGGCAAAGATAATGGCAATCGCATTGGCCAGGACAGCCGAGAGGGTCCCTTGTTTGGTCAACTGAAAAATCAAGGTACGACTAACCATGTAAACCAAAGTTGCCAAAACCCCAAAGAAGAGATATTTGAAAACTTCGGTAGCCATAAAGCCTCTGAGTTTAGCTAGCATACTTAGTCCAAACCAATTTCTGCACGAACAACATCGGCAATAGTATCGACATAGTAGTTCACTTCATCATCTGTTGGTGCTTCTGCCATAACACGAAGGAGAGGCTCTGTACCACTTGGACGAACCAAGATACGTCCATTACCAGCCATCTCAGCTTCCATTTTTTCAATGATAGCGGCAATTGCAGGAACGTCCATAGCTTTATCTTTCATGCTATTTTCCACACGGATATTAACCAATTTTTGAGGGTAAATGGTTACTTCTGCTGCCAATTCAGACAAGCTCTTACCTGTTTCAACCATTACTTTAGTCAATTGGATAGCTGTCAATTGACCATCACCAGTTGTATTGTAATCCATGATAATAACGTGACCAGACTGTTCGCCACCAAGATTATAACCGTTTTTACGCATTTCTTCAACAACGTAACGGTCACCAACAGCAGTCACAGCCTTGTTAATACCTTCACGGTCGAGAGCCTTGTGGAAACCAAGGTTTGACATAACTGTTGTAACAATGGTGATTTTTAGCTAACTCACCTTTTTGAGACAAGTATTTACCAATGATATACATCACCTTGTCACCATCGACAATATCGCCATTTTCATCAACGGCAATGAGACGGTCACTGTCACCATCAAAGGCAAGACCGATTGCTGAACCAGATTCTCTAACTAAGGCCTGCAATTGCTCTGGATGTGTAGAACCTACACCAGCATTGATATTAAGGCCATCAGGTTGATCACCAATAACAGCGATTTCTGCATTCAAGTCAAGGAAAATATTACGAGCAGATACCGCAGCCGCACCGTTAGCAGCATCCAAGGCAACCTTCATACCACCAAGGTCAAGACCAGTAGTCACCAAGAATTTTTCGTATTTACGAAGACCTTCTGGATAATCGACAAGCGTTCCAAGTCCTTCAGCTGATGGGCGTGGAAGAGTATCTTCTGCGGCATCTAGGAGAGCTTCAATTTCCGCTTCACGTGCATCATCTAATTTAAAGCCATCTCCACCAAAGAACTTAATTCCATTATCAAGTGCTGGATTGTGACTAGCTGAAATCATTACACCAGCACTAGCATTTTCTGTACGTACCAAGTATGATACACCTGGTGTCGCAAGTACCCCAAGTTTATAGACTTCGATACCTACTGAGAGAAGTCCCGCTACCAAAGCAGATTCTAACATCTCACCAGAAATACGTGTATCACGAGCCACAAAAACTTTAGGACGGCCAGTTTCATGTTGACTAAGCACATAACCACCAAAACGACCTAATTTAAAAGCCAATTCAGGCGTAAGCTCAACGTTTGCTTCTCCACGAACACCGTCTGTTCCAAAATATTTACCCATAAATTTACTATTAGTGCCTGTGCACTAAATCCTCCTTAAACTTTGATGCCATTAGCAAGAGTTAATCTAATCTAGTGAACCTATCTAGATAATCTAGCTGTATAAGATTGCACCAATATGTTCAACCCTTGTTTTAAAATATTATTAATTGGTTACATTATTATGAGACTATTCCTCTCAACCCAATCTATTATATCTCAATTTGATGAAAATGTAACTCCCTCACTTTTGCGTGACTTTCAAGTTAACCTTCACAGTACTTGGCTGCACTGTGACACCTTCTGCTTTTAGCTCTAAGGTTTTCGATGTATCTTTAGTTACTTGGCTAATATCTACAGGGACTGTGATGCTATCAATTTTATCCATGGCTTCTTGACTACCAACAATGGTCACATGACCACGATCAAAACTATAACTGATACTAGACACATTGCTAGCCTTATCGCCAGTCAACTCTAGCTTAACTGGAACTGATTTACTCAATTTTCTCAAACTAATCTTGGCATGAACCTTAGCTGGGGAAATTGAACTAGCTAAAATCGTTCCATTAGACGAAACTGCTTGAAGAACCAAGTTACCATCATAATCATCAGACAAGTTGTCATCGCCTTCCAAGACTGCTTGAACGTGATCAATTTGATTGATAATATCCTCACTTGAGGTCACCTCTACCTTGGTTTCATCCAAGCTAACCTTTTTCACTTCATAGCCATTAGCCAACTTATCCGGTGTGATATTTGCAACTACATCAAATGTCTTACTAGCTTTTTTACCTATGGTTGCTGTCAAGGTCGATGGTGATACTTGGGCAGACATTCCATCCGGTAAATTCTTAACCTGAATAGGAACATGACTTGTCCCTGGGCCAAAATTTGATAAATCTGCAACCAACTTAAAATGACGTGTGTCACTTGTTGTTTCAGTTGTCAAGGCTAATTGTGTCGTCGCTGTTAGATAGACCTCAGCATCATAGGAATAGCCACTGATAAAGTACTTATCACTATCGTATTTGATATCCACAGGTACCGACTCAACGGTTTTCGTGAAAGTATTGGATGCAATTGAGCTATTATTTTTATTTTGCGTATTCCCCGACCATGCTGTGAAAAAGAGTGTGACAGCAAGGAAGAGGGCAACTACCATCTGCCACAAGCGATCATTTGTGAAAAATCTTACTAGACGCTTCATTTTTCACCACCTCCAATCCAACGTTGAAAGAATAACTGACGTGGTTCCTGCTCTTTCAACAAGATAAGACTTAACTCATGTTCAAATTCTTGAACTGAGAGGTCGTGCAAAAAATTGCCCTTGTACGCAATAGAAATCGCACCCGTTTCCTCAGAGACAACAAAGGTTAGTGCATCTGTTTGTTCCGAAAGACCAATAGCAGCCCTGTGTCTTGTCCCAAATTCTTTGGAAATCTTATTAGACTCTGATAATGGCAGATAAGAACAAGCTGTTGTAACCTTATTATCTCTTATAATTACTGCACCATCATGAAGCGGCGTATTTGGTATGAAGATATTTATTAGAAGTTCCCCAGTCACCACTGCATCTAGCGGAATCCCTGTCGCAATCTGTTCTTGTAAAGTCTGAGTTTGTTCAATAGAAACCAAGGCTCCAATCTTACGCGGGCTCATATACTTGACGGCCTTGACAAAGGCCTGAACCAATTTCTCATCTGAACTGACCTCTTTATTTTGCAAAAAAATGCTGAGGTGTCCGTCCAAATGTCTCAAGTGCCGAACGAAGCTCTGGCGCAAAAATAACGACTGCTGCAATAGCACCATAATTGATGACTTGATTCATCAAATAAGAAATCGTCGTGAATCCAATAAAATCAGAGATAATCTTTACAAAAATAAATAAGACTACCCCTTGGACTAGGGTCATGATTTTTGTTCCTCTCAGAGCCCTAATAAACCGATAAATTAAAAAATGCAACAATCAATATGTCCAAACTATTGACAAGAACCCTCAGCGGACTATCAAAAACGTGACCGCCAAAAATCAACGTCAATGGACGAAAGTAATCCCATACTCATCACACTTTCTTTTAATTTTTTGAACAGTTTCTATTATACCATGAATTCAAACTATTTTGAGGCTACAATCACTACTTTTTATGATAAAATAAAACCATGACTATAAAAACTACTATGGGTATCTTGGCAGGTAAAGCTAGTCACTTTGTTCTCTCAAAATTGGGACGTGGCTCAACCCTCCCAGGAAAAATCGCCCTTAAATTTGATAAAGATATTTTAGACACACTAGCTAAAGATTATGAAATCGTCGTTGTCACTGGTACCAACGGTAAGACTCTGACAACCGCTTTGACAGTCGGTATTCTAAAAGAAGCTTACGGTGAAATTGTAACTAACCCTAGTGGAGCCAACATGATCACTGGGATTACTTCCACCTTTCTAACTGCTAAAAGAACTAAATCTGGTAAGAAAATCGCTGTCTTGGAGATTGATGAAGCCAGCCTTCCAAAAATCACTGAGTATATCACTCCAAGTCTTTTTGTCTTCACAAATATTTTCCGTGACCAAATGGACCGTTATGGTGAAATTTACACCACTTATCAGATGATTTTAGATGGTGCTGCTAAGGCGCCAGCGGCAACTATTTTGGCTAACGGGGACAGTCCTCTTTTTAATTCTAAAGAGCTAGTCAATCCCGTACGTTTCTACGGTTTTGACACTGAAAAACATGCGCCAGAGCTTACACACTATAATACTGAAGGAATTGTGTGTCCTAAGTGCGAGAGCATTCTTCAGTATCACCTTAATACTTACGCTAACTTGGGTGACTATGTGTGCCTTAACTGTGACTTTCACCGTCCAGAATTAGATTATAAGCTAACGCAGCTGACAAAAATCACCAACACCACTTCTGAATTTATCATTGACGGTCAAGATTACAAGATTAACGTTGGGGGCTCTACAACATCTATAATGCCCTTGCTGCCGTTTCTGTCGCTGAATTCTTCGGCGTTGTGCCAGAGCAAATCAAAGCTGGTTTTGATAAGAGTCGTGCTGTCTTTGGACGCCAAGAAACCTTTAAAATTGGTGATAAATCATGTACTCTCGTACTGATCAAGAATCCAGTTGGAGCTAGCCAAGCTCTGGATATGATTAAACTTGCAGACTATCCATTTAGCTTGTCAGTCCTTCTTAATGCCAACTATGCTGATGGTATTGACACCAGCTGGATTTGGGATGCCAACTTTGAAAGCATTCTCGATATGGATATTCCTGAAATTAATGCTGGTGGTGTCCGTCACTCTGAAATTGCCCGTCGTCTGCGTGTAACTGGCTATCCAGAGGACAAAATTACACAAGCAGAAAAACTCGAAGATATTATGACCCTAATTGAAAAGCAAGACTGCGACCACGCCTATATCTTAGCGACCTATACTGCCATGCTTGAATTCCGTGATATTCTGGCCCAACGTCATGCTGTCGGAAAGGGGATGAACTAATGACTTATACTTCTCTCAAATCGCCAGAAAATCGTGACTACACCTATATCCTAAATGTTGCCCACCTTTACGGTAATCTTCTCAATACTTATGGTGACAATGGCAATGTCCTTATGATGAAATACGTGGGGGAAAAGCTTGGTGCTAAGATGACCTTCGATATCGTTTCAGTTGGCGACGACTTCGACAAGGAGCTCTACGACATAGTCTTCTTTGGAGGTGGTCAAGACTACGAACAATCCATCGTTGCCAAAGATCTCCCGTCAAAACGTGACGCTATTGATCAATACATTCAAGATAACAAAGTCATCTTAGCGATTTGTGGTGGTTTCCAACTTCTCGGACAATATTACATCCAAGCCAACGGTGTCCGCATTGATGGTATCGGTGTTATGGGCCACTATACCCTTAATCAGGAAAATAACCGCTACATCGGTGATATCAAGATTCATAACGAAGAATTCAATGAAACCTATTATGGTTTTGAAAATCACCAAGGTCGCACCTTCCTTTCCGATGATCAAAAACCACTTGGTAAAGTGGTCTACGGTAATGGTAATAACAAGGAAGATGGTACTGAAGGTGTCCACTATAAAAACGTTTATGGTAGCTACTTCCATGGTCCGATTCTTTCTCGTAATGCTAACCTTGCTTACCGCTTAGTAACAACTGCCCTTCGTAACAAATATGGTCAGGATATTCAATTACCAAGTTATGATGACATACTCTCAAGCGAGATAGCTGAAGAGTATGCAGATACTAAATCAAAAGCTGAATTCGAGAAATAATTCTTTTAAACAAAAAAGTGAACCCTGGAGGGTCACCTTTTTTTGTCGTATTTACTTCCAAAGACGTCTTTTCTTCATTTTATCTTCAATTTTACGATTATCAATCCTGAAAATAGCAATCATATCAAACAAAAGCCAGGTTCTTTTAGGATAGACAATGTATTTTGGAGACCAAATTGGAGAGAATTTTTCTTTGTAACGTTGCAATCCACTAAAAGAGTAAAAACGCTGAGCAAAAACATAAACTAAATTGGCAACCTTTTCCTCCATGAAACTATCTTCTTCAGTACCTACGTTAGCTAGGGGAGCCATCCCCATATCAAAGTATTGCTTGCCTTCTGCTTTGAAGTATTGGAAGAGTTTGACAAAAAGGTAGTCCATGACGCCTTCAGGAGCCTTTTCAAAGTCATAACGCATAAGATCAATGGTTGCCACCCTTTTATTTTGGGTTGGCATGATATTAGCGAAGGCCACAATTTCTCCTTCTTTACTCTCAACGATAGCAATCGGTGCTTGTTGTAAATAGGCTTCATCAAAGAAACCAAGAGAGAAACCTTTCTCCTTACGACCGTTAAGCCATATATCTGAGACTGCCTTCATTTCCTGCATCTGAGTCTCCGAAAATGGAGGATTAAGTAATTTAAACTGGAAGCCTGCTTTTTCCACACGATTGGTTGGTTTACGGAACTTCTTACCATGCTTACCATCAATAGAATATGTCGTCAAATCAACCATGGCATTTTCTCCAAATTTCATGAAGTCAAAGCCATAATCATGAAGCATAAGGGTCACTCTCTCATCCGCCTCATAAAATAAAGCCTGTAAATTCCAATCAGATAAGTTTTTCAAGAAAGCTTCCCAAGCCGGACGATAATATTTTTCATTACCAATAGGATTGCCCATAACCACACACTTGTTACTGATTTGTGCAAATTGAAAAACTACCTGATCTTGTCCATCGACACGATACCAAAAGAGGCGTTTATCATGTAGATAAGCTAGAGCACTTTCTGATGCGCCCCCATATTTCTCAAGAAGTGCTGTAAAACGCTCATTATCCATGCTTTGACCAAAATGCTTACGAGGTGCCAAAACTCTCAGTACAAGCCAAACAATGGTTGCAATGATTACCGATGCCAGTAAAATATCAAACCAAATATGAACAAAATGTCCAAGAATATCTCGGTTCCTAGGTGGTAACAAATGAGACCAAAAACCACTACCACCCAGAACAAGGAGGACCAAAATGGTAAAGGCTAAAAAAAGGAAATCCTTGGTTTTGTCTTCCCAGCTATAAACAAAATAGTGACGATTCAATCTTTTCCTTATAAGTAACATAAGTATCATAGAAAGCACAATCATGAAAGACATGGTCCAGGAAGTACCATTGAGATTGACGTAAATCAAAGTCAAGACGAAGGTAAGCAAGGATACAATAAAAGCTCCCTTAACGCGTCGCCTGATGAGGCGAGCCATGACAACAAAGAGGGTTCCAAATAAAATACTTGGAAACTGCCAGATCAACTGTTCCTGAATAGGATCGAAACGGCTAATAAAGTAAACATTTGCCAAGCTTTCTGGGATTAGGGCAGATAAAATCAAGAAGATTCCTAAAAAACGTAACAAATAAACAAGGATAAGATGGAAACTTCCACCAAATACTCGTGAAGGAATATTGAAGTATTTATCATTGATGTGACCTCCCATGTGTTTGAAAAAAGAAGACAACACCTAATAAAAATGGAATGATATAGTAGGTTAGACGAAAGAGCAATAGTAGACTGACCGCAAGAGCATTGCTGACACCCATAGACGTCAGACCACTAATCACAATCAAATCAAAACTACCAATCCCACCTGGAATCATGGAAAAGATACCAATGATAACCGCTAGAAAATATAGGGGAATCAGATTATAAAGAGGAACATGTAGACCCATTAAATAAGCCACACTCAGAAAACTCACAAGAGCTGTGCCCCATTCAGCAGTCGATACTAAAATAAGGCTTAGTCTCGTTTTCAAAGGGACTTGCCCAAAATAAGGCAATTTTTCGCGACTTGAGACAAAGAAAATAAAAGGTAGGTATAAAAAGATTCCTAGTAAAAGTAACCAATATTTTCTCAAGTCAGGACTTAGAGGGAAAAACCAAAAGGTAGCAAACACCAAGCCACTTAGGAGCGACAAGCCCGACATGAAGTAAGGTAATAAACGTGATAGTGCCTTAACACCAGACTTTTCATGCCCATCTTCAGAATAAAAGGAATACCTCAATCCCACGTCAACTAAACCGGCAAAACCAGCCAAGTTATTAATGGTATTGACAGCCCAACTCGTTTCTAGTATATAGGATTTGGAATAATCCGTCTCTAGCTCCTTATTCAAGATAAGGTCATAAAAGAGCATGGGTAACACAGCAACTAAGCCTATCACTACCATCAAAGCAAGATGCCAAATTGACAGACCTGATAAAGCTGACTCCAGCGATTCTAAAGTGATCGTTCGTTTTAAACGAATCAACTCTACAACAACAAGAACCGCAATAGAAATAAAGAAGACAGATTTAACGGCAGTTTTTAAAGGTTGAAGTCTCTCTATAAGTCGCTTCATGCCACCACCTCTTTTTGACTAATTCTAACTAGCTCACGGATCATTTGATTAAAAACCTTGTATTTTTGTTGGGCTAAACGGTGTCCTTGTCGACGCTCGACATAGAGCTTATGAATTGGAAAGAGGTCCGAAATCTCCCTTGAATGACTAATACTAATGACATCTCTTTGTCCCATAACTACCCAAACAGGATAGGATGCCTGATGTAGTCGTTCCCTATCCAGCGGCAAATCATGTAGCATGAGCTCCGTTACCTGAGCCAAGATGTCCATTTTAGATGAAAATAGTGATAAGGCTTTTAGGCAATAATACTTTATATAAACCAGACATCTTGAACGTCTGGTCAATCCTTTAAAAGTCATATTCCCCGCATTAAGCAAGAGCCCTGCAATCCGGTCAGGAAAGCGACTGGCATAAACCATAGCTAGATTAGCCCCATCACTGTGACCAACAAACAGAGCCTTTTTGATATTTAAAAATTGCAAAATCTCCTCCAAATCGGCAGCCATCTGTTCAAAGGTCATCTTAGCACTCTGACGACTAGATCTGCCCTGATTACGACTATCAATGAAAATTAAACGATAGTCTCGATATAGAATTCCTTGCTTACCAAAGTAGTTTCCTGATGAATTATTGCCATGCAAGAAGACAATTGGAAATCCTTTACCGAGGTCACGATAATAGATGATTTGACCATCTTTCACTTTAAATTCCATAATATTACCTACCTTTTCACTAACGTATTCTTACATGATGATTAGTCTTATAAGGCATTGGGTCCGATACCATAAAACAAAGTGCTCAGACCCTCTCATTCCATTATAACACTTCTATTTAGCAAAACTCAGAATATTAGTACATTTTCTGCAAAAAAGAAAAAGCCTTTTCAGACTTCTCCTATTATTAATAAGTTTTTGGGGCAATGAGTTTATTATAGTTTTCTTCATCTTCTTGGTTATCACGGACAAGCTTAGATACCATAAATGAAGATAAAATCAAACCAACACATCCCATAAGATAGTACCCCTTAACCATCAACGGCTCTTTACTCTTTAATAGTATAGAGGCTTACCAACATCGAGATTACAAAGAGGGCAAATGATCCCCATGTCATCATCTTGAAAGATCTCGTATTACGATACACTTTGTTCATAAATCTAGTCTCCTTTTATATACTAAGACTAGTATGACAACAATAAAATACTTGTACAAATTGAAATACGAAAAGGTTTCCATGTTTGTTTAACTTTCCAACTGTTCCGAAAGATCACTCCACTCTTCCATCAGAGCCTCTTGATTGACTGATAAGTCGTCTAGTTCTTTCTGCAAGTCAGACAATTCCACCACATCATTGGTTTCAAGCATAGCAATAGAGATTTTTCCCAAGCGTTCTTCGACGGTTTCTAATTCATTTTCGATTTGCTCAATACGTCGGCTCAGTTTACGGATCTCTTTTTGACTAGCTTTTTGAGCTTGATAATCACTAGCACCCGCTGAAGCTACTTGGGTCTCCTCTGGACCTTGATTTTCTTCCGCTTCAAGTCGTGCTAATTCTTCAAGCTCCGCCTTCTTTTCAAGATAGTAATCGTAATCTCCAAGATAAATAGTTGCTCCATCCTCAGAGATTTCCATCACTTTTGTTGCCACACGGTTGATAAAGTAACGATCGTGGCTGACAAAGAGAAGTGTTCCATCAAAGTCAATAAGAGCATTTTCCAATACTTCCTTACTATCAATATCCAAGTGGTTGGTTGGCTCATCCAGGATTAGAAAGTTATTATTTTCCATTGACAATTTGGCTAGGAGCAGACGAGCTTTCTCACCACCAGAAAGCATGGAAACTGACTTTTTGACATCATCACCTGAGAAGAGAAAAGCTCCCAGACGGTTACGAATCTTAACTTCAGGAGTTGTCGGAAAATCATTCCACAACTCATCAAGTACAGTGTTTGATGGTGTCAAGGCTGATTGTGTTTGGTCATAATAACCCACTTCAACATTCGCACCGTAGGTTGATGATCCCTTGATAAATGGCAATTTACCTACTACCGACTTAATAAAGGTCGTTTTCCCGACTCCATTTGGACCCACAATAGCGATAGCATCCATTTTTTTAACATCCAGAGAAATAGGCTCCGAGAGAATCTCATTATCGTAACCAATAGCAGCATTCCTAACTGTCAAGACCACATTCCCAGATACCTTGTCCACATGAAAAGTCATATTAGCAGACTTCTGGCCTTCTGTTGGCTTATCTAGGCGTTCAATTTTCTCCAGCTGTTTGCGACGGGCCTGAGCACGTTTGGTTGTAGAGGCACGAACAATATTACGATTAACAAAGTCCTCCAGCTTAGCAATTTCCTTTTGTTGCTTTTCGAAATTCTTGGCTTCGGTGGCCAACTTCTCAGCTTTTAAGTCCATGAATTTTGAATAGTTCCCGACATAACGATCTAAACTATGTTTGGTCAAATCTAGGGTTACTGTCGCCACCTTATCCAAGAAATAACGGTCGTGACTGACAATGATTAGAGCTCCCTGATAATTGACTAAGTAATTCTCCAACCAAGTGATAGTCTCAATATCCAAGTGGTTGGTCGGTTCGTCCAGTACCAAAAGCTCAGGCTTCTCTAGAAGCATTTTAGCCAAGGCCAAACGGGTATTTTGGCCACCAGAGAGATCTGAAATAGGCATCCCCCACATGCTTTCATCAAACTTAAAACCATTGAGAATAGCTCTGATGTCAGATTCATAGGTAAAACCACCGCGCTGTCTGAAATCCTCGGAAAGTCTATCATAGTCTATCATTAGCTTATTCAAGTCTTCCCCAGTTAACTCAGCCATCTTCATTTCCATGTCACGCAGACGTTTTTCATCTGCACGTAGGTCTGAAAAGACATTCAACATTTCCTCATAGATGGTATTACTAGACTCAAAACGACTGTCCTGAGCTAAGTAAGAAAGGTTCAAATCACGTTTTGTGTTGATTTCACCACTTGTCGGTGCTTCCTCTCCAACCAAAATTTTCAACAAGGTTGATTTTCCAGCACCGTTGCGCCCAACCAAAGCAATACGATCACGTTCATCCACCTGAATATTAATATTATCAAAGAGCACATCTCCTGAGAAAGAGCGCTCAATTTTATTTCCTTGTAAAATAATCATAACGCTTTAATTATACCAAAAAAGCCAAGCTCCTGCTTAGACTTTCTTACTTTCTTCTAAAATGCTAGCTACCTTAGTATTAATCAAATCTATAGCAACAGTATTTGAAACACCTTCAGGAATCACCACATCCGCATAGCGTTTGGTTGGCTCAATAAACTGATGATACATAGGTTTGACCACACTGTTATACTGATCGATAATACTATCTAAGCTACGACCACGTTCTTCCATATCACGCTTAATACGGCGGATAATACGGATGTCATCATCAGTATCTACAAAGAGCTTGATATCCATCAAATCACGCAAACGTTTATCTTCAAGTACCAAAATCCCTTCAACGATAAAAACATCCTGAGGTTCCTGACGATAGGTCTTGTTACTACGAGTGTGTTGCGTGTAATCATAAATCGGAATATCTACTGGACGCCCAGCAATCAGCTCATTGATATGCTCAATCATAAGATCTGTATCAAAGGCAAAAGGATGGTCATAGTTAGTTGATACACGCTCTTCGAAAGTCAAATGTGACTGATCCTTATAATAAGAATCATGCTCAATCATAGCAATTTTCTCATCTGGAAAATTGGATAGAATGGCACGAGAAACACTGGTCTTACCACCACCAGAGCCACCCGTAACCCCAATAATAATCGGTTTTTTAGGCATGGTAAATTCCTATCTAATATAGTCTTTCGTATCTATTTTACACTAAATCATGATATAATAAAAGCAAATCCATATAGAAAATGAGACTTTTATATTTATGTTTAAAAACTTTCCTGAACAATGGCAAAACCTCCTTAAAGAAAAAAGGAATCACGACAGAAACTGCCATTCAAAAAGAACTATTTACACCAATTACTGAAGGGGAGAATATCTTAGGTATCAGTCCAACTGGGACAGGTAAGACCCTAGCCTACCTTTTCCCACTTCTTCTCTCTCTTAAGCCCGAAAAAAAGCTAAGCAACTGCTTATCCTAGCACCTAACTCTGAACTTGCTGGACAAACTTTTTGATGTAACCAAACAATGGGCTGAACCTCTAGGAATCACTGCCCAACTCTTCCTTTCTGGCTCTAGTCAAAAACGCCAAATTGAACGTCTGAAAAAAGGACCAGAGATTCTTATTGGAACTCCAGGTCGTGTCTTTGAGTTGATTAAACTCAAAAAAATCAAAATGATGAACGTCAATACCATTGTTCTCGATGAATTTGACGAGCTTCTCAGTGATAGCCAATATCACTTCGTAACAAAAAGTCAGCCACCATGTCCCTCGTAACCACCAAATGATTTACATTTCAGCAACCAACAAAATTGATAGTCAAAATCTTGTCGAAAATACTATCGTTTATGACCTATCTAATCAGGAACTAGACACCATCAAACATTATTACATCAGCGTTGATAAACGTAATCGTGTCGAACTTCTTCGTAAGTTCTCCAATATCCCTAATTTCCGTGGTCTTGTCTTTTTCAATAGCCTTTCTGATCTTGGTGCTACTGAAGAACGTCTCCAATTTAACGGAGCTTCAGCTGTATCCCTAGCTAGTGACATTAACGTCAAATTCCGTAAGGTTATTCTAGAAAAATTTAAAAATCACGAGATCTCACTCTTATTAGGGACTGATCTCTTAGCACGAGGTATTGATATTGAAAACCTTGAAGTAGTCATCAACTTTGATATTCCTCGAGACCGTGAAGCCTACACTCACCGTTCAGGACGTACTGGCCGTATGGGAAATGAAGGTAGGGTGATTAGCTTGGTATCACATCCAGAAGATCTCAAAAAGCTTAAAAATTCGCTAAAGTTTCAGAAATAGTTCTTAAAAATCAAGAAATTCACGAAAAATAAAATATGACAAAAGCACTTCAGAATCAACTGAAGTGCTTTTAACATATACAAATTAAGCTTTTTACCAAAGTCCTCAATCATTTGTTCCATTTCCTCACGAATTGGTGTTGTCAACATATAGAGGAAGTCACCTTGCAACTCTGCAAAGGCAGCTGGCATGATTTTCTTATCTTTGAGTTGTTTACGATACTTGTCGAAAAGTTCTTCCTCTATACCAGATTCTTACAGAAAAAGAGCCTTATAACTAAGGCCCTCTTTACCTTTTTATAATTATTGACTGGCTTAACACTTAGTAGTCTGAAATATCAAATACTGTTGATTTCACACGAGTCATAGCTTCGATAGAGTACTTCACACCCTGAGTTCCGGCACCAGATCCTTTAACACCAAGGAATGGGAAGTTATCTGTACCACGTTGTGTTTTGTTGTTGATGTGAACTGTACCAACTTCAAGTTGCTCAGCAATTGCAAATGCACGTGGGTAGTCTTGTGTGAAGACAGCACCTTGAAGTCCAAATTCAGATTCGTTAGAAATCTTGATTGCTTCTTCAACTGAAGATACACGGATGAATGGCAACACTGGACCAAATGGCTCTTCCCAAGCAAGACGCATGTCAGTAGTTACATGGTCAAAGACAGCTGGGTAGATAAGGTTTCCTTCACGTTTCAATTCAGTTTTAGCAGTAGCACCTTGCTCAACTGCGTCATCAATTAAACCTTGAACAAAATCAGCAGCTTTCGTATCGATAAGTGGTGTAACACTTGCACTTTCTTCAGGCATACCAACAGTGATATTACCGACCAAAGCTGTTACTTTTTCTACCAATTCATCTGCAACACTATCCATTACAAGAACACGTTTGATAGCCGTACAACGTTGTCCTGAATAGTCAAAGGCACCAGCCACAATGTTTTTAGCAGTCAAGTCAAGATCAGCATCTTCAAGAACGATAGCAGCATCTTTACCACCAAGTTCAAGCATTACTGGACGCATTGCTGCCAAACGACCGATATTTTCACCGACTGGAGTCGAACCTGTAAAGTTGATAAAGTCAACTGCTTTGTGTTCAACGATGTAGTCACCAATAACTGAACCACGTCCTGTGATAGAGTTCAAGACACCAGCAGGGATACCAGCTTCAACAAACGCTTCTACCAAAAGAAGCCCTGAGATAGAACCTTGTGTTGGTGGTTTGAAGGCAACAACGTCACCAGCGATCAAGGCAGGAGCAATTTTAGAACCAGCCAAGTTTACTGGGTAGTTAAATGGTGAGATAGCAAGGACAAGACCTACTGGTTCCCGACGAACAACAGCAATTTTTTTCCTTGCTACCAGCATCAAAAGCACCACCTTCGAGTACTTCACCTTCCAAACGCAAACCTTCTTCAGCAGCATAGTGGATAATTTCAGCAGTACGAACAACTTCACCAATTGCAGATTTCAAACCTTTTGAAATTTCTTTAGAAAGAACTTGTCCGATTTTTTGCTGCATCACGTTCCAAGATATCAGCTGCTTTATGAAGATAAGCTGCACGTTCAGCATATGAAAGTGCACGCCATGCTGGGAGTGCTGCTTTAGCTGCTGCGTAGACTTCATCTACTTCAGCTTGGCTCATAGCTGGAACTGACCCAAGTTCCTCACCATTTGCAGGTGCGTAAATAGTAATTGAATTTTCAGATGTTTTCCACTCACCATTGACATAGTTTTTGTATTGTTTAGCCAAGATAGTAACTCCTTTTATCTATTATAAAATCTATTTTATCACTTTTTAGCAATATTCCAACATTTAAATGAGTAGTATTCAGAAAATTTTGAACAAAAAAATTACTAAAAATTATTAACCAAGGTTAGACGTATTTTACTCCTAACCAAAGGGACGAGTTAAATCTCTTCTCTCTGCTTAGATATAAAAAGTG
>ENA-OQHD01000313-OQHD01000313.1-human-gut-metagenome-genome-assembly--contig:-NODE-313-length-19145-cov-7.268114_pt1 | contig 19145 bp, 15 predicted proteins | sample MGYA00242560_ERZ504711 | MGnify/ENA primary metagenome ERZ504711 (study PRJEB26092, sample SAMD00036198) | human gut metagenome | host: Homo sapiens | study: EMG produced TPA metagenomics assembly of...
AAAGAAGTAGTACAATACGCTCTTGAGTTCTCAAACCACCACCGCTCACCCGCCTCGAGGCACCCAACCGGGGAACCACTCGCCGAGCGGCAGCAAGAGATAAACCTACAGCACAATCCCATTCCACGCAAATCGGGCATGACGAAACAAGACGCGAACCCTTGCAAACACTGGGAAAACGTCGGCGTGTCGAAATCCGTCTTTCTTACACCATAAATCGCAAAACCAACTCCAACACAACCCAAAAATCGTCAGCAAAAAGCTGATTGCCGCGTGTCACACAACGCAACAACACGGCAATCAGCAGATCAACAGCGCATCACAGCAAGTCACAGACGATCGGAAAGCCAATCGAACACCAAACGCAATGCGCGAGCGCTACGGAATCCGTAACAGGCATGGCAGGCGTTATCGAGCTTGTAGAACGTCACATCCTTGCCAAGCGCTTTCAACGTGGCATACAGGCGACAACTCTGATTGAACGGCACCAACTGATCGCGGCCACCATGCATGATCAGCGTTGACGGAGTGGGCATATCGGCACTCAGATAAGTCATAGGCGAAGCCGGGGCGCTCAAATCCGGATGTTCAAGCACGTCACCGCCACCAATCACCACACCTTCCGGGCACTGCGGATCACTGTGGTTCTGCGAACTCGGATAAAAAGTTCATCTTCGCGAAATCAGTAGGGCCATGCCAATCCACGATCGCGTTCACTTCGGCGCTTTCCTCGGCATAGGCATCCGTATCAGGCGCGCGATTGCCAGTGAACCCAGCCATCAACACCGTATGACCGTCCGAAGAATCGCCCCACAGCGCAATACGATCCTTGTTGCAATGGAAGCGTTCGGCATTCTTGCGCATGAAACGCACCGCAGTCTTGCAATCCTGCATCTGCACGGGGAACGGCGCAATATCGCTGTGACGATACTTCAGCGCAGCCACCACATACCCCTGCTCGGCAATACGCACGAAATAATTCGAGTAATCGGTCACATTCTGCTCGTGGGATGCCGAACCGCGCACAAACACAATCACCGGCCAACCACCTTCCGGCATTGCGCCCTCGGGCATATTGTCAACGCCAGGCGTGAATACCCACATCGGCAAATCAACACTGCTGTCATCAGCCAGCTGACGGGTCACGTATGTAACCTGCTCGATATTCACGGGATATCCGAAATCATCCTGGTCCAAGTCGGAAATCACTTGGCAGCCTTCCGGAAACTCATCAGTGTGCGAGAAGAACTTAGTCTGCTCGCGGCGTCGGAATCGGGGCAAGCCGTGTCGGCGACGGCGGCGCCACCATCGATTCGATATCGATTGCCCCGATCGCCGTAACCGTCTCGGTCGTTTCGGCAGTCTCGGCCGCATCAGCGCCATCATCTGCAATGTTTTGTGCAATATCAGTAGTCATAATGCACCTCTCATTCCTTTCCATGCATGATTATTAAGATTGCTTTTCTCGAATTTGATTGCCCGATGTTCCCTGTTTCACGTGAAACATCAGAAGTTACGTCGTGCGGCTATACCTAAGATATGAGCGAAAAAGATCGCAGTATTGACGGGGGCGGGGATTTCCACGTCCGCAGGTATTCCCGACTTCCGTGGACCGGATGGCGTCTGGACTAAGCACCCTGAACAAACGAAAGTGTATGACATCGAAGCATTCCTTTGCCACGAGGAAGATCGCAAGTATTCCTGGCGTTGGCAGAAGGAATCACCCGTGTGGACCGCACAGCCGGGCACCGCACATAAAGCGCTCGTCAAACTGGAACAGGCTGGCATGCTGACGCTGCTCGCCACACAAAACTTCGACGCATTGCATGAAAAAGCCGGCAATAGCAGCGACGTCATCGTCAATCTGCATGGCACCATCGGTACCTCGCACTGCATGAAGTGCCATGCAAAATATGACACCGCCGACATCATGGCGAATCTCGACAACGAACCCGATCCGCACTGCCATCGCAGACTGCCCTACAGCGGCAACATGCCATGCAACGGACTCATCAAAACCGACGTGGTCTACTTCGGCGAGGCGCTGCCGGACGGCGCGCTCGAAAAATCATATCGACTCGCAACGCAGGCCGACGAACTGTGGGTCATCGGATCCACGCTGGAAGTCATGCCCGCGGCAAGCATCGTGCCCATAGCCGCAGAGGCGGGCGTGCCGATCACCATTATGAACATGGGACGCACGCAATACGATCGGTTGGCCGACCGGCTTATCCACGACGATATCGCCGTCGCCCTGCCGCAGCTCGTCGACGAAACCATCACCGCCGAGCAGTAAGCCGCACAGTAAATACGTTTTCTCGTACGTCTTGCAGTACCGGCACAAATCGTTGGAATTACACCGGTTTTGGTTGGTCGTTACCAAAATCCGAATTTTTCAACGACAAAAATCCGAATGACGTAACGGCTAGTCAAGCAATATAAACAACAAAAGGGTCTTGGATTGCTTTGCGACAATCAGAAATCATCGCAAGGCTTTCCAAGACCCTTATTGGTTATCAAATACTGAAAAACGGTACTGAAATCAGTAAATGCGCTTCGGCTGGAAACCGGCTTCCCGCAATGCCTCGAGCACACGATCAATGTGGTCGGGACCATTCGTTTCAACCGTCACGCCCAAAGCCACGGCATTCGCGTAATGGCTGGACGCCTTGAACTGGTCGTGATCCAGCGCGATAACGTTCGCACGCTGCTCGGCCAGCAATGTGGCGACCTTCACCAGCTGTCCCGGGGTATCGGGCAGTTCGACCTCGAAATGCATGATGCGGCCACGCGTGATCATACCCTTCTGAATCACAGCGCCAATGGACACAGTGTCTTCATTACCGCCAGACATGATCGGCACCACCACATGCGGACCCTTCGCCTCGGCGAACTTGCGCGAGCGCAGGTTGAGGTGCTCGAGCGCAGCCAGAGACACAGCGCCGGCAGCCTCAACCACCAGCTTGTGCTTTTCGAGCATGAGCAGGATCATCTCGTTGATGTCACGCTCGGTCACGGTGACAATGTCGTCAAGGAATTCGTTGAGCAGCGCGAACGTGAGATCGCCCGGACGCTTCACAGCGACGCCCTCGGCGGACGTGCGCACCTGGTCGGCGGCAACCACATGACCTGCGGCCAGCGAATTCTTCCATGCTGGGCTACCCTCCGGAATCGCGCCGATCACGCGCACTTCCGGCTTGAACGTCTTGATGGCGAGCGCCACACCGGCACCAAGACCGCCACCGCCCAGCGGCACGACCACGTCGGTGACGTTCGGCACGTCTTCGAGGATTTCAAGGCCGATGGTGCCCTGACCGCACAGCACCTCGTAATCGTCGAATGGCGGCACGTAGATCATGCCTTCGGTGTCGCTCAATTCCTGGGCGCGGGCTGCGGATTCGTCGAACACCTCGCCGTACAGCACCACGTCTGCACCGTACGCCTTGGTGGCGTCAACCTTCAGCGGCGGAGTGATCTGCGGCATGCAGATCGTTGCCTTCGCACCACGTTCGCGAGCCGCATAGGCCACGCCCTGCGCATGGTTGCCCGCGGAAGCGGTGACAATGCCGCGAGCCAGCTGCTCATCACTCAGGGATGCGATCTTGTTGTAGGCGCCGCGAATCTTGAACGATCCGGTGACCTGGAGATTCTCAGGCTTGAGCAGAATCTCATGTCCGGTCATGTCGGACAGCACCTTGGACGGAATGATTTCCGTGTGGCGCGCAGTGCCCTTGAGTCGTTCGGCGGCTAGTTTCAGTTCAGCTGCGTGATCGCGCTGCAATGCTTTGAGAACCTCGTTTTGTTCCATGAGCGTTATTGTAAGCGTACGTCTGCCGAAACTGCCTTATCATGCGGCTTTCGCGATGAAAAGTGAGATTGCTTGCGAAAAGTAATCACAAGCAATCAGGAATAATCGCAATACATAATCTGATAAATCACAATACAAATAAAGAAAAATGCGTTCGTACGATCCCGTGATGAATCGCACGAACGCTTTTTGCAGAGAGTTTATAGGAAAGATCGATCAGAGCTGAATCACGACTCCCTCCCAGCGAGCGAGCTCGCCGCGAGCGACCGACTTTACGCTATGCACGGCATCATAGGTGCTGAGCAGTACCTGCGACTCGCCCACGCCATCCTCAAGCAGTTGCGCGACCTCAGCAGGCACCTGCGCCGTCCTATCAGTGAGATTGACGATGACGAGAATCGTGTCGTCGCCGCTGGTACGGGTGAAGGAATACACCTGCTCGCTGTCTGCCGCGACCAGATTCCATTCGCCCGTCGCGATAGTCGCGTTGTTGTGGCGCATGGCGATGAGCTTCTTGTAGAAGCTGTACACGGATCCGGGATCGTCGAATTCCTCGGCTGCGTTGATCTCGACATGATTCGGATTGACGCCGATCCACGGTTCCGTCGCCGCGTCCGGCGCGGTGAAACCGGCATACCTGGAGGCGTCCCACTGCATCGGCGTGCGTGCGTTGTCGCGGCCGATGAGCGCGAGCGCCGCCATCATCGATTCTGCGGACTGGCATTTTGCTTCTTCCACGCGCTGGCGGTAGCCGTTGATGGATTCCAGGTCGCGATACTGCTCGAGCGTGGTGAAGTGGGCGTTGGTCATGCCCAGCTCTTCGCCCTCGTAAATGTAAGGGGTGCCGCGGTGCATGTGCAGCAGCATGCCGAACGCCTTGGCGCTCAGCTCGCGCGACTCACGGTCCGTGTCATTGCCCCAACGGGACACGACGCGCGGCTGATCATGGTTGCAGAAGAACAGGCTGGCCCAGCCGGCGTTCTTCACAGCCTCCTGCTGGTCGGCGAGGCGGGCGCGCAGATTCTTGACTTCGAACGGCACGGTGTTCCACTTGGAACCTTCCTGGTCGATGCCCACGTGGTCGAAGAGGAACAGCATGTCAAGTTCGCCGTTCTTCGGATCGGTGACATGCTCGTTGCGTGCCGGAGTGATGCCCGGCGCCTCGCCGACGTTCATGTAGCCTTCGCGGCCTTCGAACACTTCGCGGCGCATTTCGGCAAGGAACTCGTCGATGCGCGGACCGTCGGAGCACCATGGGAACGGGCTGGAATAGCCTTCCTCACCAACCGGATAATCCTCAATCTCGCAGCCGTCTTCTCCCGGCAGCTTGCCGTTCTTATCAACAGTCTTCGAAACCTGCGTGATCACATCCATACGGAAGCCGTCAATGCCGCGATCCATCCACCAATTCATCATCTTGTAGACGGCCTTGCGCACTTCCGGATTCTCCCAATTCAAATCCGGCTGCTTCTTGGAATACTGGTGGAAGAAATACTCGCCGCGCTTCGGATCGTACTCCCAAGCGGAACCGCCGAAATAGGAACCCCACTGGTTCGGCTCGGCACCCGGAGTGCCCGGCTCATGCCCCGGCCTGGCTGGACGCCACCAATACCAGTCGGCATGCGGATCGTCCTTGTCGCGGGAAGCCTGGAACCAAGCATGCTCGTCGGACGTGTGGTTGACCACCAAATCCATCACGATCTTCAGACCGCGCTTGTGCGCTTCGGCAAGCAGCTCGTCCATATCCTCCAAGGTGCCGAACAGCGGATCGATATCCTGATAATCGGAAATATCGTAGCCGTTGTCGTCCTGCGGCGACTTGTAGACCGGGCTCAGCCACACCACGTCCACGCCAAGATCGGCCAGATAGTCAAGACGGCTGGTGATGCCCTTCAGATCGCCGATGCCGTCGCCGTTCGTGTCTTGGAAGGAACGAGGATACACCTGATACACCACCGCGTTGGCCCACCACGGGTTCGGGGTCGCGCCGTTGGAACGCACGGTGTCGGGAAGGGTGGAACGATTGAAATTCGTCATGTCGTGGAGCTCCTTTGCTTGACGTTTGTTGGATTTTCGTTCGATCTTTCGTGACTGACTCTGCCCGTTTTCAGCTCATGTCAGCTTCATGCAGAAGATCGATTTTGCCTACTCCCCTATGGTATGCAACCCTGTTTTTCTTTCTTTCCCGCGGCGAGTTGTGCAAAGCAAGAAAAGAATACGCTTCTTACGGACGCGAAAAACCAATCCGCAAAAATAAAAACGCGGGACGTTCCAGAAAGGGAAATGGAACGTCCCGCGCTGGGGAGTGGGATAGGCCAGTCCCGCTCGGTGCTGTGAAGTGTTACTTCCTGAACGGACGGCCTACGGCCGCGTTGTCCCTGCCTTCACTCGCCTATCGGCTCGCTCAGGGAGAGCCTATGAACAGACCACTGGGCTGTTCACTTAACGGCTCCCCTCATCACGCCACCGACGACCCACTTCTGGGCGAAGATGTAGACGATGAGAACCGGAGCCATGGCCATCAGATAGGACGCGAAGGCCATCGGATAGTTCGACGTGAACTGGCTTTGGAACACGTACTGTGCGAGCGGAATCGTCTGATTGCTCTGATCAGTCAGCGTGATCAACGGCAGCAGGAAGTCGTTCCAAGCCCACAGTGCGGTCAAAATCGCAATCGTGGCATTAATCGGACCCATCAGCGGGAAAATGATTGTCCAGAAAATACGCCAGGTGGAAGCACCGTCGATACGAGCCGCCTCTTCCAACGAAATCGGAATCGAACGAATAAAACCAATCGCAATAAACAGGTTGGTGCCGATGCCAAGAATCGTGTACAGAATAATCAAACCAAGCTGATTATCAAGATGCAACGTACCCATTTCCTTCGCGACCGGCAGCATGATCACCGTGAACGGCACGAACATCATCGCAAGGAAGAAGTAATACAGGAAGCGGAAGAATCGCTTATCCATATTTCGTGCCACAGCATACGCGACGAACGTGTTCGTCAGCAGCGTCAACACCACCGCGCACACGGTGATGATCGCGGAGTTAAGTGCGGCCTTCGGATAGTTCACCTTATTCCATGCGTCGGCGAAATTATGCCATTCCCACGTGGTCGGCAAGCTGAACGTGCCAGCCTCGCCCGGCGTCTTCAACGCGGTGACCACAGCGAAATACAACGGCACGAGCACGGTAAGGCTCAACACCGTCACAACCGCGGTCAGCCACCAGTTGACCTTATGATCCCTGCGGATTTTCTCCGGCTTTGCTTGCGCTTGAACGCCAGTCTTTGCAGTCTTTGCAACAGTTGCGCTAGTCATGATATTTCCTCTTTACCTTCAGACTTTCAGACCCTTGCTCAGACCTTTTCCTTGCCGCTGAAGAACTTCAGCTGCACGAAGGCCAGGATTGCCAGCACGATGAAGAACGTGACCGCGTTCGCCATCTGGTAGGAGTATTCGCCATTGCCAAGGCCGTTCTGGAAGATCAGATACGAGACGGTTTCGGTCTTGGAATCCGGGCCGCCCTTGGTCAATGCCATGATCTGGTCGAACGCGCCGAGCGAATTCTTGAGGCTCAACACCATGTTGATGGTGAAGAACGGGCCAATCAGCGGGGAACGTGATCTGCCAGAAGTTCTGCCAAGCGTTCACACCGTCGATCGCGGCCGCCTCGTAAATCTCGTTGTCGATGGTCTGTAGGCCAGCCAAGTACAGCAGTGTGGAGTAGGCAACGCCCTGCCAGATCGACAGGAACACAATCGGGAACCATGCCAAATCCGGATTGGAAATCATCGACGTCGACAGCCAATCAATATGCAGCGCCTGGCCGAGCGCCGGCAGCGGCGTCATGAAAATGTACTTGAACACGTAGCCGATGACCAGCACCGACAGGGTGTACGGAATGAAGAAAATCGCACGGAATCCATTTTTGAATGCGATTTTCGAATTCAGCAGCACCGCCAGGAACATGCCGAGAATATTCGTGCCGAGCGTAATCAAAACTGCGATGAGAATAGTGAACAGGTACGCGTGACCGACGCGAGAATCCTGGAACATCGCAATATAATTCTTCAATCCGATGAATTTAAAATCACCGTAACCCTGCGAATTAGTGAACGAGTATGCCGCGCCCTGCAGGAACGGCCAATACAGGAAGATGGACACCAGAATCGCAGCCGGAACGGTCATCCAATAAATGCCGGATCGACCTTGCGCTTGGAATATTTCGAAACCTATTCTTGGAAGATTTTTGCAGATCTCTTCGCAGTATTTGCAGTATGTGCGGTAGTCATGTCCGTTCCTCCTCTCACCTGAAGTTTCTGGCTTCGATCTTGTCGTATTCGGATTGCATGCTGTTCAGGAATTTTTCGGTGTTGCCCGACTGAACCAGCGTCTGCAGGAAGCCTGCGATGTTGATGCTGGCTGGCACGTAATGGTCGCAGAAGTCGGCCAGTTTGCCCGCCTGGTAGAAGTCAAGCACGCCGTTCAGCGCTTCATCGCCCACATACGTGTCTTTGTAGGGGGTAAAGGCGGACTGCTGCTTGGAGTAGTCCTTGATGTTTTCGTCGTTCATCAGGAAGTCGATGAATTCGCGCGCTTCCTTCTCGTGCTTGGTGTGTGCGCCCATGGTCAGGATCACGTCATCGCCTGCGGTGAGTTGCTGTTCGCTGGCATCGTCGGTTGCCGGCATTTGCGCAAAACGCAAGTTGGCATCGCTGTTGATGAGTCGGATCTGCGGAATCGCGTAGGTGCCGAGTGGCAGAATCGCGGCTTTGCCTGCGGCCAGATCCTGCGTGGCCTGCTGGTAAGTGACGGCCGGATTCTTCTGCGTGTAGTTCTGGTAGATCTCGACCAGCTGATCGCTGACAGTGCCCCACAGGTCGGAGAATTTCTTCGATCCGTCTTTGAGGGAAAGATATTCGGATTCCGGTACCAGCGTGGAGTTGAGTGACGCCAGCGGCGCCTGGAGTGTCCACGGATCAGCGGTGCTCGCTTCGATCGGTACAATGCCCTTGCTCTTGAAGCGTTGCAGCAGGTCGATGAATTCGCTCCACGTCTGCGGTGGATTGTCGGGATCCTCGCCCGCTTCTTCCCACACGTCAGCGTTGATGATGTAGCCGGACGCGTTGCCCGCATACGGCAGGCCGTACAGGCGCTTCTTGGATTCGTCGTTGGTTTGTACAAGGCTCTTGGCGATGTTCACCATGCCTGGATTGAGTTCGTCGACGATGTCATCGTCGGTGAAATCGTGGAAAACACCCGCTTCGGCGAGCATGCCGTAATTAATGTCGCCATTGATGGTGATGACGTCGGGTTCACGATTTTTCACGAGTCGCGTACGCAAATCAGTGGTTGCGTCGGACGAATTGTTGACGTTGACTTTGATGCTGGGATGGTTTTCTCAAATTCCTTTGCTTTTGCGGTGAACCAGTCCGCTGCTTCGGCTTTGAATTGGAAGAAATCCAAAGTGACGGTTCCAGCGGTGCTGTTGCCGCAACCTGCAAGGCCGGCCGTCAACGCGATTGCGCATGTGGCCGTGAGAGCGCGGTATACAATCCTCCTGAATTTACCTACACTAGTGGTGGAATCAGGTTTCATTCTCGACTCCTTTGTATTTTTTCTCTATTACGGTGGAGCGGCTTCCTTACCACACCACCGTTACTGAGAATTATAGAGGGGGGCGGTTTTCATTCCCAACTCAGCGCGCCTGTGCGGGGGCGGAAAACAAAAACGACGAGATTTTGTTACTCTGAGAAAGTAATTTGACGCACGATGTGCGCGAACGGGAGCACGAAGGATGGTTCAGATGGCGGTTTCACCTCTGCCACAGTGGTTTGAAGGCTCGGAATATACCCATAAAGTCGCGGCTTGCATCATGAAATATGGTCCGATTTCACGCATTACGTTGGCGCAGATTTTAGGACTTTCGCAGGGTGCTGTTTCCCGAATTACCAGCGATCTGATTTATGCGGGCGTGATTGAGGAGACGCCGATGCCGTCCGGCAAGGCCGGCAAACTGCCGAAAGGTTTCGTGCAGAAAGAAAATACGGAACGTCGCGGCCGCCCGCAAACCGGATTGCAGGTGATTGCGAATGCGCGATCTTTCGTTGGCATGAAAATCAACGCGACGCATATTTCGGCAGTTGCGGTCAACGCAATCGGGCAGATCATCACCGGATGCCATGATCTGGAAATCGAAGACGCTTCCCCGCAGACCGTGGTCGCGCTGATCAAACAACTGACGACCGACTGTTCCGACGAGGCGGAGATGGCGGGCTGGCCGAAACCGTGCGCTGTGGGAATCTCGCTTGGCGGGCATATTGTCGACGGTACCGTGGTGACGTTCGCACCGTTCATGCACTGGTCGCAGCCCGTGGAACTTTCCGTCATGGTTCGTGAGGCGACCGGATTGCCTACCGGAATTTACAACGATATCGATTCGTTGGTGGTTGACGCCTGCCTGTTTGGACCGGGCGTTGGATTGGATAGCTTCGCGGTGCTGACGTTCGGCGCGGGCGTCGGCTATTCGTTGACGTTCAACGGCGAGCTGGTAAGCTGTCCGGATAAAAGTTACGGTTTGGTCGGGCATATTCTGGTCGATCCGGATGGGCCGCGTTGTGTTTCCGGACACAAGGGATGCGCGCAATGCCTGTCCGACAACTCGATCGCGGCGGAATATTCGCAAATCATCGGACATCCCGCATCATTCGACGATTTCGCACGTGACGCACGCGCGAACAAACCGCAAGCGACGAATCTGGTGAACCGCACCTGCTTCCGTCTCGGCACCCTGGTGGCGACCATCGCCAATCTTGCCATGCCCGACAAAATCATGATCGCCGGCGAATCGTCGTTCATCGCGAAATTCGGCATTGACGACTTGCGTAACGGCATCAACATGTATCGGCATAGCCAGGCCGCGCCAGTGGATTTTGAAATTCCCGACCACGATTGGGCTTTGTGGGCCAAGGCGGCCGCATCACAGGCAATTCGGCAATATGTTGGCTGATTGATTGCGATTGATTGCGATTGATTGTCTTGCAATACAAAAAATTCCTCCCTTTTGTTCAGGGAGGATTTTTGTTATGCGATTACGGCTTATTCGGCGCTCTCGACGGGCGCAAGCACGGCCTTGAAAAGGACTGCTTGCCGAACCGTTAAGCGGGAAGCCCTGCGGGCTTCCCGTAGGTGAGGGGAGAGAGCGCGCTATTCGGCGCTCTCGACGGGCGCAAGCACGGCCTTGAAAAGGACTGCTTGCGCCGGGTGCAGTGCCGGCGGGCGGATGCCGTACGTGGCGAGCGCGCGTCCGGTCATCCTCACGCCTTCGGCCTTCCACCAGCCGAGCGGGCTCTGTCCGTTGGCGATGTCTTGCTTGGCGAGGTCGAGGCTCACGTCGAGCGGCGACACCTCATACACCTTGTCAGGGTCGAGTCCGGGCAGGCGTACCGGCGCGGCCGGGTAGGTCTGCGAGGTGGTGAGCTGGGTGAAACGGTAGATGGCGGCCGCTTGGTTAGGCATGACCACACCGTCCAAGCGCACTGCCGGATCGGCTGCGTCGGAATGCACGACTGTGTCTACGGCGAACCATTCGCGATGCTTCTTGAATTCGGCGACCCATTCGGCGAGCTTGTCGATATCTTCCTGCGGTTCCTTGAGCAGGTTCCATTCGATGCCCATGTGTCCGAAGAAGGCCATGGCCATACGCAGTTCCTGCGTGGTGGCGCGGTGCGTGGAGTGCGCCGGGGATGCGCCCACATGTTCGCCGATCATTTCCGGCGGCACGAGCAACGAGGTGTAGCGCTGGATGTCGGCGCGTTCCACCGGGTCGACGCAGTCGGATCCCCAAATGCGGTCGGCCACTTCGAGGATGCCGAGGTCCACGCGGCCACCGCCGGAAGAGCAGCTTTCGATTTCAAGTCCCGGGTGCGCGGCCTTCAGATCAGTGAAAATGCGATATACGGCGAGCGTCTGCTGGTGCACTGCCGGGCGTCCGGTGCGCGGGGAGACGGCTTCGGTGACGAGCTTGTTGTGGTCCCACTTGATGTAGTCGATGCCGAGTTCGCCGACGAGCTTGTCCATTGCGCCGTAAATGTAGTCGTAGGCGTCCGGATTGGTCAGGTCCACGACCTGCTGGGTACGTCCTTGCATGGGCAGACGGCCTTCGGTGGGCTTCAGCACCCAGTCGGGGTGCGCGCGGAACAGGTCGGAATCAGGGTTGACCATTTCCGGTTCGAACCACAGACCGAATTCGAGTCCCTTGCCGTGCACGTAATCGGCAAGCGCCTTGAGCGACTTGTCGCCGTCGGGCCACACGTCCTGCGAAATCTGCCAATCGCCGAGGCCGGAGGTGTCGTCGCGGCGGGAGCCGAACCAGCCGTCGTCCACCACGAAACGTTCCACGCCACTTTCCACGGCCTTGTCGGCGAGTGCGGTGAGGGTGTCATAATCGTGGTTGAAGTAGACGGCTTCCCACGTGTTGAGAATGACCGGGCGCGGCTTGGGTGCGATGTTGTGTTCAGCAAGCCAGTCGCGATGCACGCGGCGAATGTAGCTGTGGAAGCGGGCTGCGACTTCGTTGAGGCCTTCGCCGTAGGAGCCGATGAGCCATGGGGTGGTGTAGGACTCTGAATTGGCGAGGCTGATTTCGCCGCCGAACAGTACTTCGCCGCCGCCGATCACGCCGCTGGTGTAGGGCAGGCGTTCCGCGGAGAGCACGCTGTTGCCGCTCCATGCCACGTGTGCGGAGTAGACGTTGCCGTGCGTGAAGCCGAAGCCTTTTTCGCCGACGCTGAGCAGCAGGGTGGCATCGAAGTCTGGGCGTCCGGCCATGGATGCTTTGGCGAAGCGGCCGAGGGTGAAGTCTTGGCGCTGCGGGGAGCGTTCGCGCAGATGGTGGCCGGTGGTGGTGAGGATTTCGTTGGCGTCGGCCGGCACGGTGAATGCGAGTTCGATCTTGCCGACTTCGAGCTGGCCTTCGCCGGTGTTCACGACTTCGGCGTTCTGGCGGATGAGGCCGGTTTCGTCGAGTTCGCAGGTCCAGATGAGTTTCACATGCTGTTCCGCGTCTTCGGCGGTGACGGTGACGGTTGGGGTTTGCTTGGGTTCGTCGGCCACGCTCCAATTCGGGTATCCGTCTTTTTCGCCCATGACGTAGGTTTTGCCAGCCGCCACGGTTTCGGCGGTGATATTGGTGACTGCGAACTTGCAGAACAGTTCCACGCCGTCGCGACGCACATCGAAACGGGTTGCGCCGATCCAGGATTCGGATTGCGTGGGCAGCACGCTCGGCCATGAGGTGTAGTCGAGTGCGCCGGAAACACGCTGTGGCATTTGCGCGTCGAACATGTCGATCACGGTTGCCGGGGCTGCGAGCGGGCGGCCCCAATGCACGAGTCGCGGCAGATCATTGCCGGGGAATACGAGCGCGAACGCCACGTTTGCGGCTGGCTGTTCGGCGTAGACCGCAGTGAGTTCGGTACCGTTGGTAGCGTTGCCATGGAAGGTCTGAATGAGCGTCATTGCAGCATCCTTTACATATTGCGATTGCCTTGTACTGTCATCTTCGATGGTATGACAAGCTTCATTTGTTGACGTCGCCGAGCGTGTTTCTTTCTGTCGGAAAGTATTTCTTGCGACCATAGAGTCGCAAGAAATATTATTACGTAAACATTACCGTTGAAATCGCAATCATCTTTACCAAGATTTACTTGGTATTTCAATATTTCTTACGATTTTTGCGACTGCAAAATCGCAATTATCGTTTTCCAGCGAAAAAAGTCAGTCATCAATCGTGCGCATTCCGATTCACGAACGCCGCCGATAACTTCCGGAACATGACCGACATGCGGGTCGCGAGGAATGTCCCAAATCGAACCGCATGCACCCAACTTGGCATCCCACGCGCCGAACACGATTCGACCAACATGCGTTTGCAGGCACGCGCCGGCGCACATCGGGCACGGCTCCAAGGTAACAATCAACGTGCAATCGGCAAGATTCCACGTACCAAGCGACCGAGCGGCCTGCGTCATGGCCTTGACCTCGGCGTGCGCCAACGGATCGGCGTGCGCCTCGCGCAGATTACGGCCACTGCCAATCACCGCTCCCCCAGCGTCAAGCACGACGGCACCGACCGGCACCTCACCCTCCGCGGCAGCCTCGCGAGCCAACTCGATCGCAAGTCCCATGTCGTCACTCCACTGCATATCTGCCACTATACGATTCCGTTCGCGTGAGGTAAAAGACGAAACACGCCCATAAATACCTCTTGCTAGGCTGGAGGACGTTGGAAAATGCGCGCAAAGGAGGCACGTTGGCGGTATTCGAGTTGATTTTATGTATTATCGCCGCGGTTGTGCTGTCTTCCTTCATCAGCCGTTTCATTCCCAAGGTTTCCACGCCTCTTGTGCAGATCGCGTTGGGCGCGCTGGCATCGCAATTGCCGTTTTTCCCGAATGTCACGCTCGACCCGGAACTGTTCATGGTGCTGTTTATTGCGCCACTACTGTATTTGGAAGCGCATGAAATCGATAAAAGCGAGCTGCTGAAATCCGTTAAATTGTCGCTTTCATTGGCAATTGGACTAGCGATCGCAACCATGGTGGCCGTTGGTTTCGCGCTGCATGCCGTATGGCCCGCAATTCCCCTTGCCGCAGCACTGGCGCTCGGCGCCGCGCTTGGACCGACCGACGCGGTCGCCGTATCTTCGCTTGGTAAGGAAGCCGCTCTTACGCAACGGCAAACCAGCGTACTCAAGGGTGAATCCCTGTTCAATGACGCGTCCGGCATCGTCGGCTTCCAGTTTGCGATTGCGGCGGCCATCAGCGGCGTATTCGAAGTGGGAGATTCGGCCGCACAGTTCGTGTTCTCGTTCTTCGGCGGCGCTATTTTCGGCTTGGCGGTAGGCATGGTCGCCGACCTGTTATTTGAATCGTTGCGATCTCTCGGCTGGGAGACGACCACAAGCCGTATTTTGATGGAATTGTTCCTGCCGTTCATTCTGTATTTGGGTGCGGAAGCGGTGCATGTTTCCGGCATTCTTTCGGTGGTAACGGCCGGTTTGATCATCCGTTTCGACCGCACCGGCATCGGCCCGAATGTGGCTCGCACCAACATTGTTTCGTCGAGCGTATGGGGGGTATTCTCATTCACGCTCAACGGCACGGTGTTCATTCTGCTTGGCATGCTGCTGCCGAATGCGATGAGCGCAAGCTGGGATGATCCTCATGTCAGCAATTGGCTGCTGCTGGTTGCGATTCTTGCGGTTTCCGCAGTGGTGATCGTCATGCGATTCCTGTGGATTTCATTGATGCTACGTCTCGCACGAGATACCGTCACCGGAAAGCGACGCAAGATGACAGCGCAACGTTGGCGTTCGGCCGCGGTCATGACGTTCGGTGGGCCGAAAGGCACCATCACCCTGTCGTTGATGTTCACTATCCCGTACACCATTACGGGAGGTGCGTGGTTCCCCATGCGTGACGAACTGATCTTCATCGCAGGTGGCGTAATCGTAGTAACCCTGCTGCTCGCCAACTTCCTGCTGCCGCTGCTAGCGCCGAATCGCAATAAAGACACTTCCGTGGAAATGACCGAAATCACCATCGAAGTGCTGCGACAGACCGTGGAGGAACTGACAGGACGAGTCACACCCGACAATCGTCGTGCGGTGCTGATGATCATCGACTCGTATACGAAACGCATCACACGACTGAAGCAGCGCATCGGAGAAATCGATCCGCAAGGGTATATGCAACTGCAGATCGACGCGCTCAACTGGGAGAAGGAATACGTCAAGGCGCGACTGGCGAAAGTCAAAGCGACGCCGAACGACGACAAGGCAGCGCACGATCTGGAAATCGAAGCATGCGAGCGCCTGCTCGACCAGATCATGAGCTCGCTGCGTCATATCGAAACGGAACATAATTCCGGACGCACCATCTGGCGAGTCAAAGGCCGCTTCAGGGCATTGCAGAGGCGTATGGGCACCATGTTGAAGCGTGTGAACAGCCGCATTCGCCGCACTACCCCGCTGTTCAGCGACGACGAGCTGTTCGCGCACACCCGCGTGGTGCAGGTGGACGCCATCGAACATGTGATCGACCGCCTATATGAGGAGATGGGCCGCAACACGTACAATACGGAGCATTGTTCGGCACTGCTACTGGATTACCGACGAGGCGAGGCTACGCTGAGGTCGCGCCCGAATGTTGGCACGAGTGCGGAGGCGCAGGCGCAGGCGGAAGATGTGAAGCGCGAAAGCTACGGCATCGAGCTGGGTGTGATTCAAGACATGTACGAGGCGGGCGACATTACGCGCGCTCAGTCCAAGCAGCTGCGACGCAACGTGTATGTGATGAGCGTGGACGCCGACGCGCAGATCTAGCATCCAGCTGATCTGATGGGGTTAGCAAGCTGGCGTGAGCCGGTGATCCGCAGCGAGTTTGTCTGCGGACGAACTGTGGAAACGTGGGGGACGAGACAACTGTAGGAACGGAACACGGCGTGGAAGGCGGCAAACTGGAGGCCATTCCACAATCTAAAACATGAGGGAATTGAAATTCTCAGATATTTCCCAGAAAACACCAGACATGTACTCAGCATCGTCTGTTTATATAGGAGATGTCAGCAAAAGAGCCGACCAGGAACCCACAGCAGTTCCCGACAATTGAACCCTTTCTTCTTCTCTCTCCTTTCTCTCCCCGGTGGTTTTCTCTCCACCGGGGTTTCTTTTTGCCCTCAACGGGTGGATTCCTCCAGCCAGTGGGAGAATCCGCCCGCTGGCAGCTCACTCAAAGTCCAGAAACCGCCACTCACTGGAACAATCACCCCGCTGGCAAGCCGCCCAACGTCCCAATCCTTCCAGTGACTGGGAGGATTGCCCCGCTGGAACGGGTATATTGGAGGCATGAGTGAAATACGCGAGCACGAGACCAGTGATTCCCACGACTCCAGCAACCCAAACACCCCGACCGGTCTGATCGGGCGCGAATCGCAGGTGGTTCCAGGGAGGTTCGGCGAGCCGCTGCAGGTCACGCACGTACAGTATTCGCGCGGGGGCGGCAATGCGGCTCCACGACGCCCGCTGTTCCTCTGCCTGCACGGTTGGGGCTCCAATGAGGCCGATTTGGCCGACATGATGCGTTACGTGGCTCCTTATAACGATTTCGCGTCGTTGCGCGCGCCGCTCGTGCTGCAGGAGGCTGGTTCCGGTGAATTCGGTTTCGGTCAGGGCGCGTATTCGTGGTTCCATGATTGCGTGCCGTCCGGCGAAGACCTGGATCGAGACGCTTATGCTGCCGCTCAAGCCATTGACGATTGGGTTGCGCGCAATGTTCCCGAAGATCGCGCTGTAGTGCCGATCGGTTTTTCGCAGGGCGGTTTGCTGGCGATTCATCTGCTGCGCGTCCATCCGGAACGGTACGCCGCGTCAATCTCGCTTTCCGGCTTCCTTGCGCCGGGAATCGTCGCCGGTAGCGCGCCGGCCGACAGTCATGTCGCGGAATTGAATATTCCTGTGTTCTACGGCTATGGCAAGAACGATACCGTGATTCCGATGCCGGAGCTTTTCGCAACCGCCGCTTGGCTGGACGAGCATACGTTCCTCACGTCGAAAAGCTACCGTGGACTCGATCATGCGGTCAGTCTCAACGAATTCAGCGATTTGCGCGACTGGCTTGCCGCGCACGATATCGCGCCGGGAATCCTGTAAGAAATCCTGCGGAAGAATCCCGTAGAAAAATCCTGCAGAAAAATCCGATGCAACGGATTTTGCGTACCAAGCACACGGCAATCGTTACAACCCGATATAAGCCACGATATAGCGATACCGCGTTAGACTAGAGCCAGCTAATAATCATTTCGCAATTGCCGGCATTCGCACGCTCAACCATGCGAACGTTCGAATGTTGGCGAGCGCCATACCGGCACATTCGCGTGCCTGGCAATAAGGAGTTTCGATGCTGCTGTCCGATCGCGACATTCTCGCCGCGCAGGCCGAAGGTCATATTTCACTCGATCCATGGACCCCGGAAATGGTGCAGCCCGCTTCCATTGACGTGCGTTTGGACCGTTTCTTCCGTCTGTTCAACAATCATGCGTACACGTATGTCGATCCGGCTGAGAATCAGGGCGAGCTGACCGAGCAGTTCGAGGTGGCTCCGGGCGAACCGTGGATTCTGCATCCGGGTGAGTTCGCATTGGGTTCCACGTGGGAGTACGTGAAGCTTGATCCGACGATTGCCGCCCGCCTGGAAGGCAAGAGCTCACTGGGCCGCTTGGGTATTCTCACACATTCCACCGCAGGCTTCATCGACCCTGGTTTCGAGGGTCATATCACGTTGGAATTGTCGAATGTGTCGACATTGCCGGTGAAGTTGTGGCCGGGCATGAAGATCGGCCAGATGTGCTTTTTCCAGCTCAGCTCCCCCGCCGAACATCCGTACGGTTCGCAAGGCACCGGCTCGCATTATCAGGGTCAGCGCGGTCCGACGCCGAGCCGTTCCTACGTGAACTTCTACAAAGCCGACATCACCGACTAATCATCAAATATTCTTGGATTATCGCAATATATTGTCGATATATGGCGATTGATATTCCCCCAAAAATACAAAAAGATTGGCTATCACATATCGCATGATAGCCAATCTTTTTTTTGCAAACTTCTATTGAGATTTCTTGTTGCAATGCCAGCAATATCGAATGATATTAAAAGATACTGCAACAGCGATTGGTAACGCCCTTTAGCGCTGGATCGCGATGTGTGAGATGCCAGGTTCCGCAGAATTCGCACCGATACACCCATAGTTCAGTGCCGCGTTCACGCCAGCTCTGGTCGGCGGCCCGCCGGGCCGTCGCTTTGTCGCGATACATGATTTTGTTCGATTCGACGCAGCGTTTGGGTACGAAATAATGCATAGTTCCCCAGTCTATTCCACCATCGGATAAGGGCAGGAAGCTCCCCTGAAATTCCTGGGATCCCCCAGCGTCCCGGGACTCCCAGTGGGTGGAGGAATCCGCCCGCCCACGGGCCTCCCGACGTCCCGAAACCTCCAGCCGATGGAGGAATCATCCCGCCGGCAGTCCTTCCGGCGTCCAAAAACCTCCAATGGGCGGAGGAAACGCCCGTGTGCGGGAATAAGAAAAGGGTTTCCCGGAGCGTCGCGCCCGGGGATCCCCCGGAAACCGGAAGACAAACAAAAAAAGGGGGTTCCCGGAGCGTCACGCTCGACGGGAACCCCGACGTTGAATGCGGCGGCGTGCTACTCTCCCACACCCTCTCGAGTGCAGTACCATCGCCGCGACCAGGCCTTAGCTTCCGGGTTCGGAAAGGG